>Ga0065711_1028361_pt1 | contig 41713 bp, 31 predicted proteins | sample Hoacrofraction12_FD_59098 | JGI IMG/M metagenome (GOLD analysis project Ga0065711, IMG submission 59098) | Hoatzin crop microbial communities from Cojedes, Venezuela - Epithelial fraction 12 v2 (version 2) | ecosystem: Host-associated > Birds > Digestive system > Esophagus > Crop | place...
CCCGCCTGGACAAGGTCCTGTGCAGCCTGCTGTAGGTGACCCTGCTTCGGCAGGGGGGTTGGACTAGATGACCCACAGAGGTCCCTTCCAACCCCTACTATTCTGTGATTCTGTGATTCTGTGATTCTGTAACACTGACTGGAAGCGTTAAAATTTGCTCCTTTTTTTGAAAGGTTATTGCTAATGGACAGTTTATATATTCAAAAACTAATGCATACTGTAGTATAGAGAAAAGGAATGTGAAAGAACATCTCGTAGAGCCTCATTGGGATGTAATTCAGTTGTTTGTTCCTCAAAGGGCAAAGGCTTCGTTATGTGGAGCTTGAAACTGCCCCACTGCTGCCTTACGCACCCTCAGTTCCCTGGCCAGGCTGGACTCTGGCAGCAGTGTAAGACCCCTGGCCAAAACCTGGGGGAGCAGGTCCATGCAGGGGAAGCTTCTGAGCCGCAAAACTGCAGCTTCAGCCTGTGCCGCTGGTGAGCGGTGCTCAGCTCGGCGCCTCTGGCACCTCCTTCCTGGCTGTGCTGCAAACCCTCAGACCCGGCTCCACAAACCTCGCCTCAGAAATATTATATTGCTGGTGAAGATGAGTGTGTGATCTATTTCTGGCTTTTCTATAACCACCATCCGTCTCCAGCAAGGTAATGCTGATTCATTGACAGGGCTCCTCTTGTCCCAGTGAGCTTGCACGCAGGTCACTCTTGCTCTCCAGTGCTGAGTGTTCAGGGGGAGCCTCCTGGCAGCTTAATTCTTCATTTTCTCCTGGCTTGTGGCAGTGCTGTCTGTCCCTGTGAGTGGAGTCTTGCTTTGTATGCAAAACCTGCCCAGGAAGGTCTTAAATCCCAGGCACTGAAATCAGCATTAGACATACATTTCCGAATTTCCTCCACAACCACAGCAATCATCTTGAAACTCAGGTCAGGAGGAGGAATTGCAAAGGATCCTTGTCACAACATCTCCAAAGACTTCTGTGTAACCCACTTGTTCTCCTTCCCAAAAAGCAACGTACGACAGCTGCTGCTAATGGGACTAAACCAGTCTTCCCGCTGCAGGGTGAGTGCTTGTGACTGAACTGTCAGATGTCCAGGTCTGGAGCCTGTTGCTTTGCTGAAGCATTTAGAAGCGCCCAGTATACGTGACTGAAGTGCCAGGAGAGCAGGCGCTCCCCAGAATATTTCTGTTTCTTGTGCTCCTGACATTTTTGTGTTAGTATGTACCGTTACAAGCTCGCACAGCTAATATTCCGCAAGGGACCTATTAAACTGTCAGTGAAGTCATTAAGATATTTTAGCCTGAGATTTCCTGTGCTAGAGGTTGGTTCTGGGACTACAGTTGTGCGGTCTAGAATTTCAGACATAACCGGGCATTTTTGGTGTGTCTGTATTTTTGCATGCCTAGTCTCAAACTCCAGGGAAAGTTAATACTCATAGAGGACGAGTACTTGAAATTACGCTTATGGACAAAATTCCCCTGCTGGTATCCAAGAGGCCTTTAATTCCAGCAATCATTTATGAGATGTAACAAAATTATGGTTACAAGAAATCTTCTCTTGCCCAAGTGTAGACAGGCAGCTCCAACACTCCTGTTTCCAAACCCATCTGAATTGCAAACCATCATACCATTTGTCAGGAAAGTCATTGTTTTTCCCAAACCAAAAGTAATGTTCAGTCATTTCTAAAGTTGAAGATATTAACAAAGCAGAAATACAGATGGAAAATCCGTGGTTAACATATCTCACCGGTCCCCTTGTCCAGGTTAAATCCATACCATGTTGTCTTCCATTTATGGTCCAGGTTGGACCAAAACACAGGACGTTTTCTAGATTATCCTTCACAGCCAAGACAATATCGTTCATTTTTCAGATACTAGTAGTTTAAGCTAATTAATACTTGGAGGTGGGTGGGAATATTTTAATTTAGCTGTTTCCTTGAGGTCATAACTAAAAAACAGTCCGAGCCTTATATAAGAGAAATAAATTACTATAATGGCCAAGGTGAGTCATTGTAAACATCGTCAATGCTGTGCTGCACTGTGGGTGAAATGTTCTTTTTGGCTTCTCCTTAAACACTTTCAAGTGTCAGCCAACAACCAGAGCCTAAAGGCTTGTTTTCTGAAGGCAGCCTTCACGAATAAGCAGGTACCTAGTTAGGGTATCAAAGTGTGTAGGCACTTTTAAAATCAAAGGAAATTAAATCCAGTATTTACGTACAAGCAGTACTCACCAGTACCTTGCCTGACACTAGAGGCATCTAAAGTTCTTGAGCTGGAGTTTCCTCTGGACAGGCTGTGTACAGAGTACAAGCTATTGAGAAAGATATTGGGAGATGTTGGGGCAACACCAGTTTTCCTGTGTCTGCCCTACCTGGACTGCTGCCAGGTGAGCTCACCCACTTGTCAGTCCATGACTTCACCATCGTGCAGCACTGCCCTTGTGGCAATGCTGAGCCGCTCAGTCTCTACATGACTTTTAAGCCCTGCTGAGATTCATGGCTTAATTTCTCACCTAGGCTGGTTTTAGGCCTTACTTTAGTGGTGCTCAGTGTGTATCTAGCATAGCACAAAGCATGCATGAGGAGCAGAACATGGCAGAGAAGAGGTTTGCCAAGATGAGACATGGCAGCATCTTGGCTGCCTGCCCCCAGTCTTCTCTGTTAGCACAGTGGGACAACGGGTCTGTGGCTACATTGGGAGACACATGGCTTCTTCTGGCCATGATGGATGGCGTGACAGATGTTAGTACGTGTTTTGACCATATGTCTGAAGGATCTGCCCTGTGCAGAAGATCAGGAGCAAGTCTACCTCTGCCTTACAGGGTCTGAGCTGTGGTAACTCTAAGACAGTCCTCATCAGCCATTCCCATCCCCTCTTGCTGCCTTTGCCAATTCTGCCAGAGAAAGAGGAATAGTGAGAAGGAGTCAAATTCCTTGTACAATCACATTGTCAGAGCAGTGCTGTGAGAGATGAGACCAAATCCCTGGAAGGAGATGACAAACTTCAGCCAAGCTTTCTTACAGCCCAAGGAATGTTTTAGTCACTGAGCTATTCCCCTGTGAGGGGGACTCAAACAGGGCAGGCGGAGGAAGTGCATGTGCTTTTGTCTGTGTCTCACCACTTTTCGTCTGGAGATTACATGAAAATCCTGGGGTTATTTCTTATCACTTTGGCTTATTTTCTCTGGGAAGTAATTATTGTCTGGTTTCTTGTCCAGCCTTGTGAGCTGGGCCGTCAGCCCTGAATCCATTACCATGGCTTATGGTCATGGCTCAGCAGGGTCCTTGACTCCCTGGGACCCCATGACCATATCTCCATCACTTCCCACCCTGCTTATGTGCTGCCTCAGTTCCCAGACTAGACACCTGTCCTTCTCTCCAGTTGCTCATGTCCTGCTGTACTAATGATTTTCCACCAAAACCACCCACAGCAGCACTGGAGCACAGATCTTCTCAGCCCATTGCCGTGCTCCCAGTTTACCAGCAGGCACCTGTCCCCATCCCTGCCCTGACTCCTCTGTCCCCATCCTGTGGGGTCACGGCAGCCGAGGCCTCAGCCACCAGTCTCTCCACAGCCTTTCCCACAACTTCACATAGGATCTCCTCCTACCTCTTCTGCCTCACCTGCATTGTTTGTCAGTGTCTTCCTCTCCCACCTCTGTCCCCCAGTGTCATTTCTTATGGACTGTTAAAACTGCCCATCTACTTCTGCTTCTCTTTATCTTCCCCCCTACAGACATTTAGCCCTGCTAAAAATGGCGATGGGGTCCTGGCACCAGTCAGGTTTGTGTGTGGTTATATCGGATGCCTCGTCTCCAGTGGACTGAACCAGAACACACGAACACTGCTATACTGGAGCAAAATACTTTATTACTCAAAAACAACCTGATCAATAAATAGTTGGAAAACATAATAAATTAAAACTGTACATTGTTTTACACTTCTAAGGTTTTAAATTAGAATTATCAAACATCATCATTTCAGACTCAGATGCGCAGTAACAGTTGAATGATATTGTTTATAATCAAGGAACATGAAAACGTATTTTTGGTACAAATACAGCTCTGCATCATCACTTTATATTTCTAGCAATGAAACCAGCTGTTGCTTTTCATTATATGGATGAGTTTCTTGCTCTTGATGTCAACCTCATACTGGTTTGATCCATGGAAAAAGTAGAAACGTCCTAGAATTGGAAGGAAAAAATATTGGCAAATTAATGTTTCCTTTTTGCAAACATATTGATATACACTTGCTATTTTCTTGGGTGATTTAAAAAAAATATCAGAACAAGCATATCATATCTATATATGTCTTTCAAACAAATACTTTTTTGGTTTTGGTTGACGGTCTTTTATTTTGTTTGTAATTACATTTTAATTTATTTACCATTTTTCTGAAGGGCAGCATCAACTGTGTGGCCAATTCCTGGGAAGTCAGCTGCTATTTTTCTTGGATATCCCCTTTCCATTGACTGGGTATTTTCATTGAAACTAAATAAAGAAATTGTATGAAAACAAGAAACACACATGTGATGTTCAATGTTGAAACCAGGTGAAATTTTTACTAAATAAGCCTACTGTCAGCTGAAAATCCAGCAACTGTGACCATGTGTGATCTCAAAGAACTGCCTAAATTGAGGCTGAGTGAATATTCACATCTTTAGTGGCCTATACAAGGCTGTTTTCAGAACAACAGACTAAATATTTCACTTTCATTCTGCGAGACTGATAATAAGGCTGGATGGGGCTTATAATCAGCAATAAATTTAAATAATTATTCAGACTGAATATTTTAATTTTAATGCATCCGGTTATGAAGTGACCCTATGAGTGGAATGTAAATTTCTGGTGTAATAATACTCTTTCAGGACAATATTAAAGATTAATTATTAGGGTTAACATTACTGTTTAGCTGAACTGTTTTTTAAAAAGTAAATATCTTAATCTCCTTTCATAGCTTTTTTGATAGATTTATCACTTATAAATTTCAGAGAGCACTTCTGCCCCTTAATAGCTACTGAATGAATACATGACATGATGACAAAGTCTACTCACATTATCTTTTTATACTAATTTCATGTAATACTGCTTCCTAGCTGGTAAACAAAGCTCCTTTGCTTGTGTCTGTTAATCACAGACTGGTAATAGTAAATGGATGTTGTCTTCATCTCAGGTGTTACAGACTTTGTTCTATGAGAAGACATGAGTCTTCTGAATGAAACCTCTGAATTTCAGCTTTATACTGTCTAAGAAGGCTGACAATAAGAGGCCATGAAGTGACTGTACAAACTCTAATATAACTTGATATTTTAAAAACTATTTTGATTATCTGCTGTGCAAACAAGGAATGAGCCTTACCTCCAGTATTTGTTGCCTGCAAAGAAGTAGGTTTTCTTGGTATTTTGATCATGAACAGCTGCATCAATTTTCCTGACACTTGTGGGGAAGCCCAGGTTCTGAATAGGCTTGGGGAAGCCTGACTCTATACTGTAGCCGCTGACAGCCCAATACTGGTCATCTGCAGGAAAACCAGAAAAAGTTAGTAGAGAATTCTGGGGAGGCTGAGCTCCTTCTCATCAAAGCCCCAGAGCTTTTTGTGTAGTAAATGCCACCAAATAGTACGTATGTCCAGCCAAGAACATGACCCTCCAAGGCACACCTAAGTTTGAATATTTCAGAGCTGTTGGATTTTCCACTTTTTATACTCATTAGAGTATTATATACTCAGTAGTTAAAACTCAAAACATTTTCTAGGTGTGTTTGGCACATTTGAAAATGTATTTGAATAACTTCATGTAGGCAATCAATTTTGTCTCAGCTATGATGTTCTTTGTCACTGACGAAAGAAGAGTAATACCATATTGTACAGGGCTGTTGCTAAGAAGCATTAGTTAATGACAGTAACAACATTTTGAAAATGGAAATGGATTTAAATATTAAGAATATCTATTATTATTATTATTGTGTTATTTCCAGTATTATTACTCAACATACAGGAGTACACACAAGCTTATGGTAGTACTGCTATAAGTCTATTCATTCATAAAAAGGACTCATGAATATGTAAGAGAAATACCTTTAAAAAATATCACTCGATCCTTCTTGTCGATCTCATAAGCAGCATCAAAGCCAGCTGCTAGTGATGGCCAGAACGAGGAGATGGTGTCGTGTTCAATGCCTGAGAAATACGGACTTTTGCGCCAGACGTAGCTGATGATAGAAATGAAAACAGCAGTGTTTCATTGTTCATATTTCACTAGGAGATCAGTAGCACAGAAATGTACTTTAAAACCTACTGTCTGGGTGACAATCCTACCTATGAGACAGAGATATCACTCTGTCTTTCTGGGATGCAGTGCTTTACTTTGCCCTGCCCTTTCATAGACAGTTGCCCATTACTGCTGGTTGCTCTGAGGTCACAGAACAGTTAAGGTTGGAATGGACCTCTGGAGGTCATCTTATCCAGCCTCCCAGCTCAAGCAGGTGCACCTTGAGCTGGTGGCCCTGTAGGCCTCTCTGCTGACAGCCTGATGGCTTGCCCAGGACAACATGTGATGTCCGTGGTACTGCTGACAACCGAAGCTTTATCTTCCCCATGTCCCATGCAGGTAGGCTCAGCTGTATTCTTAATTCAGTTTGGTCACAAGTCTTCATTAAACATTCTTTAGAAACATTTTTAAACCCAGCTGAAGGAGGAAGTGCTCTTTCCTCCCCTTCCCTGAAAATTACTGTGTTTTTAAGCTACGATTCTTCATCGTGTTTTAGAAGGCAAATCAAAGCCACTTCATCAAAGGAAACTTGATCAATCAAAACAGTTACCAACCCAAGTAGTGGGTGAAACCCTGGGTCTGACAAGCTGTTCTCCCTCACCAAGGTGGATGTGCCCAGCCAACAACCCACTACAGTGCCCAGCGTCAGGGTGTGCCCCAAAAGTGGACACCTATAGCAGCAGGGTCTCCCTACAGACAGTACTGGGCAGTGGTCCAGTGTGGAATTCTAGCTCAGAGAGCCACCAAAAGTCATCAGTGACTTTTTTCGCAGGTCCCTGACCCACACGTGGGATGATGTGATGAGGATGGTGCTGCGTGTCAAGCAGCTGCAGGCTGCGGAGTGACACTGAGATTATTCAGCCTGGCACGATTTTAGCAGACATGGGTGATGATGTACGGCAGCTTAAAGCATTTTACTCACCTGTCAGTAAACCACATTACTCACCCAATCCTTCTGGGCTATTAAATTTTTGCAAAGTTGCATTAATACTTTCAGAAAGAAACAGCTTCCTTTTTAAACATGGGAAGACAAATTCCTTGAACTGAACTTTATGCTTTGCCTTTGTGAGTCTCACAAAAAGGTTTTGCTAGAAATGAAAGCATTTACCTGCCTTTGAAGAACAGTATTTCCCCACGGAGAGTGGTGACAGCATCAAAAGTCAAATGAGGGTCACAGTCCCTTGGTCTTGTGGGGTTTTTGGAGGGTGTAATTTCTGTTGGTTCTTCCCGGGGTGACATTTCAGTTGGTGCTTCTGCAGGTGTCATTTCAGTTGGTCCTTGTGGGGGAAAAGCTTTTGTTGGAAGTGCAGGAGATTCCCTGGGGGGTCCTTTGGGAAACAGATAAGTGTAGAATTGGAAGGTGAATTAGAGTGTTTCATGTTGCAAAGCTTTGGGATGCTCCATATGGAGCCAAATGCATATGTTTCTTAGGGTTAAAACTCAACTAGTAAATTAACGCCAGGGAAAGTTTAGAGGCATTTGAACTTGGCTGTCTGTGCTGCTGACTGTTAAAATGGTCTCTGGCATTGTTTTGCCTTGACAATCCATTGGTCTCTCAAACTGTGCTCAGGAGTTAATGTAGAGCAAACACCATTTCCAAAAGGCAGTTGTACATGTGACCACCCTTTCGTGGAAGGTATGACAGTTTAACTCTACAGACATGGGCTGTTCCTCTGGTATCACTGGAGAAAGGCTCTCAGACCTATTGACTTACTGGCATAACCCACAGTTTCCATTTTGCAGATGTGGACTCTTAGCCATGAAGAAACCAAGAAATTTGCCCAAAAACAATATCTGGAAATTAAACACCAGTATCCTTCTTGCAGTAGAAAGTTCAGTACATTTTAGCTGTTGGGTAGAATTAACTACAAATGCTTATCCACCATCCACTAAAAATGATGCTTCTTGCTTACCATAGAGGGCCTGAATGCCATCAATATCATCCTGAGGAAGCCTGTAGTCCCTCGTATCCCTCGCCATATATATAGGATACATTAAAGCACCAAAGACGTTGGAGTGACCAAGACCTAGTGAGTGGCCCAACTCATGAGCAGCAACGAGAAACAAGTTGTATCCTAAAAAAAATCCAGCACAAAGAAAAAACACTAAATAAATTATCTTGCATGACAGTGGGATACAGGTGGCATCCTCTCATGCATGATACGTCGTTCGTGCTCTTAATAAAACAGCAAAAGCTAACTATGTCACAAGTGAGAAGTTCTCTGGTATCCCAGAGAAGAAATGAGTTTTGAATTATAAACATGTATTTCTTGCAGGGAAACCAATCTGGGGACAGTTTTTACCTGTGTTGCAGACATTTTCCTGCCGACAAATAATCAAAGTTTCTTTCATATTAGTAACGACTGAAAACTAGGTGAGAACACTTTAGTCATCTAGTTAGATTTTGGGAATCATAAACGACATGGAATTTACCTGGTAACTACTTCACATAGACTAGTAACATGTAACATCATCCCTAGACATTGCTGGAAACTAGAATATTTCACTGTTATATTTGATTATATTTACCAACAAACTCAAGATTTTTTTTTCCATTGCAGAAGTTAAAGACTTGCATCACTTTAAATCAGAAAAAAAAAAGTGAGAGCTCAATATTACAACTTTTGAGATCGTTACCTGAGGGTGAAAATCCCCTGCCTTATATCATGATTGCCCAATATTGCTGTTTCATGCTAATCTCATTTCCTTCACTGGAGCTGCAACTGCAGTCTGTGAGTTAGGTTCAGGATACTGTCATGACTGCAGCCCAGGTCAAAATATGCAGAGCCATTTTACTAAATTACACTGACAATTTACATCTCAGTAAACACTGGAACTACTGCCATGAGAACTGTGACTTCACAGTGTCTTCAAGACAACACAGTCTAATAAAAAAAAAAAAAAAAAGCAATGCAATATTTAAGGTTACCTACCACTATAGGTAGTAAATTTGGTCCAGTTTTCATCTTCGTCAAAGTGGGCATCTCCTCCTATCCCACTGCTGGGTGGGTAGGCATGAGCCAGAGTTCCTCCTGGACCATCAAAGGAATAGAAGTCACCGTGAACTAAAAAAAAGGGGAAAAAAGTGATGCTTTTCATCATCTCTGTAAGAAAAAGTGGCAAATACTTATCATTCCCAGGCAAGGGAGTCCACATACATCCAGCTGCGAAGGAGATCATTATATCTGCTTGACCACTGTAGAGCCTGGTGAATCTCAAAGGGGTGACACTGCTCCAGAGCTGGAAGGCTTTTGCAATTGCTTCCTCTACATCAGCTTGTAGCATGTCTGGAGTGTAGTTCAAAATCCTGTGAAATAAGGAGAACGGAATTAAAAGCAACAAGATCGTATGTGGCTGGGGCACAGAGTATCAAGGTCAAATATTTTAATCACTGGCAATTATTAATTTATGTGTCTCAAGTTGTTTGTTTTCAAGTTATTTGCTTACATAACTGAGGAAGTTTTCACAGTTTTCTTTCATGTCTTCCAGAAATCCTAACCTATGTACTCTCGGTTGTATCCCTTCTATCCCTGAGTATATTATAGAGTACGCTGTTAACTAGCTAATGTAAACTGCTGTTTTGGTCTTTTTTATCACTGTTCAGAAGCCTAAAGCAAAGGATATGAATAGTCCTCACATTCTTGGCCCTTTTGTCCTGAATGGGGGTTTTATATGGAGAAATACAGGAATAAACAGTAAAAAACCCATTGGTGTTGCTTCTGCCTAGTATCCAGAAAATTTTCCACTGGAGTAGAGAGAAACATGCTTTACTATATGTTACCGATATGTCACTTCCTCCTTCTTCCACCTAGGGCTCTGTGGGAAGGTGCTGTATGAACGGACGTCTGGTATTCCACATCTGGGCTGCTTCATCATGTCCAGTGTCTTACGATTCAGCTCCCCAGTCACCTCTAGCCCAAAGAACGACTGCATTTCTCGGATTTTGTCAGCCATGTGATTGAGGTTCTTTGATTTAAAGAGAGAATTTTTCTCTTCTTTAAAATCATAAAAATTTTCCAAATATTTCTGATGGGGAAGAAAAAGCAATGGTTCAGAACATAAATGTTTCTTTCCAAATGTGAGAGTTGTTAATAAAATATTCTACATCACTAATACATCGTTACATTAATTTTCTTAGTAAATTATTTCTTAAGTTCTGTCCGTAGTCCTTACCTTAGCAAGTTGCATATCTTCTTTTTCCTTTCCTGGAGCCACTGGGAAAGCACGAGAACATGCAACGTATAGTAACGCGAAGAAAGGAAGGATCTTTGTCTTCATCTTTCCCTCACTGTCCTATCAGCCCTTGCTAGAAGACCTCTCAATCTCTTCTTCTGTCCAAGGCTCACCAGTGTTTCTCTATTTATATCAGTTGTGTGCTTGCTAAAGTCAATAACTGCATGAGTCAGTTTATAACATCCTCTGATTTCCCACAGAAACAGAAAAAACAAATTTAGTTTTAGAAGCAAGTTAGCACATGACAGTTTACCTTGCCCAAAACCCCCTGATTTCGCAATCGTACTACTGGACAGTATTTTTTTTTCCTGCATTCCTAAACTGGACCAGTACTTTAAACTTATAAGTATATAAATCTGTAATTGGTCACCTGGATAAGAATCACCTCATTTTTCAGAGGTGCTAAAGGGACCTGGCTCTTTTTGAGGAACAAGAACCTGTAATTCCTTGTAGCACATGATAAGAGATCTCCAGAAACTGCCCCTCAGTTTTCTCAGTGTGGCACCCATGCAGGCCCTCAGCACGTCAGGGATGAACCGCTTCCCTTTGCCCATCTTGTCCCTGACAATTTTAGTGACACAGCTGATTATACAAATGACTCATTTATCTCTTCTGTTGAACCTGATATCCCAGCATGGCTACAGAACCATCACCTGTGCTGCTACCTGGCCCATGTAATCACAGATTTATGGCTGCATCCCCTTGTTCTCTGATACTTGCCCCAGGCAACCCACACACCACAATGTAAAGGTCTCAGTAGAGCACCCCAGATCGTACATCCTGGTCTGCATAGCCTACCAGCCGAGGGCATTTTCACAGCTAAAGAAGATATTGCAGAAACTGCCCTAGAGAACTACAGGCACCTTGGGGGTGTGGGGGTCTTCAGAGGAACTTTTAATATGTCTCCAAAGTCAGATGGAAGATGATGAGGATTTGAGCTGTAGCATCCAAGTTCCCAATTTGCCACAAGTCCTATTTTATGTTCCTGTGTCCTTTTCTGAACCTGGTCTGTTGCACTTTATACAGAGGTTGCAGAACCACTGTCACTCAGTTCTCACTTTCTTGCCTGTCATTTCTGAGATATCCTTCTTTTGAAGCAGAATTCTCCTGCCTTGACTCAGTGCCCAAATGCAACTTCAAAAGGATGAATATGAGCTAAATATTATCTACTTCTTTTTGAACATAAGAAAAAGAAGCAAAAGAAACCACTTTTCCAGTGAGGGCAAACATCTTGGAAACTTGAAAAAAGCAACCCCAGCACCACAGCAGCTGAGCTCTGCAATCTGTGAGGAGGCCAGGGGAAAAGGCATGGCCTCCTTCCAAAGGAAACTGGAGTTGAACTGCCCGGCCAGAGCAGGGTGACTGCATTCATGACCCAGGTCAGAGCCCAGGTCCCTGAGCACTGAGTCAAGTGGCACAGATGTTTACGTCTAAGGCTGCAGTGGGATGAGGGCAGCTTTGCCAATAGCTCACTGCTGCTGTAAAGGGGTGCTCCTGCTCCTCCCATCCTGGCCAGCACTCCTGCTGTTTCCCTGCGCCCTTCTGATACCAAGTATGCTCTCACCGAACTGATTCAGAGGGCAGAAGTTACGGGAAAGCAGCTCAGAAGAAAAATATTAATGCCACGAATGATAGTTTTCTGCTTGGGTTAGCAACAGCACTGGGTCACTAAGGGGTGAGCAGAGCACCTGAGCCAGCACGGAGGAGGGGTGGGATGGCACAGATGGGAACAGGGATGCAGGGAGGCAGCCAGACACGCGGCTGAGACACTGGGGATGCTGCTTTTGGCAGTAGCAAGGTAAAAGCTTGTCTCAGCTGGTCGTGGGACAGCACCCCAAACTGCATTCACAGAGTACAATGTCTGCATTTCTGTAAAGAAATCCAGAAACAAAGCAGGGCCATTTGAAATACCATATTTATATCTCTGCACCTAGCAGCACCAGTTAGCATACAGAACTTATCCTCTTTGCTTTCAGCTAAATGTTTTGTAAACTGCCTGCTCGCTGTGTCCAGGGGATCTGGGCTGAAGCAGTCAGAGTGGCAAGATGCAGCACAACCAGTGGGCAAACATTTTAGTAAGTCCTTTTTAATCTTTAGGAAGCTACTGTTTCTCACTGGCTTTTGCATGGCTGCCGACAGGATCCCGTGTAGCTACTGGCCTCCCCTTCCAGAGTCCATTGCCTGCATGCTCGAGCTGACATTTCTGGAGTAGCTGGCAAGTGCTGGGGGGAAACCTGGGTCTTGCCTTGCGAATGCGTTTGGCAGCACGAGTGGGGAAAATTCACAGCTGAGGCAGTCTGCACGGCTCTGAGATGTGTGAGCAAGCACACTTTTTCCTTGCATGCGGGTCCAACAGGGGACTTGCCTTCTTGTGCTGACCCCAATGACATCAGCAGCTTTTAGTGTTTAAACTAATATGGATGCTCAGTTCTGGGTTTAGGCATTACAGGGTGCCAACAGGAACTGTGTTGCAGCTTTAATCAGAGCTTTTAAGTGCTTGAAAATCACCTTGTCAGTGGACATGGTGAAGATTAATTGGCAAAGACACAGCTCTGATTTAAATGGGGTGAGCTGAACTGAAGAGATGACCTCACATGGCACTTTTGCCTTACCTATAGGTCTACTGGCTCATGAGTTAGGCCTCAGAGGTTCCCAGAAACACTTAATTCTTGACAAGGCTGAGCACGGTGGGTGCCTGTTTCATGCCTTGGCCCCGTAGGTTACCCCAACGAGATGTTGATCTTCCCATCTACCCTGGGAGGTTGCACTCCTCTGTTCCTCAAAGTTGCTGTTGCCCTCCAGCTGGGTTGGAGACAGCACCGATCACAGCGGTGACTCTTGCCAGCTTACACAGCAGCAAGGATTCAAGAATACTGCTCACTCCTTCCCTCCGTTCATCAGCACTTGGACTCATATGTCCCATATCATTGGTGAGTGCCTTAATCACTGCCCTCAGGGACAAGCGTGGGTGCTTTCCCAGGAAGACCCCTGCAGTAGAACAGAGCAGTTCACTGAAATCCAGCCATAATCCAGGCTAATGCTTCTCCACCACAGAACTGTTTGTCCTCTGACAGTGTAATTCATATTATCCTGTGAGGTCTAGACCAAGTGCCAGGCTTTTTAGCAGATTTGTCAAAATTCTGCCTGGGAATTTTGCCATTTTTTATTTTTATATGGTTGAAAATCCATCCAGAAATGGCACGCCAGTTCTGTTTGGCAGTTTCAACTTATGGAAAGAAGTGGAAGGATACTTAACATAGTCATATAAACAATTATCATTAACTCTATAAACAACTACAAATTAGGTCAAAGGAAGCTTGAACTGACTAAACATACACACACTATGATTTCACCTCCAAAATTTATAGATCTGTAGATGTCTCCTTTCCTGCCTCCTCTTTGCTCATACTGTTTCTAAATTCCTCCCCCACCCCCAATCTGCCTGTGCCAAAGAAGCAGGATCAAGTATGAAGGCCTTGGACATACCCAGTCATGGAAGAAGCTGCTAGTTTTTTCTACTTGAATGGGATTGGGAGATAAATTCATACAAGCAGGTTCTGGGACCTGAGGAACAGTGACTGAGCAGAAAAAGACACGAGCCCTTTACAACATTATATGGACCAGTCTTTACTAGATAACAGCCAGATAACAGCGAAGAAGTGGTTAGGGGAGGTAGGCAAGCAGAAAATTTGCCACATGGAAAAAAAGTAGGTCTGCTATTAAAAGACTCTGGGAAACCAGAGAATATTTACTGAAAATGAAACACTTTCAACCTAGCTCTGCAAGACAGTATTTTGAGAGTTTTGAAATTGAGCCTGAAATAAATATTGACTTTAATTCCACAATTTTGTTTGTACATCGATTTACTTCCATTCATCAGCAAGATCTCTTCATCCTAGTTTTATAATATAGAGCTGTTGCTAATAATTATATTAGTCATTTCTCTACTTCATCTGAGCATTTTGTCCAGGTTCCACTGGGAACTGAGAGATGGCCTCCAGAGATAGCCTCAATGGCTGATTTTAATTAAACAGGAATTCAGATTTTTTTTTGATGTCTGTATCCTCTCCTTGAGTATCATCAAAAATAACAAAGCTGAAATCACTTCCGCACTTGTATTTGGTGTATAAACAAGTTTCGTAAGTTGCATATCATTTCCTCCCAGCAATATCTAACTTAGTAGCTTCTTACAAAGGCATGGTCACAAAGCAGTTGCAGTCAATTGGTGTTACATCATCCGTCACTGAACAAGAGACAGGCCAGAATCCAATGCCCAAGAATTTTGAGGTTTGCAGGAACTGAACTGGAGTACAAAATTTTGAAAATCTGACACCCTACAAACGATGCCTTGTTTCATAAATGGCAATATATTGGGGGCCATACTCTGAATTTAGACATGGCCCTGAGCAACGGATAAGGCAGGAAGCACCATGGTTGTGCGACACAATGAATTCACTGTCTCCTCTTTACCATCTCGCCCCTTCTTCTAGATTCAGACTATATCACTGACCCAACACAACAAACTATCAAAGAAAATGGAATGTGGGCATGATGTCACCTTTCCTTCTAAAGGAGAGTGGTCAGTAAAATGCTGCTCCCCTCTCTGCTCCCATGCACAGACTTTAATGGTCAAGCACCTAAAGCTGTGCAATTCTTATTCTGTTACAAAGTGTATCAATCAGCTTCCAGATTTCTGGGTTGGTAGCTAAGGTGATGGTTATTTAGCCTCAAGAAGTTTTACTGTAGTTTCTTGGTTTTGTAGGACAGAAAAAAAAGTCCACAGAAAATGTTTTCCCATGTGCAGCTGGTCATCCCATCTCTTAACAACTGCTTAAGCATTTGACTTAGATATTTCAACAAGCCATATTGTTAATATGTTATATGTTATATGAACTTCATTGCAATGCTTTGGACTGAATATTAGGAAGATACAGGAAGCTTTGTCATTTAAAGAGTTTCCAGACTTTTCTGGAATTCCTGTTGGTATGGACTGAAAAACTTGCGGTTTTGATAGTTTGACACGGAAGCCCAAACTAACATATTCAGCCAAGATGCTAGAACTGCATGAAACTCAAGATGCCTCCTTAAGAAGCCTGAGTTCTCCGATTCCTTTGGACATGAGTAGGGAGAGTAGAAAAGCACTCTAGGAAAGTGTCTGTCATCTTGCTGTTATATGTAATGGCTATAATTTGAAAATTTAGGCAATCATCTACTGGCAATCTTGGTCTTCATTTCATGTTGTATGTTTTAATATTGGAATCTCATACAACGTCCGCTATCTTTCATGTGTGCTTCTTCAGCAGAAATTATTCTGGGTGCAGATGACTTGTGACAGATGCAATGTATTTATTCATTCAAGTGCAGAGACTCAAACAACCATTTTAAATATTACTGAACTTGACCAGTGATTGGTGCAGTCTTAAGCTCTGTGTGGCAGGGGTCCATTTTTTGAACAAGACATGTATGTTAATAAATTTGGAATTCTTTGACATCTTCATATTTGCTTGACCCTTTTGTTGATCTGGATATGATCACCACTTTGTGTAGTGGTCTACAATGATCCTTAAATAGCTGCCAGTAGACCATGAGTATCAAATATGAATTTTACCTTCATTACTTATCATCTTTAGCTGGAGATCAACATCATTTGCTCAATCAATCATTGTTTTTACTTTGAAGAAATTCTGTTAGAAAGTGTGTAGCATTTTAACTCTCCCCTGTAAAAACACATATGTGTGGCCACCAGATGCATTGGAGACATCTGGGAGTTATTGGTATGCGTGTAACAGCCACTCAGTTCTTTATCTTGTCCTCATTGCTCATGTCTCATGCACTAGCCCTGCCTTCTGAGACAGCCCTTTGCCGAAGAGAGCTGGAGGCCGCAGGGAAACACACAAGACAGTGAAAGACACCATGGCTTGGTTCAAAAATTCTGGTGCCTCCACCTCTCACCAAAAAAAAAAAAATTCAAATGGGCTATACTTCTGAATCAAATGGCTTCTTTTCTTTCAGATGGTACCAAAATCAAAAGGAGGTAGTATCTCCTGTGGAGCTGCTCACCTGCTCAGAAGTGCCAATAGCCATTTTGGAGCCCTGTCTGCTCCAAGTAATCCTGCCCCCACAAAGGTGTCACTTAGCAGAAGGATGTCTTTGAACAAAGTATGAAAAGGGAAATCTTTAGATGCTACCACAGGCAGCTAAGGCTACAATTTATCAGCTTTGTAATAATATTGGCAATTAAATGATTTTAGAGGTGTACTTCCTAGACATGAAGCTACAGACCATAGGACATTTGCCAGACATAAGTTGGGTAGCCAAAATAATTGAATAGTCATTTTGTGTCAGAAAGAAGGAAAATATAAATTCCGTTTAAACTCTTGGACAAAAAAGGCTGTTAAATTTTTCAAACCACTTCTTTAAAGATGCTCAGTACAGTGAAGGCTCTGTGCTTGCGCATTTGTGGCAATGCTAAGCTAAAAGAAAATAATCAGCTTTTCACATCTCTGTTAAACATGAATACAGAGAAAAATGCTTATTTTGAATACCTGTTCAAACAATCAAACATCACAGTGAACACATTAAATTATCTTGGAACACAATTCCAATAATTTTTCTTGACTAAAACAGGACTGAATTTTAATAAATATCCCAAATATAAAGTTCATGATCTATTTAGATACATGAAAATTTCTTTGAGCATGTGGTTTTTTGTAGTCGACAGAGAACCATCTCTGATCTCAAGAATACAGATTCAGGCCAAAGCAAAGAGATGAAAAGGCCTTATTTTACTTTCTGGCAGTGGCTTTCTCCAGCTCACCACTAGCTGCCTGTACAGAGGTTACTGTCCCCTGACAACATCTAGCTGAGAGACTCAGATGAATTCATGTTACCCCACCCAAAATAAGGTAGACTATTAAACCTTTGTGACTTTACTTGCTTAACCAAGTTCAAGTGATTTGAGTGAAGCATGCTGTAGAGCAGAGGTAGGGACTGGTGAGCCACGGTTTCTCCAACTGGCACTACTGAGGATGGAGCAAGAGACAAGTTTGTATGTGCAGTCATGAGCAGGGACAGGGATTAGGTTCCAGATGTTAAATTAAATTATATTGTCCTGCTCACAATGTTCTCAAGGAATTGGACTCACATGACTTTGTTGGAAATGATTATCCAGTGGTCTCCAGCTAATTGAAAAAGCACAAGGCAGGCTCATCAGGATGTTGCTTCACCATAGTTTTGTAACACTTGATCACAGTCTTTTCTCTCAAAAACCCTTAGGATAATGCTTCATATGCTAAAGACCCAGTAAAATGTTCCCGGAGCTATGAGAAACAGTTCAGATGAATGCGAACAGAAGGAGGTGCTGTGGGTTGCATGGAGTTTGACGAATTAATTAATAGGCAGCTGTGTAATTCATAATGACATATTTTTCCCTAAATCATGAATTTACAAGACACATAAATCTTGTCAATACATCTCCTCTGTCCTTACCGTAAACACCTCATCATAAAACAATTATGATCTCCAGACTGGACATGAAATTCTTGCAATGGAAGACACTTACTCCAGCACACCATGTACTCTCTTGGTAGCTACGTAGGGTGAACTAAGAGAGACTTACGTAATGCCTTTCAAAGATGACATGGAAACTAAATCACATGGCTGTGCTGGACACCGAAAACCACAGCAAAAACACTCACACAATTATGGCACATCATGATAGATTCATAGAATCATAGAGTGATCTGGGTTGGAAGGGACCTTAAAGGTCATCAAGTTCCAACCCTCCTGCCCTGGGCAGGAATACCTTCCACTAGACCACTTGCTCAAAGCCCCATCCAACCTGGCCTTGAACACTTCCAGGGAGGGAGCATCCACAACTTCTCTGGGCAACCTGTGCCAGTGCCTCACCACCCTCATAGTAAAGATTTTCTTCTTTATACCTAATCTAAATCTACCCTCTTTTAGTTTAAAGCCATTGCTTCTCGTCTTGTCACTGCATGCCCTGAAAAAATGTCCCTCTCCAGCTTTCTTGTAGACCCCCTTCAGGTACTTAAAGGCTCCTATAAGATGTCCCCACAACCTTCCCTTCTCCAGCTGAACAAGCCCAACTCTCTCAGCTTTTCCTCATAGGAGAGGTGTTCCAGCCCTCGGATCATCTTTGTGGCCTCCTCTGGAGCCGCTCCAACAGCTCCATCTCTTTTCTGTGCTGAGGGCTCCAGAGCTGGACACAGGACTCCAGATGGGGTCTCACCAGAGTGGAGTAGAGGGGCAGAATCACCTCCCTTGACCTGCTGGCCACACTTCTCTTGATGCAGTCCAGGCTACGGTTGGCCTTCTGGGCTGCGAGCACACATTGCTGGGACACGTTGAGCTTCTCGTCAACCAGCACCCCCAAGTCCTTCTCCTCAGGGCTGCTCTCAATCCATTCTCTGCCTAGCCTGTATTTGTGCTTGGGATTGCCCCTACCGATGTGCAGGACATTACACTTGGCCTTGTTGAACCTCATGAGATTCACATAGACCCATTTCTCGAGCTTGTCCAGGTCCCTCTGGATGGTATCTCTTCTCTCCAGCGTGCTGACCACACCACAGAGCTCAGTGTTGTCAGAAAACTTGCTAAGGGTGCACTCAGTCTCCACTGTCCATGTTGCTGACGAATGTGTTAAACAGCACCAGTCCCAGTAGCAACCCCTGAGGAATGCCACTTGTCACTGGTCTCCACCTGGACATCCAGCCGTTGACCGCAACTCTTTGAGTGCAGCCATCCTTGTCTCTCCAATTTAGAGACAAGGATGTCATGTGGGAGAGTGTCAAATGCTTTGCTCAAGTTCAGGTAGATGACATCAGTTGCTCTTCCGTTATCCACCAACACAGTAACGCCATTGCAGAAGGCCTCAAAATTTGTCAGGCACAATTTGTCCTTAGTGTAGCCATATTGGCTGTCACCAGTCACCTCCTTATTTTCCTTGTGCCTTAGCATAGTTTCCAGGAGGATCTGGTCCATGATCTGACTGGGCACAGACATGAGATTGACTGGCCTGTAGTCCCCAGATGTTTCTTTTTACCCTTTTAAAATATGGGGGTTATGTTTCCCTTTTTCCAGTCAGTGGGAACTTGATCAGACTGCCATGACTTCTCATATATGATGGATAGTGAATTAGCAACTTCATCCAGCAGTTCCCTCAGGACCCTTGGTTGTACCTCATGGACTTGTGCACCTTCAGGTTCCTTACATGGTCTCAGACTTGATCTTCTCCTGCAGTGGGTGGTTCTTCATTCTCCCAGTCCCTGCCTTTGCCTTCTGCTACTTGGGTAGTGTGGCTGAAGTACTTGCTGTTGAAAACTGAGGAAAAAAAGTCATTGAGTACCTCAGCCTTCTCCATATCCTGGGTAACCAGGTCTCCTGTTTCCTTCCAGAGAGGGCCCACATTTTCCCTAGCCTTCCTTTTATCACTGATGTACCTATAGAAGCTTTTCATGCTGCCCTTGATGTTCCTGGTCAGATTCAACTCTATTAGGGCTTTAGCTTTCCTAACCTGATCCCTGGCTGCTTGGACAATATCCCTGTATTCCTCCCATGCTGCCTGTCCATGCTTTTACTTTCTGTAGGCTTCGTTTTTGTGCTTGAGTTTGTTCAGGAGCTCCTTGTTCATCCATGCAGGACTCCTAGCTTTTTTTGCCTGACTTTCCCTTTGTTGGGATGCATTGCTCCTGAGCTTGGAGGAGGAGATCCTTGAATATTAACTAGCTTTCTTGGGCCTCTCTTCCCTCCAGGGTTTTGTTCCATAGTACTCTATCAACCAGATCCCTGAAGACGCCAAAGTCTGCTCTCCTGAAGTCCAGGGCAGTGAGCTTGGTGTGCGTCCTCCTCGCTGCCCTAAGGATCTTGAACTCCACCACTTCATTGTCACTGCAGCCAAGGCTACCTTTGATCTTCACATTCCCCACCAGCCCCTCCTTGTTGGTGAGAACAAGGTCCAGCATCACACATCTCCTCATGGTCTCCTCTATCACTTGGAGAAGGAAGTTATCATCAGTGCAGTCCAGGAACCTCCTGAATTGCTTATGCCTTGCTATGATGTCCCTCCATCAGTGTAGTTGAAGTCCCCCATGAGGACAAGGGCTTGTGAACATGTGGCTGCTCCTATCTGCCTATAGATGGCCTCATCTGCTCTCTCCTCCTGGTTGGGTGGCCTCTAGCAGACCCTCACTATAATGTCACCTGTCCCTGCCCTGCCTTTAATCCTGCCCATAAGCTCTTGGTTGGCTCCTCATCCACCCCAGGCAGAGCTCCATGCACTCCGGCTGGTCACTGACATAGAGGGCGACACCCCCTCTTTGTCTCCCCTGCCTGTCCTTGCTAAAGAGCCTGTATCCTGCCATTCCAACACTCCAGTCACAGGAGCCATCCCACCATGTCTCCGTGATGCCAATTAGATCTTAGCCCTGCAGGCGTGCATGCATCTCGAACTCCTCTTGTTTATTCCCCATGCTGCGTGCATTTGCATAGAGGCGTTTAAGTTGGGCCCCTAATGAAGCTGACTTACTGGCTGGAGTTCCTTTGCGCTGCTCTTCAGGTGCTCTTCTGCTGACTTGTGATACTCCTCCAGGCTCTGGGCATCTATTGCTGGCACTGGCACCAAACTGGTAGCAGTGGGAAGGACTGAGATTCCCCTCCTCCAGCATCTTTAGTTTAAAGCCCTCTTCACTAGCTTGGCAAGCCTATGGCCAAAGTCGCTCTCCCTCCCCGTCACTAATCTATCTACTGTCCACAGGTCAAAATTTCTCTTTCTTCTGGAGATAACTAGCAAATTTTTTATTTCCCCAGGGAATTTCAGTTAGCCTTAACTGTCTCATAATAATAGCTTCTCAGCCCCACATGTGCCAACTATTTTTTCCTCCAGAGATGATTACTTGATACACCTGTAATTAAGCTCTAAATAAATAATGTTATTTTATATTTGAGTCTGAAGCCATCTGCTTCTCTTTCATACCCAAAGAAAAGTTTATTAGTGTGAAACTGTATTTATCTGTCTAATAGCAGAGCTTGTTTTATCTATACTATTTAGCAAATGGATACGTACAACATAAAAAATAAATAGTAATAAGATTCAGTTTAATTAGTATTAAAAATCTCAAAAGGCCACAGGGAATACGCTATGATTTTTTTTATATTTTGCATATTTTTTTCATATTTTAGTATTCCTTGAAGTGATCACTGCAAAATACGAGGTTAGAATTGCCTCAGGTGACACAGGAATACACTTTCAGACACAAGTATTCTTAAAGGAGTTACCCTATGGGGAATTTGTCTTTGCAGCATCCAAATTTTGTTCTGTTAGAACTAGGGGGCTGTGTAAAAAGGATCATTAATTCATTCCTCTAACATCTACGCCATGTATTTTCTCCTCATTCTACCCGAGAACACTAATATTTGTGAAGCAATTAAAAATGCAACAAAATAGAGAGAGGTATTATCATTCTATTCACATTGTATGGGAGAAGAATAAAGTGAACAATTTCTTTGTTGTCCAGGTGTTATTGTTAATTGAAGACATGCAGTGAAAGGAGAGTAGGACCATTTACAAGCTTGATGTCTTTTTTCTTTTCATCTGAAAAATTTCATTCTTTTGACATGCCAAAATCTTGGAAAAAAACAGGTCTGTCTTCCTTTATATCCTGGAAAAATGTAAAAATGAGGAAAACCATGATTTTTTTCAAAGAACAGTCCATCCCAATGCATTTGAAACCGATTCCTCTTTAAAAATCTAGCAATTATTTTTCTGGTTTATTTCTTCTGAATACAGGTATTGTGTATTGTTCATTCCTGGGTCCCTCAATGAAAATACTTCTTTTCTACTTTGATGAATATTTGGGAACATATTCACATTATTCTAGGATAAAATTAAGAAAAGTTAAATTGGAATGAAAGATTGATCATTTTATATAAAGCGAGTGAGAATCTGGTCTGAATTCCGTTTGCTGTTAATAGGAATGTCACAAGTGGAAGACTGAAAAAATTCCCCTAAGTTTTATTGTTGCAATAATGGTTCAAACATGATTCAGTTTTAATAAAAAGTGTAGTTGGGCAGATAATGAAATAAATTACTACACACTTGAGAAATTCCAGGCAATATGAATTAGTCATTGAATATGTGTTAAAAGTAATCATAAAAAGACTTAAATTATTAATAGAGAATTTTTCATTATTTCTCAAATATAATATACTTGGCAACTCCTTGTTTTTGTTTCCTCCACCAAGAAACTTTCTCTTTCCTTTAGAAAATATACTCATTAAATATGCTCAAAATTTCCCAGATTATATTTTTGCTCTTCCAAACTTCTACATCACCTATGACTTCATATATTAGGATAACAGTTTCCTGCCTGAAGCTGAAAAATAGAGGGAAAGAATTTACTTGCAACAAATTTTAAGCCACCTTAAATTCTAAGAGTCCTGAGTGCCAAGAGCACTGGAAACACTTGAGGTTAGTTTATCTACTGACCTTGGCAAGTTTTGATTTCTGCTTTTACACATAATTTTTTTTTTTTTTAAACACTGTTAGAATTAAGGCATGAAGCTCTATCAAGTATATATTTCTCATAAAACACATTTTGAATATAAAATCATAGGATCATAGAATGGTTTGTATTGGAAGGGACCTTAAAGATCATCCGGTTCCAAAACCCCTGCCATGGGCAGAGACACCTTCCACTACATCAGGTTGCTCAAAGCCCCATCCAACCTGGCCTTGAACACTTCCAGGGAGGGGGCATCCACATCTTCTCTGGGCAACCTGTGCCAGTGCCTCACCACTCTCAGAGTAAATATTTTCTTCCTTACATCTAATCTAAATCTACCCTCTTTTAGTTTAAAGCTATTACTCCTTGTCTTGTCACTGCATGCCCTGATAAAATGTCCCTCTCCAGCTTTCTTGCAGGCCCACTTCAGGTACTGGAAGGCTCCTAGAAGGTCTCCCCGCAAACTTCTCTTCTCCAGGCTGAACAGCCCCAACTCTTTCAGCCTTTCCTCATAGCAGAGGTGCTCCAGCCCTTGGATCATCTTTGTGGCCGTCCTCTGGACCCGCTCCAACAGGTCCATGTCTTTCCTGTGCTGAGGGATCCAGAGCTGGACACAGGACTCCAGGTGGGCTCTTTATTCATTAAGTCTTGAAGTTCTTGCCTTTTAACAATACTTTTCTTGTCTCCAGGTTTCTGTTTTGTCAGGACATTAAATATGCTTTCCTTTGAACTATTCTTTTGAATTTCAAAGTCAGTCAGAGAAGGCCTCTGGAGAATTATGTGATACATTCCCTTACTGGTACATCATCTTACTAGCAAGGGATCATAACACAGATGAATAATCACTTACACACACACACACATTGAAGCGCAGTTCTAACTAAAAGAAAATGAAGGCAGCCATCTTTGACAACACCTACCTTGTAACTTTCAGACCTAAATGTTCACATCCATCAGAGCAATGGGAGACCAGCGCTCAAAGCAGTATTTGTGATTTCAGCTGTCACAGCTAATGAGGAAAACTTAAAGACAATCTGTATGCCCAAAGGCAGACGGAGAGCCAGGAGAGCTGGACAACTATAGTAGTTGCTTATACACCTTGGCTTTTCCTGTCTGCCCTAAACCTTTCTTAAAAAATATTAAGGTTGTTGGATGCACAGTTGACCTTGGAGAGGACATAATTTACAGGTAAAAAGATTAGAGGGAGTAGATACCTCCACTGCACTAGCAGTGTATCTACTCCTGAAGGAGGAAGGAGATGAAGAGAGGTCTTTGTACACGCAGACAAACTGTGTTAGAGAACTGGAAAAAATCACTGCAGCCGTGCCCTTCATTAGTACTAAAACCCCAGCATATTAAGGATGGGGTTCACTTAAACTGCTTTTCTCTGTGTAAAGTCAGGGATCCAGTTTGTTAGCAACGTAGCTCCAATTAGTCTCCAGGTAGTGAAAGAGGCATCTAGGGAACATAATTCACTCAAACTGCCTGAAACAACTCCTTTAAGACGGGCTGAACCAGCCCTTAGAGAGTTTCCTCTGTTTCTTCATTGACCATAAAAAGAACTTTATAACAGTGAGATAAATCCTTCCCCAAGACACATTCCACATATTGGTGCAGCTGTACAAATAACATTGTATTTTTCCTTTTAGTAAAAATATAGTGCCAAAACCAACCGGCTGTTGCATTAACTACTGAATCATTAGCACAGTGAATGGCAAACATGGACAGGAACCTGTTCTGCTCACAGGCAATTTATAGGAGACTTGATCTGGTCAACTAAAGACAATAGTGCTTGTTATTGGTACAAGAAGGATAATGAAAAGAAAAGCCAAAAACATCATGTTTGCTGTTAAACAAAGAGTAATGCAGAAAGTCCAACAGGTTTTTCATCATCCTATAGCATCTTGTCCCCATGGCAATAAAAGAAACATATTTAGTTAATTTTTTCTGGAGAATTTTCTAGAAAAAATTCTCCAGTGCAATCATTGCTACCATACTGCAGTCGTGGAATTAAGCAGAATATGCCAATATATCTTAATTCCTTTCATCAGGCATTTCAGGAAAGGAGCATTTAACCTAAGTTGTATTGCTGGAAAACTATTTTGACTCAGTAATCCATATCAGTTTTCTTGAAGCTAATTCTTTCTTAAGAGCATTAAAATGATGCATGACTCAGGTGCTTACAATTTATTTAGCAGAGTGATTCAGTTATTAGTATCTGCTTGAGGCTCTGTTCTTGAGCAAAGGCTGCTGGAAAGTATTTGCATTTTGCTGCAACAGTCACGTACCCACTTCGACACCTGGCAGAACTATTCCAATGGGAACTGAACAAATGCCTAGAAGGCACAGGTCTATGGGAATGAGGAAACACAACTAGGACAGGAGAATACTCTGAAAATCACATGTGCTTTAGTGAAGGCCTGGGCACCGGTTTTTCCCAAGCAGTAGCTAAGGCCAATAGCTGCTCTGAGAATTTCCTTGAGAGAATACATTCGATGACAGAGTTGAATGTATTACCTCAAGTCATAGGCACATAGAATCATAGAATCATTAAGGTTGGAAAAGACCTCTAAGATCATCAAGTCCAACCATCAACCCGACGCCACCATGCCTACTAAACCATGTCCTGAAGAGCCACTTCTACACCTTTTTTTAACACCTCCAGGGATGGTGCCTCAACCACTTCCCTGGGTAGCCTGTTCCAGTGCTTCACAGATCTTTAAATCACATTGGTACCAATGCAAGTGCACCAGCACAGGCCTCACTGCAGAAATCTACGCTGTGTGTCATGTAGGTAAACTCTCTGCACCCACAGGGAGAGGGTGATGACAGCCTCTTGGTGACACCTACTCAGGTAAATGAGAAGAATCATGAACTGGTCCTGCAAAGCATGGTGTGCCTCATGCCCTCCTGTGACCAAGATTTCTTGCCCTCCCTGCTCCAAAACAGGTACCTTTCTTTGATGCTGTCATCTGAGGTGCCTGGATGCACTCAGAGACACTGCCTGTAGGTTGCCAACAGGCACTGGGAGTGGGCTGAAAACTGAATGGCACGGTGAGGCATCCACCACTGCCAGAGCATTGTCCTTTCAGCTTAGCTGTGTAGGTATAGTCTCTACTGACAGGTAAATTTCCCCCGCAAGCCATAGTAGCTGCCAGAACTGGGGACCGAATGAAGCTGGCAGAAGGCTCCTTCCCTCCTTTCCCCAGTGTCATGCTGGAGGCCATGCGGCTTTGTCCCCATTCCAGGAGGAGAGCCTGCCCACCGAGCAGCTGACACCCTATACGTGGTCTCATTGCACATGGCAGAGATGCCACCATCCTCTTCTTCTCCCCAGGCCCTGCCAGAACATAGGAGACTGACCTAGAAGCTAAGCTGGAGTTTGCTGACATCTCACTTTAGAACATTTAGCTGGTGGATTCAGGCACCTTTTTATTTACCAGACACCTCTGCAGAAGAAATACCAAACCTAAAGCCAACTGATGTAAAAAACACAGGTAAAAGCTGCCATTTACCTATCTGTAAATCTGAATATATTACTTGTACAATATTGGTTGGTCTGGGCTGTTTCACTGCTTTGTAACAGCAAAAGCTATGTGAGAAAGGACAGAAAACTGAGAGGTGGAATCCAGTAATCCCTCTCCAGAGATCTACCTTTCCTCTTTCCCTTCTCTGTCATCAACAACACCAAGGATTTGGCTTCTTTCTGTATTTTCCCACACTTCTACATTATTTGTCCAAGAGCTTAATTGACCACAGAGACTTCCTGAGTCTTTCTGCATCACCACTTTTTTATGCCCTCAACTGTAGTTTGAAAACATACATCCAATGGAGATTCACTTATTCAAAACAATTGATTACAAGAAATACATTGCTTTTCTTCCTTTTAGTTTTTTTTACGTTATTTGTTTTATACTTTCTCACCAATGCTTATTCATTTTTTTCCTTTGCAGAACATTTCTGAATTTTAACTCTGATCTTTTTTAACTTAACTCATCTTTAATTTTTGACTGTAAACATAGACACAAAACATTTAAATGGTGAAAGCTCGCAAACATATTAGATAGTATCTCAGAACAAGAATCCAAGGACAGAGTTGGCAATAACAGGACAAAGCAACAAGTGTGAGTGGAACATAACTACTGATGTGTGCAAATTGTGGGCAGAGGTGAGAAGGAAGAAAGAGAAGATTAATTAGCCTTAAGCATTATGAAGTGATGGAATAAACCCAAGAAGGTCACTTCAAGGGAAAAGCAATTTATCTGGGTCAAAATGAGGTGCAGTTGAGCATCTGACTGAGATCTCTGGGTACATTCCGAACATATTGTTTGGAATGCTTTTAGAGAAATAAAAGCTGTGAAAGTCATCTTCAGGAGTGAAATTAATTTCCCTCAATGTTGGATCTCTCCCTTTGAAAGATATGAACACCAAGAATGTGATTCATCTTGCCCTAAAGTACACACTTAGGATACATGAATAGAACTTTATAGGAAGAGTCTTTTTCTTTGCTTTAACTATAATGTGAGACTTAAGGTGATTACCATTGGTTGAAACTTATGTGTTTCACCAGCAGGGTCTCACCCTAGCTTCCTAACACATACTATTAACAGCTGTGGGGTCCAGATGAACATTTACCAGTAATCATTACGAAGTATTTCTATTTTGGTTTGGGCTTTTCTAAGTCCTGAGGATATTAAGGAAGAGCTGACTACAAAATATGTAATTGCATTGACTGACTAGTAATAACATCTTGACTTTCATTAGGCCAAATCAAAGAATCAATCAATCAGAAGTCAATTGGAGTAAAAAGTTCAGGTAGGTGAAAGAGAGGAGATCTGAATTTACTGTGGGTCAAAGGTGAAAAGAAACTGGATGTCCAACAAATAGAATCTTAGGAAAGTAGTGTATCAGAATACTAATAATTGGATTTTAAAAAAAACCCTGTCTAAATCTAACATAATCTCCCACATATGTAGATGTTTCATAGATATGTCTAGGTTAGGAACATAGTCATCCAGTTTCATTATTACAATTAATGAAGAAAAACAGATGTCTTCAGACAGAATCTGAGATATTAGTGGGTTGAATCACTTGCTGTCTATCTCTCTCCTTTGACTATATGGGAAGCAGAGAATAATTTTACATCTGGGTTAGCATTTCATTTAGAGGCCTGAAGTGGAAGAATGCAGGCATTCAAAGAAGGCTTTAATTTAGAAGTTGGGAAATGTAAGGATAAAGTGAAAGCTGTCAAATCAAATTAGGCCTTGAAACAAAAATTAAGTAGCAAGAAATATGTCAGTGATGTAGAGAGATTAAAAAAAGAGGGCAAGAAGAAGGAAAGATGATACATGTAAAGTGGGGTAAAAATTTAAGATATTCTAGGTATGGCTTGAAAGCAAAATTTATCATTCCACTTTTCAGTAATAATACTGGCACTGAACATAAGACGAAACACCAGATGAGTAAGTGGATGTGGGCATGGAGTAGAGAGTAACATTTTTAAGCTGAAGCATAATTCAGAGCAAAATATATGAACTGAAAACTCTGAAAAAATCTGTCAGCAAATGTTGGAAGAAGTTTGTTAAAAAGGAGTGACATAGAATCACTAAAATGTAGTACATATAACACCCAAATTGGATACAGCAGAACAGCGATCCAGACAAAAGAAAGCCTGTTAATCCAACCATAGTAGTATGCAAAGCATTAAATGAATTTGAAGGTAAGGATAACCAAACATGGAAGCTAACAGAATGTGAGATAAGTATGGCATGAATTTAACAAAAGAACATGATAAATGAACTTCATATCACCCTTTGACTAATGCAAATGTTTTACTAGACAATATAAATGCATTAGATCACATTTTCTTGGGCTTCTGAAAAGCATTTGAAGCAATACCAAATGAAAAACTAGTTAAAACAGAAAAATGATGATTAGAAGTAGAACTGCAGGGAGAACAAAGCACTAACTATAAAGAACATCACTACAGGGTATCCTCAGAGAAGAACTGAAGAGCTTTAGGGACTGGCTGGGTCATGTGATCTTTCTTTAGTAGTTGAACTAAAGACTTGGGAACAAAAAAATAACTCAGAGCCACTGTCAATATATGAGAGGGTGATTCAGGATGACCCTGACAACTTGTGTAAAAGACATAGAATGAAACTACAAAATTCAAAATTGAAGACTGTCAGGACACTGATGTGATTCCTTAGTCATACTCCTTCTAACACCCCTCAGACACCTTGCCAAAAAGATGTTTTCATTACCTGTTGGTATTGAGATTTCTCAGTGCATCAGATGCAGCACAACCCAAAACATGTACTGGAGCTCTGGAAATCTTCACTATGTCACACTAGGTGCAAGACAGCTGTACAATACGTCTGTCTGCCTTCTCGTTCTTGTGAGAACAGAGCTTGTGCAGTACAAGGCAGCTTCACTCAGGCAACACACTTGATGTCCAGAGAGCTGAATGCTTCATATTAGAGGTAAGAAAAAAGCAACCAACAAACAAACTTATAAAAGATACAGTAGTAAACTGTATCACTCCTTCCTAGCTGATATTTTGAGCTTATTGCTCACAGTTTCTTCTGAATCCTTGGTTCATGATCTGTTCCCTTAAGGAAATCAAACACAGATTTCAGTATCTTGATGGACATCTTGTCAGACAGTTCTTGATAGAAGTGATGGTTAAAATATTGTGTAGTCCCTGATGCAGGTCTCATTCCCACAACACTCCTTATCTTCTAGGCAAGCACGTTAAAAAATGAACAGTGAGTTTTATTATGTATCAATTAGAAAACGTCAGAGATATGCATAAGAAAATTAATATCTTCATCATCTTTCACTTTGCTTATGATATTCAGCTAATTTTACTGTTTTTTACATATATTAGGATGGGCTGAATCGCCTCTGGATGCATAAATGTATCTCCCTTGACTATAGAGCAGGTCTAGATAATTTGTCCTTCAGAAGACTGAAGTAAAAATTAGTCCTAGCCTAAAGGTCCCAAAAGTAATAATCGGAAATGTATGCTATTTCAGAGGCTATTTCAAACAGCTGTCTTTGGTCTGACTTCAGTCTCTTCTCTTCAGTCAGTCAAGATTCTCACTTGTTTATTCATATGCCCCTAAAAAAATTTAAACCAATTGAACTTAGCCTTTCCCTCCCTTTTTATCCCTTTTCCTCATTATTTCAGCTTTTTACAAAATAAAACAATTAAAAAAAACCCCCAAAAAACCACAAAAACATGCAACAATTAACTGTAGGACCAAAGTCGTAACTAAAACAAAGACTTCAAAAAAGTCCTGTAGCATACTTTTAATGCGGTCACATGCATTAACATTGTATATTTTTTACTATAACTTGTTATCAAAAAAGCTGATATGACTATTAACATGGTAGACAATACATTGGTTTTAATAGAAATGCTTTATCAAACAGTGACTTCCACTTGAAACACTGATATACCTATAATTTGCTTTCTGATGTGAATAAGCTATAGAGTAGGAGTAATAGTAGACTTTATTGCAACTGCCTATCCATATTCATTAAAGATTCTGCTGTTATCACTCCTCATCCACAGAGTAAATTGGCCTCGCCAGGAAAGTTAGTGACATGACAATATTTGGCAGGACAGCAACAAAGAGACTTTAAACATGAATTTGCTTGTATGCAGTCTGGACTGCCTGCCTGGGTGTCAAATCTGAACAGAGCACAACATATGTATGTAATCATATATGTGATCTAGATATATTTAAAGAGCTGTGTGGGAAATGAACTGTTGATCTTGCCAGACTGACCTGCTTTTGACAGATAAGGCTATGTTTTTGTGAGAGAAGATATTAAGGCAGAATATTAGGCCATCAATGGATCTAAATCCGCCTGACTGCACTTTGCAGCTGTACAAAGGACTTGGTTTGTAACTGCTAACAAAACTTTCTTTGGGAAGTCTATTATGAGAAATTTGCAGTGATACAAACCTCTGCTGGTGCTTTGGTAGGACAAATTTGCCCTGGGCTTACTGCAGACCATGGGTGGGAGAGGACAGGCCATGGGGCAGAGCTGGGTGGGAGTTCCAGTGGGGTGGGACCCACGATGCAGAGTAGGGACAGAGCTGGAGGGTAACACCAGGACGCACTGCTGAGATGGCCCTGAGCAGTGACCCACAGCAGTCTGGGCTGAAATCCTACTTGAGGGCTCTGCAAGGACCTTTATCAAGCTCATACACAAAAATGTGAGGAGCCACCTTATTACAGGTGGAATAGGAGCTTACAGTTAGTGATCTCAGTAAGAAAATGAAAAACAAACAGCTATGTCTTTGATTTATGCTTTCCTTTAATACTAATTTTTCAGCTGAGTCACTTTTACAGTTTCAGAAGAGGCAGGAAAAAGCACTATTTTTTTAAAGCTACAAAATCATCCTCAATAAAGAGTCTGAGTTATCAGTCTCAACACTGCTCGTAAACAGACATCTTCTTATGGTGTTCTACACAGGCAAGAGAGAAAGAGAAAGTTCTGACTGAATCTAGCTGCAGAAAACAGCTCCACAAGCATCACTATAATGAAAATAATTTCCTATTATTTTGTACAGTATGTCTTGCACTTCAATGCAACAGTATTTTGAGACTCTCATGTATCTATTCTGAACAAGCTTCCTGAAGAAATACTTTAATGGGAAGTTATGATTATACAAAGTGAATATACAACATTATAATCAATACTTTCAAAGTAGGAGATTTTGAATTCTTCTACTCTGTCAGAATTCTTAACACCATATAGCCCAGTAAATCAAGCTTTTGCCGTGAGATAAAGTCCATAGTCTTTGTACCGAACTGCCAGGATTTCTCTGGACTTGTTTCAGCCTGAACAGATTCTAGCTTGTTTCAGCTATGATGGCAATGGTCTAGACAACTGTTATTGCCCAAATTGGTGTTAATTTAGCTTTTGTTTGTAGTAAGAGTGAGTAGTTATTCCGCATGGACTGAACTGTGGTGTGGGAAAGTGCAGACACAGGTCCTGGACTGTAAGACAAAACAAAAGGAGTAGATGCTCAGAAAGTTGCTTTTCAGTGTAACAATTTCAATGGCACAATTCAGGATTTTTTGTATTAAATTGGACTATAAGTGAATATCACTGCAAACAAGCTAGCAATTTTGTCTGTCACACTAGCAAAATGCTAAGCATGTTAGGTTGTGTGGTAAGAAGCTAGTCTCTATCACAGAAGAGCCCCAAGATCAGTGGAGAAGACCCCAGTAACACCCCAGCCCAGCTGCTCCTGCGGCATCGCAGGAGCGTCACTGGCCTCCCAAAGGCTGGCATGTGCTTACTGGGAACACATGCCTCACTACTGGTTGGACCCAAGAGCATGGAGCTGTGGCACACTCACTTTTATCAGGTTTCTGGGTTTGGTACATCTCCTAACCGAGGGGACTAACAGAAAATTATTAGATTTGTATAGGTGGTGTGTTCCAGTTTTGCCCATTATAAGCTTTTGATTGCAACCATCAAAATTTAGCTAGACTCAGATTTACTAGTGTACAGTCCGTTACCATGGCTAATACAAAATACAGGAAATGCGTTCACTGTTACTGCTTGGCCCAGCCACTGCTACTCACCAGCCAGCGCCGTTTGCACTACGCTAACTCTCTCATTCATGTGTCAGCTCTGCACGCAGTTTCATCCCAAAATTTATTTTGGTTACAAATGACATAATGCATTTGGTGGCAAAGGAAGATGTTCTGTTGCTCTGCTGTTCATGGAGGAGGGTGATACTGACACTCAGTTAAAAATTGCACTGAAGTCAGCAGGACTAGGGCGAACAATACTTTCTCAAATACGGATGGGAAAATTGTTGGGTTCCGAAACTGATGGTTGTAAGCCACCGATACTTCACTAAGATATTAAAAAGAAGATGTGAGGAAGATCCTACTTCTTAATAACACATTCAATACGTCATGATGGGTTCAGCATGTTATCTCTGCTATGACTGGATCCTCAATCTGCTCAAAAGGAGATACATGGAAAAGTGAGCCAAGATGAAGAAATCTGTTGATGAATGGAGGTGATTAAGTAGATTGTACAACTGCAGGGATGCCCTGGGATGAGGCAGAAGGAGAACAGGGCAGAAAAATAAGCAGAGTCCCTTAGGTAATGTAAGTCAGAGTTAGCTTATGAAATCAAGCAGTTCTGCTTCAATGAAGCAGTTCTGCATTTTGCATAACAGAAGTATCTCAGTGTGTTGTCCTTATTTAGAGCATTAATCTGCCTTCAGTAACAACAAAAGCTTTATACTTTGTTTACGTGTTTATGCATTTGGCCATAAAAGGAATCTTTTTTCTTTCTTTCTTTTTTTTTAGTTTCTGTGCTGAAGTTGAAAATTGTTTCATTAACATAGCTTATGGTGCTGCCATGACCAGTGATAGGACACCGGGTAACGGAATGAAGCTGCATCAGGGGAAGTTTAGACTGGATGTTAGGAACAGGTTCTTCACTCAGAGGGTGATCGGTCACTGGAACAGGCTCTCCAGGGAAGTGGTCACAGCACCAAGCCTGTCAGAATTCAAGGATCATCTGAACGACATTCTAAGTGATATGGTTTAGTTTTACACAGTCCTGGGAGGAGCAGGGAGTGAACTTGATGATCCTTGTAGGTCCCTTCCAACTTCAGATATTCTATGATTCTAAAATGATAGAAGCTGTCTTCACCAGTTCCCACTAATTCAGAAGCTCTGATGGGTTAATAGTGTATGGGCAGAGTTCATACTGCATTGGTATTGTCTGTTCTTTTGACAACCATATAAACCATCTATAACCCACAATAGATTCTTTATCACTGGCTCTATCTTCTTCACTAGAAACGTAATTATGTATCCATTTCTAATCTGGACATCATTGTAGCTTTGGACAACCTGGCATTTCATAGATTTAGTATGAAACATCACAGAACCGTGATCTGTGATCAAATGTATTTTATTGCTGTTTTCCCACATTATCCATTGAACAGCAATATCAGTTAATTCAGCAGTTCTAGTCAAACTGTTGTCATAAGGAACCCACATAGAACTCAAAACTAGAAGTCTAGGGTGGGTTGAAGGTGAACCTCGTTTCCTAAGAATTCCACTAGCCTCTATGTCTGGAAACTAATTGCAAAGCCACTGGCTTTTTCCCCCCAGATCAAAAAATAATTAATGAAAACCAACTCATTCGTTAACCAAAATCATTTCTGTCTTTCCAAAAGAGGAATCTATTTTTCTCTCACAGTCAATCAGTTCTGCTTGTAAGATACATCACTTCTTCCTTAAGCTCAAATCAAAATTAGGTGCATGATGTCTCAGTTATTTGACTTTAAGTGAACCTTGGTTAAATGAATTAAAAGAAATTACTTTAACTCAGAACTGATTACATGGACAGAAAAAGTATTCACTATTAATAGAGAAGTAACTACTCCAGCAGGCTGCCTCTGCCATTTTTGTCTCACAGCTAAGTACGAAAAAAAAGTTTTACAATTTATCCTGTAGTTCTGTGACACAAAATGATTTGCTTATTTCTGTTATAGTCCTAACTTGTTTTCTTCATTTTCCTGTAACACCATGGAAGCATTTAATCTGGTCTGTTGAAACAAATCTTTCTGCAAGTGCTTGTTGTTTTCCGGGTCTCTTCTTCCTCTTACAGCCCTGAAGGTTCTCCTGTACCTTCCTTCACTTAGTAACTCTGTTTTGCAATCGTTTGTTCTAAGTCCCTGATGTTCCATCATCTGCCATCATGTGTTATCACTTGTTCACTGCCAGGTGGTTTAGGGACAAGACTGTAACTGAGAAGTGTTTGATAAAGTCTCAGGACATTTGTATTACAACTCCTTAGCTGCAAGGTGTTTTCCGCTGGATGATACTTGAAGTCCATACCCTTTGAAACTGAACGACACAACACATTTTAAGGCAGCGGGGGAGCGAGGAATAAGATGCCTAATGAGATACCTAATTCACGTCATTTCAGTGACAGCAGTGCCCAGAGGATCCAGTCAGGATGGGGGTTCTTGCTTTGATGATATCCAAATACAAACACTGCTACAGAAATCACATATAAGCATATTAATAGGCTAGGGACTAAAGTTGCTCTTTCAACACTCATCCAAAATATATTAATCTTCATACAAGTCCTAGCAAGCATCATTTCCTGTTACAGGATAAACCATAGCCTCACCCGCTTGTTCTTTGGCTGGGTGCAGAAAGGCCCTCCAGGTCTTTGCTATTTACTCCACGGCATCTGAAGCAAGAATGCCTGACACAGCAAACGAGAAAAAATTTGTGGCACCTGAGAGCTGACAGAAAATTGAATCTGTGCAAGCTGGTTGATGGAAATATCTAATGATTCAAACTGAGGAAGCAGACTAGTCAACTGGATCATGCCAGACAAGTACTACACCCACACATCAAATCTGGGATCTTCCCAAGAAAAAAACCCCAACAGTTGCTTATGATGATCTTCAGTGTGAGAAATAACTGAAAATACTACCGAACAGCATGGAGCAGAGTCACTTTATCAGATCTCCACAGAGAAATTGTTTTAATTTGAAGGAGTTCAGTGCAACCAAGAATGAGGCCACAGTCTTCTGCTGCCAGGTGGTCTCCCTAAACCTGGGCTCCAGTATCACTGACTTCTTGATGGCTTAATATCGTTGTTTGTGTAAGAACAGCTTCAGTAGAACAGCCCAAGAAAATGCCTTTGAGAAGCTCAGTAATCTGGTAATTACAGCTCTCTAGAAAGTAGGTGGCAGGTACTTGGATCTCTTAGGAAAAGAAGGATCTTGAACCTGCATGTCTTGTATTCTGCACAAGTGATCTAACAAAAGTGAGACAAGCGGCTCTGCCGTCTCATCAGACTTCAAGGGTTTTCTGGGGGACTGACTTGCTTAGACCACAACTACCACGTAAGGTGACTGAGACAAGCAGCTGAAGAATGTATGGCTCAGCTGCTGTGCTTCATAACGTGCTGCAAGCTGGTTGTATGTCTAACCTCTCATGCAGTTCTGGCTGTCCTCAGCATCAGAAATATCAGGTGCCTTATGGACTTATAGAGTTAGCTGGGGGTTTTGCAGATGTGCAACTAGGCCACTAAAAGAGACACTTTGCTGGATATGTGACATTTAAATGTAATTCAAAATGCTTACGAAATGTAACAAATTTTTGACATTTTTGTGTTAAGAGCTGTGGGAGCGACTGCAGTGACTCTGCCTGTGAAGGCACAGGTCTGGCACTATCACTCTACCACCAACTTGCGTGTTTGCTCTTTGCTCTCTCATCTTTATAACAGGCAAACATGAAGACAACATGACAACCCAGAGCTGCTTCTTAACCTCACATACGCGGCTACAAGGCTTTCTATGGCATTATTTGTGTCGAGTAGCAACAGAATTCTTTTGCAGAGAGATACTTAACACCAGGTCCCAGTAAATCTCTCCTTTTGTTGAGACAGGGAACGCAGGATATGGCAAACCAGCTCATGGAAAATGTTTACTGTTTACATAAAAATACTTGTCCTTCTTCCTCTGAAGCTTCAAACAGGAAGAGTTCAGCCCAACTCAGAAAACAGTCCTGAGAGAATAAACAAGAGGGCTTGGACATCTTTTATCTATCTGGCTCTGCATATGAGCTTGCTGTTTTCTTAGCAAAAGATTCAGTGTAGATCATACTCTAAAAAAACCCCCTGAGTTACCAAGTACTGTTAATATGAAAGTTTGAAGATACAATGTTGATTCATGCCATTTTGTGGGACCTATAAGAAAGCCATGGTGTTTAAACATCTTCCCTACATCTAAGCAAAGGGATCTGGGAACAATTCCCAGCTCGCATGTCCCTGGCTATGTTTCAGTTCCCTCTGGGAATCAAATCAAGCACAAACTACAAAAAGGTTTCTTCCCCACAGAAAGGAAATCGCCCTCCAGCGTTTCCCCGTTGCGGCCAACCGTAGGCATGAGCTGCATCATATCATTGACCTGCCCTGCAGTCCAAGAGTGGTCTGGAGATAATCACCTATCCTTCTTACATCCCCTGCCCACCCCTCGCTTCCTCCCCTTCCCTGCTCTGCGCCAGGCCCTCTTCAGGGTGGTCCTTCTCTCTGTCTTTGTTATTCTGCCTATTGTGTTCTCCATCCACATAATGTCATCCAAATGTCAGGGAAACAAATAAACGGTGGATGGGCTCTGACTCCTGCAGGCTGGAGCTCTGCTCGCAGGCTACTGTGGTCATACCTGCCAGCTCGCTGTGTGTTACATTTACCTGGAGCGTAAACTCTTTGGAGTTATGAAGACTGCTTTCACCTGATCCACAAGAAACAGCATGTCTATGCAAAAACAGAAAGCATTTTACCTTGAGTTGCATAGCCTCTAACGTCTGCCTCTGTTTCTGTCCCAATATTTCAGAAGAAGCGAGAGTCGCTTTTGGTCCTCAATGCGAGTCTTTAACAGTACGGTAATTGTTGTGCCATATAGGCTTGCAGCTTCTATCTTAACTGCATAGACATACAGTATGTTGTTTAGTCATCAAACACAGAGGAAGTGAGGTTAAGTATGTCACGGTGATATTTTTAAAAATAGATATTTTACATGTGCACTATTTTCAGTAACAAATTACATTGCTGGAAATACTGAGAATTGTTTTGATTATATCATCTCACCAAAACTTAGCCTAGTCATTCCAAGCCTAAACACATCTGTGCCACCTACACAGCTGCAGTTGTTGTAAAGTGTGTGTGGGGTGGTGGCAGAATTACAGCTCTGTAACCTTGTAGACTGATCCGCAGTGATGGGTGATTTAATCTGCCCGTGTATTTCTGCATAGGATCAAATCTGTGGGTCTTGCGTATTTGTCTAGTTCGCTAGACACTTCTTGCTCCTGGGAGTTTTGCTTTTATGTATCCTCCCTTTTAAGGATAACAGCACTGGTGTAGTTTACTGGTAATGACAACCTTCCCTCTTCTCCTGTTGCCACAGTTTGTTCCCATCCTGCTCCTCCAAAGTTTGCATTCCACTCATTCACTAAACATCTACCCTGCCATAAAGCAGCTTGTTTTCACAAAGCTTTTACTTCTGAGAAGTGTATTTTCAGGATGGATTTCTTTTCTTCTGGCTGTTTTTAAAACTCATTCTCTCAAACCTGGCATCATAAAATTGGCACAGTGATCTGAGTGGTAAGTACCCTGTAGTAAGATATAACAGAGGAAGTAAAACAAGTCACGCTTTCACACAGCCCTCCATCTTTGTCTAATGTTAATATCGGTTACTTTAGTCCCAGGTGGTTCCATTATAACAGGATGGCTGGGCTTTTTATGATTCAGTATTGGCAGTTAGTGTTGACATATATTGAGCTTGTATATCTCTGACCTTTAATAAACACAGAGAAAATGGTAAATTGCAGGTAACTTATCACTGAAGTAATACTGAAGATGCCCTTGGCTCCTGCTTCTTTGTCTGTAATTTTGGAGGAATTCTTATATTTGTGTTCCCTTGGCTTGTCTTCCCATATTAGATAGTATTTCTGATAACAGAGATTAAAGTAAACCTCTTACAATACAGCTGTCTATAAACAATAAAGTTACGAAGTACAGAGAAAGAGTTTTATGATAATTCTAGAAACACAATGACCTGATTCAGTCTGATCTGAATATTGTGTCTAGTTCTGGTCACACAGTCTTACAAAGCAGACAGCAAGAACAAAATACTGCCAAAACTTTCAGAAGAATTAAAAAATATTGCTCGCATCAGAGCGAAAAAATTGTAACATTGGTTTTAAAGTTAAAACAAATAAGAGATCTGCTAAAGGCACATAAACAAGCAATTTACAGAAAGTAGGTGCTCTTACTGACTCTGTTTCTCGATATAAGAACAATGACATGTTCAGTGAAGTAGAACAATAGTTCAAAAACAGATAACAGGGAAGTAGTCTTTCATGAAGAGCACAAAAATCTGAAGAGTTTACTGTATTATTTTAAATCTGATATTCAAGTGAGAATGTGGATATTAAGAACGCCTTTATCTAAGCAAGCAAGAACTAAAGAAAAACCGTGCACAATTCAGCAGCTCTTGAAATATTCCATGACAGGATTTTGTTTACTCCTCACTTCCATTAAGTGAGAGAGGAATGGGACAGTCTGAGATGGCCTCTGGCTTGGACAGCTGGGCAATTCTGATGTTTTGCAACTGTAATCATTAGATCCAAGGAGAAACTTCACACTTTAAACATGTGTCAATATGATGCAAGTCGTTCCTTGGAGTGCCATGAAAAATCCAATGCAGAGTGCCGTGAATGGAGCAAGAGGAACCATAAAATTAAAATTTATGGTGTTTATTTAAGGCTGTATGCGCAGTACTGGTTTGTTTGAGCCTGAACTTTCAACAAGGATTTTCCCTCTGGAGTTGATGCTTGTGCAGCCTCACACAGGGATAGTGAGCCCACATCCGATATTTACTTTGCGCATCAAATGACTCAGTTTCAGAGAGTGTAATTCATACTCTAAGTCTCATGAACATAACGCAGAAAATTCCCAAATGTGAAGCTATGAGCTGTGTTCTTCTTCCTTGGCACCCAGCAGAAAGCTGCCGAAGGGCTTCTACTGTCGTTCTGTGAAAATATTGAATGGTACCAGACCCAGGTGCTCTTCCAAAGCAAAGCACATATGTTGTTAGCATCTTCTTTCTAGTTATTGTTAAGCCTGAGACCACTTCTATGGGCGGAATAAGTTTCCCTAGTAGTCTAAAAAGCATCTGTTATCTGGGAAATTAGTTCCTGAGCCAAAGGCAAGTGAAGTCAACGTTGAAATTTCTGTTTTGTCTGAATTTTGCTTCAGATCCTAGCAGGGTTTCTTATTGAGTATTTCTTAGTTCTCATACTTTACATGCTCATAATAGGTATAAAAATTGAGTAACTGGAAATAAAGCGACGTTTTCACTTGCTTTATATTTCCCAATACATCCTGATTCTCCTGTTATAGCTCTATATCTCCCTGTTACATTACTGCTCTGTCATTTCACAGTTTTGTGTCACTGTAGATAGAGCTGGGTGCATTTATCTCCAAGAAATGCTAAGACCCCATCATTTCCTTATGGCTGAAGCTTATTTGCACCATGAATTCCGACAGAGTTGTAGACAGGATACTTCTGTGATATTTATAAAAGCCTCCTTTAATTTTTGCTTCTCTTAATTTGGAATTTAAATCAGTTGGAAATCTGTTCTCATATGCGAGAAAATTTTTGACCCATGATCACAATGGAGCTTGTTTCCCTTTGTTTTGGAGCAGAATGTCCACACTGGAACTACAAAAATGTCACTCCAATCTTCAAATAGGGCAAGAAGGAGAGAACTACAGGCCCATCTGCCTTACCGTCATCTTGGGAAAGATGATGGAGCAACTCATTCTGGAGGTCATCCTCAAGCAAGTGGAGGAAAAGAAGGTTATCAGGAGAAGTCAACACGGATTCACTAAGGGGAAATCATGCCTGACCAATCTGATAGCTTTCTACGATGAAATGACTGGCTGGGTAGATGAGGGGAGAGCTGTGGATGTTGTCTACCTCGACTTCAGCAAGGCTTTCAACACTGTCTCCCATAACATCCTCCTAGGGAAGCTCAGGAAGCATGGGCTGGATGAGTGGACAGTGAGGTGGATTGAGAACTGGCTGAATGGCAGAACTCAGAGGGTTGTCATCAGCGGCGCTGAGTCTAGTTGGAGGCCTGTAGCTAGTGGTGTCCCCCAGGGGTCAGTACTGGGCCCAGCCTTGTTTAACTTCTTCATCAATGACCTGGATGAAGAGTTAGAATGTACCCTCAGCAAGTCTGCTGACGAGACAAAACTGGGAGGAGTGGTGGTGTCCTGGGTTTGGCCAGGACAGGGTTAATTTTCACCGGAATCCAGGAAAGGAATCCAGGAAGGGGCACAGCCGGGTGGGCTGACCCCACCTGGCAAAACAGAGCAGGGTATTCCATACCATGTGCCATCATGCTGGGTTCCAGTGGAGGGGGCGGGGCGGCGGGAACGCTCCCGTGGCTCAGGAGGGCACAGCGGCAGTTCGGTCCGGGAGAGAGAGCAGCTGTGCTCTGCGGGCTCTGTTCTGCGGGTTTGTTTTGTGTATTCCCCTTTTTCTGTATTGTTGTTGCTGCTGTTCCCTTTGTTTGCTGTTCTGTTAAACTGCCCTTATCCCGACCCACCGGTTTCTGCCTGTTTCGTTCCATTCTCCTCTGCACCCTGGCGGGGGGAGGGGTGGCTGCGTGGCGCTTTTGTTGCCGGCTGCAGCCAAAACCAGAACCGGTGGATACACCAGAAGGCTGTGCTGCCATTCAGTGAGACCTGGACAGGCTGCAGAGTTGGGCGCAGATGAAGATCAACAAGGGCAAGTGCAGGGTCCTGCATCTGGGGAGGAACAACCCCATGCACCAGTACAGGCTTGGGGCGGACCTGCTGCAGAGCAGCTCTGTGGAGAGGGACCTGGGTGTTCTGGTGGACAACAGGTTGACCATGAGCCAGCAGTGTGCCCTGGCTGCCAAGAAGGCCAATGGGATTCTTGGGTGCATTAAGAGGAGTGTGGCCAGTACGTCGAGGGAGGTTCTCCTTCCCCTCTACACTGCCCTGGTGAGGCCTCATCTGGAGTACTGTGTCCAGTTCTGGGCTCCCCAGTTCAAGAAAGATGAGGAGCTACTGGAGAGAGTCC
>Ga0065711_1028362_pt1 | contig 41713 bp, 16 predicted proteins | sample Hoacrofraction12_FD_59098 | JGI IMG/M metagenome (GOLD analysis project Ga0065711, IMG submission 59098) | Hoatzin crop microbial communities from Cojedes, Venezuela - Epithelial fraction 12 v2 (version 2) | ecosystem: Host-associated > Birds > Digestive system > Esophagus > Crop | place...
TGAGGCGGGCGGTCTGTCGGTATGGCCGCCAGTGCCAAGTCCTTCCTGGCCGATGCGGGTTATGGCGAGCAGGAGCTGGACGCCAACTCCGCCCTCATGGAGCTGGACAAAGGTGAGGCGGGGGGGGCTCGGGCTTGTCGCCGGCCTGGGGCCGCCCGCCCGCTGGGGCTGTCCTGAGGGCCCTTGGCGCCCGCTCTCTGCCCGCCGCCGCGGCCCCGTCCCGCCCCTCGGTCCCCAGCGGCTGGGAGCTTTGGTACCGCTATACCGCGGGCGGGAGGCATCTGGGTTTGAAGGAGCCCCGGTACCTGCAGTGATTATTGTCTTGTTTAGGCCTCCGGTCTGGCAAACTCGGGGAGCAGTGTGAAGCCGTCGTCCGATTTCCCAGGCTTTTCCAGAAATATCCTTTCCCGATTCTCATTAATTCGGCTTTCCTGAAGCTCGCTGATGTTTTCAGAGTGGGGTAAGTAGCGTCGGTCAGTTTCTGTCCATTCAGATGTCCAATCCGTGGTAACGCACTGTGTCTTGGAGTATTGCTGCGTTGGAGCCTGGGCAGTCATGGGGTTTTCCTGCTTGCCAGATAATATTGCAGTGGCACCTACTCAGTTGAGGACAAGTTGTGCTTGATTGCAGGTTGGTTTCCCCAGCTTCGGTGGGCTTAAGCTGCAGTGAGTTGTCAATGGCACACTTGCTTTCCATGTGTCTTGATTTGAGGATTCACTTGCTGACTGGTTTAAGTTCACTGGTGTAAATTCTGCTCCATAGGCACGTTCGAATTCATAATTAATAAACAGATGAATGATCATGTGCAGATTCCGTCTCTAAGGAATGTTAATAACAAAGGCCATAGTATAGTTTTTCCAAGTGCCTGATGTCTAAACGATGCATCTGATGGAGTTGGAGCTACATTATAATAGCTTGCTGCTGTTGTGGGATCTTCACTGTTGGCTACAGGAAGGAAAAGAAATTCACTCACACCTGGCAATGGCAATTAGACTTTCCTGTCTTAGTCCTGGATGTGCTTTTCTAGCAGAATTAGATCCCAAAGTGTGTACAAAACAGGCATCTGCTTACACTCTTTCTCACTTCTGTCAGCAGGTTCGTTTCCCTTGAATTGGTCCTAAATTTGACACTACCTGTACTAGAAAGTGAAGCAATAGTGTGTTAATAGTCTCATTTTGACTGTATCAGTCTGCTTATGTGTTTCAAAAGCCTAGACCTTTTATTGTTTTAATTTACTCCCAGGAGATTTTTTAAATGATTTTGTGTTTAAAGTGTTTGAATTTTTATTATAAAACAGCTTGACTGAAAAAAAGTATGTGTCTTCTAATAGAAACAACTTCCTGAGGCTGTGTGTGCTGAAAGTTACGCAGCAGAGTGAGAAGCACTTAGAGAAGATTCTGAATGTGGACGAGTTCGTCAAAAGAGTTTTCTCAGTAATTCACAGCAATGATCCAGTTGCTCGGGCTATTACACTTCGGTATGTATTACATAAATGAACCTAACTTACTTCAGATCTCTCGCTAATTATTGGTGTGCTGGAATAACAAAATCTGCAGCTACCATGAATGAAATGTAGCAGGCGTCTTATACATCGCTCATAGAGTTAAAAGCAAAGACATCTGTCTTTAAAGGGGGTGACCAATAAGTATCTGTGATCAGAAGAACGAGGTTATTAACCATTTATAATGGTGGGAATTTTGTGGATGGCTCCAGGCAGGACAGAATTTGCAGCATTGAAATTGTGTGTACTAAAGAGAAGAAAAATGAACCTGTTGTATGCATAACCCAGACAATAGCTATATGCAATACATCAAATGTTGCCTATGATATATTTAGACCAGGACCAAAAGGAAAGTGCTTCCTTATGTGTCACAATAATTTTTGTTAACTTGTTACCAAAACATATTTATGTGAACCTTGTTAGGCTTGCACCTATTTTTCATTAATCGTTGTCCTAGAAACTTACTGCTTGTTGGTCTCTGATCAATAACTTCTAAGGAAGTGCCATTGTATTATTGATTGCTTTGGACTTCTGGGAATCAAATGGAAAAAAAAAGAAATTAAGTTATCTTTAATGTCACTGTTCTGCTGCTTTGGTGTCTGTCACTAAAACTGTCCAGCATGGTGGTCTTAACTGCATCTTCCAACTCCTGTGCAAGTGAATTCAAATGTGAAAAGAGTACTCTTCTTTTTCCCTTTATATTCTTTTCCTCTGTCCATCTAGAACTGTTACTGATTTCACTATTGAAAGATGGGAGGCATTAACAGGGGTTTGTCTGATTAGCTCCTATGTCTATTTCTTCTTTTGATATTTTTATGTGAGATTATGCTGTCTTGCTCTGGTGTCTCAGAAATCTGTAAATATGATATATTTACATGTTTTCTTATAGTTCCATTTCAGTATTCTAACATAAGATTGGTGGTATTCACTGGTATTGAGGCCTGTCTTTACAGACTGCTAGAAGCCCCAGGAATCTGCTCAGTTTGAAGAAATACTTGAATTACTAATCATTCACAGGATCCATCAAGTGAAAGGTTAAAATGGCTGTTGGTTCAGTAGTGTCAGATAGAAATCTTCTGTTCATTTGGCTTTGTCTTCCTTAAGTAGCGTCAACAGGAAAGAAAAGCTGAAAGAACAATCTGCTAAACAAAACTTTGTGTCTGGGGAATTTTGTTGCTAGATGACTGTGTGTAAATACTTGCATAGAACTCTTGCTAAAATTTCCACCAGTGCAAATGCTCCATTTGTTCTTTAATTGGATTATGCTAATTATGTCTGAAAGGTATCTTGGAGATATTCTTAGTAAAAGTATAGATTGATTTGGACCTTTTTATGAGTTACACAAAATATATTGCACAATTCCCAATAATAACCTTACCTCACATCAGTGAAAGATCTTAGAAACTAGTGACTTAATTCAGGTCCTTGTTTGCTTGATCCTGGTAACACTCCAGAAACTTTACTTTCTTAGCATGTGGTTAAAATTTATGACTGTTCAGACATTTGTTACATATTTACTTTTCCAGTCTTAATTATGAAGAGGGATAGAAAAGATGGAAACAGCTCTCTAAATGCATGGGTTTTTTATCCCCCTAGAGTACACATTTCTGAATTTATATCCAATGATGTGTACTTCATGTGCGTCTGAAAATAGCGACCAGTACATTTTAGTATTAAATCTGTTGTGTTGAAGAGCTTGAACATAAAAGCATCTTCAAAATACCTCTTCCCAGTGCCATAGTGCACTCTTAATTTTTATAAGAGTTCTTGGTAAATTTCTCACTGTGTCCATTTCAAACTAAAACATACCAAAATGTAATTAGTCGTTAAACCACTGACATAACCCACATGACAAAATTTGTTACCTTTTAATTATATGCCTAGTTTTAGCATTTGTTTGTTTCTGTAATAGACATGAAAGAGCACATATTTATATAAAAATAATCTTTTAACGTGTCCTTTTATAGTTCTGTTTGGTTTCATCTTGCATTTCTTCATAACTATTTTTCTTCCTGATTTTGCTGTGATTTATTTTTGTAGGATGTTGGGCAGCATGGCATCTATTATTCCAGAAAGAAAGAATGCTCATCACAGTATTCGTCAAAGTTTGGATTCCCATGACAATGTGGAAGTTGAAGCTGCTATATTTGCTGCTGCCAACTTTTCTGCACAATCAAAGTAAGATGTAATTTTTTTCGGTTTTTCATATTACAGAGAATGGAAACTCCATTGACACTGGCATTCGCAAGGCTTAATATTTCCTTCTGTAGTGCTAGCCATGTTGTTTATAGCAAAATATTTAAGTATGTGCAGTAACAGTGTTGTAAAGAAATCTGAATACAACTTTAGCAGATTTTTTTTTCTGAAATAGAAAGCTCATAAATATGGGAATTAAAGTGGAATAGGAGCTTTAATCAAGGATTATTTTACAGATGTTATATTAGGGAACAAAATGTAGTGCTGCTTGTCACTTTGGCACATTTTTGAAAGCTTCCATTTTGTCATTAGATCATGCCCATGTGCGTGTGTTCTAAAACAACTTAGGTCTTGGCAAGCACTCTTTTGTGAAAGTTATGTTGTTAAAACACAGTCGATTTTTATTTTTAATTATTTACTCCTTTATTTTTTGTTTCACGTGGTACTTTGTCTTTTCTCTGCAGGGATTTTGCTGGTGGAATATGTAATAAAATCAGTGAGATGATTCAAGGTACATACATCTATTGAATGATGAAAGGGAAAAGCTCTGATTTCTCTGAGAATTCTTTATTATCATTATGTAAATGCTGGATATCATAATGCTATTGCCATTATACTCAAATGCTCTTCAAGGAGTTAGTCAGTAGGACCACCTGGGAAATGTCCCTCAGAGACAGGGGAGCAGAACAGAGCTGGCAGATGTTTAAGGATGCTTTCCACAGAGTGCAAGAGCTGTCAGTCCCCAGGTGTAAGAAATCAGGCAAGAAAGGGAAGAGACTGGCATGGCTGAGTTGAGACCTGCTGGTCAAACTAAAGAGCAAGAAGGAACTGCACAGGCAGTGGCAGCAGGGACAGGTATCCTGGGAAGAGTTTAGGGATGCTCCCTGGTTGTGCAGGGATGGGGTCAGGAGGGCCAAGGCATGGCTGGAGCTGAATTTGTCAAGGGATGCAAAGAATAACAAGAGCAGCTGCTACAGGTGTGTCAGCCAGAAAAGCAAGGTTGAAGAAAGCATACCCTCCACCCAGATGAGCAAGAAAGGCAACTCAGTATCAATAGACAAGGAGAAGGCTGATGTACTCAGCAATTTTTTTGCCTCAGTCTTCACTGGCAACCTCTCTCCTCGCCCCTCCTGAGTTGATGGACCACAAGATGGGGGACCAGAGGGGTAAAGCCCCTCCCACTGTAAGGGAGGACCAGGTTTGTGACCATATGAGGAACCTGAACATACACAAGTCTATGAGACCTGATGAGATGCATCCCAGAGTCCTGAGGGAACTGGCTGATGTCGTTGCCAAGCCACTCTCTGTGATAAATGAAAGGTCATGGCAGTCAGGTGAAGTCCCTGGTGACTGGAAGAAGGGAATACTGTGCTGATTTTTAGAAATGGTAGAAAGGAGGACCCTGGGAGCTACCAACATGTCAGCCTCACCTCTGTGCCTGGGAAGATCATGGAACAGGTCCTCCTAGAAGCTCTGCTAAAGCACATGGAGGACAGAGAGGTGATTCAAGACAGCCAGCATGTCTTCACCAAGGGCAAGTCCTGCGTGACGAACTTAGTGGCTTTCTGTGATGGAGTGACTGCGTCAGCGGGCAAGGGAAAAGCAATAGATGTCACCTATCTGGACTTCTGTAAGGCCTTCTGCATGGTCTACTGCAACATCCTTCTCTCTAGATTAGGGGAGATATGGATTTGATGGGTGAACTGTTCAGTGAATGAGGAACTGGTTGGATGGTCGCAGCCATAGGGTAGTCGTCAATGGCTCGATGTCCAAATAGACGTTGGTGACAAGTGGTGTCCCTCAGGGGTCCGTACTAGGACTGGTGCTGTTTATTATTTTCATCAATGACATAGCAAGATCAAGTGCACCCTCAAGCAAGTTTGCAGATGACACCAAGCCGAGTGGTGCAGTTGACACAACCAAGGGACGGGATGCCATCCTGAGGGACCTGGACAAGATGGAGAGGTGGGCCTGTGTGAACCTCAAGAGGTTCAGCAAGACCAGGTGCAAGGTCCTGCACCTGGATCGGGGCAACCCCCAATATCAATACAGGCTGAGGAAAGGAGGGATTGAAAGTCCTGCTGAGAAGAACTTGTGGGTACTGATGGAAGAAAAACTGAACGTGAGCTGACAATGTGTGCTTGCAGCCCAGAAGGCCAGTCATATCCTGGGCCGCATCCTCAGCAGCGTGGCCAGCAGGTCGAGGGAGGTGATTCTGCCCCTCTGCTCCACTCTGGTGAGACCCCTCCTGGAGTCCTGCATCCAGCTCTGGAGCCCTCAGCAGAGGAGAGACATGGACCTGTTGGAGTGGGTCCAGAGGAGGCCACAAAAGTTATCTGAGGGCTGGAACACCTCTCCTATGAGGAAAGGCTGAGAGAGTTGGGGCTGTTCAGCCTGGAGAAGAGAAGGCTGCGGGGAGATCTTATTGCAGCTTTTCAGTATTAAAGGGGACCTAGAGGAAAGATGGGGACAATCTTTTTAGCAAGGCCTGTTGTTACAGCAAAAGGAGTAGTGGTTTTAAACTCAGGGAAGGTAGATTTAGACTGGATGTAAGGAAGAAATGTCTTTACCGTGAGGGTGGTGAAACACTGGCACAGGTTGCCCAGAGAGGTAGTGGAGGCCCCATTCTTAGGAACATTCAAGGCCAGGTTGGACTGGGCTCTGAGCAACCTGATCTAGTGAAAGATGTTCCTGCTCACTGCAGGGGGGTTGGGCTAGATGACCTTTAAAGGTCCCTTCCAACCCACAGCATTCTGTGATTCTATGATTTAAATGATTCAATTTTTATAATAGAATTAGCTAACCAACAATCTAATGTCTGGCTCTTGTGTCCTCTTAAAAATCTAAGTTCTCAAACCACTTGTTTGGTAGAGAATAAAAGCTCGTCTACAGTATGATGAATAAACTTACGTAGACTATTTCAGATTGCTTCAGGTGAGTTAATACATACGTTACTTGCAATGAGGTAAGCAGCAACCTTCTCTTAGAACTGTGAAAATGCTTGATACCACTATGGGTATGCTGCTAGCTAGTAGATGGGTTGTTTGTAGCTAATGCAGGTGTCCACACAATTTGCATTCAGCAGTGGTAGCAATGCAGACATATGGTGTGCCTCAGCACTGCCAAATGCCAGTACAAAGGACTAATGCTCTGCCTATGTCTCTTGTACTTGTTGCAGGTTTAGCCACACCTGTGGACTTGAAATTGAAGTTGATCCCTATTCTACAGCACATGCATCATGATGCTAGCCTGGCCTCTAGCTCCCGGCAGCTGCTTCAGCAGCTGGTAACATCGTATCCCTCTACCAAAATGGTCATTGTTACACTGCACACCTTTACTCTGCTTGCTGCTTCTTCTTTGGTTGACATTCCTAAGCAGGTAATTCTTCCTGATTCGTTCCTTCAACTTAAAGTACAAAGTACATTTAAAAAAACTCAGATCCTAGGTGACACCGAAAATAAATCGTGATGGATATGCTGTGATGGTTGCTCCTACGTGCTATAGAGAAAGAACACCCTGGAAACTGCTGCTGCTTTCATATTTCTTGCCCTCCCTGGTCCCATTTCCATACAACCCCATCAAGCACAGGAACTCTTCTTTACAGATCATAATCTGTCTTTCTTTGTCAGCTGGGATTGAAATCAGCTAGGATCAGTCAACATTTAGGAAAGCAAATACCCTGACTTTTTCTGAAAACTTTTCATCTTACCTGTGGAACACAGGCGTCACTTCTCACTGCTGTATATTCTCTTGCATCGTGGGTGTGCCTTTTGCCTGCCTTGCATGCAAGCAAATGGATATTTCAATAGCATAGAGTGCATTTAAAAATCTGTTTCTTGAAGAGCAGAGGAATTTGAATCTGTTGCTGTGATTTAGGGCTATAAACAAAGCTGCAGGAAAGCAGTGATGGAAAAATACAATGTTTTTATGTTCTGATAACATACTTCGTGGATGTGATTTATATAGCAGATCTGAACACAGTGATATTTGAGATTCATCTAACTAATCCTTGTAAAGTAGTCATGAAAATCTATTTGGTTTCTTTCAATCCTGTAGAGCTAGGGAAGGCTGGTGTCTGTTACTGTTAGGGTAATAGCATTGATCTGTCTGAAATTTCTTTTTAGTAAGGTTGATTTCTGTATTTCAGAGGATGCTTTTGATACTACTGAATCTTAATCTCAGCCAACTGAGCAACATTAGAACACTTGATGTGCTTTTTTTTTTTATGGCAGTTAGCATGGTGCTTTAGGCTGTATTTCTGCAGTGCAACAGCCAGTGCTGCTGACAAGTGCTGTAGCCAGGGTGGGGATGGAGAGCAAAACCACGGCCAGTGTGTTCTTGCTTTCTCACACATGCTGGCTATTCCGTATCTGTAAGCTTGCAGGAGGTGAAGACAGCCAAGGACACGCAGTTAAGTGTCACTTCATTTGATATAAGCGCTGCAGAAGGGCTGGCTAGGGGTTGTTTTTGTTTGGTTGGTTTAGGGGTTGTTTTTCGCAACTACTGAGACACACAAAGTATGCCTCTGTTGCTATCTGTTAACTGCAGATCATGCGGAGACCTGAATTAGCATCAAATGCCCAGAATACTTGTTAGTAGCAGAATCACAACAGTATAAGGTGTTTACTGAGCTTCTCAGGGATGGTTTATGGTATTTCTGTGAGTGTCAGAACAGGTGTCAAGGCTTCTCGGGTATGCAGGATGATGCAGAGGAGGGTGCATGAACAAGGAGAACAGGGTGGTAGAAATAGGCTGTCGGACAGTTTTAGCTTGCTGTGGCATGACAGCCTAAATAGGGGCTTTTCCATGTGGCAAGCAATCAAGTGGATAAGGCAAGTTCATTTTGGCTGAGTATGCGCAAAATTTCATCACAAATACTTTTGAAAAGATTTCCTTCTAGTAGCATCTCTCTTGAACAATGAATTTACTTCGTTGCAGATCCAGCTGTTGTTGCAGTACTTGAAGATTGACCCCAGGAAGGCTGTGAAGAGGCTTGCAATCCAAGATTTAAAGTTGTTGGCCAGCAAGACACCACATACATGGAGCAGAGAAAACATTCAGGTTTACACATTTTGAAGCTACATTTTATGATGAAACTTTGCAGTTAGTTGTAGAATTCTTTCCAGAAGAACAATTCGGGAGGTAAAGGAAGGAAGAACATAATTTCCATATCCTGAAGTTAGGTTACTCTGCCAAGCAGGGTAGCTAAATGATAATGAATGATTCATAGAATATCTTGAGTTGCACAAGTTGACCCACAAGGATCAAAGTTGATGTATTGTAACTGAAGAAAGGCAAGTGTCATGTAGTAGGCCTTTTTACAGTAAGGAAATAACTTTTCGATCTGACAAACTCATCTAAGATAAACATGAGCTGAATCTTAATCTTATGATACTGAATACATATTGATGCTAAGACAGAGTCTCTCTGGGATTTGTCAAAGCACGTCATCTAGCAAGGTGTACTTGAAAGGACAAATGTAATTTTTGCTTCATTTCTTAGGATTAATAACTCATTTTCAGTAGTACCCTTGACTCCTGTTGTATGAACGAGACTCGAAGTTGTTTATAGTTCTTCTGTGTTATTTGGAGACACGGCTGTTTTATTGTAAATTGTATTGCTGCTTTCTCTCAATTGCAGCTGCATATGAGCTTTTTTTTCCACTTGTTTTTTCCCCTTTTCTGGTAAAAATTACTATAGAAAATAACTTCAGATTAGATTAATGGGAAAGTAAATATGTCGAGAACTTATTGGGGAAGGCTTATAGCTCTACTTTTCTGGGTCTTTTTGCATTGTTTTTACTACTCTTGGAAGCTACTTTTGCTACATGCTGCTGAAGCATAGTGCAACTGGGAGGAAAAACCGTGCAGATTTTTTATAATAATCATGTGAGAAATAAAACATGATTTGTCTCCAGTTCTTTGATAAGATGCTCTGGAGTGTGCAGAGGTTTTTGTTTTAGTGAACTGTTTTATTCTTCATAATGGATGAATACTAGAAATTTATTTCCTTTTAGGAATTTTAAGGAATTGCTTTAACAGTTTATGGATTATTTGTAGTCAAAATGCTACTTTATACCGTATGGCTGATTGGTAGTTATCTCAATACAAATGAGAGACATTGATAACGTAGCTTTCATCATCATGTAGTGTCTTAAAGCAGGTGTCCTGATGGTTGAAATGCATAGGTAAAAGTTCCATTGATGTCGGTACTAAACCAGTGACTGGGTTAGAATAAAGTTAATTTGATGAAGTTTATTAATGTTTGCTGAATGGCATACAGAAGTAATGAGAGTTTTTCTGACTTGTGAAATAGAAAGTCAACATTGTGAGTTGGGCAACTCTTTTCCATAAACGACTTTGTAATGTTTATACAACAGGGACTGGAACTGACCCTCCTGTTCTCATGGCAAAACCTGCTTCTTGTATGTTTTTACCAACAAGAGTTTCAGCAGTGTGAACTTCTTCAGCATTTTGTGTCTGTTTGTGTAGGTCAGGTGAGAGGCTTGGTCTCTGAATTGTGGAGACTTCACTGATTTGTAGACATCAGCTCCAGAAGCTGTAGATACTTAGAGCAATCCTTCCGCTGACTGCGAAGGTAACAAGCAGTCTGCAGTCCATCTTGGTAATTCTTCTGTGCCCTTGGCATTCTTCGTCGTTACCATTTCGAATACATTCTTTGCATGGTGATCTAATCGCACTGGAGTAAAACATCAGTGTCTTGGGAAATATTTGGGTTGGAAATGTGTCTGGATCATTCTATTGTCTGTCTGTTGATGCCTTACTGTTCATTGGGTTAGAAAAAGACTATGCTGGTACAAATTGCAAACTGATTTAGAATTTAACCCTTACACCATACAAGAACATACATATAACTGATAAGAACAGCATTATGGGGTTTTTTTGTTCTGTGGAACTAATTCTGTGTTGTTGTTTTTCTTTATTCAGTTACTGGATGTTATCATTCAGCTTTGGCAATCTGAGGTGGAATATACTTATATTTTCCATTTGTGTCTCATATTGCTTTCTCTCATGTTGACTAAAAAAGCCTCTAAAACCAATGAATGACCAAATTGTGGACAGTGTTGGCATAATGAATCTGAGAACAATGTGAATTTTAAGAGTTATTCCAATCTAGGTGTCATAAGGTATGAGGAGATCTGGCAAAAGGCACAAAAGTATGACAGCAGCTCTACTATAAATGAGTTATAAAAATGAAATATGCTTTAAGCTGTTTATCAAGAAAATTTAAATGTGTTCTGTTGGACACCAGGACTGTTAAAGGAAATGACACTTGAAACTTAGCTCTGCAGAGATGTATACTTACATAAAACCCTGCAGATTGTTATAAAGCAAAATATTCAGTATGGCTCTAAGACTGGAGAACTGTTTTAAAATCTTCTGTAATATTTGATGAATGAAACATGATAACATTTTTGTCACTGATTTTTAGTTAATAAGTGACTTACAATTGGTGTTTCCCTAGCATGAGACCCACTGTCACTTTTCTGCAAGTCACATCCTCAGTCTACTAAAACAGATGCATCAGGACATGACTTTTAACTTTTTATTTCAGTACAATATGTTCTGTGGAAAAAATCTTGACTCTCAAAACTTTTCACAGACAAGTGCAACTAAACATTGAATACAGTTAGCTCATGGGACTTCCTTCCCTCTGTATCTTTTCTTCTGCTGATCTTTAGGCACTCTGTGAATCTGCTCTTCACACTCCTTATGACAGCTTGAAACTGGGCATGCTATCTGTTCTTTCTACGTTATCAGGGACCATTGCCATTAAACAGTACTTCAGCAGTGCTCCAGGTAAGAGAACTAGATTAGGTGATTATCTTTGGCATTTCTAATGGATTGGCTATCTACTCATAATCAGTTTCATCTAAACACTTTATAGCATATTCTTAAATTATTTTTGAATTTCAGAACACTAGCTGAGAGTCAGACTGTTCGTCATATGTAAACTTCAAGTGAGATACTGTATAGCCATGAGTAACCATAGTCTAATATTTTGTTCTGTGGGTAATATGCTGTATGAAAGGGGTATTTTACCTTTGGGTCTTCAAGTTTTCTCCATAAAATGAAGAAATGTAATGCCTCTCAAAAGGCTGACCTGAATTCTGCTTAAGGTGCTTTGAAACCATGGATTTGCGTAGTTTTTGAGTAGCATGGAGACTTAATGGTGTGAGAGTGGGCTGGCGTGTTGCTGTGGCACAGTGAAGCTATGCCACCCTTCTAGGAATGACCTGCTTCAGTGCCAGGTGAACCTTTCTGGCTTGTGACTATATTCTGGAGAAACAGAGTAGACATTTTAAAGTGATTCAAGGTATCTTGTTCTTAAAATGGTGCTCATACTGTTTTCTTTCTGCTTCTTGAAAGCCAGACTGCCCTAATGAGTAGTATGATCCCAACTACACGGACTGCAGAAATGGAGAAAAAGAATACATCCTCTTCAGTCGTTCTGGCATGTCTTAATAATTGATGTGCTAACTAGCTTTTATTAATCAGATATAATATTTCTTAAGGCAGTATTTCTCGGAGTCCCTGAAACATCATCCTTTTGACCCAAATACTCTTTCTCATGTATGTCTAACTTGTGTAGTGTTCAGGAATGGGGAGAGAGAGAAAGATGTGTTTTCATTCTGTCCTTGAAACAGGTAAAAAAAAATTAATCCTAAGTCAATATAGTTTTTTGCAGAAATGTACTTGAAAAGATCTGTGGTATTATAATTATGGACTGTGCTGTTTTATATACTGTTTGCCTTCTCTTTATTTAGGAACAGCAGCTACAACTGTGAGATCATTTGATTTAGTAAAACTGGCACAGGAGTGCTGTTACCATAATAACCGTGGCATTGCAGCTCATGGTGTGAGAATTCTGACTAATATATCAGCCTCTTGTCAGGAAAAAGGTAAGTGAAAGCAAGGACAATGAAATGTGTGTTTACATTCAGGCGTATGCACTTACCACGTATTGCTGGTCTTGTCTGTGGACCTGTCTGTAGATGTCTGATCCTTCATGCCATTTAGGGAGAATGGGAACTATAATCTAGTAGAAAATATCCTGTATGATTTTTATGAATGATTGGGAAGATTTCATCTTTGTTTAATTTAGAAAAAATTACTGGGCACAGCAGAACTTGTGATAAATAAATGCTTGTCTTACCTTTGCTGTAAGATTTATGAATTGTTTGTCAGCCTTTGAAAATTCTTTGCACAAAGTCCATTGCAGAAGAGTAACGGGGCATTTAGAAGTCTTAGTACAGAGATTTATGCATGCTCTACAAATGTGACAGTTGGTGTGACTGCTGAATAGTTATCCGAGATGTGGAATGGCAGAATTGTTTCTAATCAAAATAAGGTAAGGCAGAATGTTAGGAAGGTACTTATCTGTCATGACTGTAACACCAGTGCAGACATTACACTGATTATGGTCAGAAAACATAACAGGGAACGAACTTACTCTTTTTCTTTTCTTAGATCTTCTGCCTTTGGAGCAAGATGCAGTTTTTGGCTTAGAAGCTCTTCTTGTTCTTTGTAGTCTGGATGACAGTCCAGGAGCTCAGGCAACCTTGAAGGTAACGTTACTGTTGTATTCCCCTGGCGCAGCTGAAAGTTATAGTAATAGCTTGTATACCAGAAAGGCTAGTGTGCACCAGATACTTTCTGGTGGAAGCATAACATACTGGAAGGAAATGAAGATTTTTCTGTGTCTTGCCGGTAATCAAGAGTTCAGAGTGGTGTGAGAAAGAAGATTATAATTTCTTGAATGTGTGATATGTTTTTGTACTGTGAGCTCAGGGCTCTTGAAAAATCTCATCTTTTGTAGAGTACATGGTTCTGAAAATACTGAATATTCTGTATTTCTGCAATCATACTTCCACATACGTGTGTCTGGCTCTTTCAGTTTTAAGTAGACATTGCGTTTATTGTACCTGTTGATTGTGTGAATTGCAGATCACGTTAACTTGTATGGTGAAGCTGGTCAAATGCCGCCCTCACCTGAGCCAGTCAGTAGTTGAATCCCTGCTGACCCAGTTGCACAGTGCCCAGGACGCTGCTCGGATTCTCATGTGCCACTGTTTAGCAGCTATAGCGATGCAGCTGCCTGTCTTAGCAGATGGGATGCTGGGAGACCTAATGGACCTCTATAAATTAATTGGACGATCTGCCACAGATAAGAAACAGGAACTCTTGGTAAGACCTTCTTCTGGTGAAATAGCCCTTGATGGATAAAGTCTATATAAACTACTGTGGATGGTTTTTATTTAAAAAGGCAGCTAAGACATTTGTTATGTCCAAGTCCAGGTGCCAGTCTATAGCCACTGTTTTCAGTTTTGCCTGAACTTTTCACTACGTATGTCAGTGTTCAGCGTTGAAATATCTCGTAGATGGAGCTGAACTAAGCAGTGTATTCCATTAGATTTTCCAGCAGATGGCACTGCGTAGACAAACCGAGCTATTGAAGTTATTGGGGTATATGTAAAATAATGGTTACAGAAAAACAAAACGGCGGTTAGCCAAATTTATGTATGGTACTGTGACGCATATGACTGTTAATGTACTGCAAGAGATAAAAATGCTTTTATCCTATCTATTTGGAAATAAATTTGAATTTAAGAAAGAAATTACAAGCTTCCTATTAATTTGTTTGGAGTATTCGAAATATCTCAGTTAAAAGTCACAGTAAAGATACTTTAAAAGAAAGTGACTTTCATCTAGTAGAAATATTTGGGTTGCCATAACTCCTTGAAAAATATATGACTGAGAAGTTCACTAGTTGAAAGATATATGTAATCTTCTATGTAGTTTTGAGTCCAAAATCAAGGAGTTTCTGGTAGTTTAGGGAACAGAACTGGCTTTTTTTCTTGATTGTTTTAGTTCCTGGAATATAATCTTCTTTGCCCCTCGACTCTTCATTAGGTTTCTCTCGCCACAGTGATATTTGTTTCCAGTCAGAAAGCTTTATCTTCAGAGATCAAAACTGTTATCAAACAGCAGCTTGAGAATTCCTCCAATGGATGGACAGCCTACAGGATAGCCAGGCAGGCTTCCAGAATGGTAAGTGAAAATACCTGGAGAAAAATGATTTGGTGTGGTTGGAAGGATGCTAGTGACTTCTTTGAACTGAAGAAAGTAAGTAAGCAAAATGGTAGGACACGGAAGGAGGAAATGAATAGAGGGGAAAAAAAAAAAATAATTCCCTCTTAATTCCGTGGAATGCTGATTCAGATATATGCCATTTAGGGCAGTCATCCCATCAGGGTGGTTTTTCAGTTGTCTTTTTTGAAGTATCTGAGAAGGAAGAAAGCAGTAAACTGATACTTTCTTGAGCACATACCTAATCTGTATTGTCTAGCTGTTCTTTAGAAGATGGTATAGGCCATCCTGATGTGTGCTTTCTTCTACAAAGAAAGGAAGAAAAAGATACTGTTTCCTGTTTACCTTCAGTAAAGGTTAGAATTAGGTAGAAGCCCTAGTACGAGATGCTGAGGTGAAAGTAAATTTCAATATTTGTTTCCCATCTTGTTGAATTATATTGTGTAGATAAGTACTATACTTGACACAGGCTGATATTTCTGTAAAATAAGCATTTGTGCTTTTATTTATTGTTAGGATTGTCGTGATCAAATTATTGGAAGAAGTTTCACTATTTCTATTTTTAAAGTAAGCGTAGCTCTGGAGATGTTACTGTTCTCTTATTTGTATCTGTTTCGTAGAAACCCACATCCTTCTTTCATGTCCCCTCTTAGAAACATTCTTGTCATTACAGGGCAACCATGATATGGCCAGAGAACTGTATCAAAGCCTGCTGACTCAAGTGGCTTCAGAACACTTCTACTTCTGGCTGAACAGCTTGAAGGAGTTCTCCCATGCAGAACAGTGTCTGACAGGTTTGCAGGAGGACAACTACAGCTCAGCACTTTCTTGCATCGCTGAAGCTTTAAAATCCTATCACAAAGGAATAGCATCACTGACGGTTAGCACAGATCTTCTGCTTTAATGATAATGTTTCTGTGTACTGCAGCAGATCTGTTTGGTTTCTGTTCTTAAGCCTCTGAAAATTTTTTAGAGATGTCTGACATCTGCCAGACTCTTTTTGAGAGGACTGCAGGGAATAGCCAGTTGTAACACACTGTGTCTTCAGAGAGAAGATCCTGTAGCTCAGCTAAGTGTGATTAGCTAGATTTCTCTTTTTTCTTTTCTTTTCCCTCTCCTTGCTTCCTGCCTTTATCAAATCATATGATATGTAACAGATCTTTGTTAAAATTACAGTACTTAAAAATTTTCCACTCCTTGTCTTGGCTGAATAAAGGCTGTTGTGATAGTCAAGCCTGGGGATTTGTCTGAATTGGCTGCTATCTTCTCGAGATAAGCAGAAGGATTTAATTGTCTTCCTCCTGCTGAGTTCATGTGTTTTATTTGACAATGTGATCCTATGGAATCCTAACAAGGCAACACCAATTTAGTAAGAAGAGAGAGGACAATTCAGTCTCATCAAATCTGCAGAATTCAGGTGGTACCTGCTATTATGCAAATACTTTCTGCTTCTCTGAAGTGGTGAAAATGGAAAGAAGCTGCGTATGTGATGTCTGTGAATTTAAACGGAAAGAGCATTAATGAGTATGGACCTTCAGTTCTCACTGCGAAGCTGCTTCTTAACAAAAGATGATCCAGCTTTACACAACATTTTTCTTCATGGAAACAGAAATGTGAAAGAATCTTTACATACAGTTGTCTGTATGTCTCTTGGATGAAGCTGCCTTTTTTTTTAGTAACTGGAACTGTCAGTGTCATGACAACTCAGGTATTAGTGTTTATTAAAGTTCACATATTACAGTTTATTAAAACTGTTCCTGAATAAGCAGGAAGGATGTAAATTTTACACCTTTGTCCTCTGAGAGAAAGCTCCATTGTTCCTGAAGTATTTGTCTTTAACTTGTTGGCTGAGTGAATAATGAATTAAAAACCTTATTTCAAGATTTCTCCAATGTCTAGAAGACATTGAGGGGGGACCTCATCTAATTGCATGTTAATATTTAATACAGGCAGGACAATAATCTGCTTAAATAGGTCATTCTGTGGTTCAGTAATTTAATTAGCCTTTCCCTAGAGTTTGAGCTTTTTCTGTTGAAGGATTCTTGTCCTCATCTTCTCTGCTGACTTCACTTTCTGCGTGTTGCACATAGGCATTGCACCCAGAAAAGCACGCACTTGTGTGTTGTTGTGGTCCGGAGAGGTACGGGTTTTGGAGGGCTAGAGAAGAGGAAATCAGGTTTTATTGCTGGCTGTTGCTGTCTTGTTGCATCACTGCACAGATTCCTAACCATGCTTGAGTGTATCGGCTGTAAAAGGAGCTGCTCACTGCTTGCATCTACAGAACTCAGAGTCTCAAAGGGGAGCAAAGTGCCATAAACTGCATGTGATAGTCTTCCTGATGAAGGCTTTTGCTGTCTATTCCCTCCGCTTTAAGCTTTACTGTTGCTGCTGTTTCAGTGTAGAGCGTGACTCGGCACTGTTGGTGCCGCAGACCATTAGTGCGCGTGATGAACCCTGTGTAGCTGTCCACTTTGTAGCTGAAGACGCTTACGGTAAATCTGTTGCAGATGTTCAGTCAGCCCAGTTTAGCAACGATGAAATATTCAGACAGTGTCTGATTTTGTCAGAAAATTTCTCAATTCCTTCTTGATATACATGCAACTGTCTGTCTTTCTTGCATTGCTGTATGCAAAATGTTCCTTTGTGTGAGTTAGTCCACTTTGAGGAAGAAAGTCCTGTTACTTCATGGGTTGGGGAGGGCAGAGACTTGTCGTGGAGCCACAGTCCCCGCCTCTCTTGCTACATACTTGATTGTGCAGTTAGCAAAGGTTTTGAGTAGGACCTGCTCTTGCACAGAACATGCGTGTCATTGGAAGCATTGTGCTTATTTTTCACTGCTGGTAAGCTGGAGAAGATACAGCACTTGAACAAAGCACTAATATAACCATTGATTAAGTAGCACTAACTCCAAATATGTTGATAACGCGTGGTGGTGTTTGAAGAACTTGACTGAGCCAAAGAACTTTTTCTGTCGTTTTCAGAAGAGCTGTAACTCATTTATTGCCCATGGCTATATGGGTAGTAGATAAGGTAAATTGCAATATTAATGACACAAGCTTGTATTTCCATTTACAAGAATTAAGTCCAACTTGTGCTACTAAAAATGTCTGGATTTTCTGATATAAGCAGTGGTACTTTACTCTCTATAAAAGCATGTAGTCTCTGTAGAGCAATTACAGTGCTGTGAGATTTCTTCCACAGAGGGTTTTCTGAAACCACCCTTGCAGAATAAACTGAACAATTTCCATTCAAGAGGGATTTTCTTATGCCCTTGGAGATGGGAGAACGAAGTGGTAGATAAGAGGGGCTGAATGGCCCAAGTGATAAAATAGTCTTATTTCTTTAATGAAATCTAGTTCAGTATTTTAAAGTGGTTGCAGTTGGCTGATATTTCCTCATTTTTGTCAATAGTGAGCCAGTTCTCAGATGACGTGATGTTTTCTGAGAAACTAGTTTGCTGCTTTCCTGCCAGCAAAGAAATAGTTCTTAGTGAAGTTTTGGGGTGCGTTATAACTTCTTGCTTACAGAAGTGACCTTTTCTGTTGAGGAATAAGAAGTACTGGGGAAGACATGCATGAGTTTAACATACATCCGTTCTCTGAGTAAGAGAAGGTCCCAGTGATTTGTTTTGCTGATGCCTTTTTTCCTTCTAAAGAAAAAAAGTGTACTTTTCTCAAGATCCAACAGTTTAAGAAAAAGAAGTAGTGGATTTTGGGGTTACCTAGTATCAAATCTTGAGTGCTGCAATTTAAGCCCTCCTGGGTGTTCTAAACCGTCGCAGGTGCTTCTACAAGTCAGATAAGCTCTTGGGGAGCTAAGTTTCACAGAACTGTATTTTCTAAATAATAGCAGCATGTCTGCCCTCCTGGAGTTGTCATTTACTGTTCGTAGTTGTCACTGAACTGTCTCTGCCTTCATCAAATGCAAGGTTCAGTACCTTTGTAATGTTCCTGTCCATTTCGCGGTTGTGAAAAAGACCAAAGGTTATCACCCCTTCCTCTTGCTGCAGATAACTTTAGCTACTTCTTTCTCTTTTGGCTGATGCAGAGAATCATTTTTTCAGTCCTTCATGTTTGTTTGCTTTCCAATTCATTGTGTGCTGTCTTATGGTAAGGACTGTCTGGACTAATGTCATTTGAAGCCTAATGGCTTGGCTGTGGAAAAAGAGCCAATAGATGCCCTGATAGCATTGTAACAGCTTAAGTCACGTTTGTTACAAGGGTGATACACTTGCAATACAGCTTAGTAATTACCTAACTTCTGTGTTGTTTATATTCAGTATGACTTAAATTGAGCAAATTTGTTAAATGTAGTTTTTTTAAAAAAAAAAGCAGCTTTTAGAACTGAGCTGAAGGGTTCAATTGTCTGAGACGGTTCAGTGACATTACAAAGTTATTTTATCGTGTTTGCCTTTGACCTAGATTGCCAGCATTCCTATTACTGTGTTTCAGGCTGCTAGTACGCCACTTAATCCTCTGAGTTTTCAATGCGGATTTGTGAAACTGAGGATTGACCTGCTGCAAGCTTTTTCTCAACTTATTTGTACCTGCAACAGCTTAAAAACAAGTCCACCACCAGCTATTGCCACAACGATTGCTATGACGTCAGGAAATGATCTCCAAAGGTGTGGACGCATCTCTAATCAGGCATGTGTTGTTGTTCCACTCTTGCGCAGTTACGTTTATGACTCTGGTATGAATTTTACATCCCAGCAAACATATCTGATGAAAGAAATGAAAAGTGGTAGTGATGAGTTTTGCTAAATAGTGGGCCTTGAGTTTTGCCTGTGGCTATAAAAATGTCTGCCTGTAGCAGGCCATATTTTGAAGTTAGGCATGTACGTGTGTTTTCTCATACATTCGTGTGCATGCACAGCTTCCAAGGATATGCATGTAGTAAGCCAGTCAGTATGCTCTAAACTTGCAGCAAGACCTTTCACACCTTGTCTTGAAACATCTCGGATACTATGATTACACTAAGCAAGAACATATACTTTGGGATTGTACTGCAACTCCTTTTGGTGAGTGTTGGCAACTGACTTGATACTGTACAGAACAACAAGACAGTCTGCTTCTAGAATGCGTGTATTCTGCAAGGAGGAGTCAGTGGATAGTCTTTCAAAGACAGAGCAGTTTGATTTACCAGTAGAGAATGGGGGACATGGTTGGTGGGGGCGTTTTGTTTTGCTTTATTTTTAACCCTGATGTGTTACAGGAAAAACATCTGTTTAACATGTAGATAATAGTCTGGATAATAGTCTGTAAATTTGGTGATTTTTTTTTTTTTTTAATCTGTATGAAGAAGCAAGAACTTTATATATTTTGCCAGGGTATGTTTTCTTATTCCTTCACTGCAGTATGTTATAGTGTAGTGGTTTTCTGAATGTGTGGGGTTTGGTTTGTTTTGCTTTTATTTTTTCACTAGTAATGTTGTCTCTGTAGATGAAACACTCAATGGAGGAATTCCGGAATCTGGCTACACGGTATGGAGATCTGTATCAGTCATCTTTTGATGCAGACTCGGCAACTCTAAGGAATGTAGAACTGTATCCTTTTAAAGTCATAGAATTTGTCCACTTCCCTGCTCACGTGGACAGCGTGAAGCTTAACAATCCTCTTTTCTGTGAAGACTGACACAAAGTCATTTTGAAGCAGTTAGTAACATAAAAATCGCGTACCAATTGCTTAAATGTATTTGGAAGTAAACATTTCCATACTATGGTTTGGAACGTTTTTATGAACAAGTTATGGCACAAAAATTGCAACAGTATAGAACTTGGGATTTTCATAGTTCTTGCTCTGTGTTTACGAAAGGAGTAATGACTGCAGGATTTCTTTATAAAAGCTAGAGAAATAAGGATAAGTGCCAGTAAATGTACCACATTTCTTGTTTTAAGTGCCAACTTTGTAAGTCTTAACTCATTAGTATTAATACCAGACAGCAGCAGAGCTGCCTGTTGATTTCACATGCGATAGAAGCTCTGATTTTGGATCCAGAATCTGCAAGGTAGGCTTGATAGTTAACTTTCTACTCCTTTGCTATTTATTTGTAAATCCTTGGGGCTTTAAGCCTAGGAATTCAAAGAATGTTCAGAAAGTTTCTCAGTAGACCCTTCTAATTGCACTCTGGACAGGCTTGAGGACCTGTTGCTGCTGTGCTATACCTGGCAGGCTAGGGACTGTTTTTTGAGTTCTGCATTTTATACTGATTTTGCTCTGGAGTGCTGTATTGGAGTTCAATATAGACTTGCATTAAAATAAAAAACAACCTTTAATCTCTTCTTTAGCCACCTATTTTAACTGGTGTCATTCTGTGTTAGCTCCCATACTTACTGTTTGCACCTGTAAGCATACATTAGTTTCCTTCAGAGTCCTGAAAATATATGCATTAAGTGAGTTTAAACTGCTAACGTAAATCCATCATCTCTGGCCCTTTGTTAACAGTGAACTTATACCCAATAGAAAAATCATGTTGAAGTATGTATGAATTTGAATTACTTTTTAAAACTCCCTGGCTGAGATTAAGCGGAACACAATGTGGATAAACATCTTTTTAAATGTGTGATTTTATAACTGAAAATAAAAGTGAACATCCTAAGTGACCGTCCTATTCATCATACATTAAGCATTGCTTAGAAGATGTATTAATCATACTTGTAAAAAGTCTGAAGCTGTGGACTTCAAATTGTTAGATGTCTATGAGATGGAATTGTATTCAAAGCATGAGATCATAAACTTCCAGATTTAGTCTTAACTCTAACTGGCATTCTCACTTTTCCTTGAGTTGTGAGACTTTAAAAAAAAACAAACATAGGCACTGCAGGCTTATATGAAAGCCAGGGGAATTAACCATGCTGAGTCTGTTAGACCTGTAACTGCTTCAAGTGAGAGAGGGTGGAGACAGAAAATGGTGGGTAAGCTGTGGTTAAGAAGGGGTTTCAAAGTAAAGGGCAAAAGTGGAAAAATAATAAACGATCAGAGTAAAAAGCTCGAAAGATACAGTTACTGCTTAATGGATTTCAAGTTGTAACAGAGGATAGTCTTGTTGGGCCTGTCTGGGGGTGAGCCTCCCAGATGCTGCTGAGGAAAGTATGTCAGACATGATGAAAAGTTTGTTTTTTGAAGTTTCCAGGAATATAGCTCAAATGGAACAGCACTTGTTGAAAGTGAATATGAAAGAAGAATGATGTCTGTATTTAATCATGTACTGGAAGAAGTGGAATCTCTCAACAGGAAGTATGCTCCTGTGTCTTACTTGGCAAGTAACAGTTTTAAATGTATATTCTGTAGACAAAGGTTCCAAAAACTCGGCAACTCCATATATCTGTTGTGGTCAAGAACCTGAATTAACATAACCTCTTACTGGCACGAATGGTCTCTACAAAGACTCAGTACTTCCAAAATACTTCAAAAAAGGCTTTGCTAAGACATCTATAATGTTACTGGTCTGATTTGAAAATAATGTTTTAAAACTTCTGATGCTAAGCATGTAGTAGATGCTGATAAGACACCTGAAAGTAGTATCGACTCTTTGTCAGATCTCTCACCACACTCACATTCAAATGCTGAAGCGCTTCTCTTTGTTCATGCTGTTGACATGAAGGAATTCTTCCCCTGCCACATACAGTGCTGGAGGGTCCAGCACTAGCCTAATGTCAGTCGCTGAGCTGTTGGCAGTTAATACTGCTTTTGTGAGTATAGTGTTTCTTTTATCGATGCAGGTCATCAGAGAACACAATGTAAAGTGTGCTGAATGCAAACAGTGAGCTGATAACATACTCCTTCACAGGGCTAGTATGGTTTTGTCTTTTACTGTTAGTAAACATCATAAATGTTGACATGGCTGGCATCTATTTGCCTTGTTTCTAAACTCAGCAGTCCATACCGATTCCAAGTAGAATAAAACAATGAGTTGTGTAAAACGTAGCAAAGGTAAGCCCTGTGACTGTAGTTGTCACTGGCTCCGTACCAGGGCAGCTCGGTGACTTCAGTAGCACTGGCTTGGCTCATCCCAGCCAGAAGGATGGTGTAATGCAGTGGGGAAAGGAAGAGTAGACAAGAGGCTTAAAACTTAATTATTGCACCACATGAAGTTGTGGTAGATGCCAGTCTTGTTTGCTTGGAGGGGAACTGTTGTGTATTTGAGAGCTTGTGCATGAGTTTCAACCAGATCCTGCTCTACTGACTCTTATTTTTTTCACAATTGTTTTCTCTCTGTTTCTTACAGCACACAGCTTGTTTGTGCAATGCTGTCATTGCGTTGTTGAAGGTACCCCTTTCATTTCAAAGGTACTTTTTTCAAAAGCTGCAGTCTACAAGTATTAAGGTAAGTACTTCTCAAATCTGGCCTAAATTTCTCTTTATAGAGTCTTTACTTCATGAGAAAAGCCTTACTGAAGGCACAAGGCTTCCACATTTTTGGTAAAGATACTTAATTGCAAGTAGCACCTGGGCTTGTCTGTTAGGAATAACTTGAAGAATATGTACAGATGATCCTTAAGAACCCCTAGGCTGTGACTTTTTGATTGCAAAGCCTTAAAGATAAAATCTAGCTGGAATTTTTATTGATTCTGAGTCTGCAAAGCTAAATAACGTTCTAGTGCTGGGAAGGCAACTTTTATAATTTTGTAATGTTTTTCCTTTTAAAAAGCAACATTTACTTTCTTGGAAGAGAATTGTAGTATTTATCAGCTGACTGAGTAAGAATGGCTGTATGTGAGCTTCAGTGGTCATACTTTTTTTTACTCAAGTACTCCTTTTTTCTGCAAAAAGTGAAAGCCTTAAGATTTTTAATATTTACTCTTTTTGTGTTGTATTAATTTTTTCAGCTTAGTATACTTACCTGTGGCTGTTTTGTAGATTTTTTCCGCTTCTTTTGAAGAAAGAAGTGCAGTTAATGAAACCGATACAAAGACTACATGTGATATTGCTGATGATGCTTGTTAATTACTGTAGTAATGAGTCTCAGATATAACTTCTGTGTTTCTGTTTGCTGGTTTCCCTACCAAACCCCTCCACAGAAATTTTTCTTTAAGAAGGTGTTCTGTTTCATCCTTGAATTGTGTTTGCTTTTCTGGAGTCATAAAATTGCATTTTTGTCTGTTTTCTTGTGTTTCAGCTTGCTCTATCCCCATCTCCGAGGAACCCAGCAGAACCTATTGCAGTACAGAACAATCAGCAATTGGCCCTAAAGGTGGAAGGAGTGGTTCAGCATGGATCTAAACCAGGCCTTTTCCGTAAAATCCAATCGGTCTGTCTAAACGTCTCTTCAGTGTTGCAGGGCAAATCTGGACAGGACTATAAGGTATGAACAGAATAGAGCTACGAGGAGTCTTAAGCTTTCTTGCTGCATTTTCCTGCTCTCTTATATGGCTCTGGTTAGCAGAATTTTCAGGTTGAAAAGAATGGGTTCTTCCGTAATCCTCTCACTCTTCCAGTTGATATGCAAGCACTGGTGGGAGCCAGGCATAGCGCATGGAAGGGATCTGGGATTTTTAAGTCTGCTATGTGCTGATACCTTTTCAGTAACAGCTTTTTTTCCAGACCAAAGAGACTCTGTGGTGCTCAGAACAAGTCATTAGGAATCTTCCTGAGATCAGGAAAATTCAACCTAGCTATATATCATATGAAATCCAAAACGGGAAAAAGGCAGGAGTAGGCTGTTTTCTACCACATAGTCTCTGGAACCTCTTAATCCTCATTTAAGGGGATTTATTTGTTTGTTTATGGAAATAGGGAGGACAGGCTGTCCAAATTAAATAGCACCTGAGGAGATCCATATTAAATTCAAGTCAACAGTTTTATCAAGAATGCATGTCTGAAATTCAGATTCTAATGCATGATACTCAGTGAAAGGCCTATATTGGAGGGTTTGGGAGGGTGTAGTTGTGTGTTGGATTGTTTTGAGGGGGGAAAGAGAAAAGTCAGTTGCTTGTAGAACAATGACAGGACTAGGAAGTGTGTAATGTTATTTTACTCTGGAAAACTAGAACCTCAGGGAGAAAAAGACTTGTTAGCTACTTTGCTTCTGCTAACAGATACAAAAATAACTCATCAATGAAAAAAGCATGTCAAGCTGGCTCATACATGTACATGCATTGGTTTAGGAGAATTGAGGACAAAGATTTTTATCTTTTTTTCTCTCCTTCAAATGGAGCGCAGAAGACTGATTTTAACAGCTTTATATGAAGTGGTATTTTAACCTTCCATGTGTTCTCAGATTCCTATTGACAACATGACCAATGAAATGGAGCAGAGGGTGGAACCACACAACGACTACTTCAGCACTCAGTTTCTGTTAAACTTCATGATACTTGGCACCCACAACATCACTGTAGAGTCCTCTGTAATAGATTCGAATGGTATTGTCTGGAAAACTGGGCCTAAAACAACTATTTTTGTTAAATCTCTTGAGGATCCGTACTCCCAACAGGTTCGTCTTCAGCAACAGCAAGGACAGCCGCCATCACAGCAGCAACAGCAAAGAACAGCATACTCACGGTTTTAATTCCAAGAAGTGACTCTGTCCTCGTCAATGGTATTACAGTTTTTCTTGGACACTTTTTTTGAAAGACCTAGAATTTTAACCTGCTCCTAGAAAGTCTCAGATGCCAATGTGTTGCTTTTTAAATTATCTGGGGTGAATTTGAACTTGATTCAGCAGAGGCAACTCTATTAAAAGCACAAGTCCAAATTTGAACAAAGAACTTCTACCTGATCTGTTCACTTCTGTTTGCAAACTTGTTACAGCAGGCTCCAGAAACTTTGATAGCAGGGGACACTAACAGCTTTTTGGCTAGTACTTTCTTGTTTTGAAGCACGTAGGTTCTAATGTTAGACTTGCAGAACGTTGGTAAACAGTTTGGCTAGTTAATACAGAACTGAGTATAATCCAAGTCTGTGTCTTGATGTGGAGGAATTGGCAGGAATATCCAGAGATTTGGGTTTTTGATGTTTTAATAACAACATCCAATATTTGGCTGGTGTATGTGTATTACTACAGTTCATCAGCAACATTTGATGTATGCATGTGAAAGAGAAGAAGTTGCAGCTCACTTCTCATACCCAGTCATTGTAGAGGTAGGAGACTGCTTGAGGGCTTGCTGTCCTGGGAGTCGTACAAGAGGCAGAATTTTACAGGTGGGAACAATAACTGTTTCTCAAATGATACAGAAAATATTACTATGTTGTTTTTAGATCTTGATGTATCTGTATTTCAGAAGGCTGTGGTTTTGTTTGGGTTTTTGTTTGCTCTTTTAAGAGGGACATTAACTTGCAAGTTGTTGTTCATTTTAACTGCTTTGTTTTTTAAAAAGGAATTTTATATACCAAAGCTTTGTAATCTTGTGTATTCTTTGACCAATGTAGTAGTCTTAATTGTTGCTTTTACAGGATAACTTGAAGGAGAATTTTGTCAGTACTGGAAATTGATTCAGAATAATTTTGGAAATATGCTGCTTCATACATAGTTTTCATGCTCCCTTTGAGATGTAAAAGGCTGAACTCTGCCTGTGTCTGGACTCTCAGGCAATAGGTAGCATAACATGTCCTTCACCTGGTCCTCATAAATAATCTCCACTTATCAGTCTGCAGGAAAGTAGGACCCACTTGAATGGGGAGGAGGAAGGATGGCACTTACTACAGACTTCAGTTTCTAAATGGTTTAATCCCTCTCATTGGAGCAGAAATTTTCATTGTTATTTTCTCAGTAAATTCGTAAGATATTGTTATTTCTTCTAGTTGATTTAACTGTAGAAGCTGACTAGAGCTTGCAGATTCTGCTTGCTTTATATGCAGGGAATATGATAATGAATTGCTATAAGCCTAGATTTCTTTGTCACAACTGGATGAAGAATTGTTTTCACTGTTTTCCTGTAATAGTTGCTTAAGAAATCAACTTTCTTCCTCTTGGCTTGAAACTAACAAAAAAAGTGATCATGGTAGATTTCATAACATCTTCGTCAGGCTGTAATCCTAAGAAGAAAAGATAGTTGGGATGCAAGATGGAAATAGACTCACAAGATTAGTAGAAAATTCACCAGCACCCTTCTTCAATCTGGTTTTTATTTTGTGCAGGAGACAACTACTGGTATCCTACAAACTGGCTGAAGAATATGGTGGGTTTCTGTCCCCACTTTTATGGTTATATACTTAGTTTTTTGCATATATGCACACATGCATACATGTGCTTATAGCTACGTATAGTTACATGATCCAGAAAGGTGATTCAACCTAGTGTTGTGCATGCAGTCTGTCAGATTGAAGATCTGAACTGTTTGTGGTTGGTTGGGTTTTTTCATTAAAGTCATAGATCAGTGTCTTAACCACAAAACCCTCCTTATTGTAATGGGGGGGGAAGACGAAGAGGTCAAACAGGTTTTTTTATCCCGCAGAATGAATGTGTGTTTCTTGCTCTGTTATTGACTGATATTGCTGGAAACCTGTGATGGCAACATTCCAAAACAACTCAGAAATGAAGCGAAATTTCCACACTGGGGAGCAGACTTTTCTCATAAGTCCTATGATGTTCACAGTGCAAAGCTAAACTTTAGAGAAACCTAGTAGAAAAAACTTCTCCAGGGAAAGCCCTGATCTGGCCTGAGGCTTTATTATCTGTGAGCAGTAAGATTAACCCTGCTGCAGCTGAAAAAAAACTGTTCCTTCTCCAGTGAAGTTTGTTCACCTGATCTGAGAGGCCTCTAGAACTCCAGGAACTTGTATGAGTTTTGGAGCCAAGCAAATAATAACTGAAGTCTGAAAATCTGGATACTAGGTATGAGAGATTGCAGGGTGAGGGTAAATGTCTTCTGGAAAATGGCAACTAGTATTTATTGGAAATTAGCTTGTGTAGGGGGGTGGCTTGCTGTGCAAGTATCTGAATTTCTAACAAACTCTGGCTCATTTGCAGGTTGGTTATATGTGTGTGCTGATCAGGAAAGATCCTAGACCTGTTACTAAATTGTCCTTTTACATAAGCACAGTTTTTTGCATTATGTGGGGTTTGTAGTGAGGTTATTCTTTGGATGTGTGTTTGTTTTCAAACACTGTGTATTTTTATTCCTGATACACTGTGAAATACATTTGGCAGACAGCAACCAAGATTTTCATAGAAATCAATGACTTAAAATACCCAAAGAGATGTGAGGAAGGCTGTTACAGTTACAGCAATGTACAGAAAGCTGCTGTTGGAGCTATCAGCAGTGAATGTGATACCTGTCTATTAATAGAAACAGGGAGGTTATCTTGCTTGAATCCTGCATTCTGTTTCTGGTGCCCATACTTGAAGGTGTGCAACAAAAAATCTAGAAAGTACTTCTATGGTATGGACCCAAATTAAATCTCCTTAGCGTTTCTCAATAAACAAAACAGTAACCTGATCACTATGTGTAGCTGCACACTGATAATGGAAGACAATTCAGATCTTTTTCACTTACTGGCAAAAGAAAGAAAATATGCAGTGGCTAAACATTGGTCATGAGGCTGCTGCTAGGAATTCAAGCAACTAAAAGGCTTATGCAGGCAGCTACATCGTCTAGTCTTAATGATTAAGATATGATTTCATCTGGCTTTGATAAATTCTTGGTCTGGGGAAGGGTGGAGATGATAGAATTAAAATGACTGGAGGTATTAATAATATGTGCAGTTCTGCATTATGGCAATAGTAATTGGTGCTTAGGCTCTGGAATTTAACCTGACTTCTCCGTGGAAGATGTAGCCAATTACTCTCGGAAGTACTTACTACTTCCATTCTTGTGGACCTGTGCTCAGACATACCAGAAAATGTCATTTCTAGGTTCCTGACTGATCTCTTGCTCAAGGCAATGTGGAACTCAGCAAGGTTGAGGTTGAGGGTAGGGAAGGAATTTCCTCTGCCAAATTCTGCCTTCCTCTGGAGTTTAGAGTGTCATCTCCTGCTAAGGTCATGTAAGTGTGTTTCATAAGTGATTCCCTGAAGTTGCACTCATCATGGGTATTCATGGTGTCTTAGACTTCCCTTTCTTACCATCTTTGTTTCCTTGGATATGTACTCGTTTTACCTGAGGACTGAAATACCTTTATTTAGCTAAGGTTTTTGCATTTGATAGTGGATATGTATATATATTTGACTTAAATCCTGTGAAACTCTACAGGAATTGGACAGGTCTAGAAGCAAGTTTAGTGGTCCTTTAAACATATGCATAAACTTCTAAAAATCATTTACTTCAGTGATGTCACAACTTTAGTTAAAAAAAAAACTTATTGAAGGAATTGATATGATTTGAATGACTTATATTTAATTTCTAACATCTCTTGAATGATGTTCAATATGTGTGAGTGTATGTATATAGGGAAAGAAAGATCTCATACAACATAGTATGGAAGCATCTTGCTTTCAAAGTAGCTGTATTTCTTTTCTGGCTGTTGTCTTTCTGCTGACTTAGTGCTTTGCTGTCTCCTTGGTCAGCATATTTACCCACGTGCCCTTTTAATTTAGCAGTACCTTCTCGAAACAATCTGTTGCTCTGCTCTGCTGATTGTCAGCACAGTGCTGAGAAATAGGAATTATCTTCTCGGTGTTCTCATTTGCTTTTAGGCTAAAGTCTTTATCTACCGCTTGCTTGCCCAAAGCAGTGCTATTGGAAATTAAGGACATCTTGGCTGTATGTTAATGGAGTTTTCAGTTAGCCTCAGCCTCCTGATCCAAGGATCTTAGACAAGATAAAAGCATTCAATTAATTTTGAGAGAGAAATTTTCACAGGCTAGAAAGAGCCTGTGGCAGTGTCTTAAACTCTTTAGTCTACTGGACACTTGACTGTAGTAAAAAGCTGACTTTTCTTTTTGTCAGTGCTGAACCCGTGACCCAGTAGAATTAAGACTTAGGCCACAGCTACTTCATAGTCTTGAAAATAATCCCTTTTTTTTTTTTAATTGATAGGGAGTCTTACAGTCGCATTCCCTCAGATTTGAGTTTGGGGTTTAAACTCTGATTAATAGAAACAATTGTTTGGATTTTTTTTTATGGGTATCAGTGGTGACTACAAGGCTTCAAAGAAGATAAAAAAGATTTGTGTGGGTTGGCTGATTTGCTCAACAGTTTAAGGATGTGACTTGCTGGCAGTCCATCTTACAGATCCCATCCCTGCTTACTAGAAGTACTAGATTTGGGAATACAGTTAATTTGAAATTAAGAGCTGTCCATGTTTACACACAGCTTCTAACTACAGGGCAAAACCAATGAGTAGCCTTTGAGCTAGAAGAGGCTGTCAGTGATATAAATATAAACTGAACGGTTATGTGGATGGGAGGACTCTGCCAAAGATGATTGGTGAATCTTCAGGATGCAGTTTCATGCTTCGCTTAACAGTCTGGGTGTGTGGTGTTGCTGAAGGGGGCTCTCGCTGCTGCTCATTCCTGCCTCCAGCTTTGCTCTTTGCATCAGATCACGAGTTTATCCAGTTAAAAGGGTTTTTTTTTCCAGCTGAACCAGCAGGTTTGTCTTGGCTGACAGTGCAGTAACTGGATCAACAGAGCCAGTACAAGGAGGATGCTGGGGAAGACGTATGGTGTATCCTAGAAGTAATAATCAGGTGTTGGACTGCCTGACCATGCATCTGTGGTATATTTCAGTGTTTAACAGAAGTCTGGAGGGAACAATCTGTTCACATACATCTGAACTGTGGCATTTCTGCATGGCCAGTTTGAGAGGGCAGAGATCACGGCAGAAGTTAGCAGCCAACTGTCTGGCCTTCCGGTCTGCTGTGAGTCACCACCCACGAGTGAGGCAACAGGAGGGGAGAAATGCCCTCGCTGGAGCAGTAGATGAGGCCAAGCCTGCAGCGAGTTGTCAGTCTGCTCGCAAATGTTAGCTCCTGCCCATACGTATTGCTGGCAGATCAGGACATATTCAAGCACACCTCACCTGCTCCAGAGCAAGGACAGCTGTCTGACTCATCTGGTTTTACATAATCCTGAACTGTGCTGATGTCAACGCTGTGATTTCACATCACTTTTTAGTTATACTGGTGTTATTCCTACATGAACACTTGGAAATTTTGGCTAAAGCCAGGCTTTTATCACTTAATCTTAAATCCACTGGCACTAGTTTCATGGTTACATATTTGCAGAAATTGGTCTCTACAAATGACAATGTTCAAACTACATTATTGTCCACTGAGTAAAGTGGAAAAGCAACATGGATGGAGACGTCTCAGAGCTAGTCACCCACCTCAGACAGACAGGAAATTCCAGGACTTGTAGTAATTCACAAAAAATGTTGTCTGACCTCTTCAGGTCTCTTTCCCTCACTTAATGAGGAAGGAACAAAACCTATTGTAATTAGTTGTGCTAATTGTTGTAACTCATTTAGTGAAGCTGTCAGGCTGACAGTGTGAAGCAGTGTGAAATGATCCTGTCTGCAAGGTGCAAACACTGATAGTTTGTTTCCTTTGTGTCTCTGTCTGTCACCACTAAAGAACTGATGAGCACTTTCATCCTTGCAGAGGAAAAGATTTACCTGACGGTCTTCTGTGTCCTGTGAGAGATGCAGAACCTGTCCTTGTTTCGCCTGTTGTAAGGGTTTGCGTCTTAGTGCAAAGTCTCTGTGAGTTGGGTAGTAATTTCTGAGAGGATTAATTCTGAGTGCAGCTGGGTAGTACAGCCCACACAATGGATCCCTACAGAGATTTGTATTCCTATTAGCATGTATACACTAGGTTAAAAACAAAAATATACTCTGAATTTTATTTTTGGGGGGAGTGGGGGTGATACATAAATATAGTTTGAACGCTGTACCTTTAGTTGTCTTGATGCTTCAGCCTGACCCAAAGAAAAGCACCTACTTACTGTGTTTTGGCTTTCCCACTTAAACAAAAACAAACAAACAAAAAAAACCCCAAAAAACAAACACCAAACCAAAACACTAATTCCTTATGCTTTGCTGTTCAGAGTTTTAGAAATTCATTGGTGCTATGAACTACAACATGCTGTGCTGTTGTTTTGTGAAGGGATATTTTTTCTTTTTGTGTAGGAAAAAGGTCCCAACCTTGGACTACTAGGTGTTTTGCAATACTTACAGTAGTTTAACTTTGCGAGATAACAAAACCAGTGCAAATCTTGCATGGTAGTAATGCTTTTGAGGAAAAACTATTTTGAAGTGCCATGCTGATGAATCAATCTTTCTCACTCTTCCCACCCCCCCGGAAAACTTTTCTCGACAATAAACAGTGGTGCAGACGAGGGACTTATGTCCAGGCCAGTCCTTTAATGATAGGAGCATATGAAATGGCAGATGGAAATGTTGATGATTCAATGAATATATTTATGTATGTATGTAAACACTACCTCACCAGAAAACAGCTTACCAAGAGGGATATGGTAACTTAAAATTTGTTTTCACTGAAGCCTGTTCTGTAGTATAAACACGGTGGGCTCTTGCTGTGACAAGACAGATGGGAGAGCCCCCTGCAATGCCTGCCCAGTCACCTGAAATGGGCCTTTCGGCTTCCATTGGTCTTTGTGCTTCCTGGGCGCTGCCTTTATCATCATGGCTAACAACAGCATTTACAGGCTAATAATCTACTGTCAAGTCAGCCACTGTTTACCTGCGACATAATGTAGTTTTTCTGATTCATGAGTTCTTACCACGTCTGACCACTTACATTCTCATCTCTGCCAGCAGAAGGTTCTCTGATGTGAAAAGCTGCTGGGAACTTGACACCCTCTTCCTGCTGTAAATCTTAAGACTGCTTCCAGCATCTCCAAGGCAGCCCAGGGAGAAGTTGGCACTGGCCACTTCAAATGCTCTGCTATGTAATCGGAATAAATTTTTAAAATGCCACTTTTAATCTCTTGAGTTTTTAGTTTGAGCTGCATCTCTACAACCATGATAGCCATAAATCATGTTTTGCATAATCTCATTCCTCATTTTTGTTTTTAGTACTTGACTCCACAAAGTGTGGCTTTAAAAAAAAAAAACAACCAAATAACAGTTTAAAAAATACCAAGAACCAAATGTTCAGTAAAATCTGTCCTTCTGACAATATTGTTAGATGATTCAATTAGCTTTGACTTGGCCTTCAAATGTCCAGTCTTACTCGGATGTGTCTGACATATTTGGCCATTAGAGCAGTAAAGGAACAGCAGAATGGTAAATAAACCCAAGTTTTACAAGCCGAGTGTCTTCTGCTCAAACCTGTAGAAAAAGAAGTGCAGGCGGGAGGTGGGCAGCACTTCCGGGAGTGAGACTTGCAAGTTGACAAAAGCTGATTACAAGTTAGCAATTTGTGTCACTGCAGTTATTTCCTCATCTTCACCTTTTGGAAGAGGAAAAAACTCAACACCCTCTGATTATGCTCATAGAAATGATTATAACTAATGAAGTTACCTACTTAGTAGAGTTTTGAAATATTGAAATCACTGGGAATAAAAACAACTCATTTTGTCCTTTACCCTCAAGGAAAGGTACTGACTAGTTTTCTAAAGATGCTGTGGAGCCTGGGTTAGTCACAGCAGTTAGAGCACTGATTGTCCCTGTTCTTAGTACTAGTTGTGGTGCTGGTAATGAGAAATTGACGGCTGAAATCACAGGACAGAGATGGAAAGGGCCTTGTCCAGCAGGAGAGCAGCAATCTACGGCCATGCTGCCTGTGACATAACTTGTTTGCCAGTGATTTGGTTACTCAACAGCCTCGATGGATTCACAAGAATCAAATTTCTAAACAGAATGTAGACAAAAGTTTCTTTCAATGTAGGACAAATCCTGTGAACACTGTAGCAGGGTTGATACAGGATCTCTGCTATAGTTCTGTATTAGACTTCTATTAAAACCAGGTGCATAATTCATGCTCGGCAGAGGCAGTCGAGACCGTGACTCACTTGTGCCACTCTAAAATATTAAAACTTCCAGGCCACTTCAGTTACAAGCCTGGCAGGACATATAACCTGACACAGTGAAATATTTACCTGTGTTATCCAGGCAGTGGGAAAGAATCCCATCATAGGAAAGAATGCTACTTGTGATTGATTAATTATGTCATTATTTAATTGTTCCTTCAGTTATTTTGACTACCTAGGAGTAGAAAGAGCTACAGTTGAGTGGGCATTCAACTTACTGACGTATGCTGGGGATGCATGAAAGCTTAGTACCTTTTCTTCAAGAATTTAAGTCTGTAAAGTATTTGTGCATGTGTAAGCAACTGCTGCTCTGAAGGGGGGTGGAAAATTAGAGAAACTAAAGACATTTATACCTCTGTAATAGCAAAGGTTAAAGATGAATTCTGAAAGAGAATTTGAAAAGGTTCTTGAGGCATTTTAGTTTCTGGAGGGGGGAGATGTTAACAGTGCATTAAAGAAGTACACTCAAAAGGCCTATGCTAAGTAATGAAACTACTGATTAGAGACTAATTTAAGTGTACATGATGATCAAGTCTAATGTGACAGAGTTAGTACTTCTGAACTGCTAAAACTAGAATCTTGTTCATAAGCATTATTTTTAATCTAGCTGGTAGCAGTAGCTGCAGTTTACATGCTCCTGGGCTTGTTTGTGTGTTGGGGTTTTTTAATGGCCAGTCCAAAAGCAATGTATCACAAATTCAAAAATTGATTTCTTGCATTTGTGTAGGCAGCTTTGTTGAACTCTGTCTGCAAACAGCACTTGTACTGAGGAGTGGACTTAGCCTGGAACTGAGTGCATGCAAATGGCTTTATATGTGAAACTGTAGACTGGTCTGAAAAATCTGAGTGTTCCAGCTCACGTTTCCCTGCATAATGGAGTCACTGACCAGTACGATCAGATTATATAAAAGTAGGCTTTGGCGTATATATAATACCTAGGTTCACATGAACTGTTTTTAATCAGTGATTCATACTGTTTGTCTTGCATGATAAAAGGATATAAATGAACATAGATTTGTGTACATTGTGATGACCTTTGTAGAAACCCTGTAGGATTTCTATAACAGTTCAGCATAAATTCGTTGTGAACCAGATCAGCTGTTACAGGCTTGGTAGGATCCTAGCAACAAAGCTCACAGGATGAAGAGCTCTGAGCAAGGGCACAAAGACCTAGAAAGGAATAGTCAACCAAGTAGAGATTCTACTGAAAAGCAGTGGGAATATTTGGAAAATACAGGCTTTCAACTAAAATAGCAAATATATAGGTTTTTCTGTGGCACTCATCACTTTCCTATCGGAACAGAATATAAATCCATTGTATTTTGTAAGGATATTTCATTTGTCTTCTATTTTTAATGGTAGTGACCAGAGACAGCGTGAGGTTTTGGCAGCAGCTGATCTCAACTAGAGGACTGCAAGACTCAAGTTGCAAGTCAATGTTTTTATCTTTTTGTTTTGATCATAAAGTCAAGTAGTGGTGTTTTCTGAGTCCTCTAGTAAATATTAGTGAAGAATGACTGCTTCTGGGTGTGTTGGTTAGAGCAGTGATTTGCATATCTTCCTGACTTCCTGCAATGGTTTGGGCTTCTCTAGAGTGTATTATGTAGTATATTTGAGCAATCTTATATAAACACTTGATTAATTATTTTCCCTGCAGTCTATTGCCTGCATTCTCCAAATTCACAAGTGGATTTCTAATCAGTTGTGTCTTTATCCAGCTGCTGCCTTGCACCTTTTCATCCATCTCCTCAAGACACAATCTGTAGCTTCTAACAGGTCATCCTGTACAACAGTGTTTGCGCTCATTCCTTCCAAATATACCCAATGATTCTTTTGTCATTCCCGTAAGTTATCTTTGCAAAAGTTGTGATGCTTAGGAATTTACGTCAGAGAAGGAAGAGCAGAGGGAGCTAGGAAATGCCCATGTATGTGGTGGGGTCACCCTTGCTCCTTCACAGTGGGCAACACCCTCTGCCTGACCAGGCTGTGGAAGGGCTGCTCTCTTCCTTACTTACATTTCACTGGGAGAATTTAGTGGCCAGGAGCAAGTGTTAAGGCGGTTGGCAGCATAATGAATAGCAGTGATCTAAGTGCATTTCCTCACCTGGAATGTGAGCCTTTCTGCTACAGATTGGGACACGAGTAACTTATGCTTGCTCGCAGTCCTAGGTACTGCCTTTGCCGTCTATGAGAATGGAGCCCAGGGAATGTTTTTCTGGCCTCATCTAATGACTGCTGTTCTGGGTTTGGGGGTATTTTTGTTTGGTTTTAATGTGTACTCTATCCTTAGGGAAGAGATGATCCATGTTTAAGGTATGTAACAACTCCTATACTACCTCCACTTGGAGACAGAAGTTACCACAATAAGAGCGTGTGTTGTAAGGAGTGGAATGTGCAACATAACTTGCAATACTTCAAATTATTGGCCTCCACCCCAGCTTGATACAGCAATAGCTGATGTGGGAATAGAAGGTTTCGAGCCACTGCTTCTGCTCCTCCCTGCCTTCAGGAAAAGAAACAGTTTATAGCTGGGCATGGTAGATTCAGCTGCAGATTATTCCCGTGTCAAGGGTTGCTCCCTACTAGTCTGTCAGCTGATGATCTCAGGCCTGGAATTAAGGTACCACCCCATCACATCTCCTATTTCTTCACCACTTGAGCTTGAGAATCCATACTAACAAGCTGTAACAAATCGAATACAATTTGTTCGACTGCTGGATTTTATTTTTGTGTTTATCTTCAGTAGCTTTGCTTTAATAAAGGTCTAACTCCAGTCATCATTGAGTATTAAGAATGGAAATGAGGATGCTAGGCTCGTTTTGAGAGGCAAGAATCCCCTGAAATACACAAGTACAGAGAAAAGAACATTGAATAGAAGGTTAAATACCCAAGCCTACACTGTTGTATCTAGCTATTTCTCCAGCGTATTATTAGTTTGATCCTTACTTACAGTTTGCAAATGAGGACACATTTTATGACAAGATAACTTTGTACTTAGTTTTTTCTTATTCTTGCTCTGACTGGAACTTTCTGCTTCTCTGTAAATTTTTGGCCTAAAAGGTTTGAATTCATGTCTTCGCTTTAGACAGATGCTGCCATGAGGAAATGTTATCTAAAGGACATGCAATTAAATCTTGACCTCAATTAAGTCAGTACAAAGTTCTCACAGCTCGGTGTGATAAGCAGCTATGGTTCTATGATACTGAATTTGCTGTGATGTATTGTTTTACTACTCAGCGTTAACGCAAGGCCCATCTTGTTTGATGATTTTTCAGAACCTCAACACATTAGCCTGTTTCCTCTTCTCCTCCCCCTCTCCCTCCTCCAATCTACTTTCACTGCTGTCTGACAGTCTTAACAATTATTAGTGGAAGCAAGCGGAAAGACCTGAGTTATACCAAAAAGCAGACTTCATTTAACTACCATTTTTACCTCTTGAAGGTGGGCGTGCATCCCCATCTGAGCAATGTGGTGAGCGTCCTGGGGTAAGCATGCTGCAGGTAGTATGTTCTACTCGGATGTGCTGTCAGACCAGGTTGTGCTCATCTGCCTCCTGCTCTGGGCTCTTTGGCCCCAGCTTCCATTCGAACCCTTGGGGCTGTAGAGTGCTAAGAGGTGAAAGCTGAGACCTTGGTGAAACTGTGGTGTTTGAGACAGTGTGAGGCAGTAGGTATCAGCCACTGGCAGGCTGGACCAGCCACAGCCTGCGCCAAGTGGGATCAACAAGGGTGTATTTGTGTCCAAAGGAGATCAGTGAACCTGGGACCATTGAGGGCACAGTATTCGTATACGGGGGGAAAAAGGGATAATAGTTTAGCAGATGTTTGGAAGGGTTTTTTCTTTTCCCCTTGCATCACTTCTGTGTAGTAAAGGGAGGTTCTGTTGTGGTTTTTTGTTATTTAATCACTTTTTTCCTAAAGACACAGAAGATTCATAAGTCTAAACAAAAGTAGCATTACAGCTATGTCTTGATCATTTTGAAACCTGAGTTTTGTTTCTCTCTGCCTTTTCCTATGAGACTTAGGCTGAGCAAATCAAGCTATGTAATCCCTTGTGGTCTGACTGGATTCATCCATGCCATTAGGATTGCTTTTCTTAGCTACAGTTAATAATGGTGTAATGGCTTTTATAACATTTTATTAAGTTAAAATGCATCAATAACACTAATGATAAACAGTTGTGGTATTTTGGGAAGGACAATTTCCAGCACTTATTTCATGTGCCAACCTGCAGACCTTCTGGGCAGCACTTGGCTTTATGGCATGAAAATACGGAGTATTTGTCCCTTACAGATGTGTTTGTGCTGTGGCACAGACTTAAGGAAACTGGTCTTAGGTATCTGTAGTCAGAAGTATATAAAAATATTACTTTCATCTTTCTAGATTAAAATTCCTCTTCAACTGATGATGACTGTTGCTGAAGTCTTTGCTACTGGCTAGTGTAAGTCGAGATAAAGTGGCCTAGCTTGGATAGGACAGGAAGGGGCCTTCCTGTTGACACCAGCAATGTAACATGGCAGTTGTAATGCAGCCTCCTCCCTTCCTCTCACTCCAATGCATGTTGAGACTGTTACTGCCTTAGGATGATAAACTTAATGTGAAACTGTAACTAAGATGTATAAGGGTTTTCTCAAATTTAACCTCCTCCTACATCTTTAACTTTGGAGAGAAAATAAAGCAGGCTACCTTTTAGTGCCAAACTAATAGTGTTATCTAACTTAATTAATGATTACTAATTAACCAGTGCAAACAGTAGCTTTAATTGAACTTTTCCCAGGGAAATGATTAATTGCTGTTAACAACAGACAACATTCAGCAATAGTGTTTTTCAGCCATGAAACAAGCAGGTAGTGAGACTGCAGAGGGTGTGGGTGCACGTAGCTTAAATGCAAATTATGATGTGACTTCTCCTTTTGGATTTCCCAGTATTGCGCTATTTCTTCGGTCAGCTTCAGCTTGTTGTGCAAAAACTGCGTAACTAGCTCGCAACACGGACGTAGTCATCATTACCCTCTGTTGGTAACCAAGTTAAACATAGTTTTGAGGAAGCGAAGCAAAGTTGTTGCAAAGTTGCCTATGGCATTGTAAGACAAGGGTTTTGTGTGCTGTGTTAAATGGTGCTAAATTGGCAGAAGGAAGACAAAGCATTTTCTTTAATAGACCTCGGTCCTGATCAAATTTCAGTGATGGTATTTATTTTACAATACCTACTTCCTAGAAATGCTCAGTGGACCTTGGATCAGACCTGATTAGTTTGTCCCCAGTTCTTCGGTCAGCTCAAATGTGATGGATCTTTGCACTTTGCACAGTGCTGTTTGAAGTCACTGGAATTCAGCACAGGGACGAATGGACTCCCCCACAAAGGCATCTGCTGTTGTTACATTGGACTCTTTACTTTCTTTTTCAACTAGAAAAAAAAAAAAAAAACCAAAACACTTTTCTGAAACATCAATATTAATTTTGGCTTGTAATGATGTAGAATCCAACAAACATAAGAAGGATAAAGTAGTCTGAATACCTCTTCAATTTTACAACAAGCTGTTCACTAGGGATTTAAGTGTGAGAATCATCTTAATAACAGTGATAAATATTTATTTAGTTCTCTTGTATTTGCTGTTTGATCTGCAAACACTGACTGGATGTTGATAAGAGTTTACCAAAACCCAAGTCAACCAGTCTGGTAAATGTTGACTTGAAATGAACGGGTTTGAAGAAAATAGGAGCTTCATCTGATGACTGATGTCACAGGATGTGGTCTTTATGATCAGGACCATGCAGCACAGTGCTTAATTTGCCAGTAGATATCAGAGATTAATTCAGTGCAGTCAAGCCCCCGTTTTTACTACATTCTTTTTTAAAATGTTTAATTGCAAAACAGTATGATAGCTAGAAAATGTCAGGAGTCTCATCTGCCTAAAGACAGGTTGTCTTTGTGTCTGTACCATGCTTCCATAGTCAAACTTTACAGGCTTATAAAAATCTTGCAAAGGGCAAGCTTATATATAATCAGCATATCATCATTGCCTGAAGTAATATGATTCTGTAGATATGATTGAACTACATCCATTTGTCATGGGGAAATGATTTCATAACCAAGCTAACACAGAGGTTAAAGATTCAATAAGTGGTTGAGCTACTAGAGCTCCTTTCTTTGAAAAAAACCACAAAAACCCCCCAAACAAGCTCCAGACAAACCAAAGCCAAAAGCAAACCCTCAGCTCAAACTTACCTCAGTGATTGTAGTGTCAATGAGTGAAAAACACCCGTGTAACTGAAATGAGAACCCAGCTTTGTTGAGCTCTACTTAAGCTGCCCATTGATTGACACGCAGTAAGGCAGAAACACATTACATCCAGTAACAAATGAAAGCATTACTTGTTGACCAGCTGGTTGCATTGCGGTGTATCTGTTACCCATCTTTTAATAAGCGGTCTCTGTCAAAGTCTTCAGTTTAGTTTTAATGAGAAATTAAACACCTCAAGACATCTGAATTATTCAGCTCACGGATACAGGTGTTGGTATGGGAAAATTTAGTATGGGATGAAATGGCATTGTAATAGCAGGAACAACATTTTTTTTTCCTGTTGGGAGATGTATACAGTAGGATACTGCAATATTGAGAGTCGCGCCAAAATGTGAATTATATTCCTGATATGCTAGACCAACAGTAACCACAAAAATTATAAAGATGATGTACACGTTTTATGTTAAACAGATTGAGATGGAAAATCCAAGAGTGGCATTGTTGTAAAGGCTAACAAGTTCTGCCCAAGTGGAAAATTAGGAAATTTGCGTATAGATGGTATAAGAAAAGGGAAGATGCTTACATCTGCCTCACCTTCTGCTAGTTTTGACTAACTGGCAAATTGTCCAAATCTGATGCATTCTGTTTTTTCCACCTTTCTTACAAATGGTGAAGGTTATGAGCAAAGATGAGTGTGCTGTTCTTATCCAGCTCCAAAATTCCTCAATTTGGTCTTTCTATGCTGTAGAAAGAGTAAGTGTATGCAGACATGAATCTACACAAATGCTTCTGGGAGATCAGGATAGCACTGACTAAAGGATCATATGGCTTGGTCCCCCTCTGTAGCTTATACTTAGAGTCTCTTTAGAATCTTTGTGGTGGAAGTAGTACAGATCACGGTTATCTCACTGCTTTTGTGCTACGAAGGAAACAAATGTGTCCAAAAATAGTTAAAAACAAACCCTTGACAAATAATAAGTAACAGAACTTCTTTGGTACTTCTGAATTTTAGAACATAATCTCCACCTGAAAAAGTTTACAAACTATCACTTTATATGTGTCCATACCCAGCAAATCTATTTGACACTGTCTTGGCCTCAGGAAACTGTTGGAAAACCCGTGATAAATGAGAATTAGCTATCAAATGGGACAAAAAGACATTCATGTAGAGAGTGCCCAACTATGTTGGCCAGTTAAATTGAGCAGCAGTAATCCAATAGATGAGCTCAAACTGAAGTGCAGAACAGGGAGAGTGCAGCACATGTGTTCCTGAGATATCTCACTGCATAAAGATCCATTTTGCTGTAGGACTTACTAGACAGAGTGGTGGGACCATAGCCAGACCCAGCATTAGATGCGAGCGGTCTTCTCTCTTTCCCAGTATTACACTCGATAATGTGTCTACTGATTTAGCGTAGCTGTGTCTGCCGTGTCATATGGTGTCCTTGGCTTGCTCTCCCCAGAAGCTGTGTGTCAAATTTTGTTTTTTACTTTGTGTTGGATAGAACTTCAAGCATTGTACTGGAGTGGAATGCGAGGGGATGTTTCCTCACTGGAGCCAGAGTTTGTTCTTCCATCCATGTATAGACATGTCTATGTCTAACTATATAAAATTCCCTAGACCAAAATTACAAATGTAATAATACCCAGTTATAAAATGTTTAATTGGTCTCTTTTAGGCTTAAAAGAATTTTGGAATGAAATATGAACTCAAAGAACTATGTAACAATCCAACTTGCATAGTATTATTCCTGATTAAAAAAAAAAAAAAAAAAAAAAAAAAAAAAAAAAA
>Ga0065711_1028359_pt1 | contig 41712 bp, 22 predicted proteins | sample Hoacrofraction12_FD_59098 | JGI IMG/M metagenome (GOLD analysis project Ga0065711, IMG submission 59098) | Hoatzin crop microbial communities from Cojedes, Venezuela - Epithelial fraction 12 v2 (version 2) | ecosystem: Host-associated > Birds > Digestive system > Esophagus > Crop | place...
AGTTCCATCTGAACATGAGGAAGAATTTCTTCCCTCTGAGGGTGACGGAGCCCTGGAACAGGCTGCCCAGGGAGGTTGTGGAGTCTCCTTCTCTGGAGATATTCAAGACCTGCCTGGACGCGGTCCTGTGCAGCCGCTCTGGGTGACCCTGCTTCAGCAGGGGGGTTGGACTAGATGACCCACAGAGGTCCCTTCCAACCCCTACCATTCTGTGATTATCTTCTTGATAATGCAAGTATAACTGGTGCTTTTTCTGAGAGGATGGTGTCATTAATACCTATGGATCAACCTCAGTACTTTTGTGCGGAATGCTTTCCTGAGCCACCAAAGCCAAAGGCGAGCAGAGTCTGTTAACTCTTCTGGATTTGGTAACTTGGTCATAAACACTCGCAAGGCACCGAAGGAGATTTTGCTCAGCTTTGCTAACTTTGAAGACACAGTTAGCACAGCTTGAGCCAAAGCAGTTAATCTGAAACCATGTGGGTTGAAAGAAAATAATTAGAAGATTCCTGTAGGGCTTTGTCATGTTTGAATATATTGCCTTTAAATATGTGGGAGGAAAAAAATCTCTCTGCCATGCAGTGCTTGGTCAGGTTTAACACTCTTATGTGAAAGGGTCTGAAAACACTAATACTGTTTACTGATGAACCCTCTTCTAAAATATTAATAAATTCACCTGGCAGCCTGTATGTCACCCCTGCTTTGTGTCTCGTACACTGTGTTCACGTCTGATTAAAATGTGATCTGTCCAGGGCAGGACCTGTGTGTTCAGTGCTGGCTTGCTTACTGGTGCTATTATAAATAATTAAGATAATTATCCAATATGTTTATGACAACTGACTGCTTTGGGTCGGCTTCTCTGAGGACTCCTGTCATCAATGGAAATTCTGCAAATGGAGGGGTTTGCAGTCTCCGGCGCCAAAGATGGATTACCTAGAAGCTTTCAGAGCTATAAACAATGCGCTTTCCATTTGTGTCTCCATACTGTATGGACTTAATCAGAAACTGCAATTTTATAGTGCGAGTAAATGGGTGAGAGACATCAACAGCATGAGTGAGACAGAGGCATTGTCTTTTGTGATACCAAATCCCAGAATATTAAGAGTTTGCCAAAGGCGTTTCAGAGATAGGTTTCCTATCTTCATCAATAATTTAAAACATTCCCAAGTCTCCTCTGAGTAGCTCAGAATAAGAGCTGAAGGCACGGATGTCAGAAGGCAGAGTGACTCCCAATTAGTCAGGTAGAGTGCTTTCTTGTTGACTCAGCCGGGGCAAGGGTGGCCATAAAACCAGGCTTAAGTCCTTATAGATTCCTTAATAGTTTTTCTTCTTTAAATCTGTGGTAATTTGTAAGAGATGAGTGGGCAGTCCAGTCCCTAATCCACCCGGGTGCTCATTAGTGCCACTGAAAAAACACATGGGCGATTGTGTAAACTGGCGGATATAGTTGCTAACAGAAAATGGATTGGAGAATCAGCACCATATTGTACGTGACCGAGACCCAGAATGAGGTAGCAGCTTTTAAAAGCTGCTGGAGACCATGGCATGACTTGAGGGCATTATCAGCCAAGGAGAGTTTGCAGTGATGCCTTCTAAATTGGTGCTTCTTTCCTGAAAGCGTTGCCATTACGATTGACGTATATACGTGGAGTCATGAGGAAGTGATGGTATTTCGTTCCTTGCACGCGTGACTCTCGTTAGAACACTTTGGTGTCATGCAGAAAATTGCTTGTGGGCCCCTAAACCTGGGTCACATGAGTGAGTTATCCTGAATCAGCCAATTTGCAACAACTCTCTGGCTGCATCTATCTGGATGTGTCATAAAACTCTTGAGCGTGCTATCTATTTTTGAGCATGCTAAACCTGTTTATTTACCACACAGCTTATTGTGCACTAAACTCATCCACATGGCAGGCAATTTTCTAGCACTTAGGCCACCATTTGACCCAGCTGCCATGGAGAAGGCTATATTAAGTCCAGCTGATCAGGACTGTCTCCACGGTGGAACAGGAAATTAGTCGCTATAGCTATATGACTCTGTCAGCTTTTCTACACATTCCGCACAACTAATTTCCTATAATGTGCAGCTTTTCCTAGTTTTTTTTTTTTGTGTGGGCAAGGTTATGTTCATATTGCATTCCCTGATGTGGTATTCGGATCCTAAGCCTGACACTAATTATATATATATACACATTTTTTTACTTTCTCCTGACAACGCTTACTGCACCTGTTTATGCCTTAGTGCCTTTAACTGCATGTGATTCCATCCAAAACACGCTCGTTCCTTGCACTTGGGTTGGAATCATGTTTTGCTGCACACTTCTACATTGTAATCACAGCTTTGCAGTGCTTTTCTGGCCCAGTGGTAGCACTCGACTGTGAAGCTTTCCTCCTTTGAAAAAGCACCAGTCTTTCAAAGCTGTCCTTTGTACTGTTGAGATCACATTTAAATAGCTGGTTACTAAGAAAAAGTTGCAAGTGCCTTGAAGATACAAGTTTTAGAGATTAGAGGAGCTCTGGAAAACTGTAGGTTAAGAGAGGACGAAGAGGATGGGATTGCAGTGAAGAGGGGATTTATCTTCCCCCCCGTAGGCTGGTGATGCAGCACTGACCTCAGTCATCATGCAGAGCTGCAGATGTTGTTGCCCAGGCCTTGAGTCCTGGCTCCTTATTACATCCACATAATGTCAAGAATCTCATTCCAGGAGGAACAGATCTTCAGCTCTGCCACTCGGATTTTGAAGGAGCAGGGCATTTTTATCAGCGATGCAAGCTGTGATACAGGGTCTAACATGTGGCTTGAGTTGTCTGTGCAGGCAAAGCCCTTCCATGCATGCTCATGGCAAGTAAAAGGTAATTAATGGAACTCGGATCAGAACTCCAGATCTTTGATGCTCCAGGTCTTATCACTATTTTGTTAATATGACAGAATTTAGTCAGCTGCAAAATATGGTTTGCCATTCAATCCCTTTGTCCTGCATCCTTAAACTCCCGTGAAGCTGTGTGCTCCTTGGCAGGACCAAATTCACATCTGAATTGCACTGGTTTGAGTCTAAAGCAATGCTCACTACACTGCACAGCTTTTGTCCCTGCTCTTCCCTGCTGTAAAGTGCCAACTTGCCTATGCTTTATGCCTTGGGTTTTACTGATCGGGTGGCTAGAGAGCTGGTATTATGCCACTGGGCCAGTGGCTTAATGCAGGAATTACTGGAAGCAGCAATCTTGGAGTGCTTTTTATGAGGATAACAAGGCTTTTGCAGACATAAAAAGCAGGAGAAATGCTTATTAGTTATGGGGAAGGTGAAAGGCTTAGAAAACTGATTAGTGTAGCAGTGTGGTCAGATTGAAATGAAAGCTCAGTGGCATAATCGTTAATTGGGTGCTTACTTACCTACTAATTTGAGCTTGGATGTCAGCAGTACTGCACTTCATCTCAAACCAGAGGTCAGGCTTTAATGCTACATCATAAATTACGTAAAGGCACAACACTAACAATTAGATAATTATGGAGACCCATGCTGTTGCAATTTAACTGGGCAAGTTCAGGGCAATCATGACAGGAATAGTGCTTAACCCTGAATCTGCTGCCTTTCTTTCAACCTGACAGCCAAATATATGTGGCCAAGGAGGTACCCAGCTGTCTGGCAGCCCACAGGTTAAAAGCATCTTCTTCTATTAGTCACATTCATCAGATGGCCTGGGCGAACTCTGAGGCTATATTGCAAAAACATTAATTATGGTTCAGAAAGAAAAGCCTGTATTTCAATCTACAGGAGATTCTGGGCAGGGCAAAACAGTCAGAACAGTTTTTGTGTGAGAGGCACCATTGTGGGTTTTTTGTTTGTTTCTAAGCCAAGCCTATGTATATGTTTGGTTTATTTGCTTTGCTAAAATAAACCACCAAGCCAAAAATGAGGTTATCCGCAGGGATCTCTTTGCATGCATCCATGCTGCCTAGGACAGACCCACAAAACCTCACGTTTTCTGCACTGGAGTCATTCAATTGCCCACAGCCTTGTAATTGTATCTGCCTGGCTGGCAATGCTGCTTTCTGGGTGAGAAACAGTGTTGTAGAACAGAGATGAGGCCACTGCAGAGAGTGGCTCGTCCCCAGCTGTGTCCCTGCTACAACCGTGCTAGAAGGCGCATCGCCCGGCTGCAGCCTCTGGTGATTCTTGCCCGTCGGTCCCGAGAGCATTCAGCGTGGCTCCTCCTGATGCCCACGATGGCTTTAACGGGGAAAGAGTTCAATCAATGCTGGATGCTTGAAAATTCAATCCACAGAAGAGATATTGAAGACCAGGGTGGAAAACATCAGTCGGGTGGATTGGAAAGTGATTGACAGCAGGATGAAATTAATAACGTGTGGATCTTGGGTTGTTCAGCCGCATGGTTTCAGACATAAGCAACGTACCCTCATCTGGAAATATGTAATGAACAGTGATTTCCGTGGGGTGTTAGAAGCCTACAGGCTTTATTGGATTTAGGCCTAGGACTTTTTTTAGTGCTGTCCTTTTACTTTTGTTCATGGATGTTTTGGCAATCAGGTAAATCGCTCACACCATAATATTTTATTACCTGTGTAAACATTGAGGTTTTGTTTGTGCTCTGGGTTAGACTGAGTAAACTCTGTGCACAAAAAATTAAGACCTGCCCACTGGCATTTTGGCACTGTTTTTCTTATTTGGGTCATTTTATCTAGTTCAAGAACAATAATGGTCTTTTGAGGAAGTATCTCCTACTAATAGTAATGGTGTCTTATAGTGTACTGTGCAGTGATGTCATATGCCAACATTTTAATTTCTGGGTTGAGGGACTGACTGTGTGCATTAAGTTCAGCAATCTCTTCCTTTAGCCTTGGTAGCTAAAATTCCTTCAGGTGCTAAGTTTGTTATAAAAGTCCTAGGAAACCCTTAACTGTGGCACACTGCTTTGAAAAATAATCTTATAACCTTTATATATATGCTGCAATATAGCATGGTCAAGTAATGGCACATCTGGTTACCTATTATTAAGGGTTGAGTTATGGTATACTTTTTGTTTTAATTAGTCTGTGATAAACAAAAACTCAGGGGCTGTTCTGCTCTGGTAGTTCTCATTTTTCCTGCAGCCTTCCCTGCCCTTATGGGTTTATTAGTGTAGAAAAAGTGGCATGTTGTACTTGCAACGTCTAGACCGCTGTGGTAGACCAAGCAGGAGCCTGTAGACTTGGTCAGAACCAAATGTCCATAATGCAGTGCTGAGGTGCTCTGGGTGGGTCTATGTTGCATCTAATTTGGTGGCCAGAGGCTACCCCCGTGCCCAAATTCACTAACAGCCCTGCAGAACAGGCTCCAAGCAAGGCCTGAGCCAGGTTGTCCCCTTTTGAGGTGCTCTACAAAGCATGGGGAGAGGAGATGGGCGTCTTTTCTCAGGCTGCTTGAGAATTGGATATTGTTTTTTTCTTTTGGTACTTTTTAAATGGGAAAACAAAGTTGAACTCTGCCATGGGCTGGGCTACACCTGGTCTGGAGAGCCCTGCACAGAAGATACTGGGCTCAGTTCAGCAGTGACCAGGAGGCATTTTCTGGCCTTTATAAAGAGCAGGGGCACCAGCGCTGCTTCAAGCAGTAAAATCAATCCCGTTCTTTGGCTGCCGTCCTCCCAGCACTGCCCGGGGAAGAGCTAGAGCAACGGGCATTGGGAATGACCGAGTGCTGCACAGGGTTATGCTGGGTCTGAATCAGGGTCTTATAAAGCCTTTAATGGATTGGAAATGATCTTCAGTGCAGGGGACATGCAGGAGTAGCCCAGCAGGCATGTTGACAGTTTTGCCCTCCTAATAAATTTGACACTGCTCTCCTGCAGCATTTGTGGGTATTTATTGCCATACATCATGGCACGAGTCCTTTTCCAAAGGGGCTGGTGCCTTGGGTCTGTGACAATCTGATCAGCGCTTTAGACCGTGACATAGAAAGACCAGCAGTTCCTCCTGGCAGGCCTTACTAGCAGAAAGCAGTTTATACATAAGCCCTCTTACTGGAGTTGCAAAAGACAACTCTGTCCTTAAGATGGTGTGGACCCAAATGCCTTTGACTGCAGACCAGAAGGAACTGCTGTATTTACACGTGTAGCTCCTGTGCAGATCCCCGTGTAGGCAGTTGTTCACAGCCAACTTGAGGACGTGGCCCTGCAGATCAGTGCTTGCACAGACAGCCTCAGGCTGGAGACAAACCACTGCCAACCCTGGAAATTTCACTGCAATATTTGGTCTTTCTCTTCAAGCTGTAGCTGCCGGAAGGAAGAGAAGGACCTAGAATTGCAGTTTTCTTTTTAAAAAGCACAGGTTTCTAGAGCTGAGAAAGAAAGCTGAGCAACATAAAGCAAGCGTGCCCTCAAGGTTCAGGAAGCAGAAGGTGAATGAAAGGCACCTGCAGTGATTTCTTTTAGAAGCATCACTTCGTGTTTGACCTATTCACGTGGCTTCCTGCCACTGGTGTCAGGACTTTTGCATCCTTGGGACTGGCGCCAGCATTCACGGAGCAAAGAGCAGAGGCTGGCGCTGTGGTTTGCTCGTCTGGGCATGATCCCAGGCAAATGTGACAGTGAAATGCTGTGCCTGAAGCACAGCAAATGTTTGCACTGTGGGTTAAAGACACAGCGTTGAGGAAGCACTTAATGCTCGTCGAGTTTGGTGCACTGTAGCACTGGTGCCCATTTGTGGGGTTGATTCTGTAGCAGCGCCATGCTTTAATTAGATTCCTTCCCTCTCGCTACCCTGCAGAACAGAAAATACCCATCGAAATTAAAAAGTTAACTTGCATCATTCTTTCTGTCTTCAAAAGTTTGGGCCTCTCCCTCTGTAGCATCTTGAATACTGATTACCATGGGGTTTATTGCTAGTGGATTGGGGGATTGGGTTGAACTGAAGAACGCCTCAATGGTTCAGCTGGCCAAGTAAATCGTGTAATCTCTGCACATTGGGAACAAAGATACAGGTCCAATTTACTCAATATCTGCAAAGACCTGGAAGCTGTGGCTTATTGCTTTCTCATCCCCTATGTCTCTGAGTTACACGCTGGCATTGATAGTGCAGGAAATCACTAGCTCTCCAGGAGTTCAGCAGCCCATGTGCACAAAATAAGGAGAGAAATATTGACAATTTTGCTGTGAACACTTTTGCTTGCGTCGGTGGTTTGTTTTTCACATGTACAGCAAGGCTCCGATATAAAGTTAAGACCATTTGGGATCTTCTCTCTGGAGAAAAGCTGTATCTCCACAGGTGTCTGGAGCCTGGTGTTTCAAAACAAGGTCGCTGAGTGAACAGTGGCATTGCCAGGTGGTTGGACTCCTCTGTCACTGAGGAGTATTTATGTGGGGTGGGAAGATCCTAGTGGGACCTGCAGAGGACCTGGGTAAACCCAGTGGCATGAGACCCATTTCTGCTCTCTTCTTGCACAGACAAGATGATTCCAGCTAGCCAGTGTAAGCTATTTCATTTGCCTCCCATGCCAGGGAATTTTTCCAGGGAATTTTTCCAGGGAGTCATGGCCTTCCCTGAATATTGCAGAGAGGTGGAAACCTAAATCTTGTCCCCTATCACTTGGAAGGGCTAAGGTCTGATTTCTATCCATACTGGCTTTGCCCCATCGTGCTCTATTTTACGGGTTATGCCAAGAATTGCTTTTCTTTGCTCCCAGTGGCAGCGCAGCATTTTGTGCCATGCTGTGACTCCTCTGCCCTGTCCCAGATCCCACCTGTGTGCAGCCGTGGAGCTGGGGACCAGAGCCCGGAGGAGTCCTGCATGCAAAAGAGCCCTGACAGAACGTGCAGTAACCCTTGCTGTAGTCCTGCATTACAACTCTTCCTGCATTATAGGATCAATTCCTGGGACTCTGCAAGGCCTCGTGCAGTGTCTCAAGAGCATGTTTAAGGCCAGTGTGCTGGTCTAACTTATTTAAGTCTAGGTACTTTAGAACAATTGTATGCTTGATATGAAGTTCTGTTTGATCTGGACATTTTCTCTCTCTTCTTTGGACATTTGTTTACAATCAAATCTGAAACTTTAACTGCCTTCGTCTTTGAAAAGCTGAAAATAATGTTTTTTGCAGAACCAAATTTTCTGTCTAGTGCATAAAGCAGAGCTATACCACTGTAGACCAGTATATGACTTAAATATGCATTGATTTTTCCAAGTGAGCTTCCAGTAAGCAAATCGCATCACATTGCAACTTAGCCGCCCCAAAATACTTCCAGGTGCAATGCTGCCTGCATGGAGATTGAAGTTAACTTTGGGAAACTTGGCACTATGTGATCTTGTCCATAGTTGCAGTCGGTAACAGCAGTGCTGTTGCTAACACTACTTACTGCTCCGTCTGCAGCAGAAGAGGGGGTGAATTTAAACAGGACATTGGTGGCAGCCAGTGGTGCCCGGCTGCAGTGACTGCGTGGCCTGAAAGAACAAATTCTGTGTATTGGTGGTGCAGCTGCCTTTGAAAGCTCCTTACTAGTCTGCCCAGGCTGAGATTGGAAGTCAAGCAACATCATCTGGGGCTTGATTTCACTTCTTCTTGAAAAAAAACCTTAAGAATTCCTATAGCATTAACATTTATATTTGAGACAAACGGCAAAACAATTCAGAAAATGGAATCTTTACAGCTGAGAGATTGAGTAACAAGGGAAAGAAAATGTCAATGCAAGTTAAAGCAAATTTAATAAAGCAAATAAAAACAATATACTGACACTGAAATATAATCTTAACGCTCTGACTGCAACTAACTGAAGCCAGGAAATTCTCAGCTAAGTGTTCCCTCAGCCCTCTTAAATCAACCCATTTTGCTTAGGCATTGTTGCACATAAGCGCCTTTATGAGATGGCCCCAAAACACTGGATGATAATATGAACACTAAGAAGATATTTATTTCGTCAGCTGTGTGTTTGGATATATCGGTGATGGATGTATCAGCACTGATTCTGCGAGCCACTGAAAAATCAACTAAACTTTAAGTATGTGCTTACACAGTTTGCAGAATCAAGGTCACTGTGCTCCTGGAAAAGTGCAATCCATAAGGTGGTACTGAAGACACAACAGTATTACCGAGGTCCCTTTGTAGATGCTCTAATGCTGCTTTTCACAGATACTAAAGAATTGATTTTCACAAAATCTATACGTTACAGAACCTGCATTTTCCAGATGAGAGGCCGAGGTACTGACAGATTAAGCTATATACCAGCAGTCTCAGAAGGTGCATGTGGCAGTGCCAAGACTTGAACATACACTCTCAGTGCCTCCATTCAGCATTTAATCCCTGAGCTGTCCCACTCATGGGCTAAAAAAATTAAAATGTGCAAAACTTGGGGAATCTGAACGGCCCTGCAGGTGTATTGTAATTCAGTGGATTTTAAATAGAGTTCAGAGGGGGCTTACCATGCCCTGCTGTGGGTTAGGATTTGGTTTTGGAACTCAGAGCTAGAATTCCCTGGGTTCCTGCTTGAATCGGAGACATAGGACAAGGGCTTTGTCAGGATGGAGCTGCTGCACAAACCTGCTTTGGAGCTAGGAGGGGACTTTGAGATGGGTGATGAACGCTTTAAGAAGCATGGTTTACTCAACAGTAATTTTCTTCCAAAAGAAAAAATTCTCGAAGAATATGCTGCTCTGAAAAAGGAGATGAAGAGTGCCACTTGTGTCTTTTTTCCATCTTTCACTGGAAATCTGGCCCTTAAAATATACTAGGAGTTACAATTCTTCATTCTTATGCAAAAAAAGAAGTCTTTCTCACAGGAGTAATCCTGTGAAAGCCTTCAAAGTCTGCTTGAATTGTTAGGTCTCCAGGTCTTTTGGGTGAGATAATACAAGCAACAGTTTGTGCCAAGTGCTTGTGCTTTTGTTCCCCCACCTCTGAGGAGTTAGACCAGTCAAATTTGAACCTCCTGATACTGTTTGCAGTTGAATAAGAAAACACTAATATCAGCCAAATATATGCCTCAGTTGTTCTTCTCACCTGTGTTCAGAAAACGTACCTAATATTTCTCTTCCAGAAGCATGGCAGAAACAAACATATTTCTTGCCCAGATTTGCCTTGCTGCTGGATTCCATGTCCAAGAAGCTCTGACCTGCTTTTGCCTCTTGAGTCCTCATTGCTAGTCCTGACCGTCTCTTTATTGAAGAGCCTTCACAGCCCATATCCATCCTGCTTATCACTCTTACTCAGTATTGACAAATCTATGCCCGCTTCTGACAGGCTGCAACTAATTGATTCTCTACCAGTGAAGTTTTCCAGCAAACACTTTCACAGTGTCTGGCCTTATGAGTTCCCCATGGGCTCAGGGAAAGGTAGTGAATATCTTCACAAGTACCTATTTTTGTAATATTTAAACTGTGCTTCCTCTCTTGCTTTCCCACTAAAAGCCTGTTGAAGACAGGAGAGCAGTGACACAATACCGATCCAGAATTTTTCATTGCTTTTACATTTTTTCCCCCCATTTTTTCGTGTGCTGCCACGTGCAGGTTGCCTCCGCATGGTGTTTCTGTTTATCACGCTCAGGCTGTGAGATCTGTGGGGCTGGGGCTGTCGTTTTGTGCAGCCTTCCAGAATACTGGGGTCTTAATCTGTGATTAGGACTCCCAGAATTTGCAGCGTTACAAGCATTAAACTGTCTCCTCTGCTTGTGTGCAGGAAAATCCAGCAAACCCATCTGGATATAGCTCAGTCCTGCTTTTAGTTCCTTGGTGGTGGCTCACACTGTCCGTGGTTGACTGCTTTGGAAAGGCTCCGAGTGCTCCTTCTGCTGATCTTTAGCACGCCCAGTGATTTAATGAGGAGATGGCTACCATGCTGAAAGGGTTAGATCCAAAGATAAATATCAGCACCTTTCCAGGTTACAAGACGATCTTGATTTGTCCCTGTAGTCTGAGAGTAGCAAGCTGTTTTCTTTCCTAAAATCCCATTTATTCACTGTAGTAATTCAGGGCCTGACTTTTCTTAGCTTTTACCTTTCTGTGACTACAGGACTATGGGGCTGGACCAAATCACAGCGTAGCCTGAGCTGTCAGTCATTTTAATAATTATTATTAGCTCCCTGCTGATGCTTTTCCACATGAAAGCAAGAGTCTCTTTGGCACTTTTCTTACTTTTCTTTAAAAGATGGAAGGTGGAATAACAAAGTTCTTAATTAGCTGAGCTGGTGTTGGAAAGCTCAGTGTCAGATTTCCAGGTCAGTGTTTGATGGAGGAATGATAGTGGGAAGTGATGCATCGACATTGATTAAAGAGCAGTGATGAAGCAAGATAAAATTGACATTTAATTCTTCCCAGCTAAAGTAATGTGACTGACAATACTTAAAGGTGAACAGTCTTATTTCTTGCATCAACAATGCAACCTGTAAAAACATCCGTCACAGCAGTCTTTTCTTAATTACTAACATCTAATTAGCCCCAAATCACTGTAGCGCACTGATTAAAATAAAAGGTGTCTGCTACTCTTTCTATTTTGGGTGTATCTGAGAAGGGCAAAGGATATGAAATTAACTGGCAGTTACAATTGTTTCATCCGGAGACCTTGCAGAGAGTCCTCAGCTTTTCCCTCTATTCTCCATTCCTTAGTCAAACAGCACAGGAATCCCGGATGAGGGTTTTTCCGTGGATGCTGACTGGGGACAGCTCGCTGGAAGCACTGAGAACCCCCTAGAGGGGTGTGGGAACACTGCAAAGAGCCAAGCTGCTGCCTTTCCTGCTGCTAATAATGGGCAACAATTAATATTTTATAGGGTTAAGTGTGTTATTGTTTTGTTTTTACATATAGTGCATTTTCAAGCTTCTTTAAACCCAGCGATTTGGTGTTGCCTCGCTTTAGTAAAAGACCAACCCAGCCTCCTTCCTTCAAGGTGACAAAAGGCTTTCGATGATCATTTCCCATCCCTTAGCTTTTTTCCCTGGAAGGAAACAATGGAAGAAACAAACACAAATCCCCCAGCACCTTATTTTCTACAGGGGCTCTGGAGTGCAGCTGATTACTCTGTGAATACGTTCACGTTGCAGAAAAGAGCGTTCAGGTGATAACGCTTGAAGTAACAGTTAATGCTCATTTTCGAGCTCTGATTGAGTTGAAATATTGCTTGTTGCACCAAGGTGACGAAGACGGGAGAGAAGATCCCAGAGAAGTAGCATCCTTTTATCAGTAGATGGTAGTATAGCAACATGGAAGGAGTGTAGCTGCTCTAAGGTTGTCCCAAGATCCAAGCTGTTAGACTCGAATCTTAGGTGAAAAACAAGACAAAGAGGCAGAGAAGTTTAGACTCCTTTTATGGTTGACTTTTCACCAAATAGTAGTTTACAGCGGAGGCAATGAATGTATATTTTTATTCATGATTTATGCATGGTTTATCTAGAGCAGCGTGAATAATTGATTGTTTTTGTTCTCTGGCAGTGCAAAAAAAATTAAAATAAATATGGGTTTTTTTGAAGCAAAATAAAAAAAGTTAGGAAATCAAACAGTGAAAGGGAAGGAGCAGACTCTTTTGTGTCAAAATAAATGTTTTATTTCTCTCCAAAACAACTGTTTCGTCCAATAAATGCTTTGCTTTTAAGGATGGTTTGAATCATTTAACATAAAATTAAAGGAAATTGCCAAACAAAACAGTTTTAGTTCAGTTCTGGCTTGTACATATCAAAATAACGGGTTTTAAACATTGTTTCCTTTCCTGTCTCAAAGGCAAAGAGTTTGGTCAAACTGCGACAAGCGCAGGAGATGGGCACTGCCAACCTGAAATTATCGTGAGAACGTTTCAACCAAGGCAGTGGCCACCCTGGCTCTTGCTTTGACCATGCTGTGCATGAATTTCCAGCTACAAAAATACAAATAAAACAGAATAAACCTGCAAAGGGGCCTCACCCCTCTGTAAGCCCACATTTGCAAAGCCTTTTTTTTTTTTTAATTAAAAGCAGACTTTTCCTGTATGTAAGCTTAAGGATCCCAGGGGTTGGATTCACAACGTAAATGCACTTAGGCTAAAGAGATCTGTATTGATTTGTATCAGTAAAGGATCTGGCCCAGTAGAAACAAACTCTGCTTTTCGAGGTAGTATTGAATTTGTATGCATTGCATTCTGTTCTTTGGAAGTGAAATCAAGGATTTGATAGCAAAAAAAGAGAAAAGGAGGGATTTGCAGAGGTACTGGCATCCACTATCCATGTCTCCTTATTAGCAAAAGCAGCATTGTAAGGGTGACGTTGATGAAGACAAAGGGTGCTTTTTTGTTTACAACTGGATTCTAATCCAAACCCTACTCTATGTGTTTGGTTGTGGTCAACAAATGGCAGCTTTTCTTTATGAAATTCTGAGGGGGGTGGGAAATCTATGAAAATTTCAGTTTTCAAGCATATTCTAATTAGGTCTGTAGCTCCTTGAAGAGTGATGCTGTTTTTCTTCACCAACCTATTTTCTTCCCCTCTCACTTAAATTCTTTACTGCTACAAATATATTAAAAATATTATCTATTTTTAAGTCCACTCTAATAAATGTACTCATGAATTAAAATCAATGTTATGTATGAATGATTAATAGAAGAAAACTGCTAATAGTGTATCCACAAGAAGGAAGGATTTGTCATCAGAAGCCTGAGGTGTGAGTTCCCGTGTTGTTTATTGCACACTTACCTGCTTCCACAATCTAAAGTGAGGTTAGGATCTCTGTGGCTGAAGCACCGTGTGGGATCCGAGGTCACAGAAGAAGAAGAGCCTGGGATCCATGCTGGGTGCCGTTGGCTGCTGGCAGCGGGAGCGTGACCTTCTGTAGGGGGCTGAGGATTTGTTGTTGTTTTAAAACCTGCATTTTTTTAAGTTTATGTGGTGGGGCCTGTAATTTCAGAGCAGGTGGAGCCCCTTCCCACAGTACCCAGGGCTGGGGATGCTTCGGCCAAGAGGAGACCAGGGGAGGTCTCCATGGTTCTCCAGTGAGGGGGTGGCTCTTTGCGGTGACCCTGGACTTCCAGCCGCAGGGCTGTCCCTTCGGAGCCAGGGCTGCTGTCACAGGCTGGTTTACAGTGGGCTTTTTCTTTGTCTTGAACTGGTGAACGTATTTCTGCAGCGCAGCTAATTCTGCTGTTGGAGGCTGCGATAGGCAGGGATGCAGCGAGGAATGGTTCTTCATCATCAGTGAGTTTAGGGGTTGAGGTCAGTGCGCGTGTATGTGGGTGTGTGTATATATACGTGTGTGTGTATATGTACCTGCTATTTACGTGTTTAGTGTCCCTGTGAGAAACTCTGTGAGGAAAGCTCTGTACTAGCGCTTACTGCATTTATTTTGCTAAATCCTGCCTTGTGCTCTCACTCATTCTGCCTTCCCGGAGGCTGCGCCGAGAGTTTGCTGCCAGACACGTGATGTGATTGCAGGAGCTGTGGAGAGCCGGAGGGGGAGGCAGGGGAGGTCTTTCACCAGCAGCATCTTCTTGCATGGCCAAGAGGACCTATTTTGTGTTTCGTGTAGCGTTGCTGGCCTTGGGTACAAACCCTGAGAAGCCGTTGGGTGGTGCAGCAGCGCAGTGCCCATGGGCCTGTCTGCGTTTCTGTTATCGATACAGAAGTACTGCTTGGGAAGGGGTCTGGTAAACTGCGACGGAGTGAGCTTAGCACTTTAGGCTGCACGCGGCAAAATCTATTAAAGTGCCGATATATTCGGAGCATGAGGAAAAGGAGAAGGACAGATGAAGGCATTTTAGAATACTGGAGCACATAAAAAAGTCATCGCCCGGTACCTGCGGTACTTTTATGGAGACACTCAGGCTGTGTAAGCAAAATAGTAACAGTGCAACTCACGCTGCAAATGCATTCTGGCCATGTCACAAGAAAAGCTGTTACAGGAAACTTTATGCATTCCATCTAAAGGCACAACACACTGGTCAAGGGTTTTGCTGCCATATCTGAACAAGTGCTCTGGCATCTATTAGGTTAATAATTTTCTGAATGAATTGTCTGTATGTTTTAAATTAAAAACAATATAGAAAAATATGGTTAAAACTATCCTGATAAAACAAAATCATAACAAACTGGCTGGCCGTAGACAAATTCACCCAGCTTATTCTGAGTGGATGTAAATTTGTGTCATTGTGTGTCCCAAGAGGAGAGGTGATAGCCCAGCCACAGCCTCACCTGGGTAGAGACATGTTTTGTACTTAAAGGAGAACCCCAAGAGATGGATGAGGTTTGTGTCTGTTTGGGAACCTTCCTGGATGGAGAGACGAGCCCTGTGCAGAAAGAATGGTGCAACTGAAGAAAAAGACTCTCAGTAATTTTAGGTGGCTTTAATTAAGGTGAGACTGGTGCTATCATGCCTGAGTGCCCGTTGTCTAGTTATCTAGTGCTAGAAGGCCAACTACGTGAACATGGAGCATCTTGTGCTAATGGATTAAATCCAGCTTGGCAGGAACCTCACCATTCCTTTCCAAAGAGCAAACATGCACATGTGTGCACCCACACCTGGGACTGACACTGGCACAGCTTGGCGAACCTGTGCTATGAAACCACAGTGTGGTAGAACGCATGATGGCTACGTGTAGGAGCTCAGATGAAAGAGGTGCAATAAATCTTGCTTCCTGTTCAGGTAGGGGAACCTTCAGATGGCAGGATGGCGAAAACAATTCAATTCTGTTGTCTCAATCCTGTTCTAGTAAACCCAACTGTCCAGTCCCATGAAAGATGAGCTCTTCCCTGAGGAACTGCATGAAGGGTGTGTGCGCCTCTGGATGTGCCTAGCAGGAGAGGGCCCAATCTTTGTGGCTGAGGCTGGAGAAGATGCTTTGCAATGGCACGTGAGGGCTTGCTGGTCTCCAGAGAAGCTGGGCTTTGTGCACAGGGTGCCAGAGCATGAGCAGGGCAGCAACACTGTGCTGTGAATATATAAAAACCCAGTTCCCAGCAGAGGATGGATGGTTATGAAGGGACTTCTGAGGCTTAATGCCTCTGCAGGCTTGTCTGCACAGAGCAGGTTGACAGCATCAGGGTATCTTCAGCAGGTGGACTCTGCTGAGGTATTTAAGTCTTAAAGCCAGCTTGCTGGTTCATTTAACAGAAGTTACTGTTTGAGTGCTTTGGAGACAGGTTAGCAGAAGTGTGCAGGCTTTTACAGCAGAAAGGTCAGGAACAAGAAAATCAACAACAAAAAAAAGAGACACTGCAGAGGAGGGAGAGTACAGGAGGGAAATACGAACACTGCATAGCCCACGTGAAGGACGAGGAGATTGCCCTGTTTATAAGCATGCTCGCCTCAGGTCAAATATTACTCAACAGGTCTAGGAAAAATGACAGAAGAAAACACACCTGGAAGAAAGAAGTCTAGGGTGACTGATAGTTTTTTTTGAGCTGGATGCGTTTTGTCCTTGCAGAAGAAGTCTGTGTCGGGAGGCCTCGGGAAGAGGCAGTTCCCAGGCCTGAGAAAGTGGGACCCAGCTCTGGCAGCATGTCTGTTGAGGGAGAGAGAGGCAGCTCCTGGTTTTCATTTGCGCAGCTGTAGACCAGAGCTCTTCCAGCGAAATGGCTGCTCTTGCAAAGAGAGAGGATGCTGAAACTCACTTGGAGTCCCCATTGCCTTCACTTCTGAGCTAGTGCCGCTGAGGGGTTTGCACAGCTCCTTTGTTGCACTCACTGGCTACGGTAATAAATAAAAAGAGATCGCCCAGGTGTATCCAAAGTCAAACTTTCATCTGTAAACTGTATTTTTGGTACTGCGATCATTATTCACTTTTACAGAGCTTAGACAAAGATGAGGAGCAGTTCAAATCCAGGGCAAAATTCCTGTCATGCAGGTGGATGCTGAAAAACAGGACTGACTTGCGTGTACGCTGTGTTCAAGAACAGAAAGCCTGGGATGAAAGCATTTCACAGGCTTCTCTGCCTCACTGAAAGCTTGATTCAGAACATAAAACTCTGCGTAGACAGAAGTTGTTTAACATCACTTTTAAATACAGTGAAGTTAGTAATTTTCTTTGTAATTTTTCCGGCTGTTTATGTGCAAGTCACCTCTGGAGAACACTTTCTGTGCTCTTAAAATCAGAAGTTATGTTATATTGCTGAACCAGCTATACTTAACTAAATATTTGCTTTTTGCATCATAAAGACTACCCATTTTTTTGTCTGATAATCACTAGGACAGGAAAATATGACATGCTTATGCAATGTCTGACATTAGGTCTAATTAGCTGCCATTCTTGAATCTTTGATGGTTTGGGTGGTATTCTAGATAGGCTCTGCTTGGAAACCTGAGCAGCTATTATTTGAGTGCTGTTCATTAATAACCTGTAACCGACTGCATTAATAACAAGATCGAGTATCGCAAGACTTACCTTAATTCGTCTTCTCTCTGCAGTCGTCTGTTCCCCCTTACTGTGGCATTCCTTAACTCCAGGGACAGGATCCTTTCCGTTTGGGGTGGGATTCCTCTTCTGGTGGACTTCTACAGCTTGAACAAGTCATGAGGACTCCTTTTCTAGTTTTCTGAGAGAAAAAGGCACTTCTAAGGTGTGATTAATCTCATCCGAAAATAGATGTTTAAAGGAAGGAGATGAATAGCTTTCTAGGAGTGCTTTTTTTGGTCTTGCCGACTACCTTAGATGTAGCATTCACGATGTCTAAATATAGATGTGATGAATTTGATCCTTGGTGTCATTCTGTTAGATTTGATGTGAAGACTGTTACAGTCGATGGAAACGCTCTCATGTAGCTGTAGTTATATACTGCGTTGATCTTATTCCTGATCCCTTACCGTGCATTTTAATTTGAGCCAATACTCTCTCCTCTTTCAAGAGGTGGAGAGAAAACACAGTCAATTACACCATGAAAGCCACGAAGCTCTTTCAGTGATCCAAACTGACTGGGAAGTTACATTTGAAACCATCCACCCATTCCATTAAAAAAATGGTAGGGAGTGTGCATCCCTATAAAATAATGATGGGCAGAATAAACTGTCTGAAAGTATCTCGCCTACTCCATACCATTTAATCAAGAAGCAGTGAGTGGAACTGGCCTAACATTTACAAAGGGAGAACTGACACAATGCATATTTGAACACCATGAGAAATAGCATCACCGGGGACAGAGAGTGAGTTTAGTTAATAATGAATGGCACATCCTATAAAATACCATTACACACTGTTCAAGGCCCAAGAATGATGACATAATTATTAGGAGACTGGGAGATTAAGATATAATTTAAAAAAACATGACAGGGGAGGGTGTAATTGGGGAGACAAAATACACAGGAAGTTTGTAATTTACATGTCAAAATACCTTTTTCATGTTTTGATTGGATTGGACGCCGCCTTTCCACTTCATTTATCTTGGCTTCAATTAGAGGCAGGAGAAATGACATCTCATGTTCATATTCTTGACACACAGTGCTCACAGACACTTTCTAATTCTAACAGACAGTGAGGGGAAAAGGGAAACTCGATTCTGCCTCCGTCATGGACTTCTTAGTTAACCCCTAATTTGTTTCTAAATGAGGCTGTCACTGTGGTTCAAATGAATATGCGCTTAGGAATCAGGGTGTGCATTTGGGTATTAGCTTGTAGGCAGGGCTTTGCATGTTGCATGGCTGGTTGTACCCAAAAGCTGCTTAGCTGGAGGAAAAAAAAAAAGCTAAGAGCATTTTACCCCCCAAAGAAGAACTTTCCTGTATGAATGGTGCAGATGTCTTTATCAGAACAGCCATATTCACAGCGCGCCTGTAATCATACAGAGCCATCTCCAAAGCAGAGGACGTGAGTTGTGATTTTCCCCTTTGGCAGATTTTTTGCTCTTTTTATTTTCTGTCTGTCTCTTTTATCTGGAGTCACCATGTGTTTCCCATCGAGCTCTGAAGTCTGCTTCCATTTTTTACAGGAACTGTGCTCTGTTTTACACCCATCCCCACCCAAACACATACACTAGAAATGTCAAAGGTGTGTTTGAGATAAAGCCATGTGTTTCATCAGGACTGAAATATCTGCTCACCTGAAGGCATGTACTGAAGTTTTTCCTCTCTGGCAACTATAATTACTCTTTTAATTCTTTTTGTGCTTCATCTCAAAATCAGAGTTTTAGATTTTTCCAAAGGCTGTTGATTTTGGTTTCCTTTCTTTGCAGAGAGGAGTGCACAATTTGGTGCTGGAGCGAGGGCAAAAGTTTGTCCCTTTACAGGACTTCTGATCTCTAAAACTGGGGGCCCTTTAAAGCATCCTAAAGTGTCCAGCTGCAGACAGAGGTACTCAAAATCATCAGTCACTTTTGGAAACATAGGAGGCAAGTTTCAGGCTTATCAGTAACTCTATTCATTGACTTTCCTTATAAAGCAAAATTGCTCCTGGAAATGCTAATCAGGAAATATCAGAGAAATAGCAGTCCTTGAGAGATCTCCTCTGAGAGGGACTTTGACTCACCAGACAGAGAAATCAGAGCAGCTGTATGAGGTCTCTGCATATTCTGTGTGTGTCCTGAACTCTATCAGAAACCCCAGAAGTGACATGAAACTGGATGACGTGGGCAGTGCTGCTGTTGTAATGCTGTTGCATTTTTGATATTTAAGCCACCTGCAGCCATGCTGGGATCATTCACCATAAGGCTCCCTCTGATACTGACAGCAGCACGCTACTATTAAGTACAGTCATGTCTGAGTGTCTTGAACAGGGCTTCAGCTGTAAGGTAAAATAGAAGAAAAAGTAAAAAAGGCCATGAGGTAAATAACTGACTTAAGAAATACTGTTTGGATTAGAGCAGTCATTCATCCAGCCTTGATGTCTTAGACTGCCCCCAAAAGATGTTGTCCGGGAGGAATATGGGACTCTAGCCACCTTCTGCAACCTTTTCCTTCACACTCCTCCAGCATCCGCAATCATTGGATTAAAGAGGTTAGAGGGTACCTTCCTGCCTGCCCCTTTGACGGACCTGTTGTCCATGAACTTCTCTAATCCCTGTAAACCCTGCGGATCCTTTTTGCCTCCACAGCCTCCCACGGCAGCAGCTTCCAGAAGTTCACTAGCGGTATCTCTTCACATGGTTTTTGCAAATTGCTTTTCAGTAAAGCAGCCTACCATGCATTGTAAAGTTTACTAGCCGCACCTAGAGAGGCTGCATTGAATGTTTTTGGAGTGAGATACTATGAAGCTTTTAAATATAAGTAATATTGAGTCAGAGAAATATCCCACTCCTCTGCAATCTCCAGGACAGTGTGGTCTGACTCTTCCAATGTGTAGTCGTGTGTAATGTAAACCATGCAGACTGTCTGTAGGAACTCAGTAGGACTGAGTGTAAAGTTACTAAGGTACGTATTTGCTACTGGAGGAGTTGTCTAACTTTTGGGGGAAGAATTGTGCCCCCAACATTGATTGTGCTGTCCCAGCTCCTTACCAAACAAAGTAAATAAGAAATAATAAGACTAACACCATCCTGAAGTAACTTTGGCTGTCAGGCAGAACTTTGACATGGTAAAGGGAGATGTCTCAGGGGTCCACAGTCTAACCAGACACTTTGGTAGGTTGTGGATTTTACATGAACAGAATTCACATTATTCATGAATGCATGAGTGGGTAAACGCCAGGAGAAGGAATACAGCTGAAGTAACTCATGGATTAGCCAAGGCACCAAATCCGTTTTTAGCTCAAATTAGCTAAATTCGGTGAACTCTAAACAATTTCATGCAGCCCATCATTTTGTATTTATTTTAATAAAAACAAGATTCTGGATTTATGGAATGGAATAAATTAATATTTAGCTGTGGCATGGGTTGTCCTCTGTATTCAGTTTACAGTGTGCCCACCTGAAGGTATCTGGGCAGTAAAAAGACTTTCAGTATCTATGCTGCAACACAACTTTTACATATTAGCCACTCGTGTGCTAATATGCAATACCTGGAATAACCAAAGTTAAACATTTCTAGTTCATGAGTTATTCACATGGATTCATCCCACTTCTTCTTAACACCGACAAATACAACAAACCCTTTCTATGTCAGTACTTCCTGTGGCTGATGTTGTTTTTTCCTGTGTCTCGTTTAATGATACTTGTCAGATCAGTACAACCTTATGTTGACTGTTCTAATAAGAATTACACAAAAGAGAAGTATAAACTGCCAGTAGACTGTTCTCAGGGATGAAGAGTTTACTGTGAAGAGGCTTGTGGTAGCAAAAATTACGTTTGCCACTGTGTTGCATGACCGACTTTGAGCAGGGATAGATTGATCATCTGGAAAAATCCCTGGACTGGCTAAAAGAAAGAACATGCAATAGAAATCTGTATGCCTTTATTTCAGTATTCATCATGAACAAGGACAAAATGGAAAACACAGGCCAAGGGCCTTAACTGGAGGCTGTGGTACCCCAAAGACTCAGGTTAGCGCACACTGCGTACATCATTAAGCCACTGGCAACAACACACTGCAGCCCTGCCCAAATTTCAATTCTTACACTTCAAATAGTCTCAGCTCTCACCAGACAAATTAATATTTAATGCACAAGTGCACGCTGTAATATTCCCAACTGTGCAATCTAATATTAACAGCTATTTCATAAACCAACAAGGCCCATTCAATTGGTGACCATTTAAACTATAACACGCCATTAAACCATAAAAACAGCCATGAAAACCCGATTAAGATACATGTTTGCCGGCCCGTTGCTAGAAAAGGAAACGTAGCAATGTCAGTAAGAAGTCGGCTTATGGTTCCAGCAAGACTCTTCAGAACAATAAAGGGAGTCATGAAGCAAATTCCTTCCTGCAGCTGCAGTTTGGGTCTTGGGTCCCATCCACAAGAATATATAGTTTTTAGTAACCTTAAATGAATCCATGAGAACATGTGGCACCATCCAGCTTTTACTTACTTGTGCTTCTCTACGGAGGCATCTACAGAGTCACCCTGTTGCTGTGCTAATTCTGCAAGGGCTGCATGATGCATGGATATTTAATCAGGGTGGCAGTGACGAGGAGTGGGAAGGCAACTTCAGCCCTGTCTTTAGGAAGCCAATGGTACGGCACTTTATCTGATTCTTCTACTACTCATATTCTGAAAAATATACTGGTAAATTGGAGAGGATGCAGAAGATGCAAAAAAGAGATGCCTGGAGTAATACAAGGGCTGAGGAAAATGCTTTGCTATGGGATACTCTCAATATTTTTAGCTTATCAAAAAAGAAGATTGAGAGATGACTTGTCTTCAGAGCTAAGTGCCTCCACAGCAGGAAAACACTAGTTTGTAAGAGGTTCTTTAATCTGTCGGTGAAGTTCAAACAAGAGCCAGTGTTTGGATGCTGAAGTGAAATGACTCAGGCATACGTTTATCTCAACAAGGGTAAATTAACAGTGGCAAGCTAAAGGTAATGGTGAATTTTTTTTCTTGTCTCCGTCTCTCTTTTCTGAAAAATATATATACTCCTTGGCATTTGCTTGTTAGGTGTGGAAGAGGGGCCCTGTGCATTATACAGGCCTAAGAAGTCATTCTTCTCTCTGTTCTTTCATAGTCCAGGCTTTCAAGCGAGTTAGACCTGAGTCCACAAAGGAATATGGAATTTGCTGTTGAAAGTAGTGAAATACATTTGAAGATTTTGGCCTAAGCAATTAAACTCTTTTTAAAATGTCAATAAGCAAAAAGTGTCATATGAAGTACCTTCAGACTACAGTGTTTTCATTTTAGAAATAAAAGGGAACTGGTCTGAAATTAGGTAGAAGAGCAGGGTGAGACACTGAACCAAGACAAAGTGTGATGTTAAAGGTGATGTGTGTGATGTTGGAGGTGCAGGAGCAGAGAGACGGATGGCCATAGCCAGTCCCAGAAATGGGCCCTGGAACAGCCACTCGCGAAAGCAAGGCAGGTCTTTTCCAGCATCATCACACGAACCCTATTAACATGGTAAGGAATGAATGCTGGGCAAACAGGACGTTGCAGGCATCCTACTTCTGCTGTATTTTCAATGTTTTCTGAGTTTGTTGGCTTCTAAACAGGAAGAACTCATATTATTTAACTGTATAAAGCCACTTTTGCTTTCTTCTCAAATTTGTGACCATTCGTTGTGCACAAGGCAGGCATTTCATTATGTGGGCAGTCATTACACCTTTGCAAATATTGACCTTTGGTGCTCCTTCTCTGCAGATATTCAAGACTCGCCTGGACAAGGTCCTGTTCAGCCTGCTGTAGGTGACCCTGCTTCGGCAGGAGGGTTGGACTAGATGACCCACAGAGGTCCATTCCAACCCCTGCCATTCTGTGATTCTGTGCTCTGGTGTTCTTGATTCCCTTATTTTGCACTTACTGAATGAGCTGAAGGCAAGACCTTGGAGGTCTGTCTGTGCAAGGCCTTCTAATGGAGGGCCGTATATCATCCATCTGATAAGCACGGGCAAAAAGGTTGTCTGAACTGCACTTAAGCATTCTATTACTATGTGTTGTTGTGCCTGACACTGAATTTTAGCATCCTTTTTAATATAGTTTCCTTTTCTTTATATTAGGGTTTTTTTCCAAATCCTCCTCCACCCCCCTGCGTGCAAATAAAGCAAAGAAGCTTCTTGTGAAGTAGCAGACTAATAAAAAGGGCCTTAAAGAGCTTCCTTGAATATCCTCCTTCATCTAAATAAGTATTTTAAAATATACAGGAGCTCAGTCTGTGGCTTACTGCATGCATTTTTGAACTTGGTGTTTTTGGAGGTGGGAACAACCTATTGATAGATGACTTGCAAGTGACAGGTTGTAGTCAAATTTGACCCAGGGCAGAAGTGACCAAAAGCCGGTGAAGTTTGATGTCTAATCTGAAATGACCTGTTTGTCTCGTTGGAAGTCTGAGAAGTTATTCAAATCAGAAAAACCAGCGCTGCAGATGGTACCAACTGTCACTGCTTGTTGGCAATCACATTAGAGAGGGCAAGAACCTGAGCAAAGTTTTTCAGATAGAGGATTTCAGCTATCTGTCTGCTTGTCTGTTGGAGCTGGTATAAAAGGCAAATCTGTTTTGTGAAAAAAAAAGTCTTTATAAATGTTCAAAACATACTGATTGCTTACTAAAAAAGAGAATTTCTGAATAGAAAAGATATATCTTTCTGGCCTGGTTTTCAGTTCCTGTTTTTTCTCCCTGTACACTGGCCCATTTTTTTTTTTTCCTGTCACTATTTTGATTCTGAACTAAGGATGGAAAGAGTAAAAGGAGGAAAAAAAATTCAGCTCAAATTGAATGAAACCAGACATCCTCTCACAGTCTTCATAAAGATTAAAATATATCTTTTTCTGTGTGTGTTTTATTCTGTGGAATAACTAGAAATGATGTAAAAATTCTGTTTGTGGATCAGAGGTTTATCCTCAGCTGTCTGATGGTCTATCCATGACCCTTCTTTGGGAAACTATCCAGGCAGGGGAATGACCCTGGTGAGGTCCATGGTCTTGTGCTGATTTCTGTAGAACAGGGCTGTGTCCATTGTAACTTGGTACTGTAGCTACAATGGGAAAGGAGGATAGAGTGGAGAGTCTTCTAGCGTTTCTTGATGCTCTGAATTAATCTGTTCTCTTCTGGAAACTCCTCTTAAGAGGAATCCCATTGCCAGCTTTTTCCCCCTTCATGGAGAGCGTGCAATTGCCTTGGTGTACTTTGACACAAGCCAAGGGGTAACTGAGGGTCAGCTCATGGAAATCAAGTCATTTGACCTGAGATCTGAAACAGTCTAGGTGCCACTGGATGGACTGGGATGATGTATGTTGCATTGAAAATACAGTGATCGTATTGCTCTTCATTCAGCCTCAGACACAGCAAATTAAAGTGATTCAGCAGGGGAAAAAAAATGTGTAGCTCTCTATGGACCAGTCTTTGCTAGGATGAAGGAACATTATTTCTTTACATGATGGAGCTGTAATGGTGATAATGATATCACTGACTGGAAACAGCCTAAATTTTCATATCACTATGACAAGTAGGAAGAGAGATGCCTCAGGTAAAGCAAACAGTGAGTCAGATGTCTCTTCAAATCAGACAAGGCAGCTTAAGGGATATATTGTTGGCCCGTGAGCTGCATGGAGAAGCAGCTGAGGCATCCAGACTGCATAAACCTGGGAGCGTCTCTGAGCTGCCAGACTTAGGTGTGCTTCCAGGATGCATATGGGGGCAAAAAAATGAGCTGTGCATCACTCCCCACATATTCTGTCACTACCTGCACTTTGCTTTCCGCCAAATGAAAGAAATGTGGGTGCCTGAATTAAAAGCTGTAACATATCCTGGCTCAGGTGCCCTGACTGGATGAGTGGGGATCTGTGCCCTACAGCATGCTGCAGCGTTGCTCACTGCTCGCTTTAGAGGTGACCAGAAGACTTTGACCTGTCCCTGTTTTGCAGGATGATCACTGGCAGTTCAATTCAGCTCTCCTTGCATAGATTTTTCACACCTGTAAGAAGCAGGCAATATTTTTTCCCTACATTTAAAAAATACTTGAAAATCTCCTTCCAAAAAGTGCAAAGTAGCAAGTAGGAGTTATTACTCAAAAGTGTTTTCTGTTTCTGATTGGCATTGCCTGGGTTAATTCTGAGCTGTCTGTCCTTTGCTTGGGAGATGATCTTTCACAGACTTCATGATATTGCTGTGGGAAAAGTGCTGTATTTTTGTACAGTATTATTATTGGCTTGGAAATAACCAACACAGAATGATTTCTTTAGGTTTTCTAGCAGGAATCCCAGTTATTCTCTTCTGCTGCATTACACAAATATGCAACATGTGATGCTACCCAGTGATGGGAGACAGCAGCTTTATAAATAAATGCAAATAATAAACACGGGACATGTTCTGTAGCATTGAAAGCTATGCCTATAAAAGTACTGATATTGGTAGGAATGGACGGCTTTGTTTTCACCTGTGTACAAGAGTGATGTTGGAATTTTAAAAATCTCTAACAGAAAAGGGAAATGATTTTTAGGGAATTTGTTATCTTTAGAATCACGTGTGAAAACTTGGCTTTGAGTTTTAAAGCCAAGTTTTTAAAGGGGACTGTTTTGTATGGGCTGAGGAAAATACTTCCTTCTCTTGGCAGTTGAAGCTTTTCACTGTTCTTTGGTTACGTCGCGGTGCTGAGCTACAGAGCCCAGTGTGCAGTCAATTATATACTCGTGCTGCTTTCAGATTCACCTACCCGGTGATGATGACTGTCTGTGAGCAAAATCCATCAAAGAGTTATTATCTCCAAAGCAAAAGCCTCAAATGGTCAGGCATCTAACCTGCCCCTGAAAATCAGTACCTGTTCTTGAAAACACAAGACCTCCAATGACTTATTATTTTGGATGCTTGAAGGATGGGAACACCTTTGAAATCTTTTCTGTAGCTTAACAGTTCAGGGTTGTCTCAGGTCCACTGGCCACTATTAGACAGTGTCAGAGGCACAATGTATTACCTGTGGTACAAAAGGTCACCTGGATCATGTTATAATTACAGGAACCTCTTCATCATGCACCATGATACCCACAGTAATGCCAGATAATGGTTTAGGTAGCACGCTAATTGGCTGTATAAAATGAGTGTTTTAAGCAGTGAATCTCTAGCTATCCCAGTATTTATGACATGCGGCTGATTAGCAAATGTGCTTCTTAGTTCTTCTAGACCTGTGATTCTAGCTACAATTTTAAGTCTGGTGTTGGATTTCCTTCTTCACTTTCAGGGCTTGGGGTATCCAGGGTTAGGTTAGTTTTCTGTGGCTATTTTTGCTCCTTGTCTCTGGCATTGACTTGTTCATTTCATAGTTTAAAAGCAATTAAACCTAGTCATGGTGGTCCATATTGCACGAACGTGACATCTAAATAGACAGTATGGCTGCTCTTGTAGCATCATGGTGAAACTTTCAGTTTACGTAACTGTGGTCCTAGTGCAGTTTTTTTTTAATCATAGTCGATCAACTTAAAGATGTTCACTTGCCACAGTTCCCAAGGGACTTGGAAGTTGCTGAGTCACCGAGTTCAGCAGCTATACAAGAAATTCATCTGAAAGTTGACATCAAGTTTGAGCTAATCATCCAGGCTTCACTTATTGCCGATTGAGAGCGAGAGCTAGAGCTACCTGGAAGTATTTTTAGTTATTTAGGATGAATCACCATAGACAAGAAGCCGTTAAACTCTGAGCTAAAGTTAAGCGAAATGAATCCCATCTATTGTGGAGAAAGGTCAACAGAACATCTTCACTTGCCTCCACACTCTACAGGCCAGAATATATTTTCCAGTACCTTTTAACAAACTTAATACCTAGCAGCAAGCAGTTTCTCTCCTATGTGACAGCAGTATTTCTGGAGGGACTCAGCTTTGTGTGTCCTATATTCCTGCAAAGTCAGGGAATTTCACAAAGTACATTTTTGGGTGACTCCAGAAGTTTGGGATTGTGCCCATTTTTCTTACAAAGCCCAACCCCCCTCAGCAGTACATGCCAGCTTAATCTGAGAGAGGAACCTCTCTCACACACCCTCCAAATAATCCAATTTCTCTTAACACATTTGCCAAGGAGAAGACTCACAAAGTTTGACTACTCCTCTTCAGACGGCCACCTGGCAGAATTACTGCATGTGTAACCCTTTAAGGCCAGAACATCTTGACCTGAAAACATTAAAGAAGATCCTACAAATTAGTGATATTTACTGCACAGATAAGTTGGTCAAGTGACAGAGAAATTAATAATGTGATGAAATGAAGGCTCAATCATTTATCTTCGTCCTTAAAAATGGATTGGCCTTTTGGGACACCTTCCTGTGGTCATTGTAGTGAAGAAGTATTTCGTACCTAGTCCATCATCTTTGCACGAGTGCAAATAACTGTGCAAGTCCAGCGTTATGGAAATGGTGTTGCAGGAAAGCCAAAACGAGTCAAGCTAAATCTGTACCACTCTCCATCAGCTCAGGATTTCTTGCTCCGGGGCTGCCTGTGCTGACGTGCCTGTCCTCTTCCACACACTGATGCCCTTTGGAGTACTCTTTGCAATGTGGCAGGCAGTATGGCAAGCAGGGCTCTGCCAGTCCTTCCATGCAGGACTCGAAAACCTCTGCTGGGACTCTCTGACAATCCTTTTAGAAATCAGGGCGGGATGGCACAAAACAGGGACATCTGGCAGGTTCAACAGAATGGATCAACTGCAGATTCCCCTGTTGGTGAACTTGGCCAGCAAGCTATTTCAGCAGATGTTTGTCCTTAGGCGTTGAATGCTTTCTGGATGCATCTTTCCTCTACCTCTCAGGAGCAAATGCCAGCACAAGGGAAATTCACATGAGCTCACTGACCAACATTAGGAAGTGTTGACCTGACGATGGGTTCCAGCATGTCAACTGGGTTCTTTGAAAGAACAGAAGCTAATGCCTCCTCCAGAGAGTTATAATGAAGAAATTCAGAGTATGAGGAGCGTGTGTGTAGTGTTTGTCAGTGGTGGTTAGATACACTCTCTTTTATTTTTAGAACAATTTCATCTCTCCCAATGTCAGTGATTTGAATGCTATATTGACTCTGCTCTGTATAGTTGCAAGCACGTATATTAAAAATGCAAGAGGACCTGCATTTTGAAGGGGGGTGGGAGAAAAGACAGAAAATAATTATTGTTACACATTGGAGCATATTAATGAATACATTAATAATTGATCCACTGTTATGTTTTCCCCTAATAGTCATCAAAATCTGTATAAACCTGCACTACAATACATAACATCTCATTACAACGTTTGCTCAAAAAATCAATGCATATCTAAGTTATTTGTGTCAAAACTCATTTATTTCCACAATAACATGGACTGTCAAACCTTGACATCCTGTTAATAACATCCAGTGCATTTGCATATTATTCAAATATTTCCTTTTATGAAATGGGGGACTTTTACTTACACCGTCCTACTTGCAGTGCTTCATATATTTGCACATTAGCTCAATTCACACAGTTATAGAAGGGTTACCTGTGGCAACTAATTATACTGCACTTTATGCATATTAATGAGCCTTGTGAGCAGCCGTCCTCTGTTCTATGGTGAGATGAGGGGGGAAAAAATAACAGTGTAAGTGGGAGACCTATTACAGGCAAAACGCAGGCGAGTGGAAGGCAGATATTTTATAATGTTTTCTCTTTGATGCCCACAGCCTTTTAGAACAGACTAACCTGAGTGGGAAAAATACCTCACAGCAGTCCCAGCAGCTTTGAGGTCAGATGTGAAAAATATTACCTTTTTTTTTTTATTTATTATTTCTTTCTTGTTCTTTTTTCTTTTCTTCTCCTCTCCCTCTCTTTCCTCTCTGCTGCTGCCTTTAGTTTCTAGATCCTGTCTTTGCAAGGCGCCGAGTGTTGCCCTCAACCCCGGTTGAGATCAGCACCTCACAAGATCAGGCTTTTAATGCGTAGCCTAAAGCCACCATCTGCCCTCTGATGAAGTAATCTTGAAAAAGGCCTTTTCACCTGCATAGATGAGAGCGACATATTTTGTTTTGAAGTAGCGTTGTGGCAGCACGCGCTAGCAGGAACGGAGACCCAGCTGTAGGCTGTTCAAGCGATTCCCGTGACCGGGTGTCACAAGGACAATGAGAAGAGTCGAGCCACGAGAGCGGGAAGAGTTGGCAGCCCCACTGCACTACCGAGAAGAGCCACATTCTGTGCATGCAAATGCACGCACGGCGACAAAGCTTTCTCCCCCGCTGTAAAAGCAGGCAATCTGTCAGCCTGGAGGTCTTGCAAAGGGCAAAAACCATCGGAGGGGTGCGTCTGAGCGTTCTCGGAGGGCACGCCAGGCTGCGGGCTGAGCCGCGCTTCCTTGCTGGGGTGTTTCTTGAGATTGTCTCCACCTACTTTAAAAAAAGAGAAAAGCTCCCACGTTGACACAATGGAAGACAGAAAAGGAAGATTTGATTTTATGCAACAGCAGATGTCTCCTAAGCAGTAATCACAGTGTCAGATAGAAAAACTAATCATATTTCAGTAGCTTGTTCAGATCTCTGATTAAAATTCAGTGATACCATTCCTGGATCCTAAAATGCAACAGTCATCAGAAACAAAAGAGAATGTATCATAATTAATGCAATTAAAAGAGCCCTTTCCTTTCTCTCTCTTTTTCTGGGTAAGCTGTGCTGACCTTATCAGAGACTAAAATCACTCTCCTCAGGATGAAAATCTGATTCAATGTGGGAGTAAGAACTCCCAACTCCTTCAAGCCCTCTCGACGGTGTGAGTATACACAGTCTTGTGCACGTAGAAAATAAATAGTCTTGGTTGCTTACTCCCTTCGGAAGAGGGGAGCAGGCAGATGGAGCTGTGCATCCAGCCTCCCTTATTTTCTGCCGCATACAGCTCTGTCAGTGGTATGGTTATTTCCCCGTACAGATTTAGTTAGGACTGGCAGTCAGCACGCCAATCTACCCTTTCTAGGACAAGCCAAACCTCCAGATTATGAATTTTTTCACAGTCAGTCCCTGGGCCACCTGCCATGCAAATCAGCCAGAATTTGCTGACTGAATCCTGAGAAAACCAGAGCAGGGCCCATAGTTTGAGTGTCAACGGAGTGCTCAGTCGATGCAGTGCTGGAGAGATTCAGGTGTGGATGGGGCTGGGAAGCCCTGGGGCAGTTCCCTTGCTGTCAGCTGGCGGAGGCAGAGCGCTGAATCAAGAAATCAAGATGTGCAGGTTGAAGAGTGAAATCGGGCAGTGCCATTTCATGCTGATTGCGATTTCAGGTCTGGTAATCAGTGAGATTTCACCGGGGATGCTTTCAGTGAGGATTTATTTGGCTTTGGGTATGAACTATTTTTGATCAAAACCAGAATGAAAATTATTCAAATGATACTCATTAAAAATAAATATAAAATAGACAAATAGTTGATGCTAGATGAATGTAGGAGAATATTTTTGTAGCAAGACAGCTATATCAATTTTGTGAGGGAGGACGGTGGGAGAGGGTCTGGCAACAAAGGGGGTGTTTGATCCTCCTTTCCCTATTTATACCAGCTGGAATGACAGCGCCCACAATTTAAAACAAACTACATAAATTCCTTTTTACTTTACAATGGCACTTGAAGACTTTTGTGGAATGTGTGTGGTTTAATTCAGCATCTCAGATAGGTGGAAAGCTCCATTTGCTTGTTGCTGTGAGACCTTTGCTGTAGTGGTCTTCAGAATACTTGTTTTGTGCTGTATCCCATACCAACTCTGAGAAAAGAACAGGAGTATGAGTGAAAGGCTAGTTAAGATATACAAGCATTTATTTTATTCCAGAGCTTCTGAACTCTGGGTTGCTACTATTAGGTGTTAAAAAAAATACTCTGGTACTTCACTAGAAAAGCTGACAACCTGCTGTCTTATTAACATAACTCTAACATGTCTGAGAGATCCAGCGCAGCAGATTGATTATGTTCATGTCTCAGCCACAGTACTGATGATGATACACTAGTAAATATATCAATGCATCACAAGCTTCGAGCACAGAAGTCTTTCTGTGACATTTTCTGAACAAGATATGAAAATGAGAATGGTTTGTGCATTTACTCGAGTAGTTGAGAAGGCTGCGCTGTTAGGCAGAAGTGCACCTGGCAGCGGTGATTAACTGTGTGGTCTTGGTAGTCTCTGTATTGTAGAGGTGTCACTCAGACAAGCAATGCAATCGCTTGATCTGCAGATTCCCACAATAAGAAAAAGTCAATTTACAAAGATTGTTTTCTTCTCGAAGGAACAATAAGTGAATCGTGCCTAAGCTGAGAGATTTGTCTTACTGGTTCTGTTCTGTTTCTCATGGAGGGGAGCATGACAGGCCAGGAAAGGAAGTGGATAATTATTGCCTTGAGGCAGGTTAATTAGCACAGATAAGAAGCATGGATACAATCAAAAATATCTGTCTTTAGTTCCTTTCTTTTATAAATTTTCTATGTGACTAGACAAGTCACCTAGGTTTTTTCTGAACCTAGATGTAAAATGGGAATAATAGTGCTTGCTTTCTTCTGTCCTTCATCTGGCTACCCATACAGTGTCTAGCACAAGGGAGCTCTGGGCTCAGTTGATCTCTCCATGTGCAGAAACAAGAAACTTAAAAGGTAACAGCAATAATAGCAGTTTGGGACATCATGCACGGGTTATTTCAGAAAGATAATCCGGGAATGAACATTTCAGCTGGCCAAGACTTGACTGAATTGTCAGGTCTGAAGTCCCAAGGGACGCTGTAACCAGGCACTGGGCTGCAGACACAGAGGAGAGTGGCAGACAGTCCTGGATCAGGGATCCCATTTCACTTTTTGCTTGACAATTGAACCACTCCACTAATGCCATCAATTCTTTGCACACTCATGCTTAGTGAACTAATCATGGGTATTCATACAGGTTAGCTCAAGGCACCTAATTAAATACCAGATTTATAGAGCCAGTTTCTCTAGCATCACGATATAACCTAAGCAGAGAGCTCCCCTGCAGCACCTAAAGGCTTTTATGGTTTGTCTTCAGGAACAGCGTTTCCCTCCAGCAGCTACCTGAGCGCTGTGGGAGACCAGGCTTTTAGCTCTGCATCCCTGCTAGCAGATGTGAGCTCTTCCAGAGCTTTTTGGGATGATGGGCATTTGACCCCACAGCCATTTCTTCGGGCAGCTTCAATGCAGTAGGCAGGTACCCTCACCACTTTAAGGGGGCAGAGCACATATAGGACTGAAACATCATTTTAGCTTTGAATTTCTTTTGGCACAGAAGCTAATATCTCTCTATGTCAATGACAGCCAGAGAGGAAGTAAACTCCATCTTTTTGCTGAGAAACGTAGCAACCAAGATGGAAAATTGAGGACAGGCTAGATGTAGGGACCATTCGAGGAGTCCATGTGTGGTCTGATCTGGCAACAACTCAGATGTGTCCCCTCAGGAGTTCCCTCTCTGTTAGACCTGTGCTGCCAAGGACATGTTGGTGCTTCAGGCTTTATTGCAGTCTTGGCTTTTAGAGGAACCCAGAGCTTCTGCAAACAGCACCACTGCTACACTGACACTTACGGGATTTTATTACCCTTGGCAGCAATTCTTTCCTAATGTAAAACTGAGCTACTGTATCTTACAGGAAAGGACCTAAACAATGATGTATTCAGGCTGATGGGACTGGATTAACCCATTAATAAATAGGAGGTGAAGAGAGCAATCTTGTTGAACGTAATGTATGCTAATGATATGACCTGGCTAATGGAGCCCTTTTCTATATTCTGTCATTGCGCACATCAATTATGCAGCCTCAATTATCATCCTGTTTTTGTATCGTTTGGCTGAGAAATGAGAGACTTAATAGAGATGTTTCACCCAGTAAAATGCCTGATTAGGTTATGAAAGCAGAAACTCAAGGAAGAGAAGAAAAAAAACTTTGTTACATTATATCCTGATTTAATTAGCCAAAAGATATCATTCTTGGCAAGGGCCTTTGAAGTTGTAGAAATATTGCTGTAGGCTCAGCAGCAGAGATGACTAACTGCCTTAATACCTACAGCAAATACACTGACATGGCACTTACATACGGACAGATCTTAGCTAAGCATTGCAAATTAAGCCAAGATCATTGTTTACTCCATGTGGTTAAGGTTCCTGATTAGGGGAAAAGGAGGAGAGAGACTTTTGAGAGTCAGAGTTGCAGTGAAATCTAGGAGGGAAACAACGGCCAGCCCATGCTCCTAGTGACACCTTGGTGCGTGTGGTAGATTGCAGGGTGTGTGGTGGCATTTGATAGCATTTCTCAGACAACTATGTTTACCCATCTTTGCTGGTTTGACTTCTCCCTTCCTTGTCCTCTTGTCCTATTTTTCTTTTTTTTTTTTTTCACATGTGGGTTACACCAAGTTACCGTGAGTTTTACTGGCCTTGGGATTCCGTGTCCCTGTTACAACCCTGGTGATGGGGACACATCAGGTTCATTGAAATCTGTCAGGTTCACTCCTTGTTGCCTTGGGATGGTTGGGGGTATTTCTTGTGTTTCTGACATGAATGCAAATCATAGTCAGCCCTGCAGGACAGGGGAGGACCTTGGAGACAACCCAAGGTGTGATGAGAAGTTACCAGAGGGAAAAAATGGAAAAAAAGCCACTTTTCTGCAGTAGTTGAACCATTCCCATAAGGGGAGCTGTGACCATCAGCTTGTTCTTGATAGACAAAATCTGTAGCTTTCGACAAGGTGGGAAGGAACGTAATGGAGAAGGAACTAAGCAGTGGGATGAAGGCGGACTCAGTGAAGTCACCTGTGCAGTCCTTAGGGCAGATCCAGCCTCCACTGTCTTCAGCAACATGGTGACTTTGCACCGGGGACAGATCGATCGCTTCAGACCTGATCTGAAGACAACTCTCCGAGTTTTCTTCCACGGTGGCAGAAGCATAACTATAAACTCCGTATTTTATTTTTTTTGTAGAAATAAACAGCCATCTAGATTCATGATAAAAATCACAGGCCTGATTCACACAGTTTTTGACTGAATTGCAGTGGCACAGAAAGCTGGCGTAAAGCGAGGGTGAATCAGGTCCTCAGTGTGTGTCAAAGTTGTTAGCTCTTTCCTTCCCTCAGGGTCTCGCCTGCTGCGATAAGGAATGATGTCATGCTCATTGAGAACATGATTGGAATGACAAAACGCCCAGGGTGCTATATTTACTCATCCATTCTTGGCCAGTCCATCTTCTGGTCTCAGTAATAAAATTGGGGGAGTCAGGGAGAAATAAACACCTGGGCCAACGATTCCAGCTGTAGCTCTTGGGTTTGAGTGCCTACGCTTTTGGCTGGTTGTCCGGAGGAGTGCGTTTACGGCCTGACTCCGAAGAGCTGAGTTTGCAGCTGAAGCTCCTCTTAACTGCGGATGTCTGTTGCTTCTAAAAATGGTTGATATTGACCTAAGCTTTTTAAACACCTCCCTCTGCAGCAGCCAAATAAAATAGCAATAAACTGTGATTTGCGAACTCAGAGCAGCATGTTGTCACAAGCTCTACTTTATCAGTGGTGCTTGCAGGCTACGTAGCTTGGCATGAAGTTCCTTTATGATCATCCACTTTGTGGACAGTTAAGCCAGCTTCAGATGCCCTGTTCGTACCAGCCCAGTGGTATGCGTCTCTGATCTAATGTGCACGAGAGGTAGCACCAGAGAGCAGGAGTCATGTACAGTAGGTGACTGAAATTGGTCAGGTCACTTGCTGTCTGCCTAAGGAATGGTGTTTAGGGGCTACGGCGAAATGAATTTCATTGATTTTTTTTTTTTTTTGGATGTACCTTGAACTGCCCCTAGCCCCAGTGAGCTAATTTTGTGCAGAAAAGAGCAGTCTGAAACTTTTAAGATGCCATAAGAATTTAAAATTTAAAAACAAGTTTTAAAAAATCAAAGGCTTTTGTATTAAGATGCTCTCGTTAGGTGCAGTGAGGTGAATTGATTCTTTTCTCCTGCAGGTTTTTGAATGGTGACATTTAAATAGCAGACAAAGGTGGGTTTTAATTTCTACATCCCCCCTTCTTGCACACATACGCTCCTCACAAGCTTTACTGCAAACTTCAGTTTTAATTTGTGGGCCTTTGTGGACAGGAGTGGGGTCATGCTTTTGAAGTATGTGCTTCATTATTGCTTTGTGTACTTTCCTATTAACTTCAACACAGTATCCAGCTTATCATTGCTTGATCCTTCATGCATCTCAAATGCAGCACTAACTGCTAGGCTGCATGTGTTTCCTGACCTTCTTTTCATTTCTATACAATGTCCATATGATCTATTGTAACTTTGAAAATTCAACTGCAGGGTAGAGATTTCTTTGCCAGAATTGATCCTTCTCTTTTCCTCAGAAACCATCAGATAAAGGAATACTTGTGACAAATAACCATGAGAAAGATCACCACATTAGAAATCTTTCGCTTTGTGCTATGCTAGCTCTGTGTAATTTGGACAGGTCCTCCGTTACTTGTCTTTCACCTGTGGGGTAATTATTTGCTTGCGAGTGACGAATATTCTTGAACCCATTTTGACCTGCAGAACTTCTGATAAGGAAAGATTTGCCTTCAGGCTTTGGTCCACAAAAGCTTGATATTCCTTTTTTTCCACCATCACATTATATTAGTTGAAGAAGCTGTACAAGATGAGAAGCTCGTTACAGCTATAGGGTCATCACTGAACGACTTTATCCAATGGCCTTCAAGCAATTCCACAAGGCCTTTCATATCATCCCTATTATAATAATCTTGTATACATTTTTTTAATTTCTACATCCTTTTCATCTAGCTACTGAGGGAAGAGTGTTTTACAAATATTAATGTATTTAGTCTCAAAGCTTGTGAGTTAGAGAAAACATTATGCCCAGGGCAGGGGTGGGTGAACTGAGGAGCAGAGAAAGGAAAGCGTTTGCTAATGGTCCTGGAGCCTAACTCGCACCTCTCTAGCTCCGTGTGCGACTCAGGGATGAATAAAATCAGGGCTAATATGGCTTCAAGCAGTTCTTTCGTATGGTGTTTTGCTGTGTGATAATAGCATTACTGTTTAGCTGAGACCAAGTTGTTCTGTGCCTCTTGACTGGAAGAGGTTGAGTTTTAATAAACTTCGACATCCTGGAGTTTTCTGATGAAAATGAAAATAATATACAAAGTATTTAGGAGGAGAACCAAAATGCTGGGGTACTTAAATGATTAAGACTGAAATTCAGAGGAGCTGTAATTCAGGTGCTGTATGCTCCCATTCCCTTCCCTGTGGGACCTGCTTTCCCGTGACACGCTGCAATCGAATCATGGGTAGATGGCTCTGACAGCTCATGGGAGTTGGATTGGGGATCAGAAAACCTGGCAGGTGGAAAAGGGAGAGAGGATAAGACCTTCTCACTACACCCCTGCTGAGGCATCTTTTTTCACAGAAGGCAGGCCCTTGTCATGAGAAATCTTCTTCAGTTAAACTGCATTTCAGTTGAAACTTTTCACCTGCTCTACCCTTTCTTTCATTTGCAGTTTCTTCTAATGTTTTGCCCACTGGGTCTCTGCACAATGAAAAATGCCTCCTAATTCAGAGGTGACCGTTAAAAATGTGTGTTAACCAGGCAGCATCGTTTACAGGCAGAGCTGCAGCGTCTGGACAAAACTGCCTTAAGTGTAACCATTAACGATTTGCAACAGCACTGACTGTGTCAGGATAGGACATTTAAAATTCAGCCCATGCGCTTTCCATTCCAGAGAGTTTTGTGGTTTGCACAAGAAGGGTTATTGATAGTTTATCCAAATGTTTTTTGACAGACCCTTTCACACGTTCCTCTTAGGTGGTACAGCACACAGGGCTGCGTTTTATCACTGTTGGTTGGATGTTACCCAAGGCGGCTGTTCTGCCCTTGTTCATCACGAAACGATCCATAAAGCAAATTGGGATATCTAAATGCACCAGGCTGTTCACAGATCCCACAGCAATTATTTCGGTGTGTTGGATGTAGAAATGTTTGCCAGAGGTGGAAAGCAAGTTGCAAATTGTATGAAATCCTCTCTCTGTGAGTAGCGGCTGGGCTCAGTCCACTCTCACTTGCCCAAGGAGAAGGACGGTCTTAGTGAACCATTCCAGCACTAAGTAGAAGGCATATTTGGAGCTGAAATATTAAGTGCAGCCCACCATGGGTGATCTAGCTTGAAAGCTGGACTAAAGGACAAAACTAATCTCTTCCAGCCTCACTGTTTATGCATTCTTCAGCCCTTGTCACGCAACACAAGGGCTGCTGGGCTGAACGCCCTTTGGCCACTGGTTATCATCTGATGGTGGGGATATCCCGAGCCCACTGCCACAGACTAATGTGATGATATCGAGCTGGCATCTTTTTTCTTCTTACACAGAGGATTTATTCCAATGACCAACCAGCTCTCTGCAGGCCACAGGCAACAAATTCTTGTATCGCATGGGACCTGTAGATTGCAGTCTGGGAACAGTGGATTAGGACTCTGAATGCCAAAGCTGATGGATATGTGTGCCCAGAACCTGTGATCAGATGTATGTTTGTCACATGTGTCTCTGTGTGGATGTATGTTTTTGTGCCTGTGTTGTGTGTAGAGATGGTTATTTGATAACTGTCACGCGGGAGCAGTATGGGTGATGTGTCTTCTCTGCTTCTGTGCCCGACGCACGCATACGTCTGCATACAATGAATGCTCTTTCTTTGTGTTTGTATATAAGGGCTGGGAGAGCTGCGTGAAATTTGGACCTTTGCTTTCATGTGAAACACTATCAGATCATTCCTTTGCTGAACTGGTTGATCCGATTAGAGGTGCCTTAAAAAAAAAAAAAAGTGAAGTGAACAGGTGGCAGACATAAATACACAGCTGTGCATTATTGCTGATTTTATTGCTATTTTATAATGTTGTCCGTGGTTATTTTACAACAATTTTCTCTATTCATGGCATTGCTGTAAATCTCATTGTAAAATGGCCCTAATGTGTAATGAATACCATTAAGCAAAATGGTGAAACGTAGAGAATCACTCTTTTGTTGTGAAAAGAGACTTAGGGATAGAGATGCAGCTAGGGGCATAGCGGAAAGCCATGGGGAAAGAATTAGGGAAGCGAAAGGCTTGTTACATAACGAGGGTAAATCTCCGTATGCGATGGCGTAAAAGCATCAGGGGATAAGGCAATAGCTCCTTTACCCACTAGATGGAGATGGAAAGAAGCATTTTCTGCATGACGATAATCCTGGTAGCTGCCTGCTATGGACGCTGCTTCTGTATTGAATGGCTTTTACTTACAGTATCTTAAGCCTATCCTTAAAGCAATTACAAGATTTCTCCAGAGTAACATTTGGCATGTGTGGGCTATATCTAGGCTTTTAGCACCGGCTAATTTGCTTGGGCTAATTTTGTATATGTTCCCATTTATATTCATGGTCAGTATCTATTGTAGTTACAGGCTTTTTCATATAAAAGGTACCTCATTCTTTTCTCAATTTTATTGAGAATTAATACAGCTTCGTGTATGTCAGCAGGATGAGGCTAGAGAATTTGAAACACTTTTCCCTCTGAAAATCAATATCTCACTGGCTCTATCTGTCATTAACTTTGCTCGATTCTTTAGTACTGACAAAGCCTTTTGGGGTCAGGTCCTCTGACAAGAACTAACTGAAATACAGGATTCCCTCTCCTTTGAGAAGTCCAGCACCAGAGCTCTCTCCGAAGTCCAAAGTAAATCTTGGAAGTGTCTGGTTGTGAAAATGTCAAACTCTCTGAAAGATTTTTGTTGGTGGTGCTAAAAGTTGATTTTACCACAAAATGAAGCCAAAAGTTTACAAATGCCTCAAACCCAGAAGTTCTGAGATTAAGGAAAAAAAACCCCAGAACTCCTGGCACATGGTGTTTCTAAGTGAAGAGGTAGCGGGGATGCCCAGGCTGTGGCTGGCTGCATGCTGCATGGCTCCACAGCTGCGCTCCCTCGCTGCAGTCACATCTGGAGCGCTCCCAGCTCCTGTGGCTTCCTCTGTGCCGCCGCAGCACCAGCACTGCCTGCTTTTCCAGATGCTCTGCTTCCCGACACAGAGCCTGGAAGCCCAGCTTAGCTAGCAAGGCCTGAAGAAAACAGGATTTGCATTCAGTAGCCCTCTTGGAATCCACGCCCATGGACCCACTGTGATGTGCTGGAAGTTTGCAGGGCATTTCTGACAAAAATGTTTTGGACTCACCAAAAGAGCATCTTCCCCTCAAATGGTGTGTTGCCTGAAAACTTCTGACCAGTTCTGCACTGATTGCTTTGGGATATGGGGAACAATTCAATGAATACCAGAAAGTCATGGAGCATCTTCTGTGTTGGGAGCTGACTGTCCTTGTAGTGCTCGGGAACTGGAACAGCCTTTCTTTATTTTCTGAGAATCTCTTTTGTTGAGGTTTAGCTAACTGTTTAGTTCACTGTGTGACCAGGGCAGGCTAAGAGCCTGCAGCTGAGTAGCTGTGCCAGCTCTGCTGATGGATGGTGAAGCACAGAGCTGCTGCAATTCACTTGCCCTTGACTGCTTGACCATCTCTTGAGCTCTGGGCTGGCTTACAGTCCCCTTCCACTGTGCAATAAGCTGTCTTCTTGCAATGTGCCTGCTCTAGTGCTTGTAATGACTGTGATGGCTGAGCAGAGAAAGTATGTTTGAACATGGCCACGAGTGTTATACAGATCATGTAATGCTACCCCACAGGGCCATGCTCCAGCCGTTAAGGCTGTGCGTCTCCATGCACTGCTTGCACCTGAAACATTTGCCCCAGTCTCTTGCAACCCCCAGAGGACTGGTAGCTCCACAGCAGCACTTATTCTTTCATTCTTTGCTTTTCTTTCTTCTCTCGTTTGTCATTTACTGCGTGGGGCAGAGGCGCACGTATAGATTTCTGCACCCCTCGGACAGCAGCCATACATTTGGAAATGTGGGTCCCAGGGGTCAACGTGCTCCACACCTGCAGGTCTCAGGCTTTGCAGGGCAGAACCTAACACATTTGTTATGCTCTTTATTCAGCGTTGCTGTCGCATTTCATTCTTCAAAGGAGCGAGATCAGAAATCACTTCGGCAGACCCTTCTCTCTCAACAACCAGCTTTGTGAATCACTTTCAAGCCTGCCAAACCTCAGCAGTGTGAACAGGAGTTATAACACTTGGGGCTGCTCTTGCAGAGGAGCTTTCCCACAGACAAGCTTTGGCCTCCCTGCAAGATTATGGGCTATTTTTAGAAGGCGGTGATATACAGGATGTTAGAATAAACGCTGTAATGGTCTGCTGTGGGCTTGAACTGCATAAACTCCACAAAGGAGAGAAGTAGTGCAAGTGTCATTCCTCTAGCAGGGGCCACAGTTTAGCAAGGGTGGGGGATTTGTCCTGCCCATGACTGGAAAACTTTCATTAGAAGAAAACAAGAAATGGGTCTTGAATAGGTGGAGTTGCCTGCAGGCTGGAAATGATGCTGAGCTGCGGTTAAAGGCAGGTACCACTCCTGACTAACACTTAATGTGGCTTAGCCGCGCTGTCTCGCAGAGCACAGCTCTGGGCATTTGCCCTGGTTGCTTGTCCCTAAAACTGCCTCAGGAGGCTTTCTGCAGTTAGCAATCTGTTTTAATCTCTGGAGAGATTATTTACTCTCATACCTCAGCTCTTACAGCTCAGCCTGTGCCTGGCCTTCGTTTCAGAGCTGCCCGAGCGCTCGCTGTAACAGCTGCCTTGTTGGAGGTGAAATTTCAGCTGTGCCAGAAGAGGCTTGCGAGGAAGTTTGTGTTACACTTAGTCATGCTGCTTGGTTCCAGCAACGTTATTTGTCCCACAAGACAACAAATGCAAAAATCACTTACAAATGTGTAAAAGCCCCCAAACCACTGAGCACCAGGCAGAAGCACTCTTCTGCAACCCACCGATTGCTCCGAAGGTGTCTCTGGCATTGAAAGCCTGCTGTTTGTTGGCCTCTTGTAACAAAATACACAAACTATGTCCCTCACGTGGCAGGGGGAGTTGGTTTCCAAATCTAAGTGCTGTCGCCAAGAGTGTGTTAGAGCAGTAGAAAAGAAGTATTTGTTATTTAAAGAGGGATTACACTTTCCAACTCAGAAATGTGTAAGGTTTTTCAAACTGATTGCAACTCTTTCTTTCACTGGAGAGGACAAGTGTGTGGTCTGGCTGTAAGCTCAAGTGGAAGGAAATTGGAGTAAGGGTTTTTTTGATGATATTTGAACAATGTCTTTAGGAAGATTTACACCAATGCACGTAGTATGGCCAATAAACAGGAGGAGCTGGAAGCCATTATACAGCAGGACGGCTACGACTTGGTCGCCATCACAGAAACGTGGTGGGACAACTCGCATGACTGG
>Ga0065711_1028363_pt1 | contig 41706 bp, 20 predicted proteins | sample Hoacrofraction12_FD_59098 | JGI IMG/M metagenome (GOLD analysis project Ga0065711, IMG submission 59098) | Hoatzin crop microbial communities from Cojedes, Venezuela - Epithelial fraction 12 v2 (version 2) | ecosystem: Host-associated > Birds > Digestive system > Esophagus > Crop | place...
AGTCTCCTTCTCTGGAGATATTCAAGACCCGCCTGGACAAGGTCCTGTGCAGCCTGCTGTAGGTGACCCTGCTTCGGCAGGGGGTTGGACCAGATGATCCACAAAGGTCCCTTCCAACACCTACCATTCTCTGATTCTGTGATTCTGTTAACCCTCAATAGCAGCCAGCTAGTTAGGCACCAATTCTACCTTATAACTGAGTGAAAACACCCATAAAACTCAATAACTTTATTTAATGCCCCTCACAAATCCTTTAATTTCACAATTCTTCAAAACCACCGTAACGTTCCTTTCTTTGGTCACTGCTGACAATTCTGAAAACGTATTTAATCAGTATAAAAAGACTAAAGAAATCAATATCAAATCTCAAGTTCACTGGCCCACTAACAAAAATCAGCAAGTGCTTAGAAATGTTTCAGAATATGCAACATTTTGCATCTTTGTGAGAGGAGCTTCTATACTGTTCAATCAATTTTAATCTTCACAAAACCAGGACCTCTTGAAAGAAAAATCCCACAATACTGTCATGTGACAGCTTGCTACGGCCTATGGATTTGATTACAAAAGTGTTTATCATTCTAGAGTGTAGAATAAAATATTACTTCGTTAGCCACGGGTAAGGTGATTGAGCTTCAAAGATTGCCCCTCTTCCTGCACACAACTCGCTCCTCAGTCCTGCTAGAACAGATTTCCCAGTTCCCGTGCTATTCTGCTGCTGCTTGGCTGCTCATTTTCGCACGCTTGTCTCACTCCATTATGTTGTGATACACTCAGATGGAAATAAATGCAGGAAACATGACTTCTGAGAAAGTTAATAAACTACTAACAAATTTTTTCAAGAAGCCAATGTACAGGGATACAGGATACAAAGAATAAAGGATAAAATGTAAAAGAATAAAAAGAAACCAATTTAAATTTCTTACACTGCACAGTCAGAACAATACTTGTTTGTTTACAGAAGTACTGTGATCCAAGAAAGATTTAATCACCACCTGAAAACATCAAATTTAATGGCACTAATGTAGAGTATAAGATCCTCACCGTATCAGCTATTGCTGTGAGCAGGGGCTACGCAACTCCTCTCACCACTGCTGCATTCAACTAGCTCTATCTTACATAGGAAAGAATTAAACAGCGAAAGAGCAATAGCATTTCGTTTTTAGAGAAGAGACAGAAAAAGGCGCATGTGGAAGGGAGTGTTTGCCTCACGTCACAGCCAAGACCCAGCATTACCCAGTACCAGCCTACTTCATGGGTAAGAGAAGGGTTTAGAGCTTTCCCTGGTATTTCATGGATTCAGAACAACTATGTCAGAACTGGCCACACTACACAGAAGAGGTAGCCAGCTGCTGGCCTTGGAATCCATGTAAGGTACCTGACTCCCAGTATAGATGACAGCTAACCAGGGCAGCAACTCATCCAGCTGCCATTCTTGTCTGCCTATCTCCACGCGCTGGCTGCAAAGTGGGGTTCAAAAACTGGGTAAGGTGTCTTGGCAAGGCAGGCTTACTCTTTTTGCATGCTCCTCTCGCTGCGCATACCCTGAGCAGCTGCTCATCATGGAATTTGCAAATATCTTTTGGGGACACACTGAACCTTCCTTCTTAAGAAGGTGAGAAAGTAGGCTGCAGCAGCTGGCTGGACACCACTGTATTATGTAGGTGGGGAAGGCATAAAGGAATAGCAAGAGTGTATGGAAACTGTTCCTTCAAAACCCATCAAAACTTCACTTTCAGACTGAAGACATTGGAAACCATGCTATAATAATCAGCTTTGAAATGCTTACTGCAAAGAGCTTTTGCCAACAAAAAGAAATGAGAGTGAAAATGCAAATTGTGGAAATATTTTGTCACTCCAGTAGAGATTTTGTGTCAAAAGAAAACACACCACATTTCCTGTTTCAAACCCTTTAGAAATGGAGAACAATGACATTGGAAGGATTCAAAAGGCCACTGAGGGAGACCTAGGAACATCTTGGTTGGGAACAGTGATGACGATGGGAAGCAGCCCTTTTGTACCAGCTGTTACCAAGCACGTTCAAGGCCACACAAGGGATGGGAAAGCAAATGCAAGTGAATGGCGTATTTGAGGTATTCACCTACTGCTATTTCAGGTCAGAGCCCTGAAAAGTTTCAGAATTTAACTCCTAGCCTTCTCCCAGAAAGTGAGACCTAGAAGCAGGAATCACACGCCTGTAATACCTTCAGATACAACTCCCGTTTCAGAACAATCCAAACAAGCACCTACAGTGATTTAATCATTTCTCGTCTTTCTTGCTTGTAGCTGGGTTCCTTTCGAGTACCTGGTTCAGAAATCTGACTTGCTAGCAACAATTAAGTCAAAAAACATATTAGTTCACTTTAAATATTTCTCCTATTTATAAATATCAACCTTGTGACAAAGTTCAGTATAAAGAGACTCTTCCACTGCCTGCTGTAGTAATACTATCACCATGGCTCAGGCAGAGGAGACAACCCCGACACCCAGGGTGAGCGGGAGCCTGGTGTCCGTGTGGCCCTAGGCCAGCCTGCCCTGGAGGCGCCCGCCAGCGAGGCACAGCAGCGTGCCTGGACCTCTCTGCACTCCCTGCGCTGCCTCCCAGCCCCAGACAAAAAGTTGCGGCGGGTGGTTTTGCCAGCCAAGTACCACTGTAATTAAGGCTTTGTCTGTCACGGTCCACCAGCGCACCATTTCTACAGCCTAAGGCTTGGAACTTTATACTGCTATGTAACAACATCGATCACCAACAAGACTGAACCTTTCCTACATATGCAGTAATATTTTGTTTCATTTTACTTTAAAAAATAAGATCCTAACCACCAAATGGTGTAAAAACCTAGTGTAACTGATCAAATGTTTCATAGTAAGCTAAATTTAAAACCCTCACTTACTTAATATTTAGATTTTTAAATATTCACCTGATTTTCAGAGGTGATGTGCACTTAAATCTACATGTGAACAAACCCACGTCTGACTCCTTTGACACAGCAAAAGTGGAAGACAAAACAAAGATGCGTCGGCTGCAGGAACACCATGAGTGTAACACATACATCAAGAGGAAGAGTTAATTCTGTACTTTGCATTTCATTCTGTATGATGTGGACTGTAAATACTGTGGCAAAGCTTTCCAGAAGCTCCTATAAAATGGATATATACACATACATTAATAACTAAACAACATTAAATTCTAATATACTGTGTATCTTGCAGTATGTAGCTCCAGCCAATGCTAGTCAATTACTGTAAGACAAGATGTGTAATTTCTAAGCTGTATTATAAGATGCTTAATAGGTCCCGGATTTGAAAAAATTTAATGAGACAAAAGAACAACAGTGAAATTTCTTGGGAAAGACCTTACGAATATACAATTTTCAAATCGATGGCTTTCTAAAAAAGCCAATCGAATGGTGGAACAAACCATGAATTAAAACATTTCCAGTTCTCTAGCAGACTTTCCTTAGGTCTTATTTTCTTACACATAAAAATGCCAGAAATGTTTAGAAAATTGCTTTCACATATTTGTCCCTTTTGGATTTATGTTTGCTTGCTTTTCTGTATCAAGATGAGAGACTTTTAGAACAAATCAGTTCTCAAAGTTGGGAAAATCTGTTTCATCATTTTCAGACAATTTGTTGGTTAAATTTCTTCACTGTGAATAAGAAAGACTCAGCTATCTGGTGACAAGGTCAGGAATCAAGAAGGGAAATGCGAGATCTTGGCATTTGCTACAGTGTACAAGTGTTGCATAGGACAGCTCCTGAGGTCGCTCTAACTTGCGCGTAGCTTTGCAAGTTTCACATCAGAGACAGCATAAACTGCTAGGTGGTATGAAAAATACCATTTTAGTTATGTTCTTGAACATGCTGGAGCCAGACTATCATGACAAAAAGATGCAATTTTGGATAAAAATTTTATTTCTTTTTTTTACATGTCATCCATTCTTATTTCTATTCTAGTTAATACAGAAATGTAAGAACTTTTCGTTGGGAGATGGAAATTTATTGAGGAGTTAGGCAGTGCATTCTCAAATGAAGTAAACTTTATTAAACCTAGTGCATTCATTTTTCTTTAAAATGTCTGAAGAAAAAGATGCTATTTAAATAAAACACAACCTTTCAAAAAAACAGTAAGCAGACAGGGAAAAGAAAGCTAGAAGACACCCTGGATTCTAAACAAAGACGAGTGACCGTGTATTACAGGGTTGCTCTATGTGCTTCAGTGAAAAGATCAACTTGGAAAGTACAATCATGTGGGGAGAGCCAGAAGGCAAGACCGACTCATTTAACTGGCCTTAATTTCCTAGCACAGGACAAGTATAACACTTGCAATTTTTTTCAGACATTTCGTACAATCTATTCCACCATACTCGCAGAATCTCGAAGCAATTCTTTATTAGGGCTGACTGCTCATGAAGGCTTACACTGGGGAATGGGATTTGAAAGGAAAAAAATTATCCCCTAGAAGAATGCTTTGGGCTTAGAAGCAGTAGAAAAATCAATGAAACTAGAACCAGATAATCTTCTACCACCTACTTTTCTAAAGGTTGCTGAAAAAGCACCTGAGACACACAAGACAAAGCGTTTGAAATTCCGGGTCCAATAAAGCCAACAGCAATGTCCCACTGGTAAACAAGCAAGGCCGTGTACCACTTACTGGTTTAGTACTAAGACTGAAGCAGCACTGTTTTAAAGTCTCTAGAAATAACATGAAAGGTAATGTAAGAATTTGCATCATGAAAACTGTATTTTCTAGACAGCAGAAAGTAAACGATACTGTAGCTAGCACTTTCCAAACCGGGGTACTATCACAATGCACTCTTTCAAGTACCGAAATACTTAAAAAAGTAATCAGTAATTATCTCTGTACTAAATTGACATTCCTTAACAGCGATGTTTCAGATTGGTGGTTCACACAATTCAGTAATCTCCTCTCTTGACTTCTCTGATAGTTTGCCCCAAACAACATCACTCCCAACTTCTCACTAGCTGTCTGTGTCTGTATTACAGTGATGTAATACATATGATGTATTACGTATTAGACAAAACACATATGCATTAATCAGAATATCCTCTAATTAGCGATCAGAGTGGAACTCTGAACAAGGTCAGTACTTGGACTAGGAGATAATACAAACAAGGAACAAAAAAATCTTGGATTTTACACCAACACCTTAGTTCAGCACATTCCTTGCAAGTTCCTTATATTCTTTTACCTGGGTTCTGCAGTATCTACTAATTAGGTTTTTGTGGGGTGGGTTTTTTTTTTTTAGTTTTGCTGGGGTATTTTTGTTTTTTTTCACTGAGGTACAAGCAACATTAAGGAAAACTCTCAAGACTACTTAAAATCTTTGGATGCTTGCTTGTTAATTAGTGAACATTTAATCAGAAGACATGCCTTAACTTTTATTACTTTTTTTTTTTTTTTAAGAAAGAAAGTTTTATTCATGTTTTGTAACTGAGGTTTTACCTGATTTCAAATTAGGCTAACATGCTATTGCCTCGAAACATTATCTATCCACTGGTTTACATATCGATCCAATTTGTACAGCATTTCTAGTGTCTGATAGAACATGCCACTTTCTGCCACTTTCTCGTTTTCCATAGCGGTTCTGATCGTGCAATGAGGACTGCAGGTGTAAAGCATGTATAAAGTGTATGCACAGAAACTGCAGACAGTAGGCACACAAAACTTAAAGGCTACCTTTCAATATTTTGCATAAATAACATTTACCCTAATCCCTTCAAGGTTTTACACTCTAATATAAATAATGGGTGCCTCACTTGTTTTATCAATTCATAGAACTACAGCCCATCAAGTTCATACTTTTAATATGGTGACTTTCTTAATCAACATGACATTTGAGAAGATGCTATTATTTTGCTTTTAATAAACAACAAAATTCCAAATTAATCAGCAAGAAATTTGATTTGTTTTCAGTATTTTACTTTTAATCACAGATAGCTTGAACAATAAGGTTCTGAATAGTTAATTACCTATATTGGTAGTCATACTGCACAAGAAATCCCTGAGTTTCAAGAGAAAGACTTATGATTGTCTGAGATTTAAACAGCTCAACTATGCAACTGCATTACAGAATTCAAAGGTATTTCTAATTTGTGGTAAGACTAATTCTGTGATGGCACCACTTGGCAAAATAATGTATTGCAAGCATGTGAAAATAAATGAAAAACAAACTGGACAGACTAGTGTAATTTTCAGTAAACCTTTTTAAAGTGTCCATTTAATATTATGTATTAACACTACTGAAATGACAGATTTTCTTGAAGAAAATCACTGAATCCAAAATCCTACAAGGCATACTTAAAACTGCATTTCACTGCATTGCTGAATGAGATCTGATTACCTCAGAAACAGCATCATTCTGAAGTAATTTTTCCACTTGATCAACTAAAGTGACCCTGATAGAGCTTCCTTTAACCAGACGAAGGCAGATGGATTTTTAGAAAGGACTTTAAATGCTGAGATCTTTTCTACTTAATTCCTGCTGTGGTCCAGAAAAAACTACATTTCTTATTTTTCCAGATGTAATTATAATACGATCTCTCCATTAGTGTGCAAGTGACATTCAGATCCAAAGTCCCTGCATCTATGGCCTACGTGAATCCTACCAATCTACATCTGAGTTAATTCTATATCCACTTAATATTCTTCACCCATTAAGGATTTTTTGCACTGTCTTGCACACAATTATAATGTTCTAACATAATTATAATGCTCCAGTATACAAATCAATATGGCTGTGAAGTTTACCCTAGTTTAAGAAACACATTGAGTCGTCTACCTTAAAGAATCTCACAATTTTTCTGCATTTCAGCAGAAAGCTTGATACATGCTAATGTGAGCACATATCCATTAAAACACAGATATGCATAGAGAAAATCATTCAAGATGAAAACTGCAGCATTAAATGAGGAAGGAAAAAAATGTTCAGCTAACCTATCTACAGGTTAAAACACTCTCTGACCAGACTTCTTTTTTTGTAAAGCACAAAATACTCCCTTGTATGCTAGCATTAATATGATTTAATCTGATAGGAAGAAGAGAAAATTTAAAACTAACATTACTGAGTTAACATTAGAAGAAAAATTACAAAGCACAGAGTAAGATTAGTAAGACAGTGACACCACTAATATCACTGTTATTATGGAAGTGCCGAAATGTGCATTTTAAGCTTCTTAAAAGGAGCAAATACACTCATCTTCAACTGCACAACACACCCTAACAACCTCTGGATGTTTTAGAGCACAGAGACCACTAGTCCTTCCCCTTCCCTAATCTTTGGTAGCAGAGCATCTGAAAGATACTAAGAGTAGGATATTCAATGAGACTACCCTTTTTCATCAAGTTTGTGCAAGATAGAAAGGAATACAAGAATTATGGCAAATACAATTTTACAGCTTACCAACTTCAGCAAAACCCCTATTAACAGACTTTCATATCATCTCATCATTGACAAGAATAATTTTTCAGATACTATACAACTTTGATGGAAGTTATTACTCTTAAAGAGATGTCATGAATTTTCATTTTAGTAGCTCTACTTGACTTTTCTTGACTATGAAATATCATGTACATACATCAATAGAGTACCCAAATAACTTCCACAGACTAAGTGGAGTGAATACCATCGCTAGGACAACCCTTCAAGGAGAAATATAAGACCAGTTACAATTAAGAAAGTCTTGCAATATGATATTCTCTTTGTCACTGCAAAGTTTCTGCTGATGTGAATGAATATTGTAAAGCAACATGGCAGAAAGATGCTTTTGACATTCTTGTTCAAATAAAGAGCTTCAAATTAAAACATAATATCCTGCCCTTACGCCTTTTAAGTCAAATCTCTCATCTACATAAGCAGATGGATTCACAGTACATACTTACTTGTGAAAGCTCAGCACTTTAAAGGAAAATGTGACTAACGTAAAATCCAAAGAATCAGCAATAGCTGTCACCAGGGAAAGACAGATCCTTTCATTACCTGAATTAACAATAACAAAAAATTGTCCTAGTTACTCTTGATGAATCCTGATACAGGTTTTAAAATTATATCTGTTCAGCTTCCGTTATCAAGAGAGAAAAAAGTCACCCTTAATATAACGTTGTTTTTAAATACATTATTGAAAATACAAAGAATGAAATTTGGGATTTATTTTTACCATTTTCAGATCAAATGACCCAAAGATTTGAGATAGGGGAACATGAATGAAGAAGATGAGTACTTTAAGTGTTGAATGGCACAACATAACCTTGCATGTGTTCAAAACTGCTGACAGTACATTTTGAGAGAATTCTGTAGTAAATTGGCTTATTTCATAAATACCTTCTATTTTGATAATTTTTCAACTGTGCTTAAGTAATGTCTGCGCATGCCACAATACAGACTTGATTACAGTATTCCCATCTTGCCTTATTCAGGGTAAGAGCACCTTAACTTCATAAATAAAGCCATTCAAATCACTGAAATGGCTTGAAGAATGGTATAATACTCTACTGAAGCAAAGGAATCTTAACAATCTATTCCCTTGAGTTCGTAATAACAACATGAAGCACTACATATAAAAATGAAAGCGTACCAATATTTCACAGAAAAAGGCTTCAGCAAAGAAATCACATCCTTATAGCAAATGAAGGCTATGTTTCATAGTTTGTAATCTTTATGGATATAGCATTCTGCTCAGATACAGTACAGTGAAATATCAGAATCGCAGGCTGTTTAAAAAGGTAATAAATACATCACACAACCTACTAATGCATAACGTTTTCAAGCAAATGTGCATGCCTAAATATGTTGTATTGCCTGCAAAGCTACATGAAATATTTTTCAATATGTATGTTACTTATGTAAATAGTAGATCACCTTCTTCAGTTGCTAGAATCGACACCTTTCATTACTAAAGCAAGCTTTAAACAGGCGTAAGCCAGAACTGCTGTCCAAATGCCTGGCCCCGTCTTCCTTCTCCCCCATTCTCACTCTTTGCTTTGCATCAGCAAAAATCACATGTCACTACCGTGAACCACATCAAAAAAACTGGTCTGGATCACAGGACAGCTCCTTTCAGTGCATGTGTTGGCTTACGATGGCTTAATCTACAGTGAGAAAGGAAAGTCTTCACCCAAACTCTGAAAGATTTAGAAATTCCTACTGGCAAGATAAAGAAATCATACTGTTTTGGTAATATTAAAGTCCCTTCTGAGTTTCTGAATATGGCTGTTTTTGCAATATTTGTCTGCACACTACATTAATAAAATAAGAAATGGAACAGTTCTAGCTGTAAACAGGATGCAACTGAAGACTGTACAACAAATGTTTATTCTACAAAAAAAAAGTAATTGTTAGAAATTGATGGTATAACACATATGTACTGCCAATTCACTAATGCTGGAAAGATATTACAAAGATGAAAAACCATTAAATAATACATTGTTTCATACCACTACCAACCAAATTGTGTAACATCTCTCACCTGGTAATTTACCTAAACCATCATATTATGAGAAATTTAGCATACTGTCAGTCGCAGTTTAGAAAAACAGATTAACTTTCAGTTTTAAAGAGGCATTTAACAAAATGTTTGGAAAGTAAAGCTACTGCCAATATGTGTTTGATTCTGAGTATTCATGTGGTCTATGACTGAAACCTTTTCAAACTGCATTTTTTAAAATGAAATAAAGAACATCCTTGAAGCTCATAAAGTATCCTTTATAGCTATTTTGTGCACTTGGGACTTTCACGCAACCGTATCTGCCTGACCAGAGTAATACTAGTAGGTGGTGCAACAGCACCAGTCAAGTTCTTTGAGCCAGTGTCTGCCCATGAAGGTACTCGTACCTTAAACATTGTTCATCTCAATTCCCGAGACACGTTCTGGTAATAAACACATCAGCAAGGTCTATTACAAACCAATAGTTAATTTAATGAAGACCTCACTACATACTAATGACTACTACTTGCACAGTAGAAAAAGAATCATTCGTTCAAGTCCACTCTTTCAAAGGGCTACCTTCATTAAGCTGAGAGTTTGTTTACTATCCAGAATAAAAGTCCCTGTAATTGAAAAACTGAATCATGACATAGCATGAAAAAATACTGCACCTCCCAGAGGGAGAGGGCAACACACACATGCATAATTGCTTCTGCATTCAAAGACATGCTTCTGCTTTACACTCAGGTGACATTCTCACACTTTCAACCCTTTGGGGGAAGGCAAAGGGCAATTCAAACTTGTATGTTAACGCTTTAATGTTAAAGATCCAAATTCTGATCTGAGCTAAAAGTGTTTCTTCTAGCAATGAGACATTCATGTAACAGAATCTACCCTTAGATCCTATTATGCAAGAGAAAAACAACTTTCTCAAAACTGAGTGAAAGGATGCTTTCAGACACAGACTTTTAAGAAAACCTATGTTGAAAGAAGTTGGTGAAATGCACTTGAGTGGAACAAACTGAAAATCTGACACTACCCTATAGTCAAATCTTTGACCATCAACTGGAAGGATACAAAAGCAGAAAAGGTGGTGAAACTGGAGAGAATAGCACTACTAATTTACCTAAGCAGCCAATTCATCTCAACAATTTAACAAGAGGTTCTACTTCAATATTAAGCCATCAAAACACAAATCCCCTCTTATTTCTATTAAAAACATGTAGGGTTTTTTTAGACCAACAACAGCTTTTTACTTTTCATGCAACATTTCTGGACTATGAGTCACTAAAAACAAATAACCACGAAGTACTTGAATACTACCACTATCTATCCAGAATACCAAACATATTAGAAAATAAGACATTGCAAATATTTGCTTAAGTTTTGGCTTCATGCGTATCTGCATTTTAAAAAGTAAGCTAAAATCTTACTGTATATTCTTACAGTATCTCATGTTCCACCTTCTACAAGTAGTAAGAACATTGTAACAATGAGCACGAGAAGGTAAATATAAGCTTGACAGTACTGCAGTGAAGTAAGTTTTGTTATCCTACTACTTAAAGAAGGTGAAAGGCAAATTTTTACAACCTAGTTTCATTTCAGTTTTATTGAATTGCCTACAATATTCTGTGAGTGCGTGTACACACACAGGCACACACAGAAAAAGTGGTATCTACAAACAGTTTACACAAATATTTACATACATGTTATTTACATAAACTAATATGACTGCGTGATTTTTGACGTAAAAACCATATGCTTCTTGCACATATAACTGTTGCATTGGTCTTACAAAAGTAATATAAACCTTTTGCAACAACTAGCTAAGCACATATCATAGCTGATTCCAAGTTCTTAGAGCTTGCAGGTTTTTAAAAAAATACAATACCTAGAACACTGTTATCAAACAAATATGCTTTATTGGCATCTAAAAACAAAATGCACCCAACATTAAAATGTATTTTTTCATTTTTTAAACCCACTGCAGTACGAGGAACAAATCACAAACACTTACTTTAGAGAAAACAGAGACTATAGTGTAGATTTTACAAAATCACTTTTCATCTCTGTGTTATGCTCCTTAAATAACATGGGCCATTTCTTTCTCTGCCGAATTGTAGGAACACAAAATATCACAGCTTTGTCTATACTTTAAAATTCTGCAGCAGCCTAAAAACACGGACAAGATACACCAGCACCTGTTTTCAAGTATAACAATTTCGATAGCCAACCTAAGGGTAGTATCTAAAAAATTCCATTTTCTTCCATAGGAAGTCTTTGTTTGACAAGCTGTTATTTTATCTTTGTGAAACTAAAAGCAAGTGGGGGCAAGCTTATGCTTTACCAGAGAAATAAAAAAATGTTTACCTACCATGTTCAAATTAAGAACAGTGTTCTATACAAGTCAGTTGTACAGTTATTTAAGTGAAAGGTGAACATGAACATCAGATTAACTTAATTCTGGCAGACAAAAGTGAACTGCTACGGTCCAGTCAGCCATTTATCTATTACAGAGAGATGACAACTTTACAAAAGGTATCTTTTACCTACTGAGTGATGATTATGTCCCCTCAGTTTCTGTGCTTTCTACCACTGGTTCACTTTCTATATCAGCTTCTGTGTCACTCTTCTCTTTGTTTATCTCGACGGAAGATGACAGTTTTTCATAAAGTTCTGGATCGTCCTGCACCTGTGCAGTTGGTGGCTGACTTTCTGTCTCTGTATTTTCACCGTTCACCTGGGGCATATTATCGGCTTTGCGTTGGGAAGTGGCCCCATCAAAATACTCAAAAACCCGTGGATGTGGAGGGGGGATCCAGTTGTTTGACATTCTGTCTCTTCCAAACCTGTTCCCATTAATTTCTCTGGAAAAATTAAAATCTCTGTCATCCCTATCCCTCTGTCTTTCCCAGGGTCTTCTGCGGTCATCAAAATCTCTGTGAGCATCTTGTTCAAATCCTCTGTTCCAATTGGGACCACTTCTACTATCAAACCTATAGTTCACATGCCGAAACCTCTCTCTGTCTTCATGGAAGCCCTTAGGACCACCATAAATAGGGAAGGTATGGTGCTCCCTCTCATCATAATCTCCTCTCTGTCCCCAGTGCTTGTCTGAATTGAAACCAAAATGCTCTCTTCGACCAAGGTTATCTATACTCGGTCTTCCAAAATTTTCTCTCATGTCTATGTGTGGCCTTGCAAAGTGTTCTCTTCCATCTATTGGAGGCCTTCCCATACCCTCTCTTGGATCAACTGGTGGTCGTCCAACAGAATCTCTGACATCCACTGGAGATGGTCTGTTAAGATTATCTCTGTTTTCCACTGGAGGAAAGCGATAATCTCTGTCTCCTTCCTGCTGAATGTTATCACCTCCAAGTGGTAGTCTTTTCTCAGGATTAGAAATGGTATCGATATTTTGTCTTCCTGGTGTTCCAAAAGGTCTTTCTGCTTGATTAAAAATATCTCCTGGAGGAAACGGACCTCGAGGTGGTGGGTGAAGAGATGGATCAAGGATTACTGGAGGAGGAATACTACGCTGTGGTGGCATTCCTGGCTGCATTAACGGAAACCTTGGTCCAGGCGAATGGGGCATTAGGCCTGGACGGATATCTATGAGAGGCATTCCTGGCATCCTTTGACTACTAATATTTAAATGAGGCATGTTTTGAACCCCAGCTGGATGTTGCATTGCCAGAAGTCCAGAACTATTTGAAATATTTGGTGGTGGCACTCCCATAAGTCCAGAACTACTTGAAACATTGGGTGGTGGCATTATGAGAAGCCCAGAGTTGCTTGAGACACTCGGTGGCTGTACTCCTGCCAGAACTCCTGAGCTGCTTGAGACACTGGGTGGCTGCATTCCTGTCAAAAGGCCCGGGCTGCTTGAGACACTGGGTGGCTGCATTCCTGTCAGAAGGCCCGGGCTGCTTGAGACACTGGGTGGCTGCATTCCTGTCAGAAGGCCAGGGCTGCTTGAGACACTGGGTGGATGCACTCCAGCTAGAAGCCCCGAGCTACTTGAGACATTTGGTGGTTGCACTCCAGCCAGAAGTCCAGAACTACTTGAGACGCTGGTTGGTTGAACTCCACCAGCAAGAGAAGAGCTACTGGAGACACTAGGTAGCTGCACTCCTCCTGCAAGACCAGAACTGCTTGAAACAGTCGGTGGTTGCACTCCTCCTACAAGTCCAGAGCTGCTTGAAACACTGGGTGGCTGTACTCCTCCTGCAAGTCCAGAGCTACTTGAGACACTGGGTGGTTGTCCTTCTCCAGTAAGCCCAGAACTGCTTGAGACGCTGGGTGGCTGCACTCCTCCAACAAGTCCAGAGCTACTCGAGACATCACTTTGCACTAAAACGCAGCAATAAGAACAACAGTTAACAGAAAATGCCAGTGTAACACATAGCATAAAAAACAAAACACAGCTTAATCCATATTCAGTTAATGCATTCAGTGATGATAGTGCTGACAAGGTCTGTCTCAGTTTCCGTAATGAACATACATGATTTTAAACCACACTGGTGATAAACAGACATTATGCCACAGAAATGAATGTCTCTACATAGTAAAGAATGTACAGCAGCCTAAAATTCACAAATCCCATGGTTAAGAATTTTTCTAAAGGGCTCCCAGTCTCAGCTTTACTTCTCCAGTCTATGAAGAAAACATCCTTGAGCATAAGCCGCTAGAAATCAATGATCAGATGACGACAAAGATGGTTCCTATCATTCCTCCAATTTAAACTGATAATGATACCCAGCCTAAAACTTCCTACTCTGCAGTTATTAGTGCAAGGGACCACGATCTGCAAAAAAACCTTCGGAAGTATAATATTTCCTGTATGCAATCATATCAGACAATAAAGACATTTCTTACCAGGTCTATTGTTTTCACCAGATGAAATCTGAAGGTCTGCAAGATGTGATCCCTTTTCATCCGATTCTGGTTTGTTGATTGGCAGAGGATTAAAAACGCTTCCAGCAGATAATGTTGGAGTAGCTAGATTACTAGTAACTGTGCCAACTGGTAGAACAAGGCCAGTAAAAGGAACATCCTTCATCATTTCTTGTGCAATTGGTAATGGAGGCTGTACTAAAGCTGTAAAGAAATGACACAACTGTATCACAGTTATATATTCAAGCCATCAAGATTAGTTTGCAGAGGGCAGGCTAATAAATCTAAGTAAGCGAAATTAGTCACCCTGTTACATTTTTTAATAATAATTTCATATCCTCAATCAGCACTATAATATTTATTTTTTTAAAGACCATGAACTGCAGACAACCTAAGCAATTAGTACTCTTTACCAGATATTTTTAAATGTTAAATGAATATAGCTAAAAGGCTAAACAAAAACAATTATTATAAATTATTCAGTGACTAACACCAAATAGCTCAAGTAACAGATACGTCTGTTCCAGACAGGTTCAAATACTGAACTTTGCATAACTGATTTGACATAATTTACTAGAAGAATCAAACTTACGTGTTGGAACAACTGGTGGGACAACAGGTGGCGGGACAACAGGTGGTGGGACTACAGGTGGAACTGGGGGAGGCATATAACCTATATGGAAAAAAATGACAAGTTATTACAAGCACAGCAAATAAAGTTTTGCAGGAAAAGCTTGCCTACATTATTCATCCTGAAAAGCTGCATCACTAAAGGCTAGCAAACACCAAATGTATGGGAAGAGGCAACAGTGGTTAATGTTTTCAAAAACAACCCCATCTTTACTGTATATCTGTACGTGTGTCTTTAAGAGTGATTTCTGCCAGCAATATCCAAGGAAGAAAATTAAGAGTTTCAAAATTTTACAGAGATGAGATTAATCTTATGGCTTTTTAAATTTTCATTTTTACAAAAGTTCAAAAAAATTCTGCTGTAATTCCTATTCTCGACAGAATACACTGGTAAGTTAGACATAAGAAATTTCGTACTAGATTAAAATTCAAGATTCAAAGGTAAACTGACTCAAACAGTAACCAGTAGCTGATGAAAAACTATACAAAGCATGATGTACATAGATGCACACAAACTGAGTATACTCATTACATGCTCAACTTCATTTTTACTAACCTACCTGGAGGTGGCTGTGAAGGGTTGAAACTCGCTCGCAAGAAGGGTGGAGGAGGAATTGCGCTGTAACCAGGAGGAGGGACAGACATTGTGACAGGAAATGCAGGTGGAACCAAGCTAACAGCAGGCACAGCTGGAGCTACTGGAATCTTGTTTTATAGAAAGAAAAAAACAAGCAACTTCAGTACTTAACAGTATTCAATGACATTAAAAGACAGATAAACTGATTCGACTTCAATTCATTTTAAGCACTAAATGTGCCAAGGGCTTTGTCTATATTCTGAACACCCTGAAGAATTAGATTGCATCCTGAAATGGTACCTACACTACAAGTAAACAAGGACACTGGAAGAATCCTATGCTACCTTTTCTTTATTCTAAAAAGAACACAAAAATACAGGGTTAAACACTGTATTTACTCAAGAATAAAAATTTACCTATGGGAGAGGCGAATGCAGAAAAAGAGAGGGGAAAAAAGAATGAAAACGTAGACAGTGTGGCAATTTGAGAGCACCAAGAAAACAGGGATTCTATTTTCATCAAAAAAATTTAATTATTTCAGAACAGCACTGGGAAGTTGAGTTTAGTGTACGTAATTATAAGGCTAATAATCCTGATGAAATCCTAAAAATTACTTCGTATTTCTCAAACTTTTTTGTGAGCTACATGTTTTGCTACATTGCAGCATGATTCAAGTAATTAGCAGTAGACTAAAAGCAATATATATGCATATTTAAATATATACTGATCACAGCGTACATTAGGAGCCAGTTGAAATAAGAAGACTGAAGACAATTTTTGTGAAAAGAAAAAAAGCTCAATATTCAATGCAAGTAAATACAAATCTGTGAACTTTCATAGTAACATTACTTCAGTTCAAGTGTCTGAAATGTCTACACACATTAGGAAAGATAAAACAGTAATAACATGAATACAAAAAATTTTGTATTAAGGAACTGCTTCTTACTTTACAATTTCCTATGGTCATTATAATAACATTTTAAAGGGTTTGACAAAAACCATTTGTATTTATACTTGATAAACATGTGTAGTGTAGTGTTCTCAAGAAAAATTACATTGCGTTCTTCTAGCCTTCTACAAGACCTTGTTAACTGATTGGATGTTAATAAAAAAACCTCTATTTTAGCAGAAGGAAAAAAATTACAGCACAGAATCAAAGACTCTCATGGATTACTGCAGAGTGCAACAGCACACTACTTGAATAATCAGATCTTTTAAAGATGAGACTGTCGCCCAAAATTACTGAGAAAATAAACTTCTACTCAAAGCTGACATGGGGAAAAGCACATAGGTAAAGACGACACAAGCACAAGTGTAAAAAAAGATTATTGCCTTGCTCAGCTTACAGACAGATGCTTTCCCTCTATAAGCAAAATACTTCCTGTAAGCTCATTTTGATTTCTCCTTAAAAAACTAATGTGCCAGGGGTTTTTTTATTGTTATTGTTTGTTTACATTGCTCTGTCTTCAACATTTAAGCCTTCACATGAGATTGTACACAAGTTTGGGATATGTTGTGCATGAAACTAAAGATTTTGCTCAACCATGGCAACCGATACTACTCTAAAATATTTCAGAGATAAACACACCTGGATTCAGGACTTAAAGTACTTAAACCAAAAATACTGAACTCAGCACTAAAGTTCATCTGTACTGAATAAAACATTTGCCCTCCAGTTCTGTGGGGTTTTTGCAAACTCAGACCAATACAAACCTGTAGCATGGTGACTGGTTGTGTGTAAGCTTCTGTCTGTGTTGTAATAACCGTACTCTTCTCAACTGCAGCACTCTGCGTAGTTTGAGTATTTTCTTTAGCAGCTTCTGAGCTTCTGGCTGTTTCCCATTCTTTAAAAAAAGGTATATGTTTAATATAAAGAGGTAATGAATGTGCTATTTTTGTTTAAATACTAAAAAGTCCTCTTAAAACAATAAATTTTCATCTGGTATCTGTATAGATTAATTACAAATAACCCCCAAGCTTATTATGAAAAGAAGAAAATGCAATTATGTCTTTTATATATATATATAAAATTAATACATTATTATATATTTATTTTATTGTTTACATACTTTAAAGAATGTAATATATCTTTAATCACCTGCAATACTGTTTAATTATGCCTGTATACAAACCCATTTTTCAAACCTTGCCAAGCTTTTTCACCAATGATTCTGTTAGTCATCTGCAATGTAGAGTACGCTCCAGTTTTCTAAAAATTGCTGTTGTCAACGTATCTGTTATCAGCTGGCTACTACAAGACAGAGAATCCTCATGCTAAAAAACCTCACCCCAAAACCCTTTTCCTCCTTCCGTCACTTCCTCCAAAAGTTTTGTATTTCAAGTATAACACAGTGAATGTATTTCAGTAGTGTTCCGTGTTTTAAATTTTCTGCCATTTATATTTAATCTTTACTCAAAGCAAGACTGCATTTTGACCTGCAAATTATCATCACTATTATAAAACAGTCTTAATCTAGTGTTTAGTTCAACATAGTCCACTCCTTTGGTGCTAGATCCATTTCAAGAAAACACAGTACTCGTGAACGTTTACAAACCTAACAAACCTCTCAACTAGGTTTCAGAGTAAGGTCTGACATTACTTGCTTTCCTGTCTCTCTGACTTTATGGAGGAAATACCTTAAGGTTCAGCTAAGCTGAGCCTATTTGGACAAGTTCCAATTCCAACTTAAGTCTTACCCCTGAATAGAAGACTTTTCACAATCATAAGCAGATCATAATTTCTACACAAATTAATATTTTACATACTTGGAAATGAGTGTGCAAACTCATAACTGTTTTAAAAAATGCTAACCTTTAGTAGCTTGCTTAAATTAATTCCCCTTTGTCACTAATTCTTCATTGTCGTGACAATCAACCAGTTACTCATCTACAAAGACAATCTGGATTTCATGACTACAATGCCACTGATGTTATAAAAAAGTAGCTAATAAAATTATGTAAATTGAAAAAGAGTATGCGTTACCCAAACAATAAACTTTCTAAGGATTTGCTGTTACCAAAATAAACACATTTTCTAACTATCACAATCATTGTTACTGTCCGTACCCGTATTTACTGTTTCCTGGTCAATCATGCCACCTTCAGCAAAGCCCTCCAAATCATCCAATTTTACTTTCTCCCAAGGAATGTATGAAACTCCCAGATCCACATCCCAGAATTGCTTGTATTCTGTTTTTACACCTTTATTCAAAGCCCAGGCAATCTGAAAATAAAACACAACCAGATAATCTGTTTAAATCCTGTAACCTGTGAATAGAGTATTTCAGATCATTTCCTTCATATTTCTGCCACTGCAGATCAATGTTCAGTGTCTATTTATGAAAGTTTTAACAAGTTTTTAATTTTAAGAGAACCTCTGGAAGTTTACCTGGCCTCTGCAACAGGTATGTGGAAGATCAAAAAACTTAAAATTGTTCTACATTAATTCCAATATATATATAGGGAAACTAAAAATACCACATTTCAAGGACTTATCCTAAAGCATCAAAGAAAGTAGAGCCTATACAGCATTTAGTCATATACTTAACTCTGTAAGACTACTATCAAACTTATTAAGAGATTCACATGGTCAGGTACAGAACTTAGGTTGTTTACAGTCTTGCACTCTCATCATTAGCACACATATAAAATGTTCTCCATGTATTTCCTAAGTATCAAATCACAATTTTGCTTTACTGTCTTTCACGTTGCCTGTTCAAAGCTGCATTTTACACAGAGAGGAAAGAAAACCATTTACACTTTATTGCTTTACTATCCTTCTCCATATTGCACATTCGAATGAACAGCTGCTAAATGACAAATCATATTAACTCTGTACTGTATTTGAAATGGACAGCATCCTTAGATTAAAATCAACTTACCTTAATAATTTTAGATCCAATTTTATAGGACCCAGAACTAAGTTTCTGAAGAGCACGATACGCATCTTGTCTATGAACCATACAGACATAAGCACAGCCTCTTGGAGGAATCATCTATGGAAAAAAAGCAGTGGTCTTCAAAAGCAGAAAAAACATTACTTCATGTTATGTAACTACACTAAGCGAACACTAATACCAAAAAAAGGAAAAGCTTACACTATAAACAATCGCTACTTTAATCACCAAAATTAACAATTTTGAGCATCAGCAAAACTTAAAGAGTGATATCGGCAGGGTACTTCAGTTATAACAGTTTCAAGAAGCAGCAGTAAACCGAACAACGGGTGCTAAAAGTGACATGAAAGATTTGAACAACATGGAGCAAGCAAGAACTGGGAGCTATACCATAACAACTTCAGAAAAGCAGAGGTTGCTACCTCTTCTTAAGCTCCAAACTGACTGCGAGCTGAGCAACAACCTTTCACAGAGGCACAAACTTGTTATTAGACGTATCTGCATTTTTGAATGGCAGAGTCCTCATTCCTGAAGTGTGATTTCCACTAGCTTCAAAGTTTTATTTAGGAAAGAAAAGTATGATGTGGCATGTAATCTTTGAAAGTTTGCAAATCATGCATGACAACTGCTTATTTTAGTTTTAGTCAAAACTGTAGGTGTGCTATTACATTATTTAGAAGCACACAGTAACAGAACTGTATTGGTTTTGCATGGCAAGGTTTTGGTAGCAGGAGGGCTTACAGGGGTGGCTTCTGTGAGAAGCTGCCTGAAGCTTCCCCTATGTCCGACAGAGCCAGCGCCAGCCGGCTCCAAGGCAGACCTGCTGCTGGCCAAGGCCGAGCCCATCAGTGATGGTGGGAGCCCCCTCTGGGATAACGTATTTCAGAAGGGGGAAAAATCCTGCGTAACAGCAATTGAAGAGGGAGAGATGAATGAGAAGATGTGAGAGAAACAACTCTCCAGACACCAAGGACAGCGAAGAAGGAGGGGGAGGAGGTGCTCCAGGGGCTGGAGCAGAGATTTTTTTCCCCTGCAGCCCGTGAAGACCATGGTGAGGCAGGCTGTCCCCCTGCAGCCCATGGAGGTCCAACAGTAGAGCAGATCTCCACCTGCAGCCCATGGAAGACCCCATGCCGGAACAGGTTTGAGGAGAAGAAAGTGTTTTTCAGATTTGGTTTGATTTCTCACTATTCTACTCCAATTTGATTGGTGATAAATTAAACTAATTTCCCCAAGTCGAGTCTGTTTTGCCCGTGACTGTTATTGGTGATTGATCTCTCCCTACCCTTACCTCAACCCACGAACCTTTCCCTCACATTTCCTCTCCCCTGTCCAGCTGAGGAGGGGAGTGACAGAGGGGCACTGGTGGGCACCTGGCATCCAGCCAGGGGCAACCCGCCACAATAACGAACAAAAAATATTTAAGATGATAGATTTTAATACAGATCTTATAAAAATATATTTAAGACACACAACGTTTTCCTATGTACTTAAAACTTTATGGAACATGTAGGATGAACTATTTACAGTATGATTTGCCTCTGAAAAGTAACAGGCACTGGGACATTATGGTTGTTACACTACTTTCCTTTGAACCTTCTTAATTACTAGTCCCTGCGAATCAAAATGACACTTAAATGTCAGGCTATGGGTTTTTTTTCACTTGTGAAAGATTCTGTAATGCCACAAAAACTACTCCTTATTAATTACATATTTGAATATATTAATTTGACAGAAAAAATAGTAAAAATATTATCGGAAATGAAACTGCATGAGAAGCACTTTAAAACTGCTGTAGCAAGTGACAAAAATCCAAATTTCTCTCATGTAGATGCGTTATTTTAGGAGAAAAACACTTTCTCCTGAAGCTGAATTACAGGCAACACCAAAGTATGACTCTAAACATCTAAATCTAAATTACTCTAAATCATGAGAAATCTATCTCCTAATTATAAGCATTTTTTTAATTGTAACATTTTAGAATAAACAATTGTTTACAGTACAATTTCCTTTCTTCTAAATGTTTTATGCACATTGCTTCCACTTAAGGAACCCTCTGTATGGAACGTAACCAAGAACAATGTGGATGGATATCAGTTTGTGCCCATTAGTCCAAGAAAAAATGATACGTGCCCTGTGCCACATCATAAAAAGAGTAAAGACATGAGACCCTGGTTTAGAAAGCTGTGTAAATTGCTAGTGCTCGGGCAAAGCCATTTTACCATGAAGTGTACTGTCTTTAGTGCTTCAAAAGACAGTACGTGGAGACCAAACAAGCAAACACCATAACCAGTTTTTAAACAGTGATAAAAAACAGTCTCCTAAATACAAGCTTAAGCTGCTAAAAGAAATTCAGAAGCAAAAGCATGTTTAAATTGCTAGTCTGTAATCCCTGAAAATGTGTAACATGCTTACTTACATTAATTGACTCTATTTGTCCAAATTCTTCAAACAAGTTAGTTAAATCTTGCTGTGTAGCCTTCTTGTCTACTTGGCCTACCCAAAGAGTAGTACTGCAAACTGTCAAGAGACATATTCATGTCAACCAAAATACTAGAATGTCAGCTTATGAAATACTCTATAGCATGGATATAAAAGGCTTTATAATTACACCGAAATCACTGATCAAAGAGCAAAAATAGTAAATCTATTACTATATAGAGATTTAAGTACATTAACAAAAATGTTAAAGGGTTAAAGGACACCAAAGAGATATTCAGTAGAAGTGTTCATTCTTGTTTCATTTTCTTTTAAGCAAAGTAGTAGATTTAAAAGAAATGACAAAATAAAATTCTGTAGATTATTAGCTAAGGTAAACTGCAGTAATTAAGGGGAGGGGGTGGATCTCATTTCTATTCCACATTCCATAAAAAACATGCCTCTAGGATTTAAAGTCAGTTTTAACAAAGAAAGCCTAACTGGCTAGAAGTGTATTATTATGCACCGCATTTTCACCTGAAAAAAATGAAAACTATACTTTTACTTTACCTTGGGGAACGTCCCAGAAAGACAGACTTGGCTGAGGCCCACCACTGAGCTGAAGATATCCATGATACTTCCGAATCTCGTCAATTCCACCACGAGCCCAGATCCCTGCAATTCATCTCCCAAATGCCTAGCCGCCCCGTCCCCCTTGCCAATTCGAGCACTCACTGACATGTGAGCTAAAACTTCCTCTTCCAATAGGAACATGGTTAACATTCTTTTGCCTCCCAAATATTAGCCAATATATGTGCACAAGCCTTGACAAACTCCAAGCAATCGCTTCCACTTAACACAGGGTGATCTAAATCAGCAAGAGATTAGGTCAGTATTTGTGGTTTTCCTCAAGTATCTTACTACCCTGAGTAATCCACTGAGGCTATTAAAGAATCTAAGGTAGAACAAAGCCAGACAACCAGCATCTCTTGGGCCTGCCCTATCCTGAACCAAGGACACATTTTTCTTCATCATCTCAACACATCAACGCATCCTTCCTGTACCAATCTTGATGCACCAAGCTGGAAACCAGTGCTGCGCATTCCTCTGTCAACTGACATTTTCAACTGACAGCAGTAGTCAGCAGTACTGGGAATGACTAGTCTAAAGATTTCTCTTGGACAAAATTGATTCCTGGCATGCTTGTATATGACCCTTTTGTTTCTCATGGTGTTAAGCTCTATGAAACAATTCTTCAGATCTCAGTAAGTGGTAACAGTGACTGTCACTGAACAAATTTCATGAATTAAAACACTTGTCAGGTGAATTACCTATTTATTTATTTATTCACCCCCAAAAAGTTTCCACACTCCACTTAGCCTTCTTAATATCTCCTTTCCATGAGTTGGGTCACTTTACAGGACCTGAATTGCTGCTGCTGTTAATCAGGTTACTTAACATCCCTGCGTCCCAGCTTCCATCCATTCTGAATATAGCTCCCTTCTTTGTGGGCTACTGGGAGAAATCTACATCATACAACTGATTTGCCTATTTTCATGTGAAAAGCCAGAGGAGAAAAAAATGTATGTCTAACTGTAGTGAAGTCCTGAGTTTAAAGCCATCTTGGAATGATATAAAATATTCATGTGGAGAAAACAGAACACTCCTTTGCAAAAACAGATTTTGAACTGCTCATCTTGTCAGATAAATGATACAGTTTTAAGACACAAAAAAAATGCAAACCTACATCAGAAAATGTGTATACGTTATCTAAATAAAGTTAAATTCAGGAACACAAGTTCACGACAAAAAATAAACTAGTTATAATTGTGTATCCCAAGAATCCCGAGTCCTACTAACAGCAGCAATGGGATATACTGATACAGAAGCAGATGATTACACCCAATTTCACTGTTTCTAGAGCTTATCTGAAAATACATTCCCTTTGATTTAAGCAGCGGTGTTGACAAAGTTCTCATCCTTCTCCCTACGAACCTTCCTTCTTTTCAGTGTGTAAATTCTTTGTAGAAACGACAACAGTGCACAGCAGCACTCTGCAGAAGCTGAAATCTAGTTGGTTTTGGATACTTTGCTAAGATACGACCATTACGGTCTACCTTATAATAGCAAAATATGTTTCACATTTCCATTTGCTTTGTCTCTATATTCCTGTGAAAAGCTATTTAAAAAGCACTCTAAAGGTTTAACAAAACTGGCCTCTAAGATACTCAGCAAAGTGTTCAAAGTGTGTACCACATACTCAAATGTCTTATCAGCGTCCCAATTTTCAGATCAAGCACTGATGATCTTCAAATGCCCCATACAAGATGGTATTAAAGAGAAAGCAGATTGTAACTTAGGGACAGCCCTTGCTACTCTCTGTTCAGAAGTAAAATCATTGGTGCAACAGTATGAGTAAAATAATCAGTAGAACAGTATGATACTTGCTTTCCTTTAAGATGAAATGATGTATCTAAGTTATAAGAAACATCAGAAATGAAACTTCTAAAAAAGAATATGGTTACTGTATTTTGTAACAGTACTCAAGCTAAATCTTGTTCTTTCAATGAAAACCAAAGCCTTTTTTCCCTTTAATACTACATTATTAAAAGAGTAAGCAGTTGCCACTTACCACTTAGTGTTTTTGACCGTATAGGAGGCAATCCCTTTTTCTGACGTTCTTTTTCCCTCTCCCTAGCCCTTCTTTCACTGGAATATGACCGAGATGACTTTCTCTTCCTTTCTCTTGATCTTGAGCGTGAACGTTTTCTGTGTTTACGCTTACGAGAACCAGATCGTGATCTAGACCTTCGTTTTCTTGGTGACCTACAAAATATTTAATATCAGTATGGTAAAGACATTTCCACTATAATCACTCAAACTGCTTCAGGAAATAAATTTAATGTCATTACCGTGCAGAACAGAAAACACACCTTGAACTTAAAATAAAACACATTCAAACTGTTCCATAACAGTATCTATTTTTCTGGCATAGAAAATCTGTCCAGCTCGTTAGCGTTAGTTATTATTGTTACCTGAACAGGTCTTTACAAATTTAAAGTAAACCACAGACACACAAAACGAACTTTCATACAGAAAGTCTGTATCTAACACACAAATATTAAATGAACACTTTTTTTCATTGTCAAAAACTGCTCATGACAATTTTGGAAAATACAGAATTGAGAATGATAAGCACATATTGCAACTTTGTTTTAGAAAACCTTAATTTATGTAATACAAGTTAATTATGAAACCTTGAACGAGATCTTGAACGAGTTCTTGATCTTGAATGAACAGCTGCTTTCTTTTCTTCTTGTTCAAAAATCTCTTCTTCAGCAACATCCTGTCCTTCATCTATATCCATGTCCTGAGGTCAGACATAACAGATGTTCAGTAACATTTAATAAATATACTCACAATACATATGACTATATGAAAGCATACATCCATATTACTCATTTTGAAATCATTTTAGTATGCGTTATCCTTTCAATTTCTGTAATGAAAATTTTGAATAGTTTTACCTGTTGTTGAATATCCATTGAATCATCTACATTTGTTTCTACTTCTAAAAACTGCTGTTGACTACTCCCTTGTGATGGTGATGCAGAGTGCTCTGAACCAAAATTTCCTTCTTGATTCTCCTCAGGGCTTGCCTAAATAACAAATAATAATACACCATAAAAAGCCTCATCATTCAAAGTGTAATAGTGCATGTGAAACAATTGTTCAAATATCTCTGAAAAAATATTTATTAAGTTTCTCTTATTTTTCCTCTTCCCATTAATGTGAAAGCTGAACTGGATGTCACTCCATTCCATTCCCTTTTTTAATATCATCCTTTGAAATAACTAATATACCTGACTATGAAAAAAATACTATCTATTTGCTGAATCAAAAAACCAAAAGCACACTATTTGTTGCCTAATTTGGCTGGCTTCAAAACAAAAACTCACAGGACAAACAACAGTGATGGCAGCCATACGTACAGTGACTCTGAAAGATACTCATTGGTCACCTATGCACATGCATTAATAAATTATATTTTGTTATTAATATAATGAAAATATTTGCAATACCAATTTAACTAGTTAAAAATATACATTTAACTCCAAACGTCCTTACAGTGTGTGATTTAACACAAGAAATTACTACAAGGGAGTGCATTGTGTCATTTCTGTCAGCATGTCAATTACAAGAGACCTAAGAAAACAAGCAGTTCTGAAAAACAACCAAAATTAAAAAATGTGAAATACTAAATCTGCTGTTTATTTGCTACAGAAAAAACTATAATGGCCTGTACATTTGACTGAAAGTACATATTTGGAATAAATATCTGTAAAATATGAAAGAAATTCAAGAAATACAGGAAAAGCAACAAAAACACTCAGAAATGCTACGAGGACAATTTTGAAAAGTAATTTTAAACCCATAATCCAATACCGCAGGTAAATATTTCAGTGATTCTCATTACATTTTCACCTTCATTAAACAAATGCTAGGTATTCTATCTGCCAGGAGAACTAGAAAGTTAGCAAAATGGCATGTAGCACCAAGGTTTTTTTGTTTTATCTTCATCAACAGCTTGCAGAAAAATAAAACAAATCTACTATAATTCAGTTAATGCATTTGCATTCTAACATTATCTGTTTTGTCACATTTTCCTTATATTGAATTATTCTTCAACAATCTGTTTATTAATATCAACTCCTACATTTCTTGTTACTCCTTCTGTTTCCGTCTTCTACTCTCCTGCCCTCCCTCTGCTCCTAATCAGATGCTTCATAATTTTGTTTTGTGTTTTATCTTTCCTTCTCTTTCCCTTAATCTTTCTGACTGATGATTAAACATGGAATTAAAGTAAATCTTCTTCATAACACACTGCACTCATTACAAACTAGATCCAGCAGAAGTTTGCATCTTTTAGCTGCTATCAAGGTGAAAATAGAACTTCTTCCACTCCGTACTGGCTAGACAAGAATTTGAGTGGAACTGAAGGAAAACTACTTCTGAACTTGGAATAGAATATCAAATAACAAGGGGTGAGTCATATGAACATTCTACCCATAAATGTACTGTAACTTAATTTCATAGATGAAATTAATTTAATTCTGCTTATTTTACAATAAGGCAGGTATTCAGCATTTTTATTTTCAAATTCAATAGTTACTTTTAAATATGTCACATCAAAAGCTCCTAAAAGAGATGCACTCTTCAAAGCTATATTCCTTTACAATTTTTTTTGGTGTTGAAAGCCAGAAATTGCTAGATATCCACCAACATCAAAAACTATTTAGTTTGTAGTTATCTTGTACAAACTTTCTCAGTTACTGCACTTAAATGAGAAATGAAAATAAAACATTGTAAAATAAAGCAGTAGAATATGAAAATAATACATAGTAAAAATTAAATTACTATTTTTCTAAACGATTCAAAACTCAAAGTCACAAATTGAAAACTCAAATGACATTCTTGATTGAAAGCTGAGCGACTGCACCTTTGCACAGGTTAAACTAAAATCCCCAACAGATTTTTAAGGTTGTGATCCCTCAGATTTTCTTTAAATCTAAGATTTCTATTTTACTGTGAAACTCGATCTAAATACTTCACAGAAAGTCCAACTTGTATCTGGTCAGTGTCAAGACAGAATAAACTTTTGTTTGTTTTCTAATCAGATCAGGAATTGGGATCAAGAGGGGAAAAGAAGAGCTAAATACTGAGGACTAACCTCAGAAGAAAGAAGCCAATTTACTTCAATGTAGGGTAGAGAGGACCCAATTCACACAGTTAAGAAGGAATCCTGGGTTGTCTCAAGCATCAGTTGTTAATTAATACTTTCTCAGGAAATACGTGACTGTTCTTTAGCTCAGATTCTTCAACAGAACGAGACATTTATTAGCCAAGATTTAAAGCTTGGTAGGGGAAATTAAAGTTATCTGCCATTTATATTCTGTCCTCTTTATGGTTGTGCAGCAGCAGCTTGCATGCTTCTCTCTTCACAGACAGGAGCAAAATCACTTCAGTGCTCACCTTCTTTCTGATAGCAGGGAAAAAGCTTTTTTTTCCCCATATAAAAAGCTGAGCCACCAATGCACAGTCAGTCTGTAACTCAGCTAAAGGGTACCGTTCCCCAAGAGAAGCAAAATGTACACCCCATACATTTGGTTGTGGGGTTTTTTTCTGCTTTGAGCACTTTCTTCCGCTTATTCCACTTACACTGCAAGCTTCTATTAGATGATCAGCTAATGACAAAGACTTTCATTGTAAGAGAATTGTCAGTAACAATTATTTTTTCCTGAAGTACAGCATGAATTTTTTATCAGTGGAGAACATAATAATTAAAACAGCCACAAGATGGAGTTCTTACCTTTTGAGGCTGCTGTTGCTCAAGAAGCTGTTGTCTAAGATGTTCTAAATTTTGTTGCTGTAGCTGTTCAGCTAGTTGGTGAAAAAGTGAGTTGTTCACAGATTCTGGTACTAAAGGCCTAAAACGAAATAATTTAAATAAAAAACCCACAACTTTTCCTCTTGGTTTAAACAGTTGGTAAACAGGTCTTCACAACTGAGTTTCAAGTTTAACTAAAAATGTAGAATAATGAAGACCATGTAGCTAGTTCCACCTTCTGTCATCATCACTATCACATTAACACTATGAATATAATTAACAAAGCAAAGAACATTCTAACTTTAAGATGAAGCCAACAAAACTTCTGGCACACGGACGTATATTAAATATTTTAAAAATGTGTATGTTTCATTAATTTAGTAAACTGTCTTTTCTCTTCCTACTGTTTTAGTATACTTCTGCTCTGAAAGAAGCAACACTTTCCTTACTATTTAATCCTAATGTTCAACTAGTGTCAGTCAAACTTTAGCACTTTCCATAAGAAACATAGCTTGATCTTACAGTTGGGAAGTGGGCGTTTCCTTTTTAGGCTCTTCATTTTGTTCAGATTCTTCCCCAAAGTCGAACCTGTCCATCAGCTTCTAGGAAAAAGCAAAACAGGCATTAATGACTACTCCTTATAGGTCACTTTATTTACTTGTTAAAAAAAAAAAAAAGGTCTTATTTCTCAACTTAACAGAAAAAAAGAAGTGTGGCAAATAACCTGAATAGAAAATTAAATGTCATACTGCTATTGCTACCAAACTCTTGAATGCATCAAATACAAATTTTATCCATGGCTTTCTCGAGCTCTGGCTGCTGTTACAAGCACAACCACGTGTTCTTTCCATAGTAAATAACAGCTAGTTTGGAGGAAGGCTTAAATAAAGACTAATTTTATGTAATAGTACCTTTAATTAGAACAAATTACCACAAAGAGGCCAACTATTCAATCCTTTGACAATCAGTAAACTGCTCTGCCCATATCAAGAGAAGACCTACAGCTTGATTACGTCACAAAGAATTACTGTATTTTCACATACATGTGTAATTTAGACAACCTGAATTCATTCAAACATGCTGCTCCTTGAAAACAACTTCTCACATAGTCTGTGAAAAATCAAAGCAAGCAGTTATCATGTAAGAGGAATAAGCTTCCAGAAGGATAAAAAGAAAGGTATCTGAGAGTGAAAAAGAAAAATCTAGATAAACTTCCTGTTTCTTCTGTAAAGATGTCTACGCTGTAGTTCTCCTGAACTAAAAAAGTTTGTTTTGCTTACTAGTTTTCAAACAGCCCAGAACCATTTCCGTAGCATTTTACTTTCTTGAAGACAAAAACCAAAGAACAAGCATGAAGAAATACAACAAACGTTATTTGTAACTGAAGTTGTCTTTTTTAAGTAACTATTGATAGAGCGGTGCTATCAAACCCTTGTCCATGGGTCTTTACACCTTGGAATTTTTCTAAAAAGCAGAGTTAACTTTGTACTACAAACTGCCATAACTTCTCAAATCCTTGTCTCAGAGGAAAAAACCCAAGAGAATGAGAACACATAGGGCAGTCCTTTTGAAATACCAAGGCAAAATCTCCTAAAGTAACATGCCATGATGATTCAGTAGCCCATTTTCTTTCTCAGAATGCTGTATATACTCCCCAACTACTGGAGTCCAGCAAGAAGAACAAAGAATTTTTAAAACTATTTTCGCAATGAAATAATCTAACACATATGAAATCAGGATTGAATACATCTCTGAGAAAACACAGCAGTTTATGTGAGATGGGATGCTAAAACCGAGAATAACTTCCACCATATATATTTAATCCATTTAAAGCAAGGTGGTTGCCACGCTTTTTTTATACTGTTACAATATTTTCAAGTAAAGCATTTGCAAAATGCCGCTGCTCTGAAAAAAACATGCATTTTAGAAAACCAAGAATCTCATGTTTAAAATATTATTAATCACCATGTATCTTCCATCATGACAAAGTAGAAAGGAAGATAACAGAATATGTACTATTTTATCACCAGAGAAAAGGAAAAAATGGAAAGTAGTCAACAATTTAAGACATGCAAAAAATCATTTAGTTAAACTGGTGCCAGAGAAAATCCAAGAACTTCCAGCCAAGATAGGCAAATGTGTAGCATGATTTTTGTTTAAATTTGTTTTAAATAACATAGTAGATATTAAAGGGAAAAATCTGAACTGAAATATCTTGATTTTTAAATAAATTGTAATGGAATACTCTCTACAATAAAGCAATATAAAACAAATTAAATATTAGGATACCCAGGTTAACCCACCACATACATGCATATAAAAGTATAAAACTTTCCATGAATACTACAACTGTTACTTTAATTACCTAAGGACACAATATGTTTAGAAAAAGCAATGGGAAAAATTAAAGACATGAAAAATGCTTTTTATTCCAAAGGAAACAAAATTCTTCTGAAGTATCAGTATACTCTCTTTAGAAATTAAAATACAAGGAATAGGATATAAATGTATAGGAAATGTTGATCAAAAAATCTTTCTAAAGAAAGACATAACACAAGGATATGGTCATGTAGCAAGATCACAAAACACACACATTTGATGTTGACAAAAGTAAGGAATTTTTCATGTGACGCACAGTAATTTGCTCAACTTATTACCACAAGTTACTACAAAGACTGAAGAGCTTGAAAACTAAAGACTGGAAGAACTACTGAATTTATTAAAAATATTGATTTTTTTTTTTAAAAGACAGATACTTTCACATTCATCAGAAATATTTTCCTGCACTATTTATATTTGCTATCTAATTCACCATCATTATATCATGGAATGAGAACTAAGCTTCACAGTTGTCTTTGGATCTCAATGCATACTGTTTTTTTAACATAAAAGCTGTCTTTTTTTTATGTCTGCCAACTCAGAATGTTTGCCTTTTGGACACTGCCTTCAACCACGTAAGTACTTCTACATCCACATCACGGCCCCATCCTCAGTTCTCTAAACTCCATCACAAGTCTGTTCAGTATCTTCTATAGAAACTACTCAATATTTTTAATCACTGCTTTCAGGAATGGCTAGATTGTCTTATTTTGCGCTGCAGCTTTTTTAAGCTGTTCAGGATTGGTCACTGCACCTCAGGTAAGAATACTTCGTCAGCTTCCACCAGATGACGGTATCTCTTCGGCCCCGTTCTCCATAAACCTTATGATCACAGGACAGTCCAGGTTGAAAGGGACCTCAATAGGTCTCAGTCCAACTTTCTGCTCACAGCAAGCTTAGCTGTGAGCTCAGACAGGGTTACTCAGGGCTTCATTCAGCTGAGTCTTGGAAACATCTTAGGTTCTAAAACTGAGACTGCACAATCTTTCTAAGCAACGTATTTGAGTGCTTGACTGTCCTTAAGGGGAAGAAGGTTTTCCATATACTCACTCAAAGCCCTTTCGTTTCAGTTTCTGTCTGTTGTCTATAATCCTGTTGCTATGCCATGCTGTGAAGAGCCTGGCATCTTCTTCTTGCTGGCCTTCCCATGGGTGCTGGGAGGGGTTGCTTTTAGGCCTTCCCCAAAGCTGCCTCTGTCCCAGGCTGAACCAGGTCCAGTCCCTCAGAGAGCGAGTGCTCCAGTCCTGACCATTTTGGTGGTCCTCCACTAAATTCACTCCAGTTTGTCAATGTCCTTCCTGTACAGGGGCAAGGGTGGCAAAGCTGGATGTGATACTCCAGATGCAGCCTAGAGTAGACGGGATGTCGAGCTGGGACAATTATTTCCATCAGTCACCTGGCTACACTCCTGGTCGCACAGCCCAGGATGTTGTTGGCCCTCTTTGCAGCCAGGACACTCTGCTGGCTCATGCTCTGTTCTTCTAAGTATACTTGTTAACAACTGGTTTTCTTACAAAGACTAGAACCCCAAGGATTAAGCAACTGTATGTCTGGTACTCAAACAAAGGCAGTTAACAGTCTAGTGTTGCTGTTCATTGCATTGTTCTGATACCTTGTTTTTTGATACTTGTATCGCTTAACAGTATCGCCACTTGTGACTGAGGCAGTTTTTGTGAAATATAAAACTTACAAGCTCTCTAAAATGCATACAAAAACTCTAGCACTTCAGAGCATCCTGGAAGATCACTAACAAAGATCTAGATTTGCCGTCGGGAAGCAAAGCATTCCCAAAACTTTTCCTCTTAAAAAGTCTGGTTTATAGTTTTTATTTGGGCCTGCTATTTGGACTTTGTTACTAGTTACTCTGAAGCAGCTCCAGTCCGGCCCCGTCGACTGAGTGCTCATTAGCAGCTGCAGCTGTCTTGGGCTTTATCTTACTGCAAATGAATCTACTTTACGCATTCAAGATTGCCCTACCATGTGAAACGATGTGCAGTACATGTAAACAATTAAGTTTAACCCCAAAAGCATGCTTCTGATTCAAACGAAAACACTGATGTAGGTGCTTCCTATACAAGTAAATACTGCCTTTCTAACACTTTGTTTATTAAGGCTGCCACATCTAGTAAAAAAAAATTATACGATTAATTATGTAATAAAAGGAAGTACAAAGTCTAATAAATAGAACTATATCCTTATGACTCACAGTCTTCAACTATTGAGAAGTGGGATTCAGGTGGCAGATTACATCAGTGCTGAGAAACTATTAGAAAAGCAAGGAAAATTATTATCCCCAAAACTTATAACTGCATAAATAAGATTGCCCATTACTACATATATATATGAATACGTACTCTTCTACAATATCCAGATCCAGAAATCTCAAACCTCAGAAAAAGGAAAAAATAGGTATGATCGTGCTAATGTTATATTTAAAAAAAAAAAAAAAAAAGGAGGAAAAGCAGCCTAAATAACCTTTGAGTGAAAGCCTCAGTGGACTAACAAGATATACATCATTGGTTCATTCACAGAGATGCTATAGAACACTGTACAGGGAATTTGAGATGTATTACAATCTAACACTACTCGTATAATGCAGAACTGAGGTACTTCACATACTATAAACACAACTCTTCCACAGCTTACAAGAACAATTCAACACTATATACCATGAAAAGCTTGTAAATTATCACACTGTCACGAGAATTCCTTCCACAACATTTACCTTGAAAGTCCCAGAAATTACAATCATGTACTTTCACTCTGCTGACAACTTTCATGACAACACGACTCCTGAATACTATTACTAGCATAAACTAACTAAAGAGCATCAGGCTGAACTCACTCAAGGCATATAAACATCTCATCAGAATGCCAATTACTTCAACTTGCTCCAGTTAAGCTGTCCAACACTCAAGACAGCCACACCTATGAGCACAGCTATCCATATAAATGTTGGAATTTAAGTCTGCTGAATAAACCACAATACAATGCCATATTCTTAATTACTTTTTGTATCTAAATATTAAGGTAGTCTCTATTAACTGATGCATTAATTGCCTGTGATTACATCCTACTCGAGTTGATGGTTACAGCTGTGATACAGCATGAGTACAGGCCAGTATTTTCCTGACTTATTTTTGCAGCTGCATTACTTTCATTAGTCATGACAACTCTTTATTATTTCAGAGATTTGAATTTAGCTGCACAATTTCTAGAAATACAAGATAAATTGTCCTAAAACTTTAAACTCAGCACATGTCAAGTTCTGAGCAGCTAACTGCCTCAAAAAGAGATTATCTGGGTTAGGAAAAAAAAGGTTTTTGCTTCTCTGACTTCCTTATTATTTGGTCACTCCAGGACAATCCTGCAGAGATTGTCTACTCACAAGCTGTTTCTTCTAAGACAACAGAACAAGATTTATTTATTTATTCATTATTCTTTGGGTACAAGTTCTTCCTTTTTTATTCTACTGTTATACAACTGCTACTACTGTAATTGCCAGTATGGTTATCGCTCCCTAGCATTCAACTATATCAGTTGTCTTAAATTCCTGCATTCTGTATTTAAGATAGGCATATATGTTGCAACACACGCAAAGTTTCTCTGCCTACAGGGTTTGTTTGTTTTTTTACATTTTGACATCCTTTAAAAAGCGTCACATGACTAATTTTTCACTACAGTCGCAAACTTGTTTCTTCACTTACTATCACTTTGTGGCTAAGATCAGATATTTTCTTGGCATCTATAATGTAAGAAAATTACAATTTATTACAAGGGAAAACAGAGTATGTAAATTTCTGCAAGTTTCCCTTTCATTACGCATTACCTTCTAAGAAATCATTTCCTACCCGAGATCATAAACACAGGAAGCAGCAATACAAGACATGCTCAATGTCTCACCGCTGTGTTACAAAGGGTGAAGAACAACATGTAACAATGGCTTAACTTTCCTAAATCAACTCCATCTTCATATTCCACGACCCTTATGGGTCCCTTCCAAGTCGAGGTCGAGATAGTCTATAAAATGCCATTTAGCCCTAAACTCATATATAACTAATATTTTCATTTATACTACTCTCTAGACTTTTTTTTTATATTTTCAAGATAGAGCACTTCTTAGTATACTCATGTATTTTAAAAATCTTTAAGCCAAACTGTAAAATCCAAAAGAAGACTCTTTCACTTACATATATTTTAACAATAAATATTTCTTCAAATTTCTATTATTCTACTTCTACCTTATTAAAAGACACACTCTGTTCCAGTGGATTGAGTGTGTTAGCAGCAGCAGCTGCAGCTGTAAGTTGTGCTGTGAGGGCTTGTAACTGAACAACAAGACCAGCATCCAAGGCTTGAAGTAGTGAAGGTTGAGGTTTCTGCTGCTGTATCTGCAGTGTCTGTATCAACTGCTGAAGCTAAAAGAGAAAAGATAAATGCATTAAACAAGAAAACTTATTTAAAAGCAAAAATAACCGAAAACCAAACTAGTCTCTTCCTCTTCCAACTAGGGAAAAAAATACCTCAGGAATGCAGTATCATCTAACCTGTGGCTACTATTTCATCTTACTTTGTTTTCATTTACAGCAAATTTTGTTCCCACTTACTGGCTAATTTGTTTTCTGTGGCTGATAAGACATGCAGATGCTTCTTCCTCCTAACTTGCTCTCTGACAGGGTGCATGATGACCAGTCACCACTCAGGATTTCCTGTTTTCTAGGGTTCCCCCTCTTCTGTTTCTCCAGTTTGATTCCTTCTGACCTGAAAAATATCTGTTAGCCTACTCCAGCTTCCTAACGGCCCACCTATATTAGGAAAATCTATGCTGTAACAACATTTGTGTAGAGAAAATAACTGCACTGTTGCAAGCTTCACTATAAGCTGATGCAACATGTCCATACGAAGAGCTTGCACTAGTGTCTCTGGATTAGTCACAAGGAAAACCTCATGCTGAAACCCAGGTTTGTACCGACAGAATGCAATTCCCTTGCTATATTAACAAAACAAAGTAAAGTAACCAGGAACTGGGAATACAGTTTGACTTTCTGCAATGGCACAGACTCTGGGCTCTGCATAGCAGTATCTTAGGATAAAAATTGCCTAGGTGCAATGTTGAACCAGGGGCAGCAGCTCTGGGGCAACAGACATACCGTAACAGCAAAGTACGCTAGAGTAAAAACAAAATATAGGTAATGCCAAGCAGCAGATGTTAAAAAACATTATTTTAAAATAGTGTTGGGTGTTTCAAATATTATTTAAAAATAGTTTTGGTGGGTGGTGTGGTGGTTGGGGTGGTTTGTTTGTTTAAACAACTCCAGTCGCAACCCAGGAGAGGCCTAGGATTATACTGGAATAAGTACTAAATATTGTCAGAGAAGGAACTTTCAAAAGTGTAGTGAATGCATCTCAGACATTTCATCAGAGTATATCAGGACACCCTAAGAGCCTCTTCCTTCAAATCTAGAAGATGAAAATAAACAAAAACAGAGTATCTTCCATAGATTTTTAGAACAAATGTACAATCCCATCGCCTATCTTGATTTCCTTACTCCAACTTCCTATTTGTATATAATATTTTAAAAGAGGCCATGCCAATGAGGATATAAGAGACTTTTTCATGTGCAGATCGATTAAACTGTTGCATAGACATGCTCCCATGAAATTGTACAGATTTACCTTCAGACAAAAGAAAAAAATAATATCCCTATAGAAAGAAGCCCTCCTAAAGTGCCATGGAATTAGAGGAAGCAGTCCTTTGTCCTTCCATGAGGTAAACTCCTGAAGCCTTACCTTTGGGTATTTCTGGGAAAAAGGCTGAGCAAATCCAGGTAGCTCAAACTATGCTGACGTAAGTCCCTGATTATGTTTACATTCCCATGGGGTTCACCACTGAACTCTTACACAGTTCAATCCCTCCCTTCTTACTAGGGCTCACCAGAAACTCTGTGTAAGCCGGTTAGGTTGACCTTCTTTTCCACAATGCATCAAAAATGTATGATCCTTTTTCAAGATTGTTTTAGAGTTACCTTCTGACAATGTGAAACAACCCTTCCTATTCTTTAAAAAAACAGTTATACAGACTCCTTATACAGCAGAGCCTCTGAAAATGCTTCAGTTATTTTTCTACCTCACCAAGAGCTTTCACTGATGACTGCAATAGGCAAAGCTGAAGAGCTCCCCCCTCCCTTCTTGGCCGATCCACAACAGATGAGCAAATATGGCTGGTACACCTCATGCATTGCTCTGAGTAGGAAGGAATCAAACTGCAGAAGCAGAGATGGAAGCCCTAGAGCAGGAAAATCCTGGGTGGTCACCGTTCTAGCCGTCTTCACATTCTTGTTGGTCATATCTTTCTTACTTTGCCCTCTCGTATGTCTAGACTCTCGATTTACCTGCATGCATTCTCACCCACAAAACACAAAATGAAATCAAGGACTTTGAAGCCGGGGGATGGGCAGGGGAGGGAGTGGCTTGGAGAACAGGAAGAAAAGAGATGGACAGGATGAAAGGAAATGTTGCACTTCATCTACCAATCCTAGAGATCTGCACATACATATTCTGCTTAAGATCATCCTCTCCCCCCCCAAAATACATTCTCTTCCTCATTTTACCATTTTGAGCTAAATATCCAAATGTTGTTTCTTTGTGATATGCTGTCTTTAAAACCGTAATTCCCCTCTTTTGCTTCATCCTTTTTTTTTTCAGAAGACGCTCTAGGTAATAATCTTTAAAATTACCTTACTGACTTTCTATTATTTCCTATTCTTACTTCATGTCCCCTCCTTGTTTAAGAGCTATTCCACCATTTTTCCCCCACATTTCACAACGTATCCCACAAACTCATTTTGTTCTGCTTTTCAATGACCCATCAGTTTCTTTCAGTGTAATCAGATGAAAATACTCCCTCCACTTGACTTATGAACAATTACAGATGATTCTGCTTTGCTGAACACTATAAAACAATCTCACTAAATAAAGTTGTTATTTTCAGCATCAGTGCTTTGTAACAGTTCACTGGTGACTGTTTCTCATTCACACGCATGGGATTTTTGTTTAGTACCTCGGCAAGTAAAACATCCTATTCCTCAATCCAAATAAAAATTATAATGTCATAGTTATGCTGGTGCCAGAGTTCTAGCACAAACTGAAAAATTATGATCTACATTTTTACAGAAAGTTGACTGTGTGTGCTTAACTTATGTGGCTGCGGGTTAAGAGGACAAGCAATTCAATAGATGCTGCACATCGAGCCACTTTTTTGGAGTTGAGCATTTAGAAATTGAGGAACACAGTCACTTCTAAGACCTTATTTTTGAATGCTGCAAAATAAAAACTATATTCAGCTAATGGAAAGATAAAAGAATCCACACACAATGCAACTGCAGAATGAGTACGTTCCCATTATATAATTCTGTACAATGCTCAGCTTCTCGGGGCATCCAACAGAGAAATCTACTTAAACTGGCATTCTATTTTATACCTATATCCATGAAATCTTAATGCTGCTCTTGATAATAGTCATCTGCAATACTACACAGAAAACAAAAGTATGTATTACAGACCATCTCATCTGAAGTCACATTCTGCGATAATTTTCAGGAACAAACAGGGCTGGTTACAAAAGTTAACAGGAAATTTTAGTTTACCTGGAACTTACTTGTGATGAACAACCTCATGGGATAGTTACTATGGATACTGGACACAAAACTAAGAGATACTCATGAAAGCACTATTCCGTAAGTGCATCTTAAAGACACAAAGTATCAAACAGCATACAGTGTTACCGTCTACAAAATATTTACCTGTTGGCCTTGAGGACTCTGTAAAATCTGCGCAACAGCAGCAAGGGTATCTGTATTAGCAATCTGAGATACCCAAGGATCAGGTAAATTCTGCACCACATTGGCTGGAGTAACTGGAGTCACAGGTGTTCCTAAAAAAGAGAAAATCCAATATGCCAAAGTATTTTAACATACAGACTTGGAAATCGTGTTAGAGAAGGAAAAAACCCCTGCTGTTATTAAATACTGAGAAAGGACTGAATTACCATCAATTCAAATTTTTTTTCTGACACATATGTAGAGCACACACAAATAACACAGACTCATATCAACATTCCTCAAGTAGCAGGATTACTTTGTGTAAGTGTAGTTCACAGCTCTTTTGGCTACTGCCCTTTGGGGACTACTAAGAAAAACACTGACAAATGCAAAATAAATAGGTTTCACACAGTAATCTAAACTATTTAATGGAAACAATATATACTAAATAATAATTGTTAGCAATCTACTCAGAAACGTCTGTTAGTCCAAACTTACTGGACTTGCACTTTATCCCCAGGAGAAAATTTAAGGATTTTACCAGAAATTTCAACCTGCAGCAGCTGGATTCATGAGGATTGCGCATTTTATCGTTTTTTCTCAAGAAGAACATTGAGATTAAACCAACTATCTGATAATTAATCTCATGGCATAATCCAGAAGAATCCTGCATCCCTGCAAATACTCTGCTTTTAGCTCAGAAGTGGAGGTATGCCAATGAACGCTAAATGTAGATGCCTAGATTACTGTCTTAAAAGACAATTTGCATCAGAATTCTAAAAAGCATTGGAGTAAAGCTATGTATTTAACAATTTAAAGTAATCAAATTAATGAAAATAAAAAATATTGAACTAGAAGATGCAGTGAGTCTAATTAAAAGCTGGAACTTTCACACATTTACAGACACCGAAGAAAAATACAGTGGATTTGTCCACCTCACTGCTTTTCAGCATGGGATCAGCAAAAAGTGGGTGACAAAAGCAGTTCTGTGTGTGCCAAAACCCACTTTCTATACGTAAAATTTCCCATACATCCCAACCTTGAATGAAAAAATCTCCACAGAACAAAAAAATTGAAAAGCCAGTTCTCTGCCATCTACCTACATAAGTAAGGAAGATGCTTAGAGCACAAAATTATTAAGTCTACATGTACAATGATGTTAGTGCTTGGTAACTTGGGACATACTCCACAAGCAGTTTTTTGCCGACATGATTGTCCAGCATGATTTCTGGCCCACATACTTCAGATCTGAGGGAGAGGGAAGTACGTCACTGGCTGCAGCTTATATTGTCCATCTGTTATTTTGCCCTTGAAGTCATTGTCTGTCGCCAGCAAAAGTAAAGAAGGACTGTCTGACATTATACAGCAAGCTCAATCCTACTAATAGCAAAAAGATACTGATGTATTCTCTTTCATTTCTCTCAATTGTGGCACCACTAATTAACAAAGATTATATTAAGTGCTGTGTTGGGTTTTTAACTATGTCAGTGATCTACTGTTTTGACTTTCAAGTGCAAAACTAGGTCTTATTGCACTGTTACTCAATCTGAATATATTTATAATATACAGTTGGAAAGTAAACACAACAGGCTGCCTCTTGCTTTTGCTGTTTCCCTGATCCAGATGCTGGCTATAATATGTTTCTTTCTGGCATTCACTTGATTTGTCTAAAAGAAATCAGTGAGATTTTTCAGCATGTTAACAGCCAACATACGAAGGCTGACACAAGTCTTTTGATTTAAAGTATGATTTTAACCCGTATTTGTTTACCTGGTGTATTGTTGCTCATAGCAGCTGTAGTGCTGGGCAAGACAGGGGTCACAACTGGAGGAGGAATTCCTGCTGCCATATCCAAGAGAGGCTGAATAATCTCGCTCTTGAACACATTATTCTTCTGCCATAAATTTAGCACTCTAACAATTTTACTCTAAAATGAAGAAAGGATAACAAAAGACCTGAGTCATGCTTATCTTTCTTGCTATTATCAGTTACGGAATTCTTAGCTAGCAATGTCAATCTGTCTAGATTGAAGCACCCTTAGGTTTATAAACAATAGGAACCATAAAAACAGTTACACTGTTATACACCAAATCTATCTAAGCTATGAACCTGTGGCTGACCCTAGGCTACATAATAACAGTCTTCTCCCCGCAGAAGATTAAATATATTAAAAACAAATGTATCTGGCTCTTTTGTACCTTTATTCCTGGAAGATGGCATGGAAGGAAAATTATATTAAGGAAGCATTTTAAAGCGTTAGTAATAATTAAAACAAGGAATTATTAGTCTCCTAAACTTCTATACTCAATGTATATGAATGCAATTCTGATCTACCTATGAACCAAACTTATTTATGTCCACTGAAAAATGAGCATATACTAATAAGACTGCTAAATACTTTTATTATGACTATAGCTCCGTATTTTGCAAGCTCTCTTGGAGAAGTGAGGAATTTAAAAGTTTAAACTAGAACACAATTCCCTGTCTATTGAAATTACACAGGAATATTAAAAAATGTGGATCATGGGGAAGGAAAAAAAATCAAAATTAAGACTTCATACAATTCCGTTAGATGTAACTCACTGTTTCGCTTGCGTTTCTATTACATTTCTATTCCACTGTTTTGATTTGCTCCCCAATATTTTCTTTTCTAAGCTTCACTTCTACCGAAAGGCAAGACTTTGCTTTATTTGAAAAGTTGGATAGAAATATATGTGATAGAAAAAGACACCTTGCTTATTGGGGGGCGGGGGGAAAAGTTAGTTGTATTATAAAGAGCAGAAAGTTCTTCAAAGGGTTTTGTGTTTTCTGTCACAAAGATGGTTTAATTATTTCAATTCCATAAAATGTGATCACAGAGCACTTAACCACGGTGTTTAAACCCAAGGAAAAAAAGTCTGTTTGGCCAGAACTCCAAGAGTATACTTGACTTTAATAGTCAAGCAGTGCTGAATTTCCACTGCACAGAAGATGTAATTTAGAGTCCTTTGACAAAATCTCTGAAGGCTTCCATTCAACATTAAAGTACGCAAGCCTTCCTTCTCTGAAAGTTTGTTTTATAAGGCAGTCCTTGACAAGTCTATCAGAGGTTCTAACTTCCCTTTTCTATCCAGAACAGGAATACAGAAGTATTTCTGTGCCTCAGTATCTATCTCCCCCTTGCACTTTCCATGGCTGAGCCAGACGAAGGAATCGGGGGGGGGTGGGGGGGGGGGACTTACTTTAAATGAAATGCTACTGTACTTCTGCTTGATTCAAA
>Ga0065711_1005216_pt1 | contig 41705 bp, 26 predicted proteins | sample Hoacrofraction12_FD_59098 | JGI IMG/M metagenome (GOLD analysis project Ga0065711, IMG submission 59098) | Hoatzin crop microbial communities from Cojedes, Venezuela - Epithelial fraction 12 v2 (version 2) | ecosystem: Host-associated > Birds > Digestive system > Esophagus > Crop | place...
AGACCTGAATACCTTTTCCAAGGCCCGGGCTGCAAAGCACTATTCCAACAAGCCCAGCTCCAACATGGAGATCAGGGGCCGAGCCTCGAGGTTGCTGTTCTGCAGGAGAGCCTCACTAAACCCACCCATTCCCAAAGCGGGGTTTGCAAGGGTTAGGCTGGCATTTGCAATCACCTGGGCATTTATTTTCCCTGTGGATAGCAATATGTGCTTGTCTGCGGCCCTGGACTGACCTTTTAGTACAAAGCAACACAAAACCCTAGACAGCTGCAAAGAACTCTCCCATTTCCCAGCTTATGGAGCTACATCTCCAAACTCTTCTTTACAGGTGCGAACCACACCATGCTACCTCCTGAACATCTGTGCATCAGCTGGAAACCCTTCTTCGTCCCTTGTGACCACTGCCATGTCTGGAGACTAGGCCTGATCTACAGCTACATGTGCAAGGAAAGTCTTCTGCACGTCATTTGTGTGCTCCCTGATAAGGAGCTTCTGTCAGACACAGACCATCCGATTTCTCTCAACGTTCATTTACCTTCATGATGAAACAGCTGCACCTTCCTTAGTTCCTGCTCTGTTCAATTGACTCTTCCTGCAGCAGCCATCTCAGGATCCTCGTGACACACTCGCCGCAAAGTCACAGCCCCGCTCCAACAGTCATGCCAAAGCACCATCACTGAACAGGTGATGACCACATGGTCATCAGATGATGACCACCACAAGGTGGTCTCCTTACCATAATACAGTCAAAACAGCCAATTAAACTAATCCTCCAGTACGGGAGTTCAACGAAAGCTTTTGGCAACATTTACGACAGGATCTGGCTTATCAAAAATGCTACTGATGAGGTGCAATTACTTTTCAAGTGCAAAATGAACTCGAAAACCGCCACCTCAAAACTTTTTTTGAGTCTGTCCATCCCTCTCCCGTCCCCATCCTCCCCCCAGAACGGATGAACAAACGAAAAATAACAATTTCATTCACGGCAGATTTCTCTTTCCCCGACTGGAAGAATTCTGTCTACCCAGCAAAACTTAATGGAATCATTCAATCAGAACATGGATATGCTTCCTTCACAGGCACATTATTAACTAGATGGGCTTGTTTTGACTAGTTTTACATTATATACTCCTTTTCTCAAACACTATACGGGCATCAAACGTTAAGAAAAGCACAGCAGAAAATAACTTGGTCTGATATTTTTCTAACAAAACAATTTCCCAAAATATTTAAAGCACAAAACCAAGCTCTCATTACATATAACCGAAAAAGTATTTAAGAGCTTAAGACAGTTTTGAAATAGCAAAAAACATAGAGGATAAAGGTAGTCCCCCATAGATACCTTTTTTATAAAAAACACCTTATTGTAACAGGTTAATTTATTTTTAGAAGAAATATTAAAAAATTTGTATTCATTTATTAAATTTGAGAAACAATTTGCATACAGGTGGCAGATCATTCTCCTTACCGAAAATAAAAGCCTTCCTTCCCTATGTCACTTAACCAATGCACCTGATGCCCTGACAACTCAGGATCTTTAAGACCTTCATTAATATCATCACAGCGTGATGGTTTACGAGCAGGATGACAAACAGATTAAGGAAGGCAAGTTTCAACCTAAATTTCACCCACGGTTTGGTCTTCGGTGCAACCTGGAGAACTGCTACAACAGCTTGTGAAGAGTTCCTCTCTCCCATGGAAAAGGTCAGCCATCGAATCTCGTTAGAAACTTTTAAACAAATTCACCTTACACTATTCACTAGCAAGAACTGTAACAGCTTAAAAAATACCTAGTAAAGTATCATTAAAGCGTGCAGTACGTTTATTCTGTATATTACAATTACAGTTCCGAGTCAACGATTCCAAAGCCTTTTATTAGATCATAAAAACTTAAGACCAGCTTACAATGAAATCTCTAATCAAATATGAATGAATCATCCGATATGACAGAATTTCTTGAATGAAAAACAGATGGAAAAGTAGTAATGATTGAGTGCTTTAAATCACACGATATTAGTACAACCAAAAGAGCAGACATTTAATCATAAGCACTTGTTTCAAGTTAGAGGAAACACCAGCTTAAGGTAGACCTCAAATCAAGCTGTTCAACAGGCAAATGCCGAGCCAGCACCAACCACAAATGTAAACGAGACCTCTTTCGTATGAATGAGCTTACTACTGCATCCGAGGCACAGAAAACACTGATTTCGCATTTGCTTGGTGATGAGAGGAACTAGGCGAGGAGGGAGGAAGACATCCCTGCACGGTCCTCTTTCAGCAGCCCGGAGACACCGTGATTCAGAAAGTACGGCCACACAGAAGGAAACCATGCTGGTAAAGCTGAAGTGCTCACATTGCAATCCAGCTCCCAAAAGACCCTATTTGTTGAAGGCAACATCCCATCTTTCAAGGCCTACGCACTTAAGAAGTCAAAACAAAGTGAAACCATTCCACTTCGGCAGCACCCTCGCATTAACTCGGCACGTCAGTGTTGCTAGGGCTTTTTGGCTTAAAGTAGCTTGGTTATGATTTTTATTTGTACACTTGGTGAATTATGTTTCAGCCTAAGTCATATTTGGGTTTGGAGGAGGTTTTTTTGGGTCAGTGAAGGGGAGCAGGGGAGAAAAGGCAACAAAAAGGGAGAAGAAGGGTCTGTTTAATCAACCAACAGCAATTCTCCAGGTCACTATCTGGAGACTGCTACAGTAGTTCAGGCATCGTTGCACAAGCCATTCACCTGATATTCCTTCCACTGCCCAAAGCCAAAGCAGGGCCAAATATAGCGCTGAAAAATCAATATACACTGGGGAAGAGCCTCTAGGATTTTGATAAATGCATCTTGTGTCAGAAGAGGAATTCCTAAAAACCTGGGAATGCAGGTGGCTGCCAAGCATGAACCTACGGCATCTATTTCCCCTCCAGAGATAAACAACCCTCAGTTAATTTTGGCATAAGGCACTCTGGGGACCTCCGTAGTACAGAGCACAGCAATAAAAGGGGAACGTGGACCAATGCAAACAGGCTGCTAACGAACAGTCCCCAGCAAGTCTCCCACCCTCGTCCTCCAGCTAACGCTCACGTCCATCTGGCAGGCATCAGGAGAAGCTGATGGAAAAGAGGAGACGAGTACAGGGTGTGTCAGACCACTCCAGCCAGAGGAAAAGTGTTATCTAGAAAGGTTGAGGGAATTAAAATAAAAATTAAAAAATGAAACAAGGATTTCCTCTTGAGTACCTGTTTCGGGTTGCAGGTCCAGGTAAAAGGCCCAGAGTGGCAACACACAGGGCAAACAAGACGCGGCACAGTCACCGACAGATTGCGTCTGAGACACGCAGGATTTTTTCATCGAGAAACGCCTCAATTCGCGACCAACCTTCCATGAAGTATTTATCGCTTCTCATTCATCGCACGGTACTGTTATTTTTAGAAAAGCCAGAGGCAAGGGGAACAGATTACTGATTAACAACTCAAGGAAGCCTTTAAATGTCTGCTCGTATCGTGCCATCTCCTCCTTCCCCAAGAAGTCAGAAAGTTTAATGTAAATACCGTTGTGCATTCAAAGCCTCTTTCCTCCATCACCTGCTCTTATATAAAAGCAAAAGCACAAAACAAGCTTTCCTTCGGTAGGGAATCAGTGAGAATTATTATTTCTGAAAACAACACTTTGCGAACAGCCAGAACTAAGCAAATCCAGTGAAATCTATCGTTGATCAGTGTGAATTAATAAACTGAACAAGGTGAGGGAAGAATAAAAAAAAATAGCAAGTCGGGTCTTGCCATAAAGCGAACTTTCCTGACAGTTACCTTTCATCTAAGAAAACGGCTCTGTATTCAAGTGCTTAAGTGCCACTTTCAGCTTTTAAAAGAGGAACAAGTTGTTAATAATTCACTCCACCTACTCCGTTTAATAACCATTTCCTTGTGGGTAAGAAAGGAGGTGACAGCTAAATACTTTTTTGGCGACAAAACACCACAAACTCGAGTTCTGGAGCTGCGGGCTCCTGCTCTTCCCACCCCACAGCATCAGGACATCCGCAGACCACGTTCTGGGCAGATGTCGAAGCGTCCCCTGCCCCAGCAGACCCAACTTTGCACGAGAGGTGGTTTGATTCCTTGCAGCAGGCAGGTGCTGAAGCTCAGGCAAGAGACGGTGCCTCACCAGGCTGCCCAAAGAGCTCATCCCTCTTGCAGCCACCCCTAGACACGCACACAACCCTGCGACAGGCACGTGCCGGCAGAGAGTCAGAGTCGTTACGTTATCCTACTACTACGACCAGCAAAACATGAGTTTGGGTGCAATCTCAGCCCAGCAAAGAGGTCCTCAAGCTTGAACTTCCCTGCTACTCCGCAAGGAGCTGCCCAGAGTCTCTAGACGTGGCAATTCCCTCCCCTGTCCTTCATAAACAACCCCAAATGTGCGGACCGCATGCAGGGCGTGCTGCAGAGGGCTTTTTACAAAAGCACGACAACGCAGAAAATCCTTTGTGGAAATCTGGGAGCTGGCTGAAGCGTTCTGCAAGGCTCTCCTCGCCAAGCAGCGGGTTACAACGGTGAGCTGTAGTAGCACCGCTAGCTAGTAAGACACTTCTTTTATCGTCATTGCATGGGCTACATTTTGTACGTCTAGCTTAGGGTTAGAAATAATACCGGTTGCAGTAAATACAAGGTTAACTTGATTTCAGCTATCAGGGCTCTAAGCTACACTAACCTGCAGTTTCTCCGCTGTCTTATGCCAGAGCATCTAAATGGTGGCAAAAATAACACACTAAGCCTGACAAAAATAGCTGCAGCTTTTAAATATGCTAACAATAGGACAATAAGCAAACAACGGTTTAATCTGCTTAGTGTATGGTTGTGACATTAAAACGATTTCTCAAGAACTCACTTTTAATGATAATTTGAGGGGTTTTGGGCAAGGATTCTCCCCCCTGACTCCATGGAGAATAGACGAGGATATTTTTAACATTAAAGGGCTAGCCTTTCTGCATGCGAGTTACACTTCTGGAGCACAACAAAACCATATGTGATCCCTGTACCAACACATCCCAGCGTGAACAGGGCTGAAGAAGCTCTTGTCTGCAGAGGCGCGAGCCTGTCGGGAGCCCCGCATCCCAGCTGACCGGCCAGCAATCTGAACCTGCTTCAAAGCCCCGCTGCGCCACGCTGATTCGGTGCCTTTCTGAAGGAGCTTTTGAAGCAGACCCACTACAGAAAGCAAGCAAGCATCTGAAAATCCGGTGCGGTAAGAGGGCATCCCCCTTCCTTTGAAGGGATAAATTAACAAAGGCGAGTTATTCGGCTCTGTTAGACCAACTGGACTACCACTCCTTCCTCTTAGACACGGGGATTAATCTCTGATTTCAAAAGCCCGTAAAATCATGTAACAATATTAGTCCAGAGGCTCTCGCAAACCACTTCTTCATACACACATCAGCACATTTTTTTTCAAATGAATTGAGACCAGACAATGAGATCCAGGAAGAAGGAAAGCAGGGAGCTGATATCTCCTGCGTAACCCCCTGGCTGCCCCTGCTCCCGCCAGCATCAGATCCAGCCGAGGCCCAGCACCGAGCTGGCAGAGCCGTCCCGAGGGCTGAGCAGCAGCATCGCAGCAAAGGCAGCGGCAGGAGGCCGACGTGGCCAGCGGCAGTGGCCTGGATGGCGAGCAGGGACGCAGCCACGTGTGGGAGAGCCATTTTGAGCAGCCTCGTGTAGAAGATACGGTTTGCCCATCACCACCGTTAGGACATCCCCAGCCAAGCCCCCATTGCTCTCACAGAAACTGCTCAGCAGCAGCCACCCCTATGCTTTTTTTAACCCAGCAGTTCCTAACGTTTTGCAGGAGACTACTATCAACCCTCAAAAACTCGTCAGAAAAACACCGCTGATGACTTCGGTAACGTGCCCAACGGCCTCACAGACCACCAGTGGTTTGCAGATGACAGATGGAGAACCACCTCAAGAAGCGGCAGCTCTCCATCTGAGCCGCAACACGGGCCAGAGAGAGGTCTTCACCTTAGGGGCAAGAAGCCCAGCGCCTTTTCCTCAACCTCTCCAGACAGCTGTAGTTTGCAATGGATATGTCCCAACGCAAACTATTCATCAGCTGCACTCAATCGCAGCAATAAGTTATATCATTTCACTATTACTGTTATCAGAACTTGGGAATGCATCCCAGAAAAGCCAATGGAAATGCTGTGGGAAGGTGAATGTCTTTCCTAATTCAGTAACTGTACACAGATATCCCCAGAACTTCACGCTAGGCCACGGCCAGCATACTGGGGAAACACAGCTGGTCAGCTGAGAGTGTTCATCCCAATTCTCAGTTTCATTACTTAAAGTAAAGCTTTAAGTTTAAAAAGGACTAGTTTCCATCTTCTTTAATTCTAGCATTTTACTTCTATACGACAGATATCAAGCTGGTTTTACATTTCTAATACGAAAAAAATTGCTTAAGATTGTGCTGTGACAAAATGAGAGACTGTAAAGTTTATATCAACAAGGAAAACTAAACAGACTTACGGGAGGTAGTTATCTGAAGTACTGCAAGCACAGCCTTCTAAAGAAAGCAAACTCATGCTACAAAGTATGCTTAACGAAGATCTATTTGATAAATCTCAAGGACGGTATGAACAGTACACAAGTGATGTTTTTACGAGGACTATCTACAGCATATCTAGAGGTTTATTTACACAATTGAGGTCTCTTAAGACGGGACCCCAGCTTCGCGCTATGCAAAGGGCATAGCATCGCTCAGTTTAAAACCACAGGGAGAAAAAGTAAGAGGACAAGAGAGCTCTGTCCCTCCCAACTCACATATGCATCAGTCCCCTTACGCAGACTGCAGCCAAGTTCACTGCTAAAACAAAGAAAAATACTGTAAAAACACACACACAAAAATACTTCAAACCAGCACGGTACCTTGCAGGACAATTCCTTCACCTTTCTGCAAGCAGCCCGCTGACACCCTCAAAACCAGGCAATGGCCATTCCTGTTGTGCCCATGTATCTGAAAAGCTCTCTCTCCTGCTAACCACAGCCCCTCAATTATCATGAGATTTTCCATGTAACACCAACTAAAAATAGTCTGTGTAGTCCTCGCTCTGAAGATGTCCGAATTCAGCAAGTAAGAGTTAAGGAAAAGCAACTTTGCACAACAATCTCAACAATTTATTCCCCCTCCTTCCCCAGGCCAAAGATGTAGCAATATTCTGAAGCCAGAAAAAGAGAAAGCAGCACTACCAAACCGATTTTATATTCCTGTGCAAGATGTGGGCTGTAGGGGTTTTGCCTTGTTTTACTTTTACAAGCAACTAAAATTCCTAAGCACCAATTACGGGTGATACATTTTTCGAAAAGAGAAAACATTTCCCCTCCTCTAATTAATCCTTAATTTATGCAAAAAAAGCAGAGAGAGAAATCATTTTCCTAAAAACACACCTTGCCGATGACTGAACTCCATTCAACTCAACCCAATTCTCTCCTAAAATGGTTTCATAATAATGCTCTAAACATTTTGATGTTGTGCTTGAGATGCTTCCGCAGAACAGATCACATTTAGGACCTGGGTATTGCAAATCCCTTTCTCACCCTTTTACATCAGAGAAAAACAAGCAACAAGGATCAAACTTCTCCTTCGTTTGTGGCAAAGAGAAGACATTTTGGTTTCCTACAAGCACACTGCAATGATTTCATCTCAACTACAAATGTAGTTCTGGGGCTAAAGGCTCGTCATCCATTCAAGTTTATTCACCATGAGGACTACAAATCAGTCGCTTTACCATAACCAGGACAGGATAAGGTTTGAAATGGAATATCCCAGGACATGATTAAGCAATTTTTTTTTTTTCCTTAAGCTGTTTTTCAACACCATTATTTCAGCCGTGCCTGAGACTTGGAACAGACAGCACCCCACAAACCCACGCATAACTTGTTTCTCCAGAGCCATGCTTGGTATTACTTCTCCTTTCTTCTCCCAGAAGGATCTGCACCAAACTCCTAAAGGTAATAACAACAAAAACCAGACACGACAATGGTTTGCCCAAGTGGGTAACTCCCTCAACCCGACAGCAACTTTTAACAGCCATTTTAAAAGCCCATCAGGATGCATATGTATAGGCAGGCACCACACCTGAAAGCCAGCTGATGAGTCACTTCCAAGATCAATGACATTTGCTGGCATTTACAAACATGCCGAAATATCTTTCTGTTTTTTGCCAAACACTGTGTTTTAATTACCATTCTGCAAATCAAAATATAAGATAGACACTTTCAGCACGTGTATGCACTGCAGGGCTGAAAAGACTTCTCCAAAATTTAGCAAAAACTGAGTAAGCGTAGAGTCTTGAGTGGAAAGCACCAGGGTGACCACTGGCCAGAGCCAACGCTGCTTCTTGCATAAGGTCACATCTTCATTGCCAGTCAGCCCTACCCTTCACTCACCACATGCACAACCAGTCTGAGCTTTCCAGCATGAAACAGGAATTCCCACGGCTCCAACGCTGGCAGAAGTCTTTTGACAAAGAGATATCGCTGCCTATCTCACATCCCACCCACTTACCGTGAGCACAGCTCCCTGCTGATGGCTAGCTGTTTGTTTTTTCAGTAGGCATACAGCTGAGCTATTAAAAATACTCAAAATGGAGTCCAAAAGTTAAGAATTCCAGAAATCCTGCAGGAGTCCATAACACCTTAAAAAAAACCTCCTTTCATCTGGGGAAAAATACTCTGAGCACACCAAACTCTACCATCAGGTTACCCAAGCTGTTAACCAGCATCAGCCTTTGTCCTCAGATACCTCAAAAGGAAAGTAACAAGCAACAACGAAACCAATTCAAAAAAAAAGAGTAAAAAGACTAAAACCCATCACACTCACAGTACTGACAGAAAAGAGCACTGTGATTCCTCTTGTGCAGAGCCACAAAATTCAATCTAGCACACAGATACAAAACGGGGAGTAAAACCTTTAAGTTGACCTGTGTTACTACAGTAGTCTTAAAATGAGAATCTCTTTCAGGGTTAGGAAAGTACAACCTCCTTTACCTGACGGACAAGTTTTGGAGCACACGGAGGGAAGAGAGATTTCTCCAAATCCAAAGCCAAAGACTCATACCTGGTAGACAAGGATCTCTTCCTTTTTTTCCAACATAATAGCTCTGCCTCCTTAAAAGTTTCCTTCCCCAGACACGCATTTAAGTCCACAAAAATCTAGGTTAGGTCACAGCCCATTTTTCCACCCCCCAATCTACTGAAGTTGTTTTGAATAAACCTCGTTTACATTTTTCCAACTTGCACTACCAGAAGCGCTTAGATCTTCCGCGAGATCTCTTCCTTAATATAAAAGGACCTAAAGGCATTTTGGAAGGCAGCAGAGAAGGGAAAGTTGGGTTTTTGGAAAACCCGAGCTCCTACCTGGAAAGCAGATAATGCTTTATACATCCTATCATCCCTAGTATAAACACCTCTATCTGTTTGCACCTGGAAACAAAACACTTTTGGAAGAGAGAAGGGGAGAACACAGAAGACGGCAGCAGATTGCTTTCCACAGCATTTCATGCATTGAGACCAAAACTTTGGTTTCCATCATCTGAAGTGCTGCAGTTTTGAGCCATAAGATCTTTCTCGGCTCCACAAGCAGCAGACAGTCTCCAGGATGAACACTGTGGCTGCTGTGCTTGTTTCATACCAGAAGGACAAGACCCAAGAGATGCCGTAGCAGGATCATGAGGAGAGGGAAGAAAGGCAAACAGCCCAGAGCCCAGCGTGATACGCTTTGATCAGCCTGTGTTTGGCTCCTCATTCCAACGCAAGGAGACTTCTCCTTAATGGGAGCAGCAACTCAAAAACCTACTTTGCTTCGCAGTACTGCTTTTAGGCTGTGAAAAGACTTGTAAGGTGCTGCTTGCTTCTGCTGTCTTCTCCTCTCTAAGGGAAAACAAGCAGCTCCAACCAGGGCAGGCTCTCCTCAGCCCCCTGCCAAGGGTGAGGGCTGAGCTATTTCAGACTCCGCAGGCTGCCGTGCTCCGTCCTCCCTCCACTCCCAAATCCCACTCGCCCAGCCTGGGAAAGTAGAGATGTGCAAGTTCTAACACACTTTGTTCCAGCATTTTACATTTGCATTTTGCTCTCCCACTTGCAAGATAGAGCTCCAGAATATTTTACTGCATTCCCATGACAGGAACAACATTTACTAAAAGTTTCTTCTTACCAGAGCTAGGCATGTGGTTCACTCTAGGTGGATTCAACAGCTCTACTGGCTGGTCTCTGCCAGAAAGTCCATCTGGAAAGAGAGGGGGAAAAAGAAAATTAAAAAAAAAAATCACATGAACTGTTCGGTTAGCTGAGCTATTTTAGACATTCCAAGTAGAAATTTAAAAAAAAATTACTAAACAATTATCAATGTAAAACAGAAACACTCAAGTAGCACAAATCGACAGAAGTAAGAATATGAACAGCAGAGCTGCACAACAACTGCTTACGCTAAAGCATAAAAGACACTGTCGCCCAAAACGCATTCAGGTCTTCCCAGCCTTTAAATCCACAACTGGTACCGATCCCAATCCAAGGAAACAGGCACGCCAGCTTATAAACCTTACCATACAATAACTAAACTGCAAGTCCTTCTTTGCTCGGAGAACCGAGTGAGTTCAGACAGAAACGCAGCCCCGTGAAGCGAAGTTGAAGAATGGCTGTAATACGCCAGGAAGATGTTAAGGAAAACTGACAAATCACTGCAGATTAAAATGCATAGACATGCATAACAAGCCCCATTTTGCATAAGTTTGGATTTCAGAAAGACATTAAAAACATACTTTGTAAATGATATGCAGAAATCCATCTCGCTGAAGCAGTTCTCTATTTAAAACATTTCAAAGATTGTATCTTGCATTCAGGTAGAGTTAAAACAGAAGAACACAATACCTACTGCTGCAGACTGCCAGACCAGATTTTCTAGTCACCCATTCCCCTGCCATCTGCACCCTCCCCCAAAAAAAAGTTGAAGCAGAAACAGTAAATTATGCTTTCAGTACTTAGATTATGAATACTTGAATACAGAAAATTTATCTCAAACCCATTTGTTCCACTGTAAACATTTCCACCTTTGCCAGTTCTGTCTCACTTGTTCTCCTCTAATGCCTTCGCGCTCTGTGCTGTAGCAGAGATACAATCAAGCCAAACCCCGTCTGGAGACATCAAAGAAGCGACCCCATTTCTCTCAGAGCAAAGGACAGTATTATAAAAATATTATGTCAGTGGAACATTAAAAAGCACACAAAACTAAAAAAATTTAAAAAAAATTTTAAAAAACACACTTCATTTTCTTCTCCCTATTTTCTCCATTCCAGGTTTCTGGAGAGAAAGCACCATTGGGTCTTCTCCATCACTTGCATGGGCTTGCCTCCAGTGACTGTACCCAAGGATAAGTGCAGCCTCAGGTAATAAATTAAACTATAACCATGCTGAGTTCTCCTTCTCGAACAAGTAACATAGATTATTCACATTATAATTTTTTTGGCTTTTGGTTTGTTACTCCTAGAGCCAAAAGAGTGGCTGGGCTTGCTGTACCGGAGTGGCCAACCTACAGCATTGGTGGGATGACACTCAGCCAGCCGAGCTTCACCGCCTCGAGCAGGAGCGAATGGCAATAAACGAGGAGGCAACTGGATTGAAGGGATAGAGTGAAACTTCCCTATTTTTAACAGAAACATTCTGCCATCAGCCTCTCCACATTAAGAACACAGTGGTCACCAAAGATCAAAGAGCAGAAATACATAGCAAAATATACAATACTCCCTGGTTACTAAAATGTCAGGTTTTACAGCCTTGTTTTTTCTATAAGACAGGCATTTGCTATCTCAGCCCTCATTACTAATTTTTTAATTCATTGGCAAACTACAGCCCTATTTGCTGCTGAAGCCTTTGCTATGTTTCTGCCCTGAACACACCAGCATCGCTCAGGGAGCACGAGCAGCTCTGAAAACTCATGTCTTCAGCCTTCCAGTGGCTTAAAAAAAAAAGAAGAAAACTTAAAAACTCGCTGTGGTGGGCTCTCCTAGCAATAAAGCTGCAGCCACCCAGCAGCCAGCCGGCACGCCAGGCGTACCCGTGCCGGAGAGCATGGGGAAAGGGAGCCTGCAGCAGGGAGAGGTGAAACCAGCCCCCGGAGTTTCCCCAGGGAGCTTCTCCGCCGAGCTGTTTCAGATGAAGATGTGCCCTCAGAGTAGGTCCCGTCTACAAACCAGAGCCATGGGCCAGCAGCCCAGGTGCTCCACGAGACAAATCCGGGTCAATCTTGACGAAACCCCCCATTCGCAGCGAGGCCGCCGGAGCGAACGTGCCCCTTCCCACGCTCAGCCCGGCAGTTTTGAAGAAGCGACGTGTTAAACCCATACCTCCAGAGGTACAAAGCTGCTGGCAGAGATCAACTGACAAGAGCCCACCTAATCCTGGCGCGAGTCCGCAGCACCAGGTACTTCGGCGGGCTCACCCGGCTGGGCAGAGACCCCGGGCGGGCACCCGCAGGAAGCAGGTAAGCCGCTTCGACGCCAACCAAACGACAGGCTTTCGGTTTCGTTGTCGGCGGAGTTCCTCCCCCACTGTTGTGAATTTTCAATCTCAACAGCGCATCAGAGATCACTGTTGAAAGCGTTGGGTTAGTGGGGATTTTTAAGATTTATTTATTTTTTAATTCTAAGAAAAAAAGCACCTATATTTTTCAACTAATTGAAAAAAAAAAAAAGAAAAACACAAACCAACACTCTTCAACCTTTGTTTCAAAATGAGTAATAGACTAAACGGAGAAGAACGCTTAAGAACATCTTTTAAAGCACTTACGCTTTAAACACTGGAAGTGAAACCAAAAACTATGCAAGACAGAGGTTCTGCATTTGCTGTATTGAGTAACTATAGAAATGAATCTCTATTTGTTAAAAAAAGAGGCGAGGGGTAATTTATCAGGAGATATTCATATAAGGCACCTCTTCTCCTAAGCTAGTAATATGGATAAAAAAGGTTAGAAGAAGATGTAAACACGCAAGCCGGCACGTCGCTTGCCTTCTGCTGGGGGGTGAGCTCCCTCGCACCCCAAGCACACTAAATGCACGCACCCAGCAATCACAGCACAGCAAACGCTGCCTGCACGAGTCGGTTACTGCTTTTTGTTTGTGAGACCCTTGGGTGGGTATGTGCAGACCATAATCATTCACCCCGCTTGCCCCTGGTAACCCACCACCTTCCCTCCCAGCCCTCTGCGTCCTCCTCTCCCGCGCGACTTGCAGACGGGTACCGCAAGGTGCATCACCTCCGTCTGCAGGAGAGGAGCCTGCACGTCCAGGCAGGCCCCTTCGGCCCCCTCAGATGACCTGGGACGTGCCCTGGGTGTCTGCATTCGCTCCCTCAAACGCACCTCCACCTCTCCATGGGTTGATGTGCAGAGGCTGAGGCACCCAGCACCCATGGCTGTGGCACCAGGGCATCCCCGTGCTGTGGCTGCAGGCTGCAGCCCCGCAGTGGGAACAAGCAGCCCTGGCATCTCCACAGCTAACAGAATGCTGAGCAGCAAACAACGCTGAAGACATTTCCATTTACTCGCTTTCTGGTTTGGGGTGTTTTGTTTTTGTTTTTAATTGAAGTAGCTGCAAACACACGTTCTGCTCTCCCGCTCCCCATACGCACACCTTTTCTGTTACTACAAAACACGAGCAGCAGTGAGAAAGCCAGGACCTCAGAGATATTTCAAGCTCATTTCACATAGAAGCGGCACGTATTTAAGAGAAGCCTATGCTCTGTAACCAGACTTTCTAAGCCAGATCTCAGGTTTTGTCCTTTTCCAACAGTCATAGGCCAAAGTCAAAAACTCTTACTCCAGCCACCTCCACAAATGCAGGCAGAGCCTATCTGATTTCAGACACCACTTTCTATCAGGGTACTGCAGGAGATTCCCCAAAAATCACAGTCCTACTTCAGGTCAGCTACTCAGGATGCGAAATCTTCTTTTGCTCTGATTGCGGTGGTTGCACAGTATCTGTATTACTCAAAGCTGCAATAATTCATACCACCAGTGAGCTTCACAGGACGAAAAACTGAGCATCTTTGACTCAAAACTCTGTTGCATGTGCAGACTTAGCTTGGCTTTTGAGCCCCAAAGCAAAGCAAAAAACCCCAGAATACAATACCTCACCTCTTGAAGCAGTTAAACATTGCTGTTGTCTCCTCAGCTTCCTACAACAAGCTAAAGATACCACAAGAAGCAAAGAAATCCTTTCATTTCAAGCAGCTACATGATCAGTTTGTCAGGAGTTAAAATACCACCGCATTTAATGAAGCATCACATCTGCTGCCAACACAACGCTGACCAAAAAAACCCCAAACTGACCAAAAGCTCAAACCTTCCGAACGGAGCAGTGGAAGGAAGGCTTCACAATCATTTGATGTGATACATCAAATTTTGATCAAGTACTAAAATCCATACACACCAGTACTGCCCAGCCATACTGCTGCCCACAAATGCACTTGCTTTGATTGATTCCTCCTCTCAAACAGAAGAGCTAAACTGATGTCAAACTTTTAAAGAAATATCTGTTAAAAAGCAACAAACAAAAACAACAACAACAAAAAAAACCACAAACAAACAAACAAAAAAAAAAACAAACCCCAAACCCTGAGAAGTGACCAGTGAAAGGTGGAGTGGTTTGGAGTCCTAAGCTGTGATTACATGCTCCACATAACTTTAAAAGAGAAAAATAATAATCTCTCTGTTTTGCATATTCAACCACACAGCTTCACAGATCCTGTTGTACCACCACATCAAGATAAAGTGGTGACCTGGGGGGATCTAAGCCTCAAGAAAAGGGTGTTTTCTGCTTCTGCTGCACCGGGTTTTCTCCTTACCACCGTTACTGGAGACTCTCTCCCAAATCAATCTGTGTGTGACTGACCTTTGCGAGACAAGGGAAAAGCACAGTGGTTTATGCCAACACTTAGCAAGCACTGCAATAAAGAGCGGTCAGCGAATGCAAAATGAATACAACCACTTTCCACTACAAAAACGTTTTGCCCCCTCCTCCGACCTTTACAAAGTATTTGGCTCCAATCCTTTCCATGCTCAAACATTACAGAGAAAGCTTTAGTAATTACAAAATTAAAAAAAAAAAAAAAAACCACCACCAAAAACAGAAACTCAGAAGACACTAAAACTACCTGTACTACACACAGTTCTACAGTTTCATTCCCGTTACTGCCTGGAAGGGATCAGGGGGAGCTTCTGCCTGGAAGGGATCCCAGGGGAGCTTCTGCAGTCCCCAAGGAGCAGACAGGGATGGGAAGCAGTTTGTCTTAGTGCCGTGAGTAGGCAAAGAAAGCGCAAAGAGGTCAAACCATGCAACTACAATTTGACTCTTACAAGCCACAAACCCTGGTTGGAATAGTACTTAGATAAACCAGATTACCTGCAAAATATTTTCAACCTCTCTACTAGCCAAATTTTTCCTAAGCTACTAAAAATAATTGTCAAGAAAATGCCCTCTTGAATTGGTTCTGTATGAATCATTCTAATGATTTCACAAAAAAATACCAGAAAAGCACAGGGGTGAGTTGTCCCAGCTGCACGAGGGAGGCTGAACTGGGCACATGAATCCCAGGGCTGATGGCAGCCAGTGATGAACCGATGCCTGCAGACCATCCAGTCCACAGTGTTCACTAGGGAAAGACAAACTGCACTGCCAATCGAGCCTGAGAGGAGGCAGACACCAGCCTGGCTGATTTATGGTTGGAGTTAGAGAACATTTAGCGTAGCTTAATTTCCAGACGGGTACTTCTACTCATTAATTAATAAGATTAAGCCATTATTCATTGATGGGAACTTGAACACTTTATTTTCATCCTACTCTGTTCCAAAGAGTCATTTCAGTTACTTTCAAAATATAGCCAGGACAGGTTTGGAAGTAGCTGGGTTTGCAGGATTTAAACGTGTTGAAAATGGTAAAACTGGCTACAGTACACTCCAGAATAAGACAGACACACGCACAGATAAAAACTCTCAGTAAAGATGAAGCAGCAAAACAAACAACAGTATCCAAGGCAAAACCAAAAGAGACTAGGACAGGGAAGTACAGCTCTATAACCTCAAAAAAAAAAAAAAAATCACAAACAAAACCAGAACATTTAAGCATTCAGTGAGTTCTTGAAGAAAACTGTAAGCAGCCTTACTGTAATTAACTCTGCTGAGTTTAAAAATGCAGGGCAGAACTTGGAACAAAGAGGTTATTTAAAGAGTTTTCCTTGTATTCAGATCTATTGACCTGAAGCAAAGCACCCTGGCCTGCTTGAACTCCTCCAGTAAAGTGATGAACCACCAACAATGATCTTTAAAGGACACCCAGAGTAGAGGAAGAGTCCTACAGGGTCACAGCAGTAAAATGTTCAGAAAGGCGGGAGAGAAAGGCAGGAGAAAGAGGTGCAGAAAATCAGCACTGTTGATTCGGAATTGATTTCCTGAAAGACAGGATCATTTCAAGCAGCAGAACAAAAAAATCAGGTAACAGGACAAGTAAGATGGCTGCCTCCAGGTGAAGTTCAAGGCAGGCAAACGATTTGTTTCTCTGTCAGTATGTCTGGCTGGCAAACTGGCAAAGAAAGTTTTTATTTTACTCAAGTTTTATTGAAAAAAACCCAAAACAGCAACCCACACTGAGAGGCTACACGGGGCATGTCAGTAAGAAAACCAGGTCTGTATGAATCACCCTAAACCAAGTACACACCTGGTTTAAAAAGTCCACTCGGTCATCATCTGCTTCTGGATCCGTTCTATCCAGCCTGTTGCGGTAGCTCACAATTTACTGCTAGGAGGAGTAAAGATGCATTTAAACCTCAGGCACGCCCTCACACCACAGATACACCCCTTTGGAGCACGAGATGCAGCATTCAACAAGTTGGAACATGGATACATGCAAGGGTCAACGACAAACGAGTAAAACCCTACCACCTTAACGATGATGATGATAATAATAATAATGGTCAAATGTACAATTACAACATGAGAAGTACCTGGCAAAGCAAGGATACAGTAAAGAAAGGCCAAAGCGCTTCACAAAACTGAGCGTCCACCGCTCGGCAATGATGCAGAAGACACCAGTTCATTCCAGGACGCCTTTGCAGGCGCATATGCAAGGCAAGGGAGGTCATCGCTCAGGGGTGTGACAGCCTCCATGGCCAAAGCACTGCCCTCGCTTTTAGATTCAACACCAGAAGATGAATTGTAGGCAATCAAGGAGAAACCTCAGAGAAACAATTTAAAAATGAGATAGAGGGTCTGCAGGCATCGGTAGTTTTTCAAACATCAGCCCGTTCTCCGCTGAGGGAAGATGATATAGCGGGCCCAAGATTTTTTCTGGATGAGCAATTATCTGCTGACACAGCGAGTTTGAGACCTCTCGACCAAATACATTTCTGGTCTTCTTTAGTCATATACTTTCCGGACAACACTTCACTACAGAGCAGCTACCAGTTATTTTTGAAAAGGCAGGGAATTATACCTCCTGTAAACAACAAGTCTTAAAATCTAAGACCCTGCCATTGAACTGCCAGTCCATGGCCTCCACACGAGGCAGTTACTGCCACTTGCCATTCACAGCTTCGGGTTCCTTTCCAAGCCGGTTTCGGGGTGGGCTTGGCACACAAATTGCAAGACCTCCAATAGACTGTACCGTCCTCAGTAACAGAGTAGGATCTAGAGCTTCTTGCTTATGTATTTCCAATTTCTAGATAAGAAAAAGGAGTGCAGAGGAAAACTGTTGAGCAGTAAGACATCCCAATAAGACACCTGCAACAGTCCAAGTGACTGGTGATGAATCTGATAATCGTTTCATTGCAAACCACTTGCAAGGCAGTTACCAGACTATTTTGGCTATTTTTTCATCAAAAGGATACAGCTCAAAAGCTTGCCCCCATGCTTTCCAAGCCAAAATAAAAAGAAGCTGCAATTTCTCAATGTCCAATCGATAAAAAGCCTCAGGCAAAACAAGGCAGCTGACAGTAAGCCCAGGATAAATAGCCATCCGCTGGCATCTGAGAGACTATCCCAACCACATCCTTTCAAGAGTGTGCATCCACATTTTAAATCAGGCGTTCGCTAAGGATACTACAGAGAAGAGAAAGGGGATGTGTGTGGATCAATGACTCCTGAATTTGTAGTTGTCATCAAGCAAACAATTGCCTTGTTCTCCTCACCGCTTTCTAGTAAAGCAATTGTGAACTTGTCTCACGAAAAAATGGAGAGAGAGAGATCCATTCCCTCTCTCTCCGACCATGCCACCTTTTCACCCGCTTCAAGGTACAGCTGGCAGCCACTCAAACACAGCAACACTGAGCTTCGCCGAAACGCTCAAAGACAGAATCAGCCTCACAGTTACTTTCACTCAAGAGATGATCTAGTGCTTGCTTGACCAGCATCACGTCCAACGTCTACACGTGGAGGAGTGCTGGCAGGATCAGCTTTCACTTCGCATTGGGAGCGGGCTCACCACCACATCCACGAGGTGTTCCTTCTTCTTGCCTTCCCCTTCCCCCCTGGTCAGGGCTGCCCGGTGGTCTTCAAGCCAGGGCCAGCTCCATCCCTGGTCTCCAGGCTGCTGTCAGCAGCTCACGGGGAGGTACCCACCAGGCAAAGTGAAAGCTCCTCACTCTCACTGGCACTGCCCGGGGAGTTACACGCTGTCTCTTCCAGGCCCAAGAACATCTTCGTTTTCCCCCCCCACTATCACTATTTGTGTACCACAGTCACATCATAAAACATGTCTTGCATTTTAAAAGTGAGCTGGGGGGTTGTTTTTGCTGCACGCTGTGCAAACAGCACTTATCTGCGTTACGTCTTGGCAGGCTTTGGGGTGGGTGAGTGGGTGGTTGTGGCCAACTCTATCGCCGTATTTCCAAAACCAGACCACGTGCTAACCTTGTAGCCTTGGGATACCAGGCAGCTAAAAAAGGATCGCTGAGGAATAAAATCTCTATCCTTGACCGTTAAGCACAGTCCACTAAACTGACTTGCATATTAACGGCTACGGCATGTAACAACAAGTTAAAATATCAGTAATGAGAACAGTAATTATCATAGACGTATTATTTATTTGTCTACTCATTCGAAATTTACAGAGGAAAAAAAAGTCTTCAACATTTACAAGAAAGCAATTAAGGCAGCAAATGGATTATTTCTCTTTAAACCTATGAGAAAATGCTCAGTGCATATTTCCTCTCTAATTTGTCTGCACTCAAGAATTCTATTTTTGGAAGTCTCCCTAGACTGTATCGTAGCACCACATGTACTGTAATGGCATTTTAATTAGCCCAGAGAGCTGGAAGATGCACTATGCATCCGAAAGAGAAGCAGCCTAACAAAATGAGAGCATCCTTCTCTTCCCTTCTTTGAGATTTACAGCAGCTATCAAGTCGAAATACCAATTATGGTTTCAACTGGAATCAACTGTGACTGCTATAAAAATCCGGTGCATTGCAAAAGCCTGTAGAATTCAACAAAAACAAATGGAGTATTTAAGCACTATTTACTCATATTTTAAAGGTGGATGGTAAAAATAAAGTGCTGCAGATCTCCACAGGCAGAATGCGGGACAGAAGAAGGAGACAATAAAAAAAATACATATCTATACACACACATTGGAGCTGGGCTCTAAATGTGTTATTGACCTGCAAGTATAATCAAGAAAACACCTGTTAAGATGAAAGCTAATCCAATCCTGTTTATATGTGGTTGTTTGGGGGGGCTTTTTTTAATTATTATTATTACTGCTAATACATCTAATATTCAAGTTAACCACCTTGCATTGACAGTGGGTGACATAATGCATAAAAATCATCAGCATGGTCTTATGTATATTTACTTTGTTGTAATTCTGACTTCTTATTTCTGATGCAGTAGAAACTAGGTCAGGCTGATGTCCATCCCAGTTACAGAAGAGGCTGACCTATCTTGAATCATAAGCCTCCTTCACGCCCTCGACAATACCGATTCCTCCAGAGACATTCACGGGCCCAGATGTCAGGCGGAGGATGCACAGCGTTCCACTGAAGCCAGCAGCAGACCACAGCACTCAGCGCCTCGCAAGCAAGGCCTATGATGGATTTTAAGCTTTCTTTTGCATTATAATCCACTTGAATACTTCACAAGAGTCAGAAGATACTCAGGCGTAACATCTACAAGAGCTTCGTGCTGTTTTCCTACCCAGAACCTAGCAAAGATAAATACAACTGATCCCACTTTGGTTAACATCAAGGTAAAAGCAACACTCAGCAACAGTTACTAAGACAGGCAACCTTTAATATATTACTATAAAGTTATCCTAGAAGCCAGATATCTAAGACGCGTTACAACAGGCAACGCTGTGGTCCTCAAGGTGGTTACAGATTAACATCCAAATGACAATCCACTACTTCTCAAACACCGAGTCGTAAAAGCGTTGTGCTCTGCTTCCTACGCCATTGTTTTCTGTAATTCTTTGCAGTGGGAGCATAACACAACTCCCACTAAACATGACAACCTTCAGTCTCTTCAGCAGACTCCGATGACTTCATCTGCACAGAATCTGAAAAATATGTCATTTTGGAAATCTGTGGTAATAAACTAATTCTTTACGCACAAGTGCAAGTAGCCTAAGGTCTGTAGTAACCTCTCCATTAGATCGAAGAGATAAAGCTCACAGAAAATAGTCCGACATAATGACAGCAAAATGGAACAAGCTAGCCATTTCAGAAGACTTGCTTCCCCGGCGGGCAAGGAAAGTCAGAACCCCCTACAGCCAGCCTTCCCACCATCCCCAGGACAGATGCAGCATGAAGTGAAGAAAAAATAAGATACTAAGGAAAGAATTACCACATTAAAACAACAGTATGTGTAGTACTCTTTTGATGTGTATTTTCCCTTTTAAGCCAAAAATATCCATATTTAATGTTGTTTTTCATTCCATTCTTCTGTAACAAGTTTCAAAATCAACTCATTTGCTACACAGAAAATAACAACAAAGTCCGATTATGGACAAGCTCGAGCATGCACCTGCAGCAGAATTAAAACACTTATCCTGTGTCCTGATCACTTGTGACACCTAGGTGGTCTGAGAAAGATCACTCGGTCTTCCTCAAGGTGAGATGGAAAGCCCTGAATGGGAGCAGGTGTATTTCTAAGCCAACCATCTACCTAGCAAAGAGAGCCTACCACAAAACTGTACTGAACACCAGTGTCCCAGCTGTGCCCAAACGCGCTTCTCGGCCGGCTCAGCCTCTGTTCGACAGCTTCGACACCTCCCGTGGGCAATCTCCTCTGGCACGCAGCCACCGGCTAACCTGAGCGCCCGGCAGTTTTACTTCTCCAGTTACAGGCAGAAAAGACTGCTATCTTATTTCGTACACACAGAGTCACCGTGAGCATGCCACACCAGGACAGTACTGTATCAGAGAGCCAGCTCTATTCTCAGCGTATCTCGCCCCACCATTTCCCACAGCCAGCATCAGAAGGTATTTGGTGGTGGGCATCCAACACCACCTCCCACCTAGTGCTGCCTCAAGCTCCAGCAGGACAGCTCAGGGTTTATACCGCATGGAGAATAAACCCCATCGTTGTGCCCCTGTCTCCCCGGAGCGGGGTCCGCAGGATCCCACTGTGTCGTGATGTTAAAGCCACCTCACATGAGATGCTGCCCGCAGAGTCAACCTGGTACCTTTGCACAGCACTTCCCTGTCATCCCAGCCCTATCCGACATCAAATTAACGACTATCAGCACCAGACAGCAGGAATATTGTCCCAGTCTACCTGGTCCTGAATATACCAGGCACTATCTACCAGCTTTAGACTGTCTGCATATATCTTCATGTCAATTAATGTACAGATTTCTGAAATTTGGACTTCAGATATTTTTAAAATCCGGATTAAAAAAAAAGACGACTTCCATTTCAAAGCATCTAAAAGTAGATTCCGCTTTCACAGACTTGGTGGAACTGCAGTTTTCCCACTTGCAATGAAGGTGCTGAGACTACGCTGTTTATTACTATAAATATATTCATAAATATTTTCCCTGGCACAAAGCGCTTCAATTTTAAAGGCAAGAGATTCATCAACTCTTACAGATAGCTTCATCCTTACCGCTTTTATTCTGTCAGCGAGCACACGCTTCTGGCAAGAGTGGAGGAGGGTACAATCTGCCACCATCTGCAGGGTGCTATCCATCTGAAAAGGTGACTGTCCTCAAGAAATTAGCATAGTCCAAGCATTAAACTTCACTCTGGAATATTGTGTTCAACCAACAGGCTCTTTCAAGTGCCGTTCTGCAAAACGCTCCTGTTCCTTGCTGCATGCTGGGCTATTTAAAGTTTTAATTTTTTTTACTTTTATCACAAGTGAATAAAACTTTCCATCCTTCTAGGTACGTGAATAGGGTAAAGCCAGTGTTCCACAATCTCAGATAAATTTTTCTACAGGAGATCAGTATTATCAAGGCAAGGTGCTTAATCTGCTGAGACAGATCCCATGAACTTCAGCACACTAAAAAAAGCAAAATCCACAGGACACCCTTGGCATTCAGCAGGAGAGGTGCTGCTGGCACCCGGCCATTTCACAATCACGGACTATTCAGAACACATGAATTCACGTTTGATAGCTACAAATTCACAGATATAATGCCACTTTAATCAAAATTAATATTTCAGCAGGTTTTAAAAACTGATTGGTGATACAAAAATGAAGCGAGGAAAGAAAAAAACCTTGAAATTATCCGCAATTGTCAGCAGAAGGAGACCTATGAGGCACATTTTAAAGGCAGGAGAAAAGGCTGAATAACCTGCTTAATTTTCCCTTCTCTCCAGTTGAACAAACTGTCGGGAAGAAATCCACATGAAAGATAGCCGGGCTCTTCGGCAGCTTCGAAGGAGATCCCAGCTCCTGCCCACACGCTCACAGGACACTGTGTTCAAGCTAACGAGATACCAAGCAGAGAAAAGCCTTGCCTCGTTAAAGAGGGAACAAGCTGTATACGAACCAAACCGCATGGGTTTCCTTCCCTACCCCAGCCCTGCATTTTGCTAGCACACATGCTAAATGAGACTCATCCACAAAACTATTTCCAAGGCTAGCTGTGTCCAAAGGCTCTGATCCTTTCCATCGCAGAAAAAGGAAGGGATAATAATTACCCAGCAACCCATTACATTAATGATTTCAGAAAACAGGCTAACCTGGGGAAAATTCCTGGATGAAGCAGAGAGGAGGGAGAAAAGAGGCAAAGGAAACTGATGCTTGGACCCCTGCCTGGACACTGCTGGCAGCTGGAACCATCTACGATTTCACTACTAAGCAGATGCCTTCTCGCCTTACAAGCTGCAGCTTCTTGAGTGGATGGCAGAATTGGAAAGAGCAGAGGAAAAAAGGGAGAATTTTTCATTGAGGAAAATAAATACAGAGACATGGAAACAGGACTGTCAGCAAACAGAGCAGGACTTGGGTTTGATGGAGCTGCTGGGTCCTGGGCGCCTGACAGAGTGCAAGGCTTCGAGTTTCAACCTTTCAGAGTGCTCCATCCTTTCTTCTACAAAACAAGAGCTAAAATACTGGGGGAAAACTCCACCCAAGAAAGAAAGAAAAAAAAAATCCTTCAGAGATCTGAGAAAGCTTCCAATCAAAGGCAAAATACAAACAGCCCAGTCAAGGAAGCTGGACTGGACATGTCCACACACAGCTTGCTGGAGACCTACATCTTCAGAAACTTGAGCAAGACCCCAAGAAGACTCTTCTCTCGTCCCTGCTGTCACACCAACCTTATTCAAATTGCATGAGGACAACACACTCGGAAACAACAACAGCACCATGGGTGCTGGTGCCTTGCATCTTCATCCCCTATGTATCACAGTAACCACAGCTCCCGTCTGCCCCAGGGCTTGAATTCCGTAGGACAGTGTAATTTGTTTAAAGCCAGCTCCCACCGTTTTCATGTACATCCATCAGACTGGCAGAATTTATAATTAAGCCATCCTGAGTGAGATCAGTCAGATCCACACCTACCCAGTGCCAGGGCTAGCTTGACAGGGTCTGAAAGCAAACGCCTTGCTCCATTCTGCCTGTTAACTGTTTTATTCATTAGGACAAATACTTCATCCTAAGAATTTGTATTTTTAAATATGTATTTGAACTGCAGCAGGCAGGGACTCATTTCAACTTGCACTGCTGTAGTGGGGTGAGAGCCAGCGGTCAGATGGAGGGCTGGCCGGCCTGCCTGCTCCCCCCCCCCGGCACGTGTCTTCCCCGGGTACCTGCACAGCCTCTGCAGCCCTGTCTTCCCAAGAACCTCGTCCTCACACGCGGTGTCTTCTCTGCATCCAAGCCTGTTACTGCAACAGTGTAAAATCTGTTGCTCAGAAGTGAAAAACCCTTTTGGTCAAACATTTGAAGGACCATGCCTACCAGTGGCCTAAACTGCAATTCACCCTAAGCCCACTGAAGACAGCAATCACATGTTTAAAACGCCATCCTCTCTCTCAGAAAGGGAAAAAAACAAGTTCTGTTTCCTTCCTTTGCTCATAATTCAAGTAGCTGCACATAAAAATTTAAGAGAACAGCGTATAAAGTTTGGACTGTTATTTCTGTGCAGTCATTTAACAGATCAGCACGACACAGTAGCCGTTACCAGAAACACTTTGGCGAGGTGGAGCTGCAACATCATCAGCACGTGAAGGGACAGTCCATGGCAAAGGAAGAAGCGCCAGTCTCCAGGGTTTTACATCGCAAATTCATGGTGCTGCTCTGGGAAAAGCTGCCGTGCAGCACCCCAAAAATTATCGACATGTAGAGGTCAAAACGCTTCCGCAATGTACTGAGGGCACCCAGGGCAAAAGAGCCAACGGAGACTCTGCTCAGCTAAGGGCAACTGTTTAATCAAAGCCATCAGTTAAACTCTGAATTGATTCTGGAAGAACACGAATCAACTGCAGTTAAAACAACACACGCAATTCAAAACAGCTGTGCCCAGCAGGACCACACTCCAAACTTCAAAGCCAGCTCTCCACTCTCAAAATAAACAAACCCTCCCAAAAGTGCCAAAGACAAATGCTTATTTTTAACTAAAAGATAAGAATGTGGAGCTATTAATCAAAAAACTCTGTTTTACTTCAAAATACTCAAACTGAGTATTTCTGTGGAAATGCCTGTCTTTATATTCGAGCGGTGAAGATGACACACACTTTGTACAGAGAGCACTGGCTGGGGACCACGAAAGCCATTTCGATAGCTAAGGGTGCATCTGTCTGCACTCGGGCAAGAGGAGGATGGCAAAGGACTTCTCACGCTGTTGCGATAACACCAACAGAGAGAACAGGCCTCTTGCTTCTTGTCAAAAAGGCAGAAATGCCCATAAGCATTAATGTACTCGCTGAACTGCTCTTGACTGAATTTTGGTAGTGGTCCATCAATGGAGTTCATACAGGAGCTCCTCCCAGCTGGCTCTCCCCAGCCCACACCAGAGCTGCGGCAGATCTTCCCAGGATTACGGAGGGTCTTGGTCTCATTTTAGGCAGATTTCAACACACAGACCTTCTGTTCCACAAAAGTATTTAATGCTTCCTTTTATTGCATTAATCACCAGCACATGCATCTGGCAGTTATTTCCAAACTTGCGCCACTAATTCACAGCAAGGTCCTCCAGCAGGTAAGGAACACAAGCATCATCCCTCAGGAGCTCTCTAAAAACCTTACTTGCCAACAGGAAAAGTGCAACTTGTACCACCTCACAACCAACAAAAGCCGAGAAAGCTCCTGAGCACATGACCTTCTTGTTGAACATGGTTCATACCACAAGTCCAGATTGCTCCCCAGCTTGATAACCAACCCCAAAAGGCAGGCTCTCTCAAATGAGGCTCTCCAGCTTGCGTCCAGATTTTCTTCTCATAACATGATACACTATTTATCCTTTTTAAGAGGGGAAAAAAGGAAGACCCAGGGAACTACAGGCCAGTCCATCTCACCTCTGTGCCCAGCAAGATCATGGAGCAGATCCTCCTGGAAATGCTGCTAAGGCACATGGAAAATAAGGATGTGACTGACGACAGCCAATGTGGCTTCACTAAGGGCAAATCGTGCCTGACAAATTTGGTGGCCGTCTACAGAGGATTTACTGTATTAGTGGATAGGGGAAGAGCAACTGATGTCATCTACCTGGACTTGAGCAAAGCATTTCACGCTGTCCCACATAACATTCTTGTCTCTAAATTGGAAGGACATGGATTTGATGGATGGACCACTCGGTGGCTAAGGAATTCGTTGGATGGTCGCACTCAAAGAGTTGTGGTCAATGGCTTGATGTCCAAGGGGAGACCAGTGACAAGTGGCATTCCCCAGGAGTCAGTACTGGGCCCGGCGCTATTTAACACCTTCATCAACGACATGGACAGTGGGACTGAGTGCACCCTCAGCAAGTCTGCCAACGACACCAACTTGTGTGGTGTGGTTGACACGCTGGAGGTAAGGGATGCCATCCAGAGGGACCTTGACAGGCTTGAGAGGTGGGCCTGTGTGAACTGCATGAAGTTCAACAAGGCCAAGCATAAGCTCCTGCACTTGGGTCAGGGCAACCCCAAGCACAAATACAGGCTGGGAAGAAAATGGATTGAGAGCAGTCCTGAGGAGAAGGACTTGGGGGTGCTGGTGGGCAAGAAGCTCAGCATGACCCATCCCCAGCAGCGCGGGCACAGGGCGTGGAAGGGGATTCTGCCCCTCTGCTCCACTCTGATGAGACCCCACCGGGAGTCCTGCATCCAGCTCTGGAGCCCTCAGCACAGGACAGACCTGGAGCTGTTGAAGCGGGGCCAGAGGATGCCACAGCAATGACGTGGGGGCTGGAACCCCTCTGCTGGGAGGAAAGGCTGGGAGAGCTGGGGCTGTTCAGCCTGGAAAAGAGAAGGCTGCAGGGAGACCTTAGAGCAGCCTGCCAGTACATAAAGGGGCTCTTAAAGAGTCCCTCAACATCTTTCTTATCAGGGAGCATAGTGATAGGACAAGGGGTAATGGCTTTAAACTGAAAGAGGGTAGATTCGATTAGATAAGGAAGAAATTCTTCACCCTGAAAGTGGTGATGCCCTGGCACAGATTGCCCACAGAAGCTGTGGCTGCCCCCTCCATGGCAGTGTTCAAGGCCAGGTTGGACGGGGCTTTGAGCACCCTGGTCTGGTGGAAGGGGTCCCTGCCCACGGCAGGAAGGGTAGATCTGGGGGATCTTTGAGGTCCGTTCCAATCCAGATCAGTCTGTTATTCTGTGATGTTAACTGCTGGCTGTGTAGCTGGACACTGGAGAAGGTGCTAGGAATTACCTGAAGAAAGCAGTCTTGATGGGAAGAAAAGCAGAGCTACACTGACAGCCAGCTGAAAAGGAACAAGATCTCAGAAGCACAAAGAGATGTTTTGTCGGATGCCGCAAGCAGCGTGCTTCCACGCGTTCCTCTATGTTATACCCTAGGCACCTCTGATTTTCATCCACGAGGTTACACTGGCTTAATCCTGCCTGCCTCCAGCTCTGACTTACTGCCAAACGCAGGCTCTTCCGCTGCGGCAATTCCTTCCGCTCTCCATGTTCCTTGCAATGAAAGTCTCCTCCGCTCTGCTCAGATCGGGCGTTTCAGTACGCTCACATCTGTGGGACCGAGGACGCTGGGATGCAAGTTTGCGTTTGGATAAATCGTGTGCATTTCAAACAGTGCAAAACCTCCATCCTCAGCCTCCAAACTGCTGCATTTCTCAAAGCTGAGACCTCCCTGGATAACTTTTGCTGTCTAGGAGAAACCCAGGCTGTTTCGCACTTTGGCAGTGGTCCCTGCTGTTAATGAAAGTAAAAGTGTTATCCTCGTGAAACTGGGACTGCTCACAGAAACCAGCTTCAGCCTGCACCTCGGGGAGAGAGACCGCGGTTTACCCAGAGAGTGGCTCCCAGCACTGAACCTCGCGCCTTCCTTCGTACACCCCGATGATGGAAAGCAACGGAAAGCTCTGGCAAAGGAAAACCTTGCCAACGCCACGGCAAAGGTACAATCGACAGCTTCTCCCTCACACTCCAAATGTCTTTTTTTTCCTGTTCTATTGCAAACAGGCAGTTAACACAAGCTGAAATGCTCATGCAATACATTATGGTTTTTTCTTATCACTTTACCACAATGGATCATTATTTCATTGCTATCTAAAATAGTAATATTAGATAATATTAGTAATACAGATTTGCTATAGTAAAAGCATTTAAAATTGCACTAAACACAGTAACATGAGCACATTTCATAACAGAAATTTCTATTCCCTGGTCTGCTGAGGAGCAACGCGTGTTTCCAAGCCAAGGAGCAGAAAGTCTGTCTTACCACAGGCTCAACTCAAAATGCCGGACTTTGCATGTGTTCAGAATAATGTCAGGCTCTCAGTACCGCCGGGATGTGCAAAAAAAAAAATCGTCCACCATCCCCCCTGCCTTTTACCTTCAGGTTATTGTTGCTTAGTGGCTGCACACAGCCAAAATGCCCACCTGCTGTGCCAGGCGGCTTCAGTAACATTATGCACGAGTGTCTGCTCCTTACCGGACCCGAACAGACTCCCTTCACTCCAAACAGCCTGTGAGATACCTCGACTCAGCCAACCGATGGTGCTGAGCGGCTTCAAACAACAAAAAGGCACGTTAACAGCACAACGCACCAGAAGAGGTCCACACCTCTACTTTCTCCCCAAGTTTCCTTGACAAATAGGACAAAAGAAATGAAAAAGCATGGTAACGAGTATTACTTGTCCACTGCTTTCAAGCACATAAGCTTTTACCTCCAACACGCTGCCTCTCAGGGGACTGAGAAGCCCCAAACCACCCCACAGACTGCACCTGCGTAAATTCCACGGCCGCCTGGACGCGCACAGTGCCCAAGGTCTGTCCAGAGACGGCGTTCATGCACGGTAAGAAATCTCAGGAGCTTTAACACCTAGGTGAGGTCTGAAATCCACGAGGACTTTTCTGAATGCAGCATCAGATGACTGCATGATGAAATATTTTTTGTGTGTTACAAAAGAAAAATAGCGTTCTAAAAAAAATATTCTGTAGATGTCTCCAAATATTACAGCGGGCAGAAGGTCTGCTGTATGCTCTCACCTGCGATCCCCCTCCCACCCAAAGGTACTATTGGGCTTGCTCCCAGGCAGTGGCCAGGTTTCACCTTTGTAAGCAGGGAAACTACACAGATGAACTGCAAGCATCACATGCTGTGAACCACCTAAACTTCACGCAACCAAAAATGTGTTGCACCAACAGTGGAGTCCCCGTTCCAGCTCAGGAAAGCCGAAGATACCAGCTGCAGTGGCCCAACAGCCAGAAGGCTTCCTAGGTTGCTCTACGTGTCCTTCCAACCTTCTCTTTCCTTCCACCCCCAAAAAACACCCCAAAACACCCAAAAAAACAAATCTCATTCCAAAAATGAACTTAATACACTAGTTTCAAAACCAAGTTAATGCCATGAGGATAAGACATTAGCAAGAACACATTTCTGATTTAAAAGCTCACTCCCAAGTCCAAGTAAAACTAAACACTGATTTCTGACCACTTAAAACAGCAGGCTTTAAGTCGCACACCAGTTGACAGGAGCTGCTGCAGGTTATGCTGAGCGTAGCCACACGCTGTCTACTCACACCCCGATGTGTCCGTGAAGCAAAGGCTGCCATAACCCTGTAACAGCGAGCAGAAAGGCAAGCCGCACCATCCCAGCTAGAGAGCGTTTGACACACACCTACCCCGCCACAAGCAGGAAATGAAAAACCACAGCTAAATAAAACAAAGACTGAGAGTTGCAAGCAATGCAGTAAGCCAACGTGTAAAAACAGCAATGCCAAGAAGTGTCATCATTCTTAGTAATCAAAAAATGGCTAAAAAAAAAAAATGAAAAGCCAAGGCTTTTTTTTTTTTTTCCCAGTCATTCCTGGTTTGTTATATTGGGTTTTGTTCAATGATTGCAAGTAGAAAAGTGTAAATTAAGAGACTTGGTTTTACTGCTTAAGATACTCCTTAAGGCACCATTTACTCAGCAGTAATCAGAAAAATAAAAAGTATTTCAGGTTTTGTTTTGTTGTTTTGGGGTTTTTTTTTGTTGTTTTTTTTTTTTAATCTGAAGTTATTTATCTCCCACTTCTCATCCTAAAGCCAAGGCTGCCGCAGCTCACTGTGTGCCCCAATCCAAAGCCAAATGGCACCTCCCAGAAAGCCATCAGAAGTCCATTAGAGTTTCTCCCAGCCAAGGCGTCCCGCTTTCCCACAGAAGGGGAAAGACACTGAAAAAAACTATTAGCAAATGGAGGAGTGGAGAAATCAAATTTAATCTCTCAAAGAACTGTGAAACAAATCGTCAAAGAGAGGCGGACACGGCCACGCAATAACCTATTCCTGGCACTTTGCTGCCGACCTTGTGGACGCGACACTGAGTGGAAGGGGCCATCCCACCACTCCGTGCTGCTTGGAAGCAACATCCAAGCCCTGCAGACATTCAAATGGCCAGAGAGACATTTTACACATACATTTAGGAAAGCCACAAAACACATTCAAGACTTCTCGGGGCGGGCGGGAAGCATGTAAGAAGATGGCAGCTTGAAATCAGCAAGTTATTAATCGGGAGCTGTTACAAAAAGCATCCAGAAACCCCACACTGGTGCAAGTAGAAATGTCTGCACCAAGTCCGAGCACTCACTTCTCTCCCATGCTGCTGGTGACGATTTCTTCCTCCCCCCCCCTTCAGAAAAAACCCACCGATACGAGTCTCCGGGTTACGCTCCTGGCTCTGCTAAACAGCCACAAAGGTGAGCAGGCTCTGAACTAGGGCAGACTGGACACAATAACCCAGTCTTTTTCAAGTCAGTGATTTTCTCTCTCAAGCGATGCTGCTTTCACAGGCAGGACTCTCTGGAGAGCAGACATATGCTGCCTGGAGTTTTGAGCTATATTTTTGTTTAATGCATAATGGGCCTTGAACTAACTCTCTCTTTAAATAAATTTAAAAGGAATGCCTTTTCCTTCACGACACCTTTCCAAATCCATATTATATATGTTGAAGATCATAAAATAGAAGGCTTATTATATAGAAGACAATGTTATCAATTAATACATTTATATAAATGCATGTATATGTATTGGTTATATGCATGTATATATACAATTATTGTCCTAACACAGTAACACATTCCACTAGTTTACATGCACAGCAAGTAACAGCATGTTTAGTAAATGCACTGCATGCCAAATGACGGTGAGAAAAATCCCAAACGGTGTAAAGAGGACCTGAATTTATTTGAAGATGTTTCAGCTGGATACGCCTTGCTGCAAGCTTTATGCTCCTTCTTTTAGGGTGGGAAAGAGTGACCGCAAATCGGCAGTTTCCTTCGACAGTGGTGGCCCACAGGAACTGCTTCTCCCTGCACTGCAACAACTTTAATTTTGCACGCTGCACAGCCTGTGGAAGAAGAGCCCAAGGCACGCACCAAACGTGGATGAACAGCCCTGAAACAGCCCAGGTACGAAACGACGCGGAGACAGGGGCACAGGGGTTTGTTCTCCCATCGCTTTCAGGGAGCACACCCACCCCTCCGCCCGGCACGGGAACCACCGCACGCTCCTCAGTCCTGGTCCGGAGAGGGACAGCCAGCTCCGGGCAGTCACGGCACGTGGCGGTGCACGGCACTCCCCAGCACCGTTCACCCTTCTTTTCTGGCTCAGGTCATCCTAAGTATGCGATTCTCTCCTTGTGCCAAGTCACTTCAAGACGTTAACGGCAAGGTGGGGTCTCAGGACGACGAAGCGGGCAGTGGCTAAGCAGCAGGGGAAGAGGAGTCTGCCGGCATTTCCCATGCTCCAAGGCCTTCGCCACTAACAAAACACTCGTATTCTCAGTTTCTCATTTCCTAGAACCACTGCACATTATTCTCCTGAACGTATTATCCTACCTGTATGTTATTTAATACAAAAATCCCCCATGACTTCCTACTTTGCTAAACGACAAATGCCTCCATCAGCTTTGGCTGCACCTTTCAGTGTTTCACACTGACAGCTATTTTTGTTTTCTTTTCCCCTAGCCAGTGACGGAGAAGCCAGCCCTGTTCATCTCTCGTACACTGCCGTGGCTGCCTTTTGCTGGCGCAACAGCATCCGGAGGCAGTGCTGCAGCGACAGCCCTGTCAAACTGGCAGTGCCAATCAATGGACTCCCTCAAAAAATCAATTCTGGCCCACATTTCAATATGCCGAGTGCCCAGCTAGCAGGGACTGTGTCCATCCTTTGCACTCCACATGCAAAGGAACGGCTGAAAACACTCCATGTTTGTCTGCTCTGTTCCTCTAGGTAAGATCCCCCTGCGCTGTGTAGGGTGTTTCACTTCTTGAATTGGAAATGCACCCAGGCAAAGGCGGCCCCGCCATTACTGAAGTGCTGTACAAGGAGGACTTCACGCAAACTGAAAGCCTTTGGCCAGGCTTTCAGCACAAAACCACCAAGCTCACACGTGAATGGACCCACAGAACAGAAACGTGTCTCAGCTGCGAGCTCTGCATCCACCCATACCCAAAATGGCGCGTTCAACCCAACCTCGGCCAACGGGAAAAGCCCTCGGTTTGCTGCTTCCCCGGGCCCAGCTCTGCCGCTGGGCTCCTGCAAAGCAAGCAGAAGCAAAGAACAACCTCGGTTTACGCAGCTCCTGCCCCTTCCTAGCCATAAATCTTGTGTTTCGACTCTTCTCTGCTATACATTAAGAAGTCACCAAGTAATGCAAGGGAAATCCTTGCTGCTTTACCTCCAATTCCTTCTCAGTACTCGAGACATGTACTTTGAGAGTTCTTTATGAACACATTGCTCTCAATCCACGGTTTAAAATTCATCTTGCCCCTGCATCGCTGTCATCCTGTACTCCTGTCTCCGGCATACACAAGGCTTGACCTTTTCAGATTTACATTTACAGCGTTCAGAATCTTTGTGAGCTCTGTTGCAGAGAAAAATGAACCCAGAGGAATTTCTGGAATGGCGACTGGACTACTGATGTTTCCTAGGGCAAAACACACACTGCTTTTATTCCAGCTTCCTAATACCCTGGTAAACAAGAGAAAATTGAATGACAAAAGCAACCTAACTAGCTGGAATCTTCCGATAGATGGAAAACAGACTTCCATGGCTGCCCACACTGTTTCGGCAGTTAATGTTCAAGGGTAGCACAAACAATGCTCCAAATGAAGAATGCAGCAGGAAAAAAAGATGCAGACCAGCAATTGTATTTCCAAGTGCAGGACAGCCAGGCACTTTACTCCCAAAAGCACCCCACCATGTATCCAGCCTCACGTTTCTCCTTTTCCTTTGTGCTGCAGATGCCATACTTCTTTTCACTGTGTACCTAATTTATACAGATCCCTTCCATCCAGCTGCCTCAGTAGCACACAAGAGTTACGGCGTGTTCCCAGGCTCCAGGCTCCTCCTGCCCACCCCAGCAGACCTTTCTCTCCGCTGCCAGCCCCAAGAGAGAGGCACACACCCTTTCCCTAAAACATCAACCACTTGTAATACACACTCAGACCCCAAAACACTAGATTTACTAGTGCTCCCACCCTGTGTGACCATATCTGCACAGCTGCACAGGAGTGCAGAATCAGGCTCTTGGGTAAGGATGATGAGTTCCTAGTTAACGATGACCCTTCTTAGACACACACATCTCTGGGAAGCCCTCTTGGTCAGCCATCTTCCTAAGACCAAGTCAACCGTTTGTATGTATTTCATTTTCATCATGTTAATGACTGAAAATAAAAAGCATGACGAGATGGGCTAAGCTCAAGGAATGGCAGCATATCCCAAGCATCTTCTCCACAGATTCCCTACCCCAGACCCATCACCCCACTTTGTAGCTTGCCACCCCATAAATCATCGGCCTCCTACAAAATGCTCAGCCTCAAGATAACTCTCCCTCAAAATTCATCTGCAATGTATCTGTGAGATTTCATATATTTGATATTTATTCACCTGTTGATGTTTCCAGCACTGTATACTGAACAGAGAGGAAAGACACAAACATGCACATACAACACTTACAAATCAGAAGCTCTTGCCTCTGTTCTTAGTATTGTTTTCCTAAACTACTACTACCATACACAGTCTATCCATCTTGTCCTCCATCAATAAAATCCATTGATCAGTGTCAGCCACAAAAATCCAGCAAAAAAGTAAAAAGAGTGATAAGAAATTGATAGGTAACTGCAAAAGAGACAGCTCATGGGGCAGAGGACACAGGGAATTCCTGTCAGCAGGGAGACGAGCAGCTCAAGGCTCTAGCAAAGGTGCAAAGAAGTAGGAAAATAGAACACAGCTAGAAATAAAAAAATTTTGACAGTCCTGCCTGGGGCTAAGAGCCAGCTAGCTTTTAGCATTTCTTTGAGAGCTCTACCTGTGAACTAGAGAGTTTACAACATCCATAAGCTTTTGAGCCAAGTAGTTGAAGAAGCGAGAGCTATCAGCAGAGCTATGCCATGCCAGAGGGGTGATGACCCAGTCCCCTGCTCTTCCAAAACCAAGCATCAAGACAGGGTCTGGGTGTTCTGCTGGCAGCGCAAGACATGCTGCCCACGCAGTTCTTGCAACCTCTGTGCTATCTCCTGAAAAAAAACACCCAAGGAAGCAGAAGCAGCACCTTTAAGTCTTCAAAGCTGGCTCATTGTTTCAACCCAAGAAATTAAAAATTGTAGTGCACCGAGAACAAATTATCAACAGGCTACAAAGTTACTGGACTCATTCTTAAATTGTGATTACCACCACAAAGCCCGTATCCAGTCATCTGTGGCTAACTGGAACTCCAGAGGGATGTGTGGGAAGAAGCTGGTGCGTGTAGCTACTCGTGAAGCCCTAACCAAAAGGCCCTGAGCAGGCTGTTCCACAGCAGCTGGCCCAGTGTCACTGCCGGGGAGGAGACACCGCAGCCCTGCACGGCACCACAGCTCAGCGACCTGCGCTCAGCCTCGCAGAGTGTGGCTAAGGGAAACACAACGCGTTCGCTGCAAGCAAGAAAAACCCATTCTGGCTGGCCTAAAGCGGAGCAAGAAAAAAAAAAGCCACCAAACTACACTCGGTCTACATCACCCTAGATTGAAGCCCATAGAAGAAGTATTTGGAAAAGTTAAATATCATTGCAAAAATACTTGCCCACCTTCCCTCTGGCTGAGGACATCTCTCACACTGCAATGTATGTGGCCTGAAATGAAGCTGTTGACTCACAGATGCGGGCCTCGAGGTCACATAAAGCTGCTGAGATCTCCTGCAGTTACAGGGCAGTAAGTCTGCACAGCTTGTGTTGTAATGTAAATCTGAAATCATAATTCACGGGGGTTTTCGTAGTGCCTTGGGAAAACACTCGTCCCCAAGAGACTTGGGACAAAACCATCTACAGAGTATTAGGAACACCACGCATGTGCCCACTGCTGCTCAATACTTTAAAAACCAAAGTCACCAAGTAGCAAGGTCACAATTCTGTGCCTGATTTGATATATAAAAATTATACAGGTGACTGAATAGTTCCAGCTATTTGAATGATTCACTCAGATGCCTTGAGTGAACTTTCGAAGAGAGGGGGGTTTTGGGGTGGGTTTTGGGGGTTTGTTTTGTTTAAGTGCTCCCTGTTGGAAACATAAGGAATGGCAGAGCAGAGAAAGCTGAAATCACACAAACTCAGATTTCACCCAAAGGAGTAAATAGCAATGAAATACTGGAAGTCTATAACAAGCCCTGAGACACACATGCTGACAGACACCAGATCAGGACCTGCAAGTGTAGATATACGTATTTGAATGCGAATACATTCTCAATTGCCAGCAAGTGGGGAAGGAATAGCTTCTGCATCCCATTCACAGGCAGAAGCAAAACCAAAAAAGCAGCCAATCAAATGCAGTTCAGACCATGACCAACCATCACTACCAGATGACATGGTGGGTTCTCCAGGAGCTTACTGTCTTCAGAAAGTCCCACCAGCCTGGTCTCTCTTTGATTCACTTAATTTTCACTGAAACAAATCACAACCACTCATGGGTAGGAGCAACTCCACAGGGCTAACTCCTACCTCCATGCCGTAAATTCAGAGTCTTGAACCTGCAGCTGTACCGTGGAGCCACGAGAGAAGACCTGGAGCCACAGGCAGCTTTAGTGAGGTAGAGAGCTGAACTGCTGCAATCGAAATCCTTTAGTAGCAGCTTGGGATCAACGGAAGGTGGAGAAACCACACGGGCACCTCCAAGCCCAAGAGCACTGGAAGCAAGTAGCCCTGCATTTCACCAGAGTAAAGCCAGGAAGGACAAAGCAAAGAAACACCAGGATGATGGTGTGTGACCAGGGGTCTTCAGAGCACCTCCAAAAGCCCACCAGCCTCGCACACCACTCTGTCCAGACTCACTTCTTCCTCCGCAGAGCATACCAACACATGAATACACAGCAGAAGGGGTAAATATTGCACGTCAATTTGGGTTTCGGACTGCAGGGGGAGAAGTGGAAAGAGAAGGTTTTTCAGGCATAGCTTTGGTGGCTCTCAAGTTGGGGAGCTCAGCCAGCCCTCGCCTTGGGGAAGGGCAGTCAATCTGCTCCTGCTACATTGGCAGTACCTTATGCCGGGTTCCCTAAACACATCAAATCATTAATAAAACCACATAAGGCAGAGCTATTTTTACTCCTGTGGACACCATTAGAAATGCAAGCCATCCCTTGCAATACGGTGGTTTTTAGTACACACATAAAATTATTATCTGTCCTCGAAAGTAGATACTATATATAAAAGTAATCAAGCAGGACTTTGAACGTGCAGTTTAGAAACACACAGATCAATAGAGCTGTTGTTTACCCGCAGTTTAGGAATCTCCCCTCTTAAGGAGGCCTTGCACTAATCTGGTGCTGGTATCACACAGTGGAGCTTTCACACACGTACTGGCAGGCAGCACCCGGCAGCAGCAGCTCCTCCGCACAAAGCAACGCACACTTGCGACGGGAGACCGTGCTGCTGCGTATAGATACATGCATATGCATGAGATGGTGCTGCTGCAACATATAAATGCATGTGCATAAAGCAAGACGCAACTACTTAAGGCTAATCCCCAAAAACCCCAGAATATATATAATATAACTGACAAATTCACAGCCACGCATTCACATTTGCTGTGGAGAGAAAGACCTGCTTTGAAAAATAACAGCAGAAGAAGGAAAACGCAGCACGCAGATTTTTAAACACTCGGGCTTTCAGAGAAACGAGTGGTATGGAACAGACTAAGTTTCTCTCATTTCTGTCACCACGTGTTTCATCAGAGGATGCCATAAGAAGGAAAGGGGGTGGGATGCATGTGGATAGGGATAGGGACTGAATAAAAAGATGCTAACCCTGGGGTTTGACAGCACTTAAGCCTAAGAGGGAAACCTCAAGTGCCTAGTAAGATTCAGGGCAAGGTTTTACTGTCATTAACTAATATCAGAGTAACTCAAGGCAGAATTAGGGCAGCCTCACTGCAATCCCTTTCTACTACAGGGCCACAGCCACTAAGAAAACCCAAGCTACAACCTCCTTTCCTCCACAGGACGGCTGTCTCCAGCTAAGGGTGCCGCACACCAATGCTTTAGGCATGCGTGGAGCTCAGGGCCTCGCAACAGAAAGCTCATGGGTTGCCCGACCAGCTTTAGCACCACCATCTCCCCTGCCATGAGCACTCACTTCAGCAGGCCCCATATTCCTTCCCCGTGTTGCTCCTGCATCTCATTCCTGCCCCTGCGCTAGCTTTTTGGTTGAAGCATAGCAACTGTCCTTGCAGACACACGGTGAACCAGACCAGCAAGTGCATTAAATAAGCAAAATATACACTGACATGCAGTAAGACCTGTATTTTGAGGTACTGCTAACTAATAATATATCAACTGAGGGTAAGCTTAGATTTCCAAAGGACCAAGCTTCTACAGACTTTATTCAAAAATGAAACACTTTCACCTGAAGTCAAAACCCCAGCTAGAAGTTCCCATCATAGACACATATGTACAATTTCTGCCCATTTCTGTCACGTAACAGGGATATCAAAGAGCCAGGCTTGAGACTGCACTCTGAAAGCACTTCAGCTGCGACACTGCCGAAGCGTAAAAAGGTTTTTGAAACATACGTAGTTATCTAATAAAACCAAACGTCACTCACTAGAACAGCACAGAACAGGAGGAACTGGCCTATGGATTTTGTGTTAACTTAATATTGACAGTTTCAAGCCCAGAAGTATTACTTACAAAGAATTAAAAAAAAAGAAAAGAAAAACATAACATGAAGATTTTTCTTTGCAAAGGTCTTCAAATAGTTGACGAGCAACTTGAGGACCCGTAAAGCTGGTGAAGAACAGCAAAAACATGCTGAAAAACTTCAAACTGCAGTCTTAGGTTACAGCATGACAGCATCCCCGAGTATTTAACAATTCCCACTTAAGTCAAGCTAACAGAAAGATTTAACTTTGATTTCCACTGAATCACTACCAAAAGCTTTCCTTTACTTTAGGATGGAAAAAGTATTTCCCCTCCTACTTTTTCCAGCTTGCTCAGGGGAGAGTTAGAGGAGGAGAGGAAGCACAAAGAAGGTGCCAAAAATAAGCATGGTTTGAGTGACCGCAGCTTTCCCCTTGCATTTGGGTCTTCTCGGGGAGGCCGATTTCTTCCTTGGCAGAGCTTTCTGCCTCTCCCATCTGCCGGGCCACGAGCTATCACAAAAGCCAGGCAAACCTGAAACGTGCCACGCTCTGACGGCGTGCTTTGCACAAACAGGGTAAGACCTTTTATGCAATAACCTCCTCTCTTCCCCTGCCCTAGATTTTCCTTGAGCAGACACACTTGTGCCGATCAGCTCTCCTCCAGAAAGACCTCTAGCAGGGCTGTTCAAGAGCCTGCTCCAAGAGCCATCTCTGATGTTCTTTGGAGGCAGAAGCATTATTGCTGCAGCAACGCAGCAGAACCAAAGCCTAGGAAAACTCACCACCGGAACGGAGTCCCAGCCGCGTCGCCAAGGCCCGTGTCTTGCACGGGGAACAAGCAGCCAGGCTCCCTTCCCCAGCTGAGTGGGCACCACCGGCCAGGCATCTCCTCTCATAAGACCGAGTCTGTGGTGCAAAGGAGATACCGAAACACGCTCAGGAGGCGATCAACCCTGCGCAACTGCACCTACCGTTTGCCAGCTCAGAAATACACTTCATTAAAAAGCAGCTGCTGGACTAAGACCTGCGTTCTTCAACATTTCAAATCTTGCATGGGTGGTAAGATGTGGAGACAGACCATTGAACTGGTCACATGCAGCCTTGAAAAACCCAGCCCCGTTTTCTAAGTCCTCCCTTTTCTAAGTCCAAGAACAGTCTCGGTTTCTTCAAAGCCTTTTGTAACACACTGCCCTTCTACTCTCTCATTAGCCTTAAGTGCTGCCATTTGCTAATTTCGAAACGCAGTTGGTCATAAATCAAAGTTCAAAAGGTGCTTAAAAACAATTCAGTCACTGCAGCTGGTGACCGTCGATCTTTACAACTTCAGTAACTTCTTAGCAGGGAAATACCCTTCTAACAGCAGCATCAGTCTAAGTGTATCACCAGCTACTCTTTGGGTTTAGGTTCCATTCTTGAGGCTTCGTTAGCCTGCGAAAGCAGGGTTAGGTCACCAAATACCGGTGACAGCCCCAGAGACTAAGTGAGGGAGTGAGGAAGTGCTCAGCCAGTAAAGACCTGCAGGACAAGGACACTCAGACGGTGCTAGTCTCAGGGCAAGGGCATTTCTGGTGCCCAACCACCAGACAACTAGGAATCCACATGTGTACTTCATTAAACAATTTGTCAAATATTCCACAAAGGAGATGTTCTGCTCTACGGAACTGCCTGACTCCAGCTGACTTCTCTGTCGTGCCTCCCACCCCACGTACCCACAAGCGCAGCCAGACTGCTTAAGGGCACCTCCCCAAAGTGCTCCTAAACACCAGCGTGGAACCAGTGCTGCAACTCACAAACATTTCTTCTTTCTTGTATAAAAGCTACATCTCCATGTGGCTGTCTGTGATGAAACACAATGACAGAACAGGTCCCTTCATAAAGTTGTCCTCCTTAAGCATATGGAAACAGGACTTTGTCACTGAAAAACCTCAAGAAAGGAAAGACACAGTTCCCACACACACCCCAAACACCCCCTCCAACACATCTTTGATTAAAGAGAAGGGATCAGTACAAGATTTCAAACAGAGAAAGAGCTTATTTCCCCCACTTTCAAGAGAAATTTTAAATTTTTATTATTAATTTTATCTATTTTACATTCATCTTTCCTATCTGCAACAACTGAGTCTGTGTAGCAGAGACACTGCAGAGGAAGCGAGTGCCTGGACAGCATTACCATGGGAAGCACCAACATTGTCCACGTCATTGCTAGACCAGGAGGACCAAACGAAGGAGCATGACCAAGCTCTTCTACTAAGCTACTTCTGTTTTACCAATAGTATATAAAGAAAAGCAGGTTTCTCAGTCCTATAATCCATAAGCATTAGCAAATGCATGGAACACTCCTCTGCCACCACACCTAACGTGGGTGAGAAGAGTCTATCACGTTGAACAGAATAAGGCTACGGAAGAGCATGGGGACGACTGTTACAACAACTCCAAAAAGAGATTTGCGTCAGGAAAAAAAGTGGTAACAGTTGGGTACAGGAGGGTTCTTTGCAACATTCAGGAAGACTGTCTCTGCTCTAAGTGATTTCATACATGCTGTGAACTACCATACTGCAGATACATGATGCAATGAACTGATAAAACAGCTACCTCCTTGCTAGTCTGCCTCTGAGGATTAAAACCAGCTAGCAATGACATCCCCAAGTCTGGAGAACGAGGCGAGCAGGCCTGTTAGTGTTCATTTCCACAGGGAAACACTAAGATTGTCCAAAAACTGGACAGTTAAAACCCGCCAAAATTTACGATCAGAGAGTCCAGAGAAGGAAAATATGGCTACAGAAAAAAAAAAACCAACCCTGCAAGCTCTCTAGTGTTTTACCAACATTTATTGATTTATTTTAAAAGTTGGGTAGAACACAAGTAATTAATAGACTGCCATATGCCCATGTGCTGCATCTGCTACAGCAATTTATTCTTATAGTTATTTTATTACCTTCTTTGGGAACTGAATGAGATAAGGATCAGCATCCTGACACTTGGAAATTAGCTCGTTTCCATGACTGTCAGCAGGAAAGCAGGAATTAATCCTCTAATTTCAGCCTGAAAAATAGTGAGAGCAATTCCACTGAAGAAAAAAACGAAAATTGTTTCTGTGTTTGTTAGAGGGGGGGGAAAAAGTGTTTGGAAGAGCAGTGGCCTTATTATGTTGGCAAGCCTACAGCCCATGAGATCAATGTTTTGATGAGCAGAAGGACTGGTGCCAGAGGCGGACGGGAAGGAAGAGAGGAGACTTTAGTGAGCTGAAAGCGTGGAGTGAGGAAGAGGCAGGGAAGTGGTTTGAGAACGAACAGGGTCAAGGGTGGGTTTAGGACAAGGGAAAGCAGAGGATGCTTGCACAGGACATCAGAGAGAGGGAGAACCTCAGATATGGGTCCCAAAGGCTGCGAGGAGAGAGGGAAGGAGGAAGTATGGTTGCTCTCACCTGCAAGTGAAGTAAGGATACTAGGAGGCGGGG
>Ga0065711_1002589_pt1 | contig 41704 bp, 31 predicted proteins | sample Hoacrofraction12_FD_59098 | JGI IMG/M metagenome (GOLD analysis project Ga0065711, IMG submission 59098) | Hoatzin crop microbial communities from Cojedes, Venezuela - Epithelial fraction 12 v2 (version 2) | ecosystem: Host-associated > Birds > Digestive system > Esophagus > Crop | place...
TGAGAGTGATGGAGCACTGGAACAGGCTGCCCAGGGAGGTTGTGGAGTCTCCTTCTCTGGAGATATTCAAGACCTGCCTGGACAAGGTCCTGTGCAGCCTACTGTAGGTGACCCTGCTTCAGCAGAAGGGTTGGACTAGATGACCCACAGAGGTCCCTTCCAACCCCTATCATTCTGTGATTCTGTGATTCTGTGATTCTGTGATTTAAAAAATGCACTGAACACTTGCAGTCAGTTTGTAATATTATGACTTCCTTTACTGTATAGGTTTAATTTGTTTGTCTTATAGTTAACTCTTGTTGCCCATTGTTGTCTGCTGCTGCTTATTCTCTTACCCATATTCAAAGCAGACCTTGAAGTTGTCCTCACTGTTTTAAGATAGAGTTTATTATGATAGCTGCCATGGATATGCTCTGTTAGATGTTGATCTGTTTCAAGGAGAGATCAAGATTTGGCAAAATAAATGAGATAATTCCTGTCTTTGTTTAAAGAGATCTAACCCTCAAAGCACATTCCTATTACAAGTACACACATTTACACATTTTTATGCTCAGCCTCAATGTAATTGTATGGAGGAGCGCAGCCTTTCATTCAGATAATGAATGTAACACTTGATAGAGCACTGTAGTACAATGTTTTTTCTGGCACGAGCTTAGGATGACTGCACTCATTAAGAGTGAAGCCATATTATTAAAGGACACAGTCCCAGATTAAGTGGAAGAAATCAAAATAAGAAATCATGTTTATAACTACAGAGATACTGAAGTTACTTTAAAGGTTAGCAATTATATATATATAATGCATATTCTCTGTAAATAAAAAGAATGTGCAGTATATACATAGGATATACATATGTTTATAGGATAGGATAAATTTACGTATAATATAAAGGCTATAAATAAACTCCTTGCACCTGATTCTGTTCTGCGATTCTTTGTCACATCATGCTGAATTTCACCAGTATGTTACCATTTTGACTTTGACCCCCTGCACTCTATTGCTTCTCGCATGTGAACAGCTCTGTCCCACCACAAATGGAAGGTTTGAAATATCCAGAGTCAGATTTGCTTTCAAAACCGTTGATTACAACCCAATAAAATTGCAACTGACTGCAGAACTTAGCCCAATGATGCACGATGAAAACTGTAAGATTCATTTGTAAAAGTAACAACCTGAGGGGTCAGGAATGAAGACGGCAGACAGAAATGTGTGTGAGAATCAACACTGAGGCAGCAAATGAACAAAGAGAAGCCAGCAAATACTCAGAGGTTATGCTGATGTTGTCTTAAAGAGCAGAGTTCCAAAAAAGTTAAACCATGCTCATATCCGTATTTGCATTATTCTTGGGTGAGGAGTATTTTCATTTCTACTTTCTGTCTTCATCTCAACGGTCATTAGTTTCCATGCATAGAAAGCTGTTTTTCAGTACTACACTACATACATAAACTTCTTATTTGTGTTTATACGCACGCTGTCGATACCCCTATGGTACCTACTCCCTACCCAGCATTTTACACTGAGACTCACAAAGTACTGAAGTGCAGAAATACATAAAAATGCCTACTGATTTCATCAAGGCTCCTCAGAAGGTACAATAGTCCTCCCACCTAAACCCGAGTAGTAACTCTGCCCTTCATCCTGCAGAGACATTTAGTACCTTTGCAAATGAAAAACATTTGCTGAAACCCATCATCAGTCATGTTCGTGGGTGAAAAAAAAAGCTGCTCGGCCATTCCTCATGGCTGGGAGGAAGCAAAAACAAAAATTTACTTTAAAGCTGAACAAACAATCCTTTCCCAATGATACCTTTTCTCTGCCGTTATTTCTAGTGGGAGGTGATTCTGGCTCTCTCCTGGGATCAGAGAAGATCTAAAGGGGAATTTAAAAGCAATTTCTTTCTTGAAAAGACTAACAGCGAGGAGTAAACCTTCAAGGTTATCTCCCTGTGATGATAGTATGGATGGTTTTCTTTTGTCTTCCCAAGATGTTCCATGATGGCCTCAGAGATGACAATCTTGCCTCAAATTCCAGTCCTGACCACTAAGAAAATATTGGTCCACTATCACAAAGGAGCTCCTAAGCCAGTATGTATTCTGAAACTTGATTTCCAGCACCCCAGGTCCTGAATATGCTTTCAGCAGCCTGAAAAGAAACATAGAGTCTGCCATCTGACAGTTTCCTTGGCATAGTTTATTTTCTTCCATACATTTCACTATATACATCTACTTTTAGCTAGAAGAACTAGTCAGGTTTTTATATCAGTTGTTGGCTAATGAATATTCCACACACTTTAGCAGGAGGCTTCATGAAAATACACGGAGACCACCAGAGCATGTGAACAGGCCCAGCAAAGCACTGGGAAGCTCCAAAGGGAAAAATGACAAGAAAGGTTATGCAGCATTGTAAAATGTAAATGTAAAGTGTAGAAGACTCAGAACTGGGAGTTTTAGGGATGTGGAAACACACCACAATGATTTTCATTGCGTAACAGTCACTTTTCAAAGATCCCTACTGCTTAACTGGGTATTTTTTGAGTGGTCCTGAGCTTAATTTTCTCCTGGAGCTGTGAGAACACGGCTGAAGCACACTTCTGGAGCACTCTGTGTTGATCCTGAGTGATTCAGACCTACCCATGGAAATCACTGACCCATAAAGCCTCTCCATTCATTTAATGAATCACAGCTCTGCTCTATTTTACTTTTAAATTTGGAAAATTTAATCAAAATCTCTTTTATGTTACCACGAACTTCTGATTTCCTTGCTCTTTCTCATCATTGGATGTCAGGAAAGTATTTCTGCTTTTAAAATGTCAGTGAGGCCTCTCGCTATTTTTGACATCCCTGTTAATCATGGGAACAGATCACCACAGACATTCACAAGACTATCTCTTTTCATTCTGGAAATATCATAAGGTAACAAAAGATAGCCTTGCCCTCATTCCTGAATTTAAGTCTTCCTACCATCATATGCCAATAACAAACCCAAAGGTTGGGCTTACTGGAGCTTTTACCCAGAAGTAACAGCTTCCAGGACAACATTGTGCTAAACGTCCAGTATCCGACGTATGAGACACTGCAGGCCTTTCTTAGCTGCAGTTCTTCTCCAGTTTATCAATGCTGCGTGACTGCAATATCTGAAGACAATGAAAGCAGAAACTTAGCAGATTTTGTCCTAGAAATCACTGATGAAAATGGGAAGGCAGAATTGCAGAATCATAGGACATCAGAGGTGAAGTTTGGAGGTCATCTGGTCCAACCTCCTGCTCAAAGTAGGGCCAAATTCAAAGTTACAGAAGGTTGTTTGGTGCCATTTCTAGACAAGTTTTGAATACCTACAAAAGTGGAGGAGATTCCACAATTTCTGTGGGCAGCCTGTCCCCATGTTCCAGCAAGGTCTTCACAGACACCCAGGAATATAGTTTTTATTTCAGTGCAGACTTCTCAGATTTCTGCTAATATGGAGAACTTCTGATGGAAGAACCTATGAAAAGCTCTTGCTCAGAAAGATCCTGAGAATGAAGTCAATTGCAAAACTTCATCTAATTGCAATTGGACGGAGCTTTCACTCCTGAGTTCCACTTGCCATCAGCATAAACATGCCACTTGATCCTTAGTTTCCTCCATACCAGGAGGTATGAAATAAATAACTAAAAGGAGTTAAAAAATGAATTCATATTAGATATCCAAGAACTTCATGGAACAGAAAGTAATAATCATTTCTCTGAACAGCTAGCATTCACCACACACAGAGAGCAATACCAAGTGAGCCTGGAACCTGGTCCAATAACAGTCTGCTCTGATATGGAAACTCCATAAGTTTCTTCAAAGATTTGCATCTCCCTGGCACCTTTACAGCTCACAGGAGTTAGTCCAGTAATAGGAGTAGAAAGGCAGACTTAAAAAAATTCAAGAGAGTAAACAGTGTATGTATAGGTTGTAAATATTTACACATACAAAAATATGTAATGCAAACATGATAAGTATAGTGGCGTTTTTTTATGTATGGAAACAAAGGATTTGGAATAAAGGAGAAAAAAAATATACACATCTGCTACAAGTGGTACAACGTAGCTAGAAAGTGAAGCTAAACATACATTTTAAAGAATAATAATAAACTGGAACACTTTACAACAGGTAGCAGTTGGGTCTTTGGTCACTTGCAAACAGTTTGGCTAGACCAAAAATTTATTCGTAAAATCCTATGGCCTGTATTACGGGGAAAATCCAATTAGATGACAATGGTCATTTCTGCTCATTTCCAATCCATAAATCTATGTTACCAAATATGACCACACTGTCAAGGAAGGTCAGCAGAAAACTAGGGAAACTAATAGATAGAATAAGGTAACAGTAACCATAGCACTTTACTCCCAGTGAAGTCAGTATGTTCCTCCAAGAGAGAAACCTTCAGCATGACAGTCGCATGTGTCCAGGAGCTGCAGGAGGAGCAACTGCTCTGCTCTGGCCAGACTTTCTCAGGTCTCTACAAGTCTGGTTTCCAGTCCACTCAATTCTCCAGAGTTCCCACCATAATCAGGGCAGATCAAACAGCATTTGTAGGAGGCGATTCATCTCATCCATCTTCAATACCTGTTTTAGGGTGGTAATCCACTGCCTATAGAAAGAGCCTAGATGTTTGGCTTGGATCAAACGTTGAAGTTTTAAGTGGCTTAAATCAGCTTGCCAGTTGGAAAACAGAATTAAAAACAGAGGAAAACACTGTTGCTAAACTGGGGAATAGTCTCCCAAGACACGTACAAGAAGCCTTTTCATTTGGTTATTTAAAACAGAATTGGAATTATTACACTGGAGGTACTAAAGACGTATCCTGTCTTTGGCAGGTGTTGATGGGTGGAATAAGTCCTTTCCAGTTCAAATGTTAAGGTACAAAGTTATTAGGGCTGTCTTCCAGCAGTTAAACTTTTGCCACACGAAAGGGGGGCAGGGAGGGAGGAGGAAGGCTAGATGCTTCTTGTCTCTAAAAGCTATGTCCTCGTTGAAGCTTGAACACAATATGATGCTTCTGAGCTTCACAGGCAAAATACCTACATTGCTTTCACAGCGCTGCCAAGAAACAGCACCGGTAGAATAAAGCAATTGGAGACAGGAGGAAAACAAAAATGAAATTTTTGTTTCCATTCCAGAGTTTTTGATGTTGCAACCATGACCTATGGCTTCTGACAATCTTCTGGGCGGTAGCTATTAAATAATGCCACATAAATTCATTTATTCTCTTGGCAGATCAGCATACCTGAAAGGCTCCTGTTTTGTGTTTCTTCTTTCCAGGACAGGACAGAGTCTTAAGAATGTTATTTCTAGGGCATTTTAAATCACAAATATGACAGTGAAATAAATATTTGTTTTGCAAGAAAACCTTGATCTCTGCAGAAGAGACATGCCTTCCACTTCTAATGTTTTTTTGAGTCAGAAACCAACTGTACGCAACTGATCCAGATCCAAGATACAGAGATGGAGTATAAGCCTCTATGGTCTGCACACTATCTTCCCTTTCATTTCTTTAATCTTCAGCTCATTTAATATTCATTGCTGCTTCCGAAGGAACAGGTTCCCAGCAGAGTGGTGTGTGGCCACTTGTCCACCAATTGAGACTAGAAAATCATTGCTTTCTGTATTGAGTGGAGTCACAGAGTGGGTGCTCAGAAGCAGCATGATGTCCACCAGCTGATCTCCTGCTTGGATGGCACATAGCTATTCAGATTACTTTATTAGGGGTTATTCACTTTGGAACAACGTCTGAGCATGGGCACCTGGAGGTGGAGTCAGGCAGATGCTGCATCACTCTCCGCCCTGCCCCTAGCCCCCACGTTCTGCAGAAGCTCTGCCCAAGGGCCGATGGGTGCTGCACAGCCATGGGGCCGTGACAACAGCTGTGCTGCAAGAACATGTGTTATTACCTCGGTGAGTACTAACAGGAGGCCTGAAGGGCTGTTAGTCCTCAACACCTATTCTCTTATACTTCTACTTAAAGATTTTTACAAAAATCTCATATCATGAATACAAATATCTGCTAGGTAATATAAAAAATGACAGTAGAACAAAATAATAGTAAAGTGTCTAAATAAGCACTGAAAGGAGTTATTTCCTAGAAGCATTACTTGTATCCATTCAGTGATAGGTTTATGGCAAAGTTGGTGTATACAACAGAATTGTGAATGCTGTGGTATACAAAATTTGGTTCTGGCTTTTCTGCCCAGATCCATACGTTTTAATGCCCACAGAAGTACAGATAAAGCCCAGAGCAGTGTTCTGGTTAGCAGGCCAATGTTATGTTGAAAGGGTAAGAACCTTTCTAAGATGAACCCAGATGGACTTCTTGCTGCAGCAGAAAAAGAAAGACGAAGCAGGGAGGAGATAAAATTTCCAGATACAGGCAATGTTTTGTTTTTGTTTTCACAGGAATTCTTATTTTGCCTTACCCCTGAAATATAAACTTTAAAGTATTTCAAGAATTTCTCGATTATATGTAAATATGACTGGATGAGCCAGAGGCCTGAAGCAAAATGTTAAGTATTTAGATCTGGTTTATATCTCCTGCTCTGAGAGTCATTCTTTTGTCATGGCTCTTGCAAGGTACAGTAAAAGGAAAAAAAAAACTAACCAAGGTCAAGTAACCTATTCAAAAAGTTTCAAAGCCTGAACATCAGAGTCTTTGAACCATAAAAGCAAGCCTATTTTTAAGCATAGCGAGATTTCTTAGCCTATAAAAAGGTATAGGCTGGTTGCATAGGAAATGAAATATAATTTACAAGCAAAAAAGGACAAATGCAATTTAATAAACACTGTTGTCTTTTAACATGGGTTTATTTTTTCGTTATTAAGGTCAGAAGGAACTGATTTGATATGTAACTTTGATCTTGTACCTGTCATTTTAAGGTGAAAAGCAATACAAAGTTTGTAGTGAAAGGAAATATAAGCAAGTTTTCAGGTATCTAAGATCTGGAGAAGGCCATGTGTGCACAACAGTTTTTCTGTTTCTTCCAACTCCATCTCTTGGTCTAATACAATATATTACCACCCACTTCAAACCTTGTGATTTTTACATCAAATTTACTTTGAAGTGCTATAAATTATAAAGTACACTTTTGTCTACCCAGAAAGTTAATCTGGGCTAAAGCTGGACATGAAAAGTGGGTGTAATAGCTATCACATTCAAAGTTAGACACACTTATTTCATACAGCAGCATCTACACAGGAAGCTAATTGAAAATAATTAATCAAGAATAGTTATTTAAGAATAAATTTCCAGGTGTATAAATTCCACAGAATAATCTTAAAGCTGACAGAAGTTCTCCCAGTACTTTAGTGAAATGAAATACGATTGGAAATTGACTACACATAGTGCACAACTATGATTTTAAACCAAATAAATTTTAAAAAATACTGAAAAGACAATAATGATGTCCGTAATTCCAGCATCTGTTTTGTGAAACTCACGATTTTCCTACTTGGAACACTTGCAAATTGCTATTTGACAGGTTAGTTTAATCTGTTAATATTTACATTTTCTTAGTTCAAATATTTTGACATTTCAATGACGAAATTGTGATCTTTGTTATTTTAGAATGAAGTTATTTTTTTCTTGACACGAGTTTCCTGCTTATACTGAGTTTGATGTTGTTTGTGGCAACTCTGTTACTCTGCAAGGAGCTGGTTAATATGAATGGCTACTTAATTCTGATTTTGATCCCAAAGACAATCTTTTATTAGAAAGGGGAACATCAGTTGTTTGCAATATTGTCCCTGTTTCATGAAAAACAAAAACATTTTACAGTAAAATACAGTTCCTCTTCCCTCCTTTCTATCCACTTTCACTACATTCTGTGCTGGAGACACTAGATAACGACTTCTGTTGTACAGCTGGGGTGGTAAGTGCACAGTCCAAAGCCAGAACACATCCAGCAGAAGGATATCAACTTTGCTGTCTGTGAATGGCACAACTCATTAAAGTGTGAAAAATCTGATTGTTAATGAAATAAGAGAGGAATTATGGTTTCTTGGGTTTTTTCCTGAAGTCCAAACAAACCAGATGGTAAGTGTCTTCTAAATAAATAGGAGAGTTCTCACTGTCATTCACCTTACCTGCATGCTTTTTACGGAGACGATAGTTGCAGCAGTAGCCAGGATGCTGTGTGTGATGCTTCTCTCAAGAAATACTGCAATGCATGGGGTCATATGACACGGAATCTCTTCATAAAATATGGCTTTTTTACTATCAATCAGAAGTGTTTATTGTTGTAAAACAGTAGTGGAAGTTGTTATATTGCTCACATGGATTGTGCCAAGTCTCCAGCTTGAACTTGCACATTTTTACAATAAACACAAAGCAAGAGAAATGAATTATTGTACCTCTGTACAAACTCCAGTCCTTTCTTTTTGCCTCAGGGCACCAGTGTCAATGCTGGCTTTGTAGGCAGTGCACCAACCCTCCTAGCATCACTTCCTAGCGCAGGCTCTGTCTCCGTTCCTGCTGCTGGTTTGGACACTGGAGCCTGAACAAACTCATTATGTCAGCCTAAAACAAATCAGGATTACACACTTTTTAGGGAACAAGTTCACCTTCATCTGGGACCCTAACTTTTGAAGTTTTAGATTTATTTCACAACTGCTGCCTTATTATTGCTAAACTCATGCATGAGCATGAATTTAATTTTGTGTGAGCTCTACCTGGTCCACAAATGAAACGAAAAAGGATAACAGAATTGTGTGACTCTCTGTAAAAGAAAATTTGCTATGAGATAACCAATAGCATTTAAAAAATGCTTTTACTATCTGCTTATCAGTATTATGAGTTATGTAGCATGAACTTCAAGTGCGGAGCTGCATATTATTAAAGGCAATGGAATTATGATTTCTAGGTCAAAAGCCTAACCTGAGGAGTTAATCATGTAGTAAAGGAGCTAGGAAGTGAGTGGTACCCTTGATAAGCAAAAATGCTAGTCTAAACAAATGTCTGAATTCCAATCTGATATAATTCAATTGTCCTGCCCAAATTTCTCAACGTTTTCAGCATACATCCATTTTACATCCTTTTACCTTGATAAAAAAAAAAGAGCAAAGTCTCAGTATATGATTATAAAAGTTAGCTCGGGACCCCCTGGCATCAAAAGACTTTTGCTTTTGAATTGAATGTGCCTTGGAGCACTTGCAGAAAGGGAATTTCTGATTTAAATCTAAATACTAAAATTCATAAGCCCATATTCCCCTATTAAAAAATGGAACCATTTACTTTTTCAGAGTCCTCTTGTCCCAGAGGATCTGGTGAACATATTCAGTTCTTCATCTCTCTTATGAGCTCCGTGCTTCTGCCCAGCTGGCTATCCTACAGCAATAACAGAAAAACATGAGACAGGTACAACTTTGCAATAAATCTGATATAACTCATCAATAAAAGTGAGAGGAAAAGCTGAGAGGTTGTATCTGGGGAAAAGCAGACATTAGTAGCAGTTCAGAGTCATCTCTTAAAGATGACAAGAAGCAAAGTTGCTGCTTTTATTCTTGAAAGAAAGGAAGAAAAGTTGAGTGATAGATGGGACCTGTACATCTTCCCAAATGCATACTGATTTTTAATATTTTTTCCTTTTTTGAGGAATCTGGAACTTCATCCTCCATGGTATTTTGTGCATGAATCACATTAGATGACTAATCTTCAGTAGTATCAGACTTGAAAAACCACAAAGTTTGTTTTAATTTATTGACTTTCTATGACAAGTTGCTAGTAGTAGGTTTCATTTTGACAGGTTTAACAGATTGAAATTTTTAAACAAAACTAATAAAACCATTTCCTGTTAATGAGAAGGGTGACAATCACATAATAAGAGCAAATAGCTTGCATGCTGCCTCAGAGACTAAATACCTAAGACTTCAACCCCTTTATATTGTTTATATATCACCAAATCCTCACAATCGTTGGCTTAAATTAACTATATTTCCATTAGCCTGTGTTCCAAATTTAATTTAGCGTAGGAAGCATGAGACTCCAGTTACAATTTCAAACTTTAAGAAACTTGAGGAGATGAAACTGAGACCAATGCTTAAAATTCTTCGATACCATTATTTTCCTTTAAGTGTAGGAAGCACGAACACAACAGAAAGTACTTAGAGTAGATCAAACACGTACTATATGGAACATGCTATGTTTTCCACAGAATATTGTCTGTATGTGTTTAACTTTGTGTACATGTTTATCTGCAAAGTATTTTCACATATCTAAAAATACATGGAGTTCCACAGAGTTTTATTACATGGAAACTGGGCTTGAGCACTGCAGCAGACTCAAGGTACAGATCAGGTTCACTGCTAGTTCATTAAACTTCTTGTAAGTACTTACTCGGACCAAATGATTTTTTACAGTTCACACCTTTCAACAGAGATGATAGGAAAAAATTTGACATTTTAAAGAGTCCCTGAGCAGCCTGGGGGCAAGTGGGACAGTAAGGCCTTCCTTCCTTACTTCCAAAATCACCAGCTGGAGAGCAGGAAGGTGTTTTGCAAAAAGATCTTCCAGGAGTTTCTGGAGTTTGCTGCTTTGATTTCTCACCTTGGACCCTGTTTCCTCCTGCTCGGCGTTGGTCCTTAGTCTCCCACTTTTTACATCCTGCCTTCCGGTATCCTTGTCCTAGTGCCTGTTCCCAACCCCAAGCTCCATCCCTGCCTTCCCAGTGTCTGCTGATGCCAGAAATAATTTGTAATATCTCTGTGATGAGACTTGGAGGACCAGTCCTTCCTAGGATGAACTTTCCTCTACTTCTTAAAACGTTTTGGTAACAGTTACCTCAAAGATCAACAGTTCTCTTTAGTGGCCTTAGTACAGTGTATTTGGTTTGCGTGGCAAGGTTTTGGTAGCAGGGGGCCTACAGGAGTGGCTTTTGTGAGAAGCTGCGAGAAGCTTCCCCTGTATCTGACAAAGCCAGTGCAAGCCTGCTCCAAGAGGGACAAGCTGATGGCCAAGGCCGAGCCCATTAGCAACGGTGGTAGCGCCTCTGTGATAACATGTTCAAGAAAGGGGAAAAAACCTGCATAACAGCAATTTGCAGCCAGAGAGAGTAGTTAGAATATCTGAGAGTAACAACTCTGCAGACACCAAGGTCAGTGAAGGAGGGGGAGGACGTGCTCCAGGTGCCAGAGCAGAGATTCCCCTCCAGCCCGTGGGGAAGACCATGGTGAGGTAGGCTGTGCCCCTGCAGCCCGTGGAGGTCCATGGTGGAGCAGATCTCCACATGCAGTCCACGGAGGACCCCACGCCAGGGCAGGTGGATGCCTGAAGCAGGCTGTGATCCTGTGGGAAGCCCACACTGGAGCAGGCTCATGGCAGGACCTGTGGACCCGTGGAGAGAGAACCCCACGCCAGAGCAGGTTTGCTGGCAGGACTTGTGACACAGTGGGGGTCCCACGCTGGAGCAGCCTGTTCCTGGAGGACTGCACCCCGTGGAATGGACCCATGCTGCAGCAGTTCATGAACAGTAGCCCATAGGAAGGACTCACTTCCGAGCAGTTTGTGGGCAACTGTCTGCCATGAGTGGGACTCCACACTGTAGCATGTGAGGAGTCCTCCTGAGGAGACAACAGCAGAGACAATGTGTGATGAACTGGGGGAAAAGGAGGTAGAGAATTTGAGAGTGACGTTTAGCCCAGGAAGAAGGGAGGGCCGGGGGGGAGGTGTTTTTAAGATTTGGGTTTATTTCTCATTATCCTGCTCTGATTTGAACGGTAACAAACTAAACTAATTTCCCTACACTGAGTCTGTTTCGCGCACGATGATAATTGCTGAGTGATCTCTCCATACTTATCTCAGCCCATGAGCCTTCTCTTATATTTTCTTTCCCCTGTCCAGCTAAGGAGGGGTAGTGATAGAGTGGCTTTGGTGGGCACCTGACATCCAGCCAGGATCAACCCACCACATACAGACATAGCACATGTAGTTCATTTCAACAAGTTGGATGGTTATTTATTGTATTAAAGGTGTTTCATAAAGTTTCAATTCCAGATAAGCTGGTTCTTGCTGGTTTTCCACTGGCCTTTTGAAACTGCAGTTCTGTTTTTGCTTTGGTTCAAATATTTATGCTTTCTCAAATTCAAGGCAAAATACCTTTTTTGGTCAGTATTAGTTATGTTTGATGGTGCTGAGGGTGTCCACTGAACAAGCACATGCTGCTCTTAAAACAACGGTCTGTCTTATAAACCATCTGAGTCATCAACAATATCTGCAAGCATTTCCTCACTTCTAGATGTAATTTAACCAGTGTCATTCCACAACTAGAAGAAACAAGAACTTTTTTCATGTAATATAAAAATAAGATGACAGCTAATCATGGAGGCTACTGGCACTTTTGATTACATGAAGGCTCAAACCTTAATAATATAATTCTGAAAGACAGAAACCACGTAAGGTGCAGAAAACGCTGCCCTTGGGAGGCTCTTGCAGGAGCGGACTGAATCTAGCATTTGTGTTAGACCCGTGCCATGCTGTTGTTAAGCCAGAGCAGAGACCCCGGCCAGGCCCACCTTATCAGCCCTGTTGGCTCCAAGTGATCGCTGAACGATGCAACCAGTTGATCCACTCCTATGGAAGCCTTTCCAGATAGGAAAGTAGGTTTTTACCCTTAGAAAGTCAAGCTAGCAGAGGCAGTCAAATAAACAAATCTGCCTTCAGACTCCTGGTGCCAGTGCTGCATTAAACATTAGACATAACAACATTCTTCCCCTAGACAGCAAAATTCCCAAGCCCTCACCAGCACCAGGCAGAGCTGGCCTCGTTCTCCGCAGCACGGCCGCAGAACCGGAGATGTGAGAAGTGAGGAGCGAGTGAGGAGGCAGGCAGCCACCCAGGTGAGCAGCAGCCCCCGAAGTCTCCATCCCTCCGATCGTCTCCTGGGCCCCATCCCAGGGAAACAAATGGAGCAGAAGGACTCTGACTGATTTCAGTGGACTGCAGCGCTGCTCTGAGTTGGAATAATTTGATATCGTCAAGTGAATCCTGTAAATCCTTCATCTCTCCTATTGCTTTGTGTCTTGCAACAATAACGTTTTAGACTGCAAACTCCGGCATACAATCTGTATATTCATCCCTTTCTGGGCACCACTGAGCCCACTGCCTGTATTTAGCACATAATACATTGTTTTAAAGTACTTAGCAATGATTATTAGGATAATAATCTCTCAGAATAGGCATACTCTCTCCAGTGCGTTTGGCCAAATGGATTTCTCTTCAGCATCAGAAAAATTGGTTCTCTAATCTGTCAGCACTCAGCATCTTGCCACAGCTGTTTGAGTTGTTGTTTTGTTTTAAAAGAGCAAAGTATAACAGAAAATTTCAAGTTTGATTTTTACTTGAGTATTATCTGCCAGGAAGGATGTGTTAGCCAAATTCCAGTTTGGCTGGAATATGTGTCACCTTTGCAGAGAGGGATAGCGAGCCAACAATGCTGACTCCGCGCCTTTGGCCCTTCGCACCGACATCCCGTTGCAGAAGGCCCTGGTTTCCCCTCCCTCGGGCGCCCTGCTCTCCCTTCCTCTCCAGCGGCCATCGCGCCAGCTCAGCTCCCCTCTCACAAGCGCGAACAAGCTAACGAGCACTTCGCTGGCTCTGAAACGCAAGCACCGCTTCAGCTGTGCTCGGAGACACAGCTCGAGTCCCTGCGATCTGCTGCGCAGTCAGAGGCACGCAGGAGTTTGTTCAGCTGGTTTTGGGAAAGAGAGACCTCCCTGACACCAGTCCTCCTGCTCCCTGCAACTCTCCAGCTGACCTTCTTTGCTCATCTTTTGCCCCAGGTTATTGTTTTGAATTCAGGAATGAAAAGTTGGACAGTCAGACTCTGTTTCTTCATCAGTTTGTGTTTTCTTTGTACTTTGAGTGCTGCAAAAAATGCTGGAGGGACCTACTGCGTTCAAATGCTTTGTGTCCTTTCTGTACTTTTCTTCTCTCTCTCTCTGAAAGAAGCTTCTTGGCATGCAGAAGGAGAAGCTGAAGGAAAAATGTTGTATTGTTTGAAGAAAAAAATGCATTTATTAAATGAACTATTTCCCTTTTTTGCCCCTCTTGTTCAAACCAGAGTTACTGTAATTTCTGAGTAAAGGTCACTTTTCTGGCCAAAGACCATGTCATGCAGAGATACCCGTACAAACTAATCTGTTTCAGAAATAATACAGCCACGTTAAGGCAGTGCTGCTAGCCCACCTCTGGGCTTTCTAAGCTGTTCAATGTTTCACAGCGTCAGCATCTGATTGTTTTCAGTCAAACTGGTTGTCAGTAAGAGGTGACAGACCACATCTCAATGTCACTGCTTTGAAATTTTATAATACGAGGTAGTAGCCATATAGTGATTTCACGGATGTTAAAATGATGTTTTATTTTGACATTTTTTTCTAGGCTTAGCTCTTTTATTCATACTTGACTGTAAACATGTCCACGAATCTATATCCCATTTTCAGTGTCTGCCATCCCAAGCATAATACAATTTGCAAAAATCATTTGACATGTACAATATGACATGGTAAGATTAGCTTACAGTAATGAAACAAAATAGTTTAGAACCACTACGTACATTTTTCCAGCCAGCACAAAGCTATGCACACTTGCTCCAATAGGGTTTTTTATAGGTTAATATGAGCAGTTTGGTTCAACTTGGGCTATATTTTCAGTATCTCTGACAAGGCTTAACAGCTTTCTCAATGTCACTGTTCACTGAAGTCAGCAGGAAATATCACTGGACCTTCTCAGATTTTTCTTTCCCCCAGTGACCTTCATGTTTCCTTCTAAATACATTTTTCTGCATCACCTTGACAATCACTAGGTGTGCCTTCAACAATTTCTCCCTTAAATTGGTAATACAGGTGGCAAAACACTGCCCAAGCCATCTGTGCTCACAGCCTCAATGTTTTGCCCGTTGGGTTTCATCTGAGCAGCTGTTATGGCACTTCACTTGGCTGCTCTCCACCTAAGGCTGAACAGGACTTTGTGATCAGAGTGACACAAACATAATCTAGATCTGTTTTAAGCTTCACTGACCTTCTATTAAATGGTCAAGAGAATACACCTGCATCTACCAAGCTTTCCCAGGTTCATATGAAAACTGTAATCTCATACTGCCAGAGGAAAATATTCTCCATGGACATATTTTAGCTGGGTAAGTTCTTTGTTTGGAAAATTCTCATTTTGTCGGCGATTAGTTATTGAAAACCAAGTAGTCCCTCTTTTGAGTGGCATCCTACCATCTTGTGCCATTTTGTCCCACTCAGCTTAATTGCAAAATGGACCTGTCTGCCTCAATTTAGTAAGACTTTTTTCGTGCACCATATTACCTACATATTTCAATGTTACATGATGGGACTTCAGTACTCCAGATCTTTCTGCAGTATGATTCCACGGCCGTCTTTAAAGTGTAAAAACATCCAGGCATTAGAAACAACCGCTAACAGAAATAAACAATCTTTTGTCAGCATACTTTTTGCTTATGTGCATATTCAACTCTCAGACATCTTAAATGTTCTCCAGAGTTCCAACTGCATTTTGTTTTATTCTGGGGAGAGAGCGTGCTGGTTTTCAACAAGTCGGTGTATAGCTGTTATATTTACAAAGAAAACCTCAAAAATGTAGCCTACTGTCTGTCTGAATTTGTAGAGAACCTGAAATAACAAGTCCAACGGTAAAAGGGTTTTATTTATTTCTACTTATACTAAATCTGATGGCAATAAGGACACTTTAAATGTCAACAATTCCACTGTTCATCAAAGCATCGCAGAAATGCAGGAACAGCTCATACAAAAAGAGCTACTTACTGCATTTGAATGATTACCCCTTGCAGTAGATCTCCAATCATGCATTAATTAAGTGATTGCCAAGTAGTGCTGCAAAAGTGATGCAACACTTTTTTCTGAACAACGATTCAAAACTAAAAAACCTGGCTAGCAAGTTTTGCTTTTGTCCCTAATCTTTCTCCAATTATGCAAACATTTGAGTATCTAGAAATAAGCACAAGATTGCCCTTTGAACTGTTAGCTCACCATGTTTGTAAAGAAAGATCTGACATTTCTCTGCCATCACAGAAGAGTTTTCTTTTATTCGAAGAAAGTCTGTCTGATAATACTTTTCTGTATGAACATTTTTCCCATGTTATTTGTCACCATCACATTGTATGTGGGGTTGATTAAGGCCACGGAAATTTTATTAGCAATTTCTGCACATACAATCTTGCCAAAATAAGTGCTTGTAAAAACTTTTTTAAATTACCTAAATTATTGAACCTTAAGCACAAATTGTTACTACTAGGAAGTTTAAAAATCAAAACATTTTACCTGAGATGAGTACAACTCGGCTGCATTCAATATGCAATTCATCTACACATACTATATTTTCTAGTCTTCTTGCTATGCATGTAGCTTGTGATTACTTGAGTGTACATGAAAGAAATGGAAACATCAAGCACCTCTTTGCTGTGCTAAATAAAGACAGTTCCACTGAAACACAAGGAGCCTGTAACAATGATGGGAGATGACCTCTCCACAGGAGAAATGCCACAGGAAAATGGGGCATTGTACCTGCGGAGGTTGCCTAATGTTGTAAAAGTATTCAGGTAATGCATCTGGAAGGTAAACCCCATATCTTTATGTTAAAAGTACACAAACCTGCTGACATCTTGTGCTGGCAGGAGCCTTGGAACAAAGAATGTGATTGTGTTTTAGTTATGACCAGTCACATGTGGCATACACAGAAATGAAACTAATGGGGGTATGAAGCTTGGCCAGTCCAATTCACAGCTTCACGAAAAAAAAGAGAGCTAAATAGCTGCCCCACCAATAAAGAAAGAAACATTCCTCTCCAGCACGTCACAGAGTGGCTTTTGATGGTTGCTGTTCATTTGTTGTGTGCAGTAATGAGCAAATTTGATACCTCACGGTCTTTTTCTGGATAAAGGTGAAGAAGTCTGCTGAACATTTTTAATATATTCTTATTAAAGTTAACTTTGCAGAGCTAGTGTTTTATATGCTAATGGTTGCATACCAGATGAATGATTACTGTAAATGTGTCAGTTAAATAGTCCAGTGACAGGTCCATACGCGCTCTATAAAGAAACTAGTTAAACTCACCTTGATCAAAACCAGAATGATTGACTTACTTAGAATTTCAGGAGCTCAGAAAGACTGGTTTCAGATCTGAAATAGACTTAAGCAGATAACCCACACCTGCTGTGATTCCCCTCTTCACCTCTGGACCACACCTATGTACATGTCCTCCAAATCTGTGCAACCTCTGTCCCTGGACGCAAAAGTTCATCCTCACTTTGCAGACAACCAAAGCACTTGGAGATGCTGCTGTCGCTGGCTTGTCTTATGACCCCCCACCCACCGGAGCTGCCACTGGTGGGGACTCTTCTGCAAGCAAATACTTCAGATAGAGAGTGCATGTATCTTAAGTCCATTGTGTTTCCTCCAACAGAAATGAGAGATTTTACAAAGATGGCCTTGCTATATATTCTGAGTCAGTTTGGGGTTCAGGCTTTGAAGTTGAGTAGGAGACAACATTAACTGAAAATAGTTTGGTATTGGTTTCAAAGCTATTTAGTTCACCTCGTATCATCAGCTTCAAGAGCTTGAATATGTTACTCACTTTTCTTGACAGATCACGGCCTTTTTAAGCAATCAGATGATGAAAGAGCCTGCACATATTGCTTTTGTCCAACAGCAGACCTGACTGATATTCCTGAAGCCATTTGTACTGCAGCATTTATTTTCACAATTTTCAGACTCTGCTTTTCAAATTACAGTGATCACTTTTAGGTTAATACCCTCTCCATCACCTCCTGAAAACTAATGATTTCTATTTCATCTTCAAGTAGAAATGAAAGAATACAGGCTGACCCTATATTCTTTAGCATTACTGTGCATGCTGGGTTTAATCCAAAAAAAGCTGCAACAGCTGCAAAGCACTACTGCATGGCACAGGCTTTGGACTAAGCAATTCAAGGTAAGCTTCCACAGACATGGAAGTTTGACCGTGACCAGTCACCATCAACTGGGCAGAACCACTTTCTCTATACGCATCTTACCATGAAGCCTCTATCAGCCTTCTGGAGGCTATTTGTACTGGCTTGATAAGCTCTTTTAAGAATCAGACTTCTCCATCTTCCTAACTCTTTTCTAGGGAATGGGCAGTAAATACAGAGTGGAGAAGGACCAGAAGTCAGCAATGGGTCACGGTGGAATTGTTATTAGGGCACCTTTAAAGGAGTAAAGGCTGCAGTGCAAGAGTGGGCTCTGTATTAGGGTGGAAAGGGTGTATACCAATGATGGCCTAGAAGCTGACCTTAAGGTTGATCTTAGTTACTGCTATGGACATATGCCAAGTGTCTTCTATCCACTAGAGGCCAGGAGAAGCAACAGAATGGTTCCCTAATCAAAACAAGACAAAATAAAACAAAACAAAACAAAACAAGAAAACTTTTTTTATGAAAAATTTTAAAAAATTAATTAAAATCCTATACGTTCCCAACTGGTAAGAAAATGCAAGCAAGAAACATATTCTTCTGCGTCACGATAGGATCTACTGAAATAGCACCCTGAATAAGCACACAGCAGCTAGGAAATGTTCTTTACTGGGCTGTGGCCTGTTTGAATTAAAGTTTTTTGAATCATTATGCATGTTAAATTAGCTGAAGTAATCAATCTAAAGTGTCATCCTGGTTCACTTCATTAATAAAATAACACTATGCAGTAGGAGTTACAAAGCACAGTTTACTGCCAGTATGCTCAGTATGCCCAGAGTCTAAATAGATAAGTCATTTCTCCCTAGGTACCATTTTGCAATGAGCAAAGTATCGCTCTTTAGAAAAAAAGAAATTATTAAAATAGATACAAACTTGACTTTTGTACTTTGTTGGCGTATGTTCAAGTGCCATGTCTTCCATGGCTGTGAAATTAACAGCTGCTACAACTATAGACTTGTGGCTTGGCTTGTTAAGATTTCATGGAATTGCAAAGTTTTTCCAGCAATGCCTCCCTTTGTGTTTGTTGATTATGGTTTCCTCTGAGGTACCTCCACATTTTTGTGTCCATTCCTTTAGTGTCTAGTCTTTCTTTCCATGTATTTACTTAGTTGTGGTCACTCACATTTTTTCCTTATTCTGAAAATTGACTTCTCACCCTCTCTAAGCAGTATTTTTATGTGTTTTAAAGCAAGTTGAGGTGGTATTTAGGTCTCAGAATGTACAAATTTTTGAGTTCTTTCTTTTGCTTTCTGAATTCTTGCAAAGGCCAGTCCTCTCCTTCTGACATTGCCAAAAAAACAACAGCAGCAATATCTGGGTTATTCTATTCCATGCTTATTTGATTTTTTTTTAATTTGAATTTTTTATTTTACTTATTTGGGAATTTGTGTAGTGCTGCAGTAGTATTGAAACACCCCAACAAAAAGATTGTCCTTGAATTAAAGACCATATGAGTGATTGTGCCAGAAGTAAGACAACGTATATTAAGTAATGTCAAAACATGTAACAAGCAAGTTGTGAGATGACAGTACCATGAAAAATAATGTAAAGGCAGTAGATGAAACCTTGATTCTGTTAAAACTGTATCATCCCAGGCTACAATGAAGGCAGCAGTTCCCTTTTAAGGAAAACAACATCATTGAAGCGATGAGCTCGTAAAAATGCTAACATGGTCCTTAATATTATTCTAAACAGATACTTTCAGATAAGATACGAAAGTATTAAGTCTGTTGTGCATAGCAGTGATGAGGCCTTATCTAGAGTACTGAGTCCAGTTCTGTTTACAAGAAAAGAACTAAATTATTTTAGCTTGTTTAGGTGAACAGAGAAAAAGCTGAGAGGGAACATGTGTACTGCTTGAGATATACATTATTATAAGGACAGACATAAAGGAGAGGATAGCTATTCATCCGCACAATGATGGATTACGAAGCAATGTACAGAAAACAAACAGGACAAGCTGAAGGCTGGACATTAGCAGAGACTCCTCAGCCAGCAGAGCAGGCAGATTCTGCAGCCATGTTGGCAGGACCAAAACCAGTCTACCACTAGGACGAAGCTGGATAAGTTTCATGAAGGTCATTGTCAAACATACTGCTGCAACCACAGATGTAATTTCAGCCCTGATCTAGAGAACAGGGGCAACAGGATGTCTTCCTAAGGCTTTCTTTGTCCCACATGGGAATATTGCTTCCATGAGCTCTAAAATCAATGGTTTAGGAGGTCCCTTTTAATCTTGTGGTCCAATTTTATGCAGAAATCCTCCAGCATTTGAAGGGTGGTGAGAGAAAGCACAAAAGTATTTCAGGAAAAAATTACTCTGATAAGCAACGAAGCAGAATATCAACGATTCCTAAACGGAGGGACCATGTAACAGCCAGTTTTTCACAATGCTGGGGCTAACCTTATGAGTTAGTGGGAAACAAGGGTACTCAGTATATCACAGAAACTGCTCAGTGTTTTGAAGATTTAGCATCTCCTAAATAAAGAAGTTATTTCTGTGGTTTACTGTTCAGTCCTGGTCTGCTGACATGAAAGGCAATGTTTTCACTGATGTCAGCAACACAGGAACAGGACAGGTTTTTGAGCAAACTGTGTACATAATGAATCAAGAGGTTTGTCTCCATCATTCATTATGATTTTAAGCCAGATGTGATATTTCATTCAAACACGTGATTTCTTCTTCTGTGATAAATGGCCTGCTTCTAGACACTGAACTTTCATTAAAAGCTTTGGAGTTTTTCTTTTAATCTTCAAAGTTTTCACTGAGAACAAAAAATTCTAATTCTCTTTTTGGCTTTGCCTATATTTTTCTTTTTATCGCTGAACATGCTGAGATAAATTAATTGAGGATCCTTCCTCACAAAAATAAAGTTCCGCCATCCCCATTCACGTCTTAACCCTATTTACATAAAATAGGTCACAAAATAGGTTATTTTAAGTAAAATTACTGCATTACAGTTCTGCAAAAGAACATGTATTTTTTCCTGTCCCCACTTTTTTTACAAATGGAATTTCACTATTGTCATTCTTGAAGCTGTAGATCTGCACTGACTGCTGTGGGACTCAGAAATCTCCTCTTACAACATTAATCACTTCAAAACAAAACACCCTTCTAAAAAAGGGCCTTAAGTTTGGGAAGAGCAATCTCTGGGCTACACTGGCCTGATACACAGACTAGTTTACAGACTGAACACGTGTGTTGCTGCCTGAGGCTGCATGGGGAACAAAGCCCTGTTTTCCTCAGAAAACCCCAGAATATCGGAGCAATCCTATTGCAGAGAGTATTTTCTGCGATTTCTTAAGCCCTCAAACAATGTTCTTGCTGTGGCAAACACACCTACATACATAATTTCCTTCTCTTCATTTTCAAATGCTCGTTATGAACGGTGATATCATGAAGGACGCCCTCTCAGACTCTCAATCACTTAAACACTCTTCACCACAAGGAAAAGCATACCAATTGTTAGCGAAGGGCAAAGACAGACAATCATCAGTGTGGCCATACAAACATTTTAGTTAACTGCTAAATTTGTCCTAATTAATTCAGTTACTCCTACCTGGAATATTGCATGCTGCCAATGATGGTATTTAACAACTATGCAAAGGTCTGAACTTCAAAAGCCTGGTGGAGTAGAGCTCCCTTGAAACTGAGAAGCTTTGTGCTGAGAATTTTAGTTCAGGCCCATGTCTGCTAGTAACTAAGGGTTCTGGGGACCGGTATCCATCAGTAATAGGTTTAGCAGGAGCAGAACAGCTGGGGCACTGGTGCCATACCTGTACCACTCTGAAATGGGCTCCTTTCTCATCCCAAAAGAAAAGAACCCTCCCACAGTAGTGTATGATGGACTTTACTAACCAAGAATTACAGAGGATATTTCTGGCTCGCTTGCCTCAAGCCAGATAATATTAGCTGCTATTAGAATATCTGTTTCAAGCAGCACCGATATTTTCATTAAGCTTTCTACCTGTGTAATGGTTAATAAGCTTATACTAAGCACCCTGGAGGCAGAATTTTCTTTTTGAAAAACGACAAAACATTTCCATGACAATATCTTTAATATCCTGAAGGCTGTGAGTAGAGCAGCAAAGATCTATATGCTCATTCAAAGGAACAAAGACTGTGTTCACACAACAACAGTAATTTATAATAAGGACCAAGACAGAAGCAATATCTGAAAACCATAGGAAATATTTTTTAGAATCTATTATCATTTAAATTGCTTCTAAATGCTTTTGAAGAGGTAGATCGGTGTTTTTCAAGCTGGTGGTTTCAGCAGTATCCTCTTATTCTGCTGTATTCGTAGTCTTTTTTTCCTGGAATGGTCTGTATTTCGTACTTGGAAATTTTACAAGACTCTCAGCATTTCCTATATATGAACGGATAGACGGATGGAACACTCTTTTTGTGACAACCAAGGTAAACACACAAGTTCATCTCAGCTGAGAGCGTTACTGACTTAGTTCTCTAAACTACAAATTTAGGATATTAAAGTTGTACAGCATAATGCTGTGAAACACCATAAAACATTATTTTGCCAGCATGGTGGGCACAGTCTGATGAAGACATGCAAAACATAGGAGTCTCCACACCTGAAGAAACAAGATTTGTTCTAGTCTGCTCCTTTAGTATCTTTAACATTCTTCCTGCCCAAAGCACGGAGGCTGTCCACACCTCTCTTCTGGGTTGATGGAATTCAAGAAGAATCCTGGTCTCCCTTCTCACGCAGAATGAGGCCTCCTTCAAACATAGTTAGATGTTCAAACACACTCTTCTGCGTGTATATTTCCTCTGAAATACGCCATAGCCTAAACAGCCTCATGCTTTCCTATCTTTCCTAGGGTTTCTTCAGCCTCCTCGCACTACGCTTCGCCACCTCCACCTTCAGATTTCCAGATCTCCAGGGTATGGAGCCCTCAAGCCCCCAAGATTTTAACAGACTTGTAGTGTCTTTCTTGTTGTCTCTTTAAAGTTGGTCCTATTTTAAATTATATAGCATTTCTCAGTCATGTGCCTCATCTGAATAGTACAACATCCATACAAAATTAGCTTCAGTAGAGTTATATCTCTCATAAAAAGCAAAAGAACAGACAGAAGTACAGGTTACAAGCCCTGAAGACATCATTGTACCACCTGCATAACCTACACCTTACCAGCCTCACTCAGTAACTCGTGAAATTACCTGCTAATTACTGGTTGAGCAAGAGTGGAGCTTCTAGAAAGCTTGTGGCTGCCTTTCATAACTGCAGTTTCCCTCTCCCAAAGAGACTTTCATTGCAATCAGCACAGAGCCATGAATAAAATTGATTCATATGAAGTATATATACACTTATTGGTCCCACAAAGGAGAGGACATCAAAGTGTTTTTTAACAAACATAATAGTGAAATTGCATTTCTAAGAGGAAATAAAAAAAAAACATTCTTTTCTTGTCAATAGTAATCCTAGACTTACCACTTTGACTTTGGTTAGACTTATCTCCTGTTTTATTCTGAGAAGATAATTCATTCCAGCAATGAATGCAAGTATTCAGAAGCACAGTGGGATCCTTCAGGCCAAAAGACATTTCTATAAATGTAATACATACAATCCTAACAAGACAAACTACTTGGATGTAACCAACTACGAGCAGACAGATTTAGATGCAAAACAAACAAATTCTATTATACAAACTATTTCATAAGCTCCTGTAAGTTCAAAATGAACCATTTTATCTTCTAAACATAGGTTATATGAGCATTTTTTTTCAGCAAAAGGCAGATTACCTCCTGAATTTGTCAAGAACAAGAGCAGTTTTCCAAGGAAGTTGTCATCCTGACTCATATTCATTTCATCGGAGTAAACTGCTCTGTTCTGAAATTTCCCTTTTCTCTCCTTTTCCAGGAAGGCAAGGAGATTGGTTCTAGGTTGATAGGAGAGTATATATCTGAACTATTTGCCTGTGCCACTGGTTACCCAGCTCACCAGAGCTGAGCAGAATGTTGGAGGCAGCACTGGAAAAAGCATTGGGGATGGGTAGCTTCCAGAAAGTAGTTTACAAATTACTCCTCCTAATAGCATAGTAGTTTATAACATTGAGCATTGGATTTCTGACTGCATTCTTGGTATTTAAAACACTTAAAACAGTAGTTAAAATGAAAGACCATGAGGCTATGAGGTAACTAGAAAATGATATTATCTTTAATTAGAACAAAAGAAATTTAAACTGTTATGACTGCTACAATCTGCAATTGCAGTAGGCAAAGCCGTTTGCCTCCATGCAGTTCATTGCAGATCACAGCCTAATGGGTGCATAATTCATATTAAAATTATGAAAGAAGCTATCTATAAAGCATGTTCCTACAGAGAGCAGTTCAGAAACAGAACAAGCTATCAGAAATAATACTAGAAGGTTCCAGTATATGTACATCTTAAAAAAATTAAGTAAATTAAGTAAAATGCACATTACAAATCCTCCCTGCTGTTAAAGAGCCCAACTTGATGAGCTACAGGATTGTTTCCCCCCCCCCCGCCCCCCGTAAATGAAAGAATGTAATTCACATTAAAACAAATAAAGATGTGAACTGATTGTGAGTAACAGCTTTACCAAAAGTCCATATGTAAGTGTGGAAAAGAAGTTGCAGAGGTTCAGAAAAGGAAACTAAGATAAACCTCTCTTTAAATGCTGTTAAGTGATGAAGGGAAAGCTTTAAGCTGGTATGTCTCTGCATTTTTTCCCTTTATCATACATGTCCAGCAGGGGAACTCCACTGACAGAATCATCCAGAACAAAAGCTATCACCCCTGCAAAGATAGGACTGGTGACATGAGAGAAGAAGTGTCTACAAGAATGTGTTTTAACAAAAAGTTGAAATTATAAATTAATTCCTTGAAATAGTCTGCTTATTGCCATTCCCATACTCCCTACAGTATCTGGTCAAGCATGATTCTTCTGCTGGTTAGGCTTGTGTAACACCTGAGTTGGAATAATGGTGGGAAACCACTGGGTTCACACACTTCTTATTTGTGTGATTTAAAAAAAAAAAAAAAAAAGAGAAAAAAATGACATGAAATTAAAGATGAAAACCAGAATAGAGAAGGAATTTTTCTATTTCAGGCTCAGCTCAGGCCCCAGGAAAATTAAAAAAACTCACCACAGGAACTTCGCTTTTCTATTTCCTACAAGTCTTGCATGGGAGCAATTAGCTTAAAGCATGGGACTCCGTACAACACAATTCAAATAGCACAAAATATTGAAGCTGAGAGCTAGCTTGCCATCCAGAAGACATATGCCAGAACCTTAAAGTTAGTTTCTTGACAGTTTCTCTCCTTGTCTGAGAAGAAGGTGAGCTGCAAGAAGAATTATGTTCAGATACTGCATTTTTATTAAAGTAGGTTTACAGAACCACAGAGAATAGGAGAAGTATCAAGGAGTTCACTTTCAGTAATAAACCAGACACTTCCAGGGTATAGGGTTAATCCAAGAGACAATCTGTAAATGAAATTGTATTCGTTTTCATTCAGGCGAGGGTAACACAGGACTGTGCTGTTCCAAATGAAAATTAGAAATCTTTCAAGTAGAGAAATATTCTGCAAATCCTACATCGTACATTTTTAGGACGTCTGGAGATACTTTGTTCTTTGCAATTCCCACTTCTCTCCTAAAGATCATTATTAAAGTGTCATATAAAAACTGCTGGCAAGCCCTAAGTATTTCATAACAGATTGTGTTATCTTACATGATAATATCTTGTTAGGGTGTGAGACGACAAAAAACAATATGTGGAAAAACATTCAAAACAGAGAATTCAATACAAAGCAGAATAAAAGTAGGAAAAGTACTCTCTTCTCTCATTTTAAGTGTCCAGACAACTTCGCATTGCCCAGAGGAAATGGCAGGAGCCTCCTTGTGCTGAACAAAGCACTGAAGAATACCCTGAGAGGAAGGAACAACCATGAACGGAAGGGAAGATAAACAGATGCCCAAGGAACAAAAGCAAGTCCAGACCTTGGTTTCTGTAATTTTTATGGCAACTCCCAAAATATGAGCATCCATGTCCTGGAATACTTTTTTTTAAAAAATATAAAATAATTAAAAAAAAAAAAAAAGCTGCCAATCAACTTTCCAGATTTGGTAATTTTTTTAAATAGTCTATATATTTCAGCTGCTATGTTTAACTCACTGGTTCTTTAAATCATTTTGACACCAGCATGACTCTATTGAAACCAGCAGGGTTACAGCATAACAGAGCAGAGAATTGGGCTCGCTAGTGTGATTGCTCGTTGCTAGACTTAAGGAAAAACTTTCTTTGACCTTCATGTAAGTTTTTTTAATAACTACATGGGCTGAACTAATCCATAAGACATCAGGCAATTCCTGTACTTGGAGGATGTCAAGTATGCTGGATTTCTTTTTTTCCCCAGTCTGGGATGTTACAGAACTAGCATGACAAATAGTCTGGACACCATAACTCTCTGAAGACACTTTGAATCCCACAGATGTGATTAGCAAATTAACAGGATGGGAAGCCAGGAAGAACCAGTGGGTCATCTAGTCTGCCCTTTTGCCAGCAAATTTGATCCAGTCTTTGAGCCCAGTAACTTGTATGTCTGATTAAAGCATTCCATGTGTTTCAGTTAAAGCATATTTTCCCAAATGATAAACAGATCTGAAGATTTTGAAGGAAAGTCACTATTCTTCCAGTGGTTAACTTCATGTTTTAAATAATTATTAAAAAAAAAAATAATAAAGGCTTTCCAGGAACATCAGTGCAAAGAGCAAAGATAAATCTGAAAAATATGGCACATTACCGGTAACTGTTGCATCTGTCATTAATAGGCATCCAAGCCTAGAAAAAACTAATAAATGGCTTTCACCCATAGCAAGCAATGTTCTGCTGGAGGTCGGGTTCAAGAGGCCTTCTCAGGACAGTACCAGGAAGCTTCCAGGACTCCAACTGCAAAAATCACAATTCTAATATAATCCCTGAAGAAACATCTCACTTCTAGGCTAAGTAATTCCCTGCAGCTGCTCAGGCTTCACGACACCAAATAGTAACTCCCAGTTCCCAGAACTGGGTAGTTTGCTACAGATGCTGAGAGTCATTTGCAGGAATAGCCAAGGCTGAGAGATCCCCAACATTAAAACCTGTGTACAGAGGTCGTATCATTACATTGCTTGACTTAACTGTTCTTAAAAATGAGGATTTGCTGTGCTATTTAACCAACTATTTCCCCCTATATATTTAAATACACCAAGTTTATTCCCATTACAGAATGACGATGGATTTTTACACTTTTTACTTTTTACAGGCACTCTGTCTCCAGATGGCAGAAAATGCAGCTAAAAACAATGAGATTATCTGACTGCAGATGTGCTGCCATTGCCATGCAAATCATTTGAAGAGTCTGGGGGGTTTTGTGCCTTTTTTTCTTTAGGACAGAGACTGTAAAAGGTATTTATTTACCTGTTTGACAGAACTGTTTTCATTTGATAAACTCAATTATAGGGAAGCTGGATTGCTAACAAAGAATATGCCACAGAAAGATAGCAGATTTCCACCCTTTCTAATTGATCTGAACACCCTTTATTACTGAACACAGGCAGGCTTCTCTTCTTCAGTTTGCATTTAATTATTGTGTAGCGTTATACCACAATATCCTTTGCACTACCGCAAAACTCACTGGAGACTCACTAGCTCTGCAAGCAGACCTGAGGATTTGTGACTATGGGAGTAGTGACAAGTGGCTTAATGGGACACATATCACTAAACTGCTTAAAAAATCCCACTCCTCAAATTCTGGACATAGCTGTAATGTTGCTATGCTCTGTTTTGATTAAGGTATATGAGGCTACATAAAAGCTAAGCTAAGGTTTTGCCAGGATTAAAGCAAAAATTCTGAAAAAGGTCCCAAGTAACCAACTCACACAACATTTTGCAGGGACTGGTGTATCACGTTAATTTAAAGTTCCATAAAAGAAGTTCTCCCTCAAATTTGCCATATCTACATTGTTAAATAAGGTGTTTTTAGGAAGATCTAGAGGAAAATTGCTACCAAAACACCAGTTCAGATTATACTGGTATTTCACAAATCATTGCAGTGCCTGGTGCCTGTACTCACTTTTGATGCCTCCAACAGAGTGACGTGAGCAGAACCAGATCTCCTTCAGCATCAGATTTAAAGAGCTAGGTCCTGGTTTGGTACCCTCTGAGAGAAACCCCACCTATACAGCCAGAGCCAGCTTCTCCTGTGAGACAAGGATGGACCTAGCAGTGGCTACCCATATAGGGTGCAGACCTTCATATCTGTCAGATCTGGCAATGGAGAAGGCCTTCAGGATGTTTTCCTGCCTTTGTCCTGCCACTCAGCCATGGAAACAGCTGTAGCTGGGGAGGAGAGGCTCTGTCTTCTGGAAGAGGACTAATTGTAGTGTCTTTCAGGAGCCAATTATGCAGGAATTGATGACATTGTTAAATTATACTCAGGCTCCTTTTATATTTTTGGCAGCCAAGGAGCTTTGGGGAGCAGCGTGGCTTAGATCAGGCTTGTTGGGACAGAAAATCAGTGACAGTGGGAGCTTGCTGGATTTGCAGCACCAAGAGGTGACAGCTGCCACCTGGGAAGGAGGCAAGGCCACCCCTGCCCTTGCCTTGCAGTGCAGAGCCCAAATGCCTTTTTGACTCTGCCACAGTCCTTCCTTCTCAGCTCCCACCACCATTTCCAGTCCAAGCATTGGAAGCAGATCATAGAATCAGAGAACACCTGAGGTTGGAAGGGACCTCTGGAGGTCATCTGGTCTAACCCCTGCGCTTAAGCAGGGCTATTTATAGCCGGTTGCCCAAGATCACATACAGACATGTCCAAGGATGGAGAACCCACAACCTCCCTGGGCAACCTGTGGCAGTGCTTGGTCACCCTTACAATGAAAAAGTGTTTCCTGATGTTCAGAAGGAACCTCCTGTGCTTCCATTTGTGCTCATTGCCTCTGGTCCTGTCACTGGAAATCACTGAAAAGAGGCTCCATCCTTTTTATATCCCCCTTTCAGGTATTTATTTATATGCATTAATAAGATCCCCCTAAGCATTCTCTTCTCCAGGCTGAACAGCCCCAGCTCTCTCACCCTCTCTTCATACGACAAATGATCCAGTCCCTTAACTGTCTTTGTCGCACTTTTCTGGACTCTTTCCAATATCTCCATGCTGGTGAAGGGGCTAGAACACAAGTCTTATGAGGAGGAGCTGAGGGAACTGGGGCTGTCTGATCTGGAGAAGAGGAGGCTCAGGGGGGACCTTATTGCTCTCTACAACTACCTGAAAGGAGGTTGTAGTGAGGCAGGTGTTGGTCTCTTCTCCCAAGTAACTAGCAATAGGACAAGAGGCAATGGCCTCAAGTTAAATCGGGGGAGGTTTAGGTTGGATATTAGGAAAAATGTCTTTACTGAAAGAGTGGTCAGACTTTGGAACAGGCTGCCCAGGGAAGTGGTGGAGTCACCGTCCCTGGAGGTGTTCAAAAAAGGTGTAGACATGCATTTTAGGACATGGTTTAGCAGGCGTGGTGTTGGGTTGATAATTGGACTTCATGATATTAGAGGTCTTTTCCAACCTTAATAATTCTATAATTAATGTATATTTTCAGGCTTCTATAGTTCTATAATTAACTTCCATGTCTCTCCTGTACTGGGGAGCCCAGGACTGGGCCCAGCACTGCAGATATGTCTCACCAGTGCTGAGCAGAGGGGAAGGATCACCTGCCTCGACCTACTGGTGACACTCCTCCTAACACAGGGTAAGGAAGGAAGTGCTAAGGGGCCTTATCTTCATGTACAGAGAAATACTGATGAGCACAACATTGTTCAAAAGTCCTCCAGATTCTTTCCTGTGCATTTCGGCACCCATCTCATCAAAACATCTTAAAAAAGACTGCAGTCAAGAGCCTAAACTTCACAAAGCCGCGGCACATTTTGTGTTCCAAAGACAACTCTCACTCTGCAAAATTAGCTACATGAATTTACTTTATGGGTAGCTGGCTGACTCATATGGCTGATAGTATCGCTTTCCTTGATAATTCCAGCCTACAGCTCAGTTTGAATTCAGATATTTTTTTGTTTAATTCTTTTTCTAAAAAATTCTGAAGAACTGGAAAAGATTTGAAGTTATGGGGCAAAAATTCATAACAAGTATGGAAAAAGTCCACCTCACTTAAATCTTGAGTCTCTGTTCTGATTTTGGACAGTGACACAGTTCATTAATTTGAAATGTTGCATAATTTTTCTATTTCTTAATACTTCTGGAAAAGAAGTGACATTTAAGCACCTTTCTAAAATTATGGGGTTATACTGCAAACATTTGCCTGCTAATATCATTATATATCATCTGCGGATGACAACCAGACACTTTTTACTAAGGATCATTAACAATCATAAGGTAACCCATAATATTCTCTAAAAGATGCTTTTATCTCTGCCCCTCAATTAACAGTAGATTAGCGACTAATCTAATTCAGAGTGAAATCACTATTCCTCTGCTTACAAAACAGTCTCTGAAGGTTTTGTGGGTTTTCAGTCAATGAAGACCTTGAAATGGAAAAATACGAGCATCTGAGAGAGGGCCCTGAGGTCCTTGTCACTGGCATGGAGAGCAAAGGCCCCCATGATAACCATTCAAAAAATAAGGAAAAGCAGAAAGAAAAAGAAAAGATACCTTGAAGCCTTAAATACTTTTGGAAATTAGGTACTCTAACTTGGAATGGATTAACATGCCTAAACAATCCAGGTTTAGAAGTTCCACATTTTTTGAGAACAGTATTGTATATCAGTTTTCTAAGTAAAAATGAGCTCAGATTGCAATCTCAAAAAGAAAGAAATTTGTAGAAGGCTGCTAGCCAGGTGAATGTGTTTGCATAGGTTCCTGTGATATATGTTACATTTTATACCAAAGATTAGAAGGAAACCGCAGACAGATCGTGGCATGTGTAGTATCAGTTCACAGCAGGAACTAAAGATGAAAATCTCTGGAGTCAGAGTTCATGACGAGCTCTAAGAATCCTTCCAGGTGTTTTCATGGAAATTGATACAATAGAGCACAGAGATGAAAGAGCAAATATATATTATTTTAAATCATAGCTTCAGGGCTTATAGCTAAGCTCATCAGGTACTAGGAGACCCAGCATGGATTTCAAAGCAAATGTACACCTACAGAAAGCAATTTTTCATTAGAGTCATATTTTACACTTCATTTACTTTTTGTTTTTCCTTACAGTTTTCTATACCTACACTATCACAATCTTCTACTATTTCTTCTTGCTAAAAAGAAGTCTCAGAAAATGAAAATATCCATTTCTGCTTGTGTTTCTGGCCTTTTCATTCTCATTTATTGTTTCCTGACTATGTGCAGAACTCAGGCATAATTCAGCTTACAACTAGGCAAGGCAACAGCTGACACTCTGCTTTTACAAAAGTAATAGAGATGTAACAATTAATGCAACATTTCCTATGTCAGATGCACACTATGAAAAAGAAAGTGAAGAGATGAAGAGACAAGTCCTGTTCACACTTAAGACTTGCCATGACATTTTGGAGAAAACAGCATTTTGAACTCTCCAGTTCAGTGGCAACAAGAGGACAAGAGTTCATTCTTATTCTGATAGCCATATCTGCAAAAATAATCACTCATCTGGATTTTGGAAAAAAATATATATACTTAATTTTGTACATGATGTCCTGCTCCCTACTATTTGAAAAAAGCAAGTGGAATCTGAGAGCCACTTGCACCATTTCTCACACCTCTAGAAACACAACCAGATTTATATGTGCAAAATTCTCCAAGAGCACAATATCCACTTTACACTGTCAGAGAGATGACAGTCACGTCTGGGTTGGTAAGCTCTTACTTCTGTGTGCAGGCAAAGAATTTACAGACAAGTATCTGGAAAAATGTAATTATGGTTCAATTTGATTTCAGAGAGTACTTTATTGATACTTCTGGATAACCCACTCCATGTCTCAGAACACTATAAAGACTTCCAAGATACTTGATGTTTTTCATATGGATGGATAGTGTCTTTCTATTGTTTGTATTATGGACCTTTGTATTCCACAGAAGAGACATACAGCCTTTAGCTCTGTTTACAAATAAACATGAAAAGTAGATTTTTTAAAAAAATATTAGCTCTTTCTTTTTCTGTTATCTAAAAGGGAACAAAAAACATCTTTTTCACCTGAATAGTTTCACACAATCCAGTCCTTTGTTCAGTTACTAACAAAACCACTTTACAATGGTTCCCTGGAATTTATAGATTTTTCCATTCGCAAGTAAACTTTTTAAAAGTTGTAAAAAGAACTTTAAATAATTAGGAATTGAATACCTGAAAGAAAAACTTCTTTGAAAGCACACTGAGGACAGAAACTATGATTTTATTACACTTTCCCCTGGGTTTCTGCTCCTGGATGCCAGAGCTACAGCCACAGAAAGAGCAGTATCAGGAAACATCAACTTTGCAATACAGAACATAGGGCAGCTCTTTCCAATTTCAGTTTTAGATGAGTAGAACACCAACATGGGGAATTTTTATTCGCACACAGGACTCAACATAGAAATAACTTTTTGTGTTCTACTTGAATTTCAATGGTACTTCCACTACTGTATTTTCCTTCAAATAATTGCAAAGCTATGGTAAACATAAAAGATTCCTTGGGTGTAAGCAAAGAAATGTATAGAAACACATTGATTGCCCCCAGATGGATGCTAGCTGTGTTGTGGCAAACCATAATACTGCATAGATTAGCAAATGCATCTATGCACCGGGTAAATTCCATACAGAACTATATGAGAAATTGTAGAATAAATGTAGAAGGCGTGTTTTACTTCTAAGAGCAACAGAGCCAGTGGCATTTTGGATGACAGGGAGCAAGACAGGTCTAGAGGAGAAAGGAAAATAGAAGAAGGAAAAACATGAAAATGGTTTGGTTTAGGTTCAGAAAGCAAGCAAGAAACTGAAAATAAATATACAAGCATGAACTAAATATTTATTGTCTTTATTACTGCATACTATAATGTTCCACAGTTCTTAAAACCCTTCAGACAAAGACTCTGAAGCGTTAACAGCCTTTCAGGAATTAATGAAGGTGAAAGGCAAGGCCACTGGAAGGAAAATTGAGTTGTACAGCAGTTACGGGATTTATCAAAGGTCAGGCACTGAATCGGTGACGTGTGGAAATAAAAGCATGAAGTTTCCATTCTGGCACCCTCATCTACCTACTATACTTCATATAACAGTTTTGCTGCTTCTCACGGACATTCTGGCAGAAGCTGTGGGACTTAATAGAGCAAAGCAGTATAGTGTGCTGAGTTTTTTAAAATGATATTTGCCTGCCCCACTATTTTTTTTCAGGAAACAAGACTGAGTAAAATTCCCTGTAAAAATGTTCTTGCTTCATTGTCAGCTGGACAGCTATACACTATGGATCCTTTAGCCATGCAATCAGTACAAGCAAGCAAAGTAGAATCTACCAAAATAAAAGGTATCCAAAAAAACTTTTGTTCCCTTTGTGAAACTAACTTCAATATATATATACACATAAACTTAGACACAGATTTAGATAGATATACATCTGTTTTTAAGTTCAACATTAGTTAAATTATCGTCTGTCTCCACTAAGCATGTCTAACTGGCCACTCTCCCACTAATAATCCCCTTTATTGTCCTGAGCTAAATATAAAAAACAAGAGCAAGTTTAAGTCACACAAGCCGAGGCTGCTAGTGATGCCATGTAACATGAGCACTGTTGCAGCCATATTTAACACAACACACAAGGTCTGTTCAGATGTAGTGCTGAGCAACCCAACCACATTAGCCATTTCTGCTGACTGCTGCTGACTGGGAGCACTGGACTGCAGAGTTACTCCATGAGTCCACGAGCAAGAGAAGCTGCGTTCATATACTGAGAACAGTGGATTGCTGTAGCTGGCAGGAAGAGAGTCAATGGTAAAAGTCAGGAAGAAAAACCTCAAAATGTACCACATATCATGGAGGTTCACAGAATCATCAAAACTCTTTCATGATTAGGTGAGCCGCATCAGTTTCCTAACTGCCTGTAGTTTGTCATCGTTTTCACATGTGCCATGATTACTTTGTAAAAAGTTACCCGTTTGAAAAGCTAACCCCTTTATTAGGGGGCAAGCCTACACCACATGTTATAAAGGCACCCGGGACAAACAGAATCAGTTTTCAGTTTTTCAGTGAAGTCTAAATGGTCTTCCCCTCTTGAACTGTTCACATTAAACAGCAAGCACAAGGGACTGTCATTTGCTCTCTGTATGTTGCCAGGGCAATCTCCAGAGTTTCTTGCAGCATATCAAAGACCTGTGTTGCATGAACAAACATGTGCCTGAATTTAAAAACATTAAAACAGGGTAATTATCTTCAAGACTAATGCATCGTGGTTAACTTAAACACCCAGTGCCTGCTGGGTCACTATTAGAGGACAGGCCACAATCGAGATGATAGGTAATATTGACTGCAATTTCCATACCCAGCTTTCTGGCTGAATCTAATTTGCTGTGTGCTTCTACAGCAACGAGCTACGAAATTGTAGTGAGAGACTTACTGGCATATCTATCAGGTGTATCACAAGCAGATTTGCATTCAGCCACCAGTAATGTGTGTCAGCAGACTACATATTCTCAGTGTACTGTGGCTTATTGCCATTCTAATAGGTCCCATGTGTGTACTTCTGACGCTTAACTGCCTTCATAAAGTGTTTGGATATCTACAGGAGGAAAGGCCATGTGTCTTCAGGACTGCTCTGCACAAGCAAAAGGCCCATTGCATGGTCATCTGTGATTGCAGGGGCCGTGTTCTGCGACCCAAAGCATCTCTGGGACTTCCCCACACGTTTTAAAACATATAATCTCTACTATTCGCTTCATCAGGGAATCTTGGGATCCTGTTACTAAAAGGTAATGCAAAGAGGTGGTAGATGGCTTAGCCACTGTTCTAGGTTTTTAGAAAAAGCAGTTAATGCTGTAAAATTGTGCATCAGAAATCAGTAATGGATAGTCAGCCAAATTCTGAGCTCACTGATACTCTAAGTAACTCCAGTGAAGTAATGAATTCAGACTTGTCCCAGCAAATGAGATCAGCACTGGGCCCCTTTAACAGACCAGATCCCCAGCTGGTGTTATTGTCGTAGGTCTGTAATTATGGGTATTGGTTGATGTTCTGACTGTTTGTAGCTTGAGTCATAACGCTTGTGTGTTGACAACTCTTCATCATGCAAATAATCTAGGTGATCAAGACAAACTACTGATCTACTTGTATTTGTCCTTACAGCAATCCTTGTTTAGACTGGAGAGTGGAAATCAGTGGCATACTCCTACTAGTGACATCACCACTGATGTCAATAACGACATCAGTGGTGACATCACTGGTACAGATACATGTGGTGTGTCTTATACTCTTAGCCCAGCAAAGAATTGCTTCTGAAACACAGGCCTTTACCTCATCCCTTCTCTCAGTTGGATTTTCAAGTAGTAATGACAGAGCTTCACACCATTAGAAATATTTACTGTGTTTTGTCACTCCTGCAAGCTTAAAGAGAAGGTGTTCTGCTTAAAAAAAAATATTTATTTTGGTTATTTGGGTTACTGCCTGGGCAGGAAATGATGAAACTGATGTAAGGGAGCCAGATGAGTAACAGAATAATTTTGAAGAGGGATCTGAGCTGCTAAGAAGATGACACTTGGGAGGTCAGAGGCACAAAACGTTTTCCGCTTTCTTTCCTTCTGAACTCCAAGCTTGAAGCACAAGCTGTGTGTGATTCACCCTAGTTGAGCTGGCGTGGTCAGTGCAGTTATTCAGGTCTATTCAGCCATTACGAAGGTCTTCAACAGTGTAATTTCAGGGGGGAAAAATTGAAAAAATCAAAAAAACAAAAGCAGAGAGATGTATTACAGTTAGAGAAAGTGTTTCATGTACTGTGGTGCTGCTACAGACACAGATTTAGCAGGGAGGCTAAGAAACCATTAGCTACCCAGCCTGTCCCACAGCAGCACAGCTGCGCAAGCTTCCCCCTCCCTCCCACATAGGGAAGAGCTGCAGTGTGGGCTGTCCTACTGCTAAGTGGATGTTGAATCATTATTTACGTTACAGTGATAATGACAGCCTTCTTGGTCTGGACAGGGAACCTTTCCCCCGCACCAGTGCTAGCCCTCAGCCAAATGATGGAGAGATGCTTCCTGTCCACAAAGTCTACAGCCAAGGCTGGTAGGACAGAAAGAAAGGTGTGTGGGTGACACTGTTGCTATCTCTCCTCCAAACTGTGGAGAGTACAGTGGGGTACCCGGACCTGAAGGAAGTGGCCTGAATTCACAAGGGAAGGTTACGACAGGAGGGGAAGCCAGTGGCATTTCAGTCCCCCTGCACTTTGATCACAAAACCTCCTTTGAGCAGAAGTTTGTTAAATTGACAACTCTTTACCTGGGTGTAAATGGCCTAGGTAATAACTCTATCCAGGATAACAGGGGCACATACAGACCCCTCCACCCTCGACACACTGAGCAGCCAAAATCCAAGGAGCACTAGAGGGTACAGCACAGATGAAAGGGGACCCCAAAGGTACAGAAAATGAGCTTCCCCCCATGGGTTTGTCACAGCAGGCATGCCATAACGCTGTACCAGAGGCAAGTGGTAGCTGCAGTCAGGGGACTTCTGTAACAGTATTACCACGGCATTAAAATGCAAATAGCAAAGTATTCAGCTTTTCTGATTTTATTACCTACATTGAAAATTATCTGCAGACAACTAGCAGACTTTCTGGGGGTGTTGTATCTCACACTGAAAGCCCTTTTCTTCAGAAAGCAAGCACGGATCACGCCTTCATTTGCTTAGCTAAAAGTGTGTCTAATGTAGAGAGCCTAGACAGTATCAGGATCAAGCCACAACACAGCTGAACAGGACTGAAACTTTCTATTGAAGTAAGATGCTGCCACCTTCGGACCAGACGGAGGGGTAGCAGGACCCCCATGGAGGTAACCACGCGCTCCGAAGAACTGGAAGTCAGAGGAAAAGGCAAGAACAATAACTCAACGCTGCGCCAATAATACTTAGTTACAGGTTTTTCTGATAAAACATATAACTTTGAATTGTAAGAAAGAGAGCAGAATAAATGATGACCGTGCTTACTGGAGAGCTTAACACCTATTAGTTTTTACTGTTCTGTAGAATGGCCATTTCTTATAAATAAAGGATTACAAAATGTTTTAGAATAAGGTTTAGAATAAGATTCTGTGCATTGCTACTCGGCATTGAGCAGTCTTTCTCTTGAGATGACAGACAACAGCAATGAGCCATGGAATTGCAGAAAACTAGACATCAGTTGTTCAGATCAGATTTGGGCTAGCACATGGAGCTCAGCGTGTTTTATAGCTCTTTGCAAAGACGGTGCAGATTTCTTAATAGCTGTAAGTTGCATGAGCAAGATCAAGGTGAAGAAAAACATAAAGGAAATTTTTCCTCAAATAAATCTCGACAAATAAAAGGAGAGCCTGTTTTTTCTTTTCACTCTCACCTCAGAGAAACTCCCTGGATTCCTCTGGTATTCATACAGATTTTAGGGATGTGGCAGAAACTTGGAACTATCCATAAGAAAGCCTTTTCCCTCAGCTTTGAGCTTTGAGTGCCCTTCTCTGCCAGGTTCTTGGCAACATGACTCCACTGGAGTCAGGATCCCAGCAGCTCACCAGCCAAAACCTTACAGAGCCATCTGCAAGAGGAGCTTCTGGAAAGTGGCGAGGGCACACAGTAAACTGAGGGAAGCCTCTGGCTATGTTTACTTTGTTAAGTATTTGCACAGAAGTGGGATGTCTGTATACACTCTGCACGTGGTAGCCCAGAGAACTCTCACTCGTGGTTCAGGGCAGCAGAAAGACGACTGTGCCACAGCAATGGCTGTCACCCTGTGCAAATCGGGGGGGGAAAAAGGCAGTCATGGTTGTTTTAGTGGTGTAGATCAACAGAGCCCAGCTGAATGCCGCAGGTGGTCAGGACCTCAGAGTCCACAAGGTGGTACTCACAGCACTGTCCAAAAAGGACCTGCTACATAAATAAATCCCAAACGCTGCTTCCCAACAGGCGTCAGAGCGTGGTAAGATCAAAGCACGCTGTTCTGCTGCTCAGCACAGAGAGCAGCCTGTGCCTTCCAAAGAAACACAGCCACATTCCAGTGCTGTATTTCTTTCTAAAAATCAGAAATCTATCTGCAGCTTCACAGGCAGGGCTCTGCAAAAATCTTTTTGTGTGGACATAAACACATTTCTAAAACAGTATTTCTTGTTAGTGGGATTTCTTAATGATGACTTTAACTAGTTCTCAGACTTCAGTTATGCTGAAAAAAAGTTAGCATGGCAAAGATCAGGCTGCATGAAAGTCTGCACCAGTCTTTTTATGTGCAGGAACACATCAAAGGGCTTCAAGTGGTTTAATAATGGAACTATGACAGCCTGAAGAATAAACAGAATTTGAGTGGACAGATGCACAGGACTTAGAGTTTAATCTAGGAGTCTGAGACTTGCTGAAAGGAGCCAATATTAAAGTAATCATGCATTTAAAACAATTACTATGTATTCTTCAAAGAGTCGTACTCAAGTGAAGTAACCCGTTTTAAACTATTTCTGGTAATTGCATTGCATCCCGAAATTATATGTCTGCATACTCTTTGAACTATGCTTTCCAAAAAAAAAAACCAACCCACCTCTGTATTTTTTCTTAAAGATTACCCCCCATCTTCAATACTTCCCCTCTAGCTTGTCATTTCCTGCAAATGTAACATAGGGTGTTAAGCCTGAGTAAATACCACTAATTTTAATTTCAACAATGAACAACTGCAAACGCCCAGATTGTTCACTTACCATTAACTTTCAATAATCTGGGAAATTCTATAAAAGTATCAATGCATTTCTATTAAAATTGTTGTAGCTCACCCATGCATAATTGCACTTAGCAAAATGACTGAACACAAACTTAGGAGGGATCACTGTTCTGCTTCAGACAGCATAAAATAGCTTTGCATTCAGGAACCTCAACATGCAAAATCTGATTTTAAATAATTCCCGGAGCACCCACCATTTCTACTAAGACATAATCACATTACTCTTGTGCAGCAGAACCTAGGGAGCAAACTCCAGCATCTATACTTTCTACTCACTAGCTGGGACAGTAGTGTAAATTTTACTTACAATTTCTGGTTTGTGCAGAGATTTCCACTTAAGAATATATCCTGCTCATATTATGTACAGAGGCTAATTTTAAACTAGCTGGCTGTAATATTGCTGGCAGTGTAACTGCAGCAGAGCAGGCTCAGTACAGCCTCCCCTCCTTGGAACTAGGGTCATTTTGGGCAGCTGATCTATGCCAAGATCCAGCTTACGGCTACCTGTGCTGCTAGCAGTACCCACTGCTAGCTAGTTGGCATCTGGCTCAGATGAGACTACACGACTCTTGGAGTTTCATGTCCGCAGTGAATGAAGGGCTGATTCTAAATGTAATGATTTGGTTTGCTGCAGACAGGACATTGCTCCTCCCATCTGCCTTGAGTCCACCAGACCTACTCATTCTACCCAGAGTTACTCCTCTCCACACCTTGTCACATTGCCCATCCTCTTTGTTCCATCTTGAGACTGTGTCTGAGGCTAGGTTTCTCTCACACAGGCATGTGCTAGCTAAGCTGGCACGTTGCTTCTAGTTGTCTCTTCTACCTATATCTTCTACCATATCAAAAGAGAAAGATGAGCATCTCCAGAGAGGGATTGCTAAGTCCACCTCAGACCTCATCTCAGGGGAGGGAGACCTGCCCACTGAAGAGCAGAAAGACTTTGAAGCAAGATTACAGACTTACTTTTGTATCATTTTCGTTACTGTTACCTAAAGAAAGCTCAGAATTCCCCTGCCTTTAGAGAGACCACAGACAAGTTGCTTAGACTAGTTCTCTGGAACTGAATTCAGTTGCCTAAACATTGGCATCTAGCTGCTTGTTGCAACCTCCGGACAGATAACATTCTTTATTTACCTTGGGTAAAAAACATGGAAATGAGCTCTAAGTATATACTGGACATCTTACGAGCTACTTGTATCGTAGTTCATGGTCCATTACTGAATTTAATTAACCTGGGCATAAAGCATAAATATCTGAAGCCCTGATAGCACATACACCTCTTTAGGATCTGTTAAACCCTTATTAGAAGTCATTTCCTTCAGTAATCCATTAATTTAAAATACTTCAGGATCAATCTATTTCCTAAGTTCCTTAACATTTCCTCACAAACATTCTGGGTGCCATCTCAAGCCATTTGCAGTTTTTTAAGTAAGAGAAGCTTAAGCAGTCCATAACTATATTCCGTAACACTATCAGCCATGCGATATCTAGGGGTCTTTTCCATGAATAAGGAAATACGATATTACTACTTTTTCCGATCAGTCTCCTACTTTAACTCACTCTTCCTCTTGACAGTACTTAGAAATATCTCAGCATCACCCTTGTCCTTATCCTGAGGTAAAAAATATAGGATTCATACTACCTGAGCAACTACGCATGGGGTTGATGGAAATTCTAATTTGCCTTATATAGACATCTCCTTTTCTTGGTCACCTGGTTCTCTCTCAAGAAGCCTCCCATCTTTCACATCTTCCCTGAATCAAAAACCTCAGTCTAACCTCAAGCACAATCAGTCACCAGTTCCCCTGTACGGGACAAAGGGATCTCCCCAGCACTTGGACATCCCGGTGGCCCATTCCAGCTCCAGGTGTTCAGCAAGTCCAGTGGCTCACATTAGCAAATGTGACCTCCTGCCTGAGGCCACCTCTGACTCTAGAACAACATAGCTTTTCCAGCACTTCAGGGAAGTGGGCTGTGCCTTTTTTAGTTCTTTATATTTCAGATTCCTTTCTCTCAACAACTCCTTGAGCTGATCTTTCCTGTGCTGTTTATAATTCATTTTTTTTCCGTTCTGTCTTTTCCTTCTGCCTTCTGGAAAAGGATGCAAGAAAACAAGCATTTTTCTCTTGCTTTTTCTTTCAGCAATACTGGTTTTTATTAGCACAGTTTTTTTCCACTAGTCCACCAGCACCCATTAAAATGGCCTAAACTCAGTGCTTTTGTTTCCTAGTGAGAAAGTGTTGCGTGTGGACGCCAGAGCTAACCTTTCCAGTGGAAAAGGTGTGAAGGGTCTGTCTGGGGACCAAAGCCATCCCAGCCCTGCCTGTCCCTGCCCAATCCCCCAGAGCTCCCCCCACCCTGCCCACGGCCCAGGACCCCATTTCATCCCCCCGGTCCATCCACCGCTGCCCCAGCGACAGAGCAGCAGGGCCAGTCTCCAGCTCCCCGTCACCCTGCCTGGCGGTGAGCCCACCGGTGGGCCACCACGTCCTTCTTCCTCAGGGTGAGGGTGAGAGGCAAGCATCTGTGAGAGTCTCAGAGGAAGGGGCCAGCACAGGGTCACCGGGAAACACCTTCCAGCTGAGCAGTGCAAATAAGACTTGTTTATTCTCCTTTGGTACCATGTCGTGCTGATTTTTTTCATACTTTCCAGCTTTTCACTGACTGACTAGTAAATGAGTGGAATTTCCTCTTCCTCCCTTTCCTTTCCTTTCCTTTCCTTTCCTTTCCTTTCCTTTCCTTTCCTTTCCTTTCCTTTCCTTTCCTTTCCTTTCCTTTCCTTTCCTTTCCTTTCCTT
>Ga0065711_1003006_pt1 | contig 41701 bp, 25 predicted proteins | sample Hoacrofraction12_FD_59098 | JGI IMG/M metagenome (GOLD analysis project Ga0065711, IMG submission 59098) | Hoatzin crop microbial communities from Cojedes, Venezuela - Epithelial fraction 12 v2 (version 2) | ecosystem: Host-associated > Birds > Digestive system > Esophagus > Crop | place...
TTTTTTTTTTTTTTTTTTTTTTTTTTTTTTTTTTTTTTTTTTTTTTTTTGTTGAGAAGGTCCTTTTTTACCTTTTTTTGCTTAGGTGTCTTAGCAAGGATTTATGCTATTAACTTCAGGCACCCAAGACTGGAAATTGTACCACCCCGTTCAGAGCCCAATGGGCCAATCTTCCCCTGTGTCACTCAGAGAAAGTCAGATGTAGTAAATCAGGTGTGTTTAAATACACATGATACAGCAGAATTTGATCTTCACATGGGTAGAAGCCACATTTTAATTAGCTTTGCTGGAAGGAGCCACACTTTTGTCTAAAAGATGAAAAAAATCAGTTCACTGTTCATCTAAATGTTCACCTTAATTTGTTTTTGAGGTTTGCTCTCCTGAACAAGTTCAGGCCAGTGCTGCATTGCAATCAAGCTCTGCTGCTGAGGACTCCTGTGCCAAAACTCCATTTTTAAAACCTGGCTGTGTGCTTCTTGTCTTTCAAAAATCCTTCAAAGTGCACCTAACATGGCCAATCTAAACACTCCTCCAGCAAACTCTACTTTTCACAGGCTGCCCAAAGAGGTGGGAGATGCCCCATCCCCGGAAACATTCAAGGCCAGGTTGGACAGGGCGCTGAGCAACCTGGTCTGGTTGAAGATGCCCCTGCTCACTGCAGTGGGGTTGGACTAGATGGCCTTTAAAGGTCCCTTCCAACCCAAAGCATTCTATGATTCTATGAAACACAAAGGAGGCAGGCACTTAATACAGATGCTAAACACAGAATAAATAACACAAGCGCTATTTTCCACCTGTAGCTACTCTAGTTTCAGTATTTGGCGTTAGTTCTTGTGCAATTCTTCCACCACCTCTCCAGAAAGTCTTGACCTTTGTAGCGTTTAGATGTGGATTTTTTATTTTGCATGGATTAAAGCCAGTTTTGGCCTCTGGCTGTTCTGCACTACAGGGGGCATGCCGGCGTGCGAGAGGAATTGGAGTAATCGCATAACTGCGAACAGCATCATCCTGTTGGAGCTCAGGTTGCCAAGCGCAGTTCACTCACCATTAAACAGCTCCATGGAAAGAACGTGAACATTAAGAGGTATGGAAACCTTATACTGAGGTTAAGCAAACAAATCTGACACCAAACCTTCTGCCCAGCTGAGGCAGGCGATGAAGCAGACATGTTCACAGTGACCCGGAAACAAAACACTCAGGATTCCCAAATAACAGCGTCTGTTGAAGAACATACGATTAATGGCTGACCTTCACACGCCTTCCCCAGCAGAAATGAATTGCGTGAAGAGTCTGTGTATTTGCCAAGGTCATTAAATGTCTATCTCGATATTGAGGGCCATATCTTGACCTGTGGGCAATGGCAAACCTACATGGGACAAGGAGAGGAGAAGCTGGTTTCCTGAACAACTGCTGAAATTATTGCTGTTACACCCGTCGGAGGTAGGGATGCTTTTAGCCCCTGCTATTTGAATGGGTTTAGAAGCAAAAAAAAACCCTGAAAGCATACTAAACCATCCTTAGCATCGTGCTCGAACCCTAAACCAACACAGCTCCAGGCAGGCAAGGCCATCCCAGGCTCTCCACACAGCAGGGAAGACCAGCAGGATGCCCACAGGAGGGCACCTATGTTTCACAGTCGTACAGGAGCTCCCAGGGAGATGCAGTTTGGGCTCTCAGGGTGTAGCACTGGCTGGCAGGGCCACCCATGCGCGCTCGTCACCACAGTCCTGTGTCACACACCTACGCCAGTCTCAAAGCTGCACTTAGATTGCGGGCTCTGAGAGCCCTAAGCAGCAGGAGATGCTGCAAGAAGCAGACTATAAAGAAAACCCGTTGCAAAACGCCAGAGTTGCCTACCAATTAAATGTGCTTATAGGAACCCCAAGGCAAGCTTCAAAATAATTTACCTAAGAAACTGAGGTGTTTTGATGGTTGATCATCAAAGATGACAAGTATTTGTTTCACATATCAAGTACACACAGATGAATATTTCTCCATAATCCATCTAAGATAAGAATTTATTAAAGATGGAGAAGGGTCTTCAAATACTGGGTGAACTGTGGCAGAAATCAACATAGCAGGAAATCCATGAGGACAGAACATTATCTCTTTAAAAAAAAAACAACCTAAACCACAAACAATCCACAATCCATTTTTTTTTTCTAAAACTAAAGTAAGAAAGGTCCTATTTAGATTTCATTAAACACACTGTGCCCCATGCTAGAACCAGCCAGCCCTGCTGGGAAAGGTGGCAGTTAGTCTATTGATCTATCCTAGAGATCCCAGGCACAGGGACCTTCGTAAGCTCACTGCTGGCTCAGTGGTTTTAGGACTGTCATAAATCCGTTTGTTCGTGATATCTGGACCTTTCCAGCAATGATAGTTTAGCTGGATAACAAATTCTAACATCCAGAAAGGAGGCTAAAGAGAAAGAACCTGGGGAGAACACCAGTTACGGGTTATTGCTTGTATTCAGTATACAGGTGACTACAGACTAAAATCTTCCCTCGTAAAGATTGCTGTTCAGGGCATTACTCTCAAAATTACACTCACTAACATATTTTTACTTCTCACAGCTTCACACTGTACCCACCATGAATCCTCATCTTGCTGCCCCATCCTTTGCACTTTAATTTGCAGAGCATCCACACATGCCCACTTTGCAGGACAAACCAGTCCATATGCCAGCTGGCAAAGCACAGCCAGGGCTTCCGAGCATTTTACAACTCTCCTCCTGCAAATCCAAAAATGGGGAAAACTTTGGGGAGCATGGACCTCCAGCTAACGTGCATATGTGTACCTGTGAGTAATAAAATGCTTTTCTGAACCTGAACTGGGTCCTCAGCATGGTGCCGTCCTTCATTAAGTATGTCCCAGGTTGTGCCAGGGAAGCTTTTCAGAAATTCTGTTGGATTCTCAAAGCATCTGCAAGCACAGTTACTGGCTCCTGTTGCACTTATTATCCCATTTAGGATACACTGTTCAAACAAATTTCTGTAAAGGTGCTGATGGTTGGGAACCATTCATAGGTCAATGTCCAAAAATTAGACCCAAGACTCATTTTCTGACATGAGTAGAAGACCTTGTCTGTCCTCTTTTTATTTTAAACTAAGAACATGACTTCTAGCCTCTTCCAGATGGCATGTTGATTATTTTAAGCACAATGAAATCCAAATCAATTAACTCACTAGGCTAGAAAATCCTAAACCAATTAATTTCAAAAAGTGGCATCTTTGTTCTCCTTTGCTTTGACAAAGGAAATGTGAGCTTACTTCAGCCAAATAGAGAGCAGCATGGAAGGACTTAGCTCTACTACACAGATTCAGGAGTATGGCAATTAGTTAGATCAGTGATGTTAATGTGACTCTTGTATTACAGAATTTCCTTTCACCTCTGTCAAACTGCAGGTACAAAAGGATTCTCACTAGATCTCCTAATCCAGCCTGATATTTATTTGACTTCTTATGCTGATGGGGAAAACCAAATCCTAAACCTGGTACCACGCACAGCTTTATGCTAGAAGAGATCTGTGCTTTTCCACATCCCCTCTTCCCAGTAACAACCAATTTGCATTTAAATTTGCTGTATACACCAAACGGGCCAGTGACAACTCCATAGTTGGATGATTACTATGCAGCTTGCTGCAAGGTGCTCCAACAACTGATCAAATTAGAATGGATAGTGCAGGCCCTCCTTGCCCAATTCACAGCTCTGCCAGTGACTGCTGGAAGTGATGTTGTGCTAAAGCAGATGCTGGAAGCTCATGTGATGGTTTACTGAGGTGTCTGCCCATGCCTACTTCCCATACAAATGGACTACTAGAAATAGGAGAAACATCTTCCCTGAAAGTCCACAGATGACCATTTACTGTAACAGAAGTTGGACTGGGTATCCACAGCCATCAGCCTGCTACATCTTTCTTCCTTCTGTATTAATGTTGCCTCCACCACCTTTCCCAAGGGCACATTACAAAATTGCTGATGATTCCTAGCCAATATCAAATGTGAAAGGCCCTTCTCTTGCTCCTGGGCTAGTACAGAAGACTACAAGGGTCTCTGAAAGCATCTGAATCATAGAATCATAAACGTTGGAAAAGACCTCTAAGATCATCAAGTCCAACCGTCAACCCAACACCACCATGCCTGCTCAACCATATCCCAAAGTGCCACATCTACACGTTTTTTGAACACCTCCAGGAATGAGGACTCCATCACTTCCCTGGGCAGCCTATTCCAATGCCTGACCACTCTTTCAGTAAAGAAAATTTTTCCTAATATCCAATCTGAACCTCCCCAAACGCAACTTGAGGCCATTGCTTCTTGTCCTATCACTGGTTACCTAGGGGAAGAGACCAACACCTGCCTCACTACACCCTCCTTTCAGGTAGTTGTGGAGAGCGATAAGGTCTCCCCTCAGCCTCCTCTTATTCAGAGCGAACAACCCCAGTTCCCTCAGGCGCTCCTTGTAAGACTTGTTCTCTAGACCCTTCACCAGCTTCTACATTACACAAATAATGTTCTTCTCTCATTACACAAATAGAAGTCCTATCTTACCTCCCCAGATTATTCAGTCACTGTCAGGTGTGGTGATAATTAGGTGCACATGAGGTCTCCCAGAAGAAGAGGCTGCACAGCCCTCTGCCTTGCTTGGAGGTGGCCAGTGCTTAGCTCAACCCACCAAGGAGCCTTGCTGGCTCCTGAGTCCCTCCCCATCCACCCACGGTTCGCAGCATTGTGGCCCAGAAGAGGTCTCAGTTCTCTGCAGTTGGCTTTATGGTCAATAGGAAAATAAAATACACAAAAGAAAGTAAGGAACAAATCTAGTGATCCATGCAGGCAAGTAGCAGAGTCTGTGTGAAGTCTTTAAAACCCTCTCAGCCTAATCACCGGTTACCACCGGGGCTCTCCTTCGAGATGCTTTCACAGCCCCGAAGTTTGTGTAAAGCAAAAGTTCAATTCCACAAAGCCTGCAAATTGAGACATGAGAGTGATCAACACCTCGCCCAACTGACTCTCACAATTCACAGCAATTTACCATCATTATTATGTTTTTATTTTCTTTTTAAAATCAATGTTTTCATTTGGTCTCAGCTCAGTCAAAACTCACACTGATTCAACATGGGCTACAAAAGAACTACAGACTCCTGGATCAAGCCTGGGATTTAACTATACTTAAAATACTACACATACTATATTCCCCAAACTACGAATTTTTCTGCCCTGTGATCATGTTCTTTCATTCCATATTTTTCCAGATCAGAAAACTGATTGATTCAACATTTATCATGTTTACTCAACCCATTTTTGAGGCATATTCCATGGACTTTACCTAAGAAGCTGAGAACCCATGATGTCTGTAAAGCTGGGATACCTTTAGTGATAGCTTAAGTGAGTAATAATACTTCAGACTCTAACCACATATGAAAAGAGCTCGGATGCACAACACACTTTCAGTGGGATCATGACAAGCATTCACCAAGATTCGAATAAAGCAATATACTTAACATTAGATGTGTGAACAAATCTACTAAAACAAAAAAGATTTCTCCAGCACTTACAATCAAATACTTGCCTAGGGACCAGATTCTGAAATGATTGATCTAAATTGAAAAGAGACACCTAAATACATTTCAAAATCTGCTCCTACATGTATTCCTGGATTTTTAAACTACAGACAGTTAAAAAAAACAACCCACAACCTATTTCCAAATGGTTTCCTGTGATTAGACAGCTTGAGACTTCAAAACTCTCTCTCTTTAGCTTTACTGTTGCTTACATTACTACCTGTGGGGGAAGAAAGTCACCCGCACATGAGCACTGCCCTGCAGACCTCTCTTACCAAATGACACAAAGCAGACCAGCAATGAAAGGCCACCAGCGTTCATCGACCTTTGGACATGTCCAGACTGTATTTTCTATCTCCCCTGCATGCCAGAAGCAGTCTCTAAAAGAGCAAATATAAAACTAAGATCTTGTCTATACATCACAAGAAACAGTAACTTGGTTGTTATTTAAAGGTCTGATCATTTATGATATGTTCCATAGTTTAAACCTCAGGAAAAGAGATAGAAGACGGGAATTAATCTGGTCGCAGGTCTGTCCCATACCCTACAGACAGAAATTAGAGACTGAAAAACTTCCCCTTTTTTTGCACCATTGCATCTAAATGATCAGCAATTTGAAGACAGCCTGAAAAATCCTTCTTGAGTAGAAAGAGTGGTAAAGAATCTAAAAGCATCCTGGATGTGCTCCACCTATGCAGATAACACTGGCCATGGGAAACAAAGGCAAAATGGGAAGTGTATTGAAAGCTATCTCCAAACAAACTAAGACCAATCACCACAGGCACATTTTAACCAGAAGAATCATCGGCTGCTGACAGCAGATGTCAGTAACTGGCAGCAGAAACAATGCTGAACACGGCTGCTCTTCAGCCATGCAAAGCTGTGTGTGCCACCAGCTCGGCTGCAGCCGTGCTGACACATGTTGTCTGCAAAAAGTCATTTTTCTAGTGTAGATGACACCAAAATGAACAGTGTTGGTCCCCCTGTCTGTCTCTGCGGGCCAAGCAAGCTTGAAAAATTATGATTAGAAGTTTTTTGCACAGCAGTCCTGCAAAATAAAGCAAGACAAATAGCTCTGCTCCTTTCCTAAGTTTTACAGGATGATGGTGGAAGAGCCTACGTCACCCCCCCAAGCTGAACCTGGACCAAGCAGCTCCATCCTCCCACACAACCTTCTCCCCTCATCCTGCATGGCAAGGGTAGTCACAGCCAGAAATCAAAGCTGCCCCATGGCCTTTCCCTCCAGCATCCCACCCTCCTGCCTGTTCCAGGCAGGGTAACTGTGAACACGGATGAAAAACCAAAGACGAAAGTGGTCTCGGCTATCCAGCATTGCGATGAAGGTTGTAATTGATGGTTCTCTACAGCCATGGTCCAAAGGCTGGGAGGGTCCAAGACTATGGGACAAATTAACCAATTTAGCAAAGAAAAATCCAAATGTAGACTCCAGCAACTGGCACGAGGGAGGACATCCCACTGCACAGCGCCGAGTGTCAAGGGAAGGTATTCCCAAAGAGTAACGGTGGGCAATAGCTCGAGCCAACGGTGCAGCAAACGCCTGCGCCCAGGTGCTGACCCTCCACAACAGCCCATCTTGGAGTAAACCCCACCTCACAGCAAGTTCTTACCTAAATATCATGAATATGGAGGAAAATCTTGGGGGGAAATGAATTTCAGTTTAAAGCTTGAAGAAAACCTTCAGCAGAGACCAGCCATGCTTGGGAGGCCTTCAAGGGAGCAGAGCTGAATGCGGCAACGCGAAACCCGGCAGGATTTTCCCCATTTCTTCCCTGAGGTATTGCAAATGAGAGCTAATTGCTCCATCTACGGGCAAAAACTAGTACAGTCATAAGCTTTTCTAACAGGGCATAGTCTTACCTCCAAATGTTCTCCAAGAAAATAAATGACTAGAATGAATAAAATGTAGGACAACCTTTCTGTATTGCATCTTGCAGTCTTCTGAAAAAAAAAAAGTGTTGTCTGGTCCTTTATTACTGGAGCACGAGGAGCCCTCCTTACGGATTATTTTAGGCACCACAGTTAATTGTGTTGAATTTCAGCAGGAGAAAAATTACTAAGAGAAGGCAGAAATTTAAGACATCTCATTGAAAAATATTCCCTTCCTCAAATATAGTGCAAATTCACTGTGATTCAAATCTGACCACCTGCTTCGAGGTGTTTGAAAGCTGCTTAATTTTCGATTCAAAGCTTTGTAAACAACTTTTAATTCTGAGCTCAATTTATCCACCACAACCCAAAGCTCTAGGTCAACGGAAACCTTTTAATTGATTTCCTTTGCTGTTAAAACTGGCAGCACCATCAATGTGTCATGAGTATTGCTGTTACTTGAACTGATGTTTTTGCAAGGGGAAGTAGGACTGGAAAATGCCCTGCTGTCCTCAACCTGGCATTCATCCCCACGGAAAATGCTACATTTTAATGACTTAAATTTCATACAACCATCTACTTTCAATAAAATATTTAGGGTACCTGATTTTAGCCCATCTGCAGGGGTAGCTCCCTAATTTCCACTCAGTAAAATAAAGCTGTCCTCATTTATTTGTGTATTTACTGGCTCTGAAGGGAGACCTCACGTCAGACCACAGAAAAGTGTCATCTGAATTGTGTTTTCCTCCAGTGTAGGTTATTCTCCCACATTTACTTTGGATCACTTGAGTTCGATTTACTGAAAATACATTCGTGCCACTTCTTCCTTCTCTTAGGATTGTACCTGCTCACGCCAACTGGCACACAAGAGAAACACACTGCCAACACAGCCAAGGCTCAGTAACATCTCAGAGCACCAGGTTCTGAGTTGTTCCTCATGAGAGCAGTTCATGCAGTTTTGAGCGAACCTAACATGAACTGGGAAGCAGTTCCACAATGCCAATTGTGAAGCCACTTATCACAGCACCTCAAACTTCAACTTGCATCTCTTCATTCACCCTTTGTTCCTGTTGTCCCTGAAAAACATCTAAAATATCAGTGTCAGCTCTGTAGAAGCCTCCTGCTAGCTACACTAGGTCACTCCAATTTACTCACTTTTTTGTATCCAATTTTCTAGAGATAATTAAAATGTAATTGCTCAGTGCTCCACAGCTGCTCACGTGCCCACGCTGATGGGTAAAATGAGAGACTGAGCTCCTCACCTCAGAGAGCCAAATCTCCGCTTGCCTAAGGCGCCTGGCTCTGGGAGGTGTAAGGTGGGCAGCGCTGGGTGGGACTGCATCTACCAAGCTTCACAGAGTGCATCCGCATCACCTCAGAACCAAGCTTAATTCATCCCAAATCCAGATTCAGTTTTCAATTATCGGTCTAACAGTGCTGTGTAAAGAAATTCTCAGACAAAAAGAAATTTAAAAGACAAGAATAAAATTTCAAAGCACTTGTACAGAAACCCAACATGCAAAGAGCTGTCTTGGACTTTTCTCTGGTGAACTCCTTGAACCAAGGGGCTGCACCAGCGACCAAGCACACGCCTCACCCAAAACAGGTCCCTGCGGAGCCACTGCCGGGAGGGGCCGAGGTGGGTTTGTTGCCTTTTCAAAGGTGGGATGCTGGGCGTGACGACCCAGCTACAGTTTACTGTTTCGAAGTTGTACTTCCAAAATACCTAAAGTGGTTGGCAGCCAAGTCTATGTTGTAGGAAGGTATTTTTCGTTTCCAGGCAAATCTTTTGTCAGATCAGAGACGTGGGGTTATGACCAGATGCTGAACTGGGGTAACAAAAGGGAAAAGATACAAAGAAGAGCTTTTGGCTATTGCCAAACCAAGTGATACAGTATTAAAGATGAACAAAAGCTTTAAACTCCCAGCCTTTAGTGGCAAAGGTTTTAAGTCTCATGTCTGCGAATCACCTTCTGCTTCAATGTCATCCTACCCTAACCATTAATGCCCTTCCCAGACTGTGTATATTCAAAAGGCAAAATAACTTCTCTGGGAAAAGAGCAACTACATGGGAAAGAAAGCTCTGTGAATACCACACATAACCTTCAAAATGAAAACAAGCTAGGAAGAAGCTGCTTCCAAGAAAAACAAGGAATATGCGGAGTAACAGGTTAGTCTGTGTTTCGAACAACGCGTGGGAGGAGGCAGTGGAGGGAAGACGGGGTATGGTATTTCAAACAAGGACAGCATACACTTCCCCCACATACTGCTCCGTGATGACAGGGAAAGCGGTGTAGCACAGACTCATTTCAGGTAAAGCAGGGGACAAAAAAACCTCCAAATCCCTGTGAACTTTTACCTGGTGCTTTCTTTTGAATTGCAGATTGCCTGGACAAAGAGCCAGTTTGCTACAAACCCAGACGGAAGGCTCCAGGGCAGTTTCCCCGAAGAGCCAAGGCTGGAAGGGACCTCTGGAGGGCTCTGGTCCAATCCCTACTCAAAGCAGGGCTTCAACTTTAAACTGGGGTGCTCAGAGCCTTGCCCTATTAACTTATTAAAATCTGCAAGGGCAGCAATTTCACAGGCCCTCTGGACCTCTGCTCCGATGCCATGTACCCCCTGCCAAGAACATTTTTCTTGCATCTGCCTGGAGTTTCCCTCACAGCCTCCTGCCCTTTGCTGGGCATCCCTGAGATGCTCAGCACTGCCTTCACCATAACCCTGTTAGGTAACTGGAGACAGCAAAAATGTCTTATCCTCCTTCTTCTTCCCCCTACACCACATGTCCCAGCCCCTGACCAATGTAGTGGCCCTTCGCTGGACCAGTACGTCCCTGTCTCTTTTGTACTGGGGAGCTCAGAACTGGACCCAGACCTGCAGATGTGTCTCATCACTGCTGAATAGAGGAGGATGATGACTTCCCTAGACCTGACTGGTGATGCTCCTCCTCATGCTGCCCAGCACAAAGTCAATTTTCATTTTAATAGTATTAACCCAGTGCCAGCTGTAAAGGCAGGCAAGCACAGCAAGACCATCTGATTTCAATGCACTCACAGTTTCAGACCTGATAAAGCAACCCAAGTCCCATTCACTTTTAATACAGGTATCCCAAGCTGCCTGAGAAAACGGGACTTTAATCCTGTAGGCTGTGACAATTTTGAGCAGGGAAGCATTTATGCCCCTTCAGAAACATGGAGCAACGCACTGGTTTAGCTCTTCTCAGAGCTCTTCAGCACAGCTTCTGCGCAGGGGTCCGAGCTGTCTGGTCTGAGGAGTCTCTGAGAAGTCTCCTCACTCAGGAAATGCTGTTCAAGCCACAGAGCCTTTGTTTCGCACGGGACACAACCAATCAGCTGAGTGTTTTCTAATACATAGGGTTATTCTTCATTTGCAAAGTAGCAGAATGCAAAAGTTTTGCTTGTGAAAAACCACATAATACAACAGAAATGCTAACCCATACATTTCCTGAAGTTCTGAAAAGGTTTCGTTAAATTCAATAAAATTTAATTCAATGTAGTAAGCCCTAAGAGTGGAATTCATTGCCGACCCGTTTAGCACATTCTGAATAAAATCTACTTTAACGTGGTGGTGAAGGGTATGTATCTGCATTCGTCTCTCCGTAAGAGAGCTAAACGGTGTGAAAGCACATGGTAAGAGATGTTCTGTTTTGCAAAACGCTGCAGAATGGGAAGGCTTATCAATTTCAACACCAGTTGGAATCATCACACCCTTTCCAAGAGGCTGCCCTCCTGCCTGAAAAACAGAAGATCACGAATGCCCAAGCCCAGCGCAACTCCTGCAACCCGCTCTGGAGCAGCAGGGTCATGGGTGTCTTCTGTCAGCTCAAAAATAGCACAGCCCCATTCCAAGCCTGTTCCTGCGACAGTGATGTGACCTTATCAAAAGGATTTTGATGACTACTGGAAGATTCCTTTAATATTCTGTTGTACCTAGATAGAACTTAAACAGTGCTATTTGCTTGGATAACTTGCTGAAAAAGTCCCAAGGTGGCTTTGCTATGCAGTGTATATTGCTGTTCTTCATGCAGCAGCAAGCCTTTCTCTGCGTACTCCTTCAGCGGCACATTGCCTATGTAACATTCAAACTTCTGTACCTAAATGAACTGTAATTATTGTGAGGCTTGAAAAAGAGGCGAGCATAAAAAGCATACTTCAGCTTTAAGCAGAGAAGAACAAATGTCTTTGAATAGACATGATGCTTGGAATCTACTTGGAGTCCTTGAGAAACACTGACTCTCCTACTTTCAGTCTCCTGAAGGTGTTTTAGAGAGAGGCAAGGACTGGAAAAGATTCCATTTCAATTAGGCTGCAGCAGAACTTCTGATAAACATAAAGAAAAAACCTACATGGGTTTGTATAGCTGTGTTCTTGTGCACAAAATTCACTATGAAATTACTTGTTCTGATTAAAACCAACATTTTTAAGGGAAATTCTGATGAAGAAAAACAAGAAGGTCCCTCTATACTATTTAAGAGTAACAGAAAGCTACCAATACATTGCAGGAAACATATAGCCAAATGTAAGTATACGCATTATTAATTCTGTACCTACATTGTCACAGAAGATTTAAAAACAATTCGTCATTGAGTTATTTCTTCTGTTCACAGAAGGAAAACTTGCTGTGTTCTGACAACCCAATGCCCTCAGTGTTATTGTTTTTTATATATATATATAGATATATATGTACATTATTCCTCTTGTTCCCCTGTAACTCTGTCCCCTTCCTACAGCCACTAACCCCTTGGGCAGAGCAAGTTTGGTTTGTCAACCAGCACTGGGAGCCTTTATTCAGCAAGAAAGTTTTAAAATCGAAGCTTTTTCTCAGTCCTGCTCATTTCTGAGTCTTAATGGCGTGTTAGCCCACGGGCTGCTGGAGAGGTAGAATTTGTGCCCAATATAAAGCAGGCAAGTGCTCTGAACCATTGAGGTCTATGATGCCTTTCATATTCTGGCAGGTGAGCTCTAACACTCCCTTAATGGTCATTTGATTGGAAACATACATCATCTATTTCTATCCAGTAAAGGTCTCTTTCCCCTCCTACAATATGGCAAAGAAATATCAATTAAAAAAACAGCTGAAATTCTCTATGGAGTCTACGAAAGTGAGTCTCCCTTAGCTCCCAAGATGATGTCCTTTCTGTGCCCACCTCTGCCACAAACCCCACCTCCAGCTGTTCTCCAGCCCCGGCGCTGACATCCAACCAGTCTCAGTGAAATCACCCAGAAAACTCCCACTAATGTGGACGCAGGATTTCTAAGCAAAGCTCTGAAGTGTGATTTCCCTCCTCAGCCCTGCGTAGGCATCCCTGGCCCTGTAGAGGCCATATCCTAATGGCCAGCATGTCAGAAACCCAAAACACATGGTCAGAGAAAGCGACAACAAACAATTACCACATGCCTCATCTGCACTTACTTCACTACCGCAGGTAAAGAATGGGCCAAGCCCAGAGGTACTGTGTATCTTCCTGAAATAACATGAGCAATTTCTTACTTTTTCTTGATCTGGAGAAAAACTTGATGCCCCCAGGAGAGGTAGACGGGTTAGAATTGGGGGAGGACTCTTTGGAGGAGGACCTGAAGATCCCACTGAAGCTCATTCGGCGTGGGGAGCGTGGGGGAGACTCCTGGTAGGGGAAGGGGAACACTGTTTTGGGTGAGCCAGGGCTATGTTTGGATCTCACAGGGGCAGAAACAGGGCTGGAAGGTCGGTTCTGGAGCCCTTTTGAGAAAAGGCCTTTTGAAGGGCTGCCGGCAGAGTAGCTTTCTTCCACCTGAGGAGGAGAAAAAGGAAGAAAAAAGAAAAATAACAATTAATTCAGTTCAGCTCCGGCGATCAGGATCTCTGAACTTGTCGCAACACAGTCAACTCCTGTTTATTCGGGTGGTGGATTAGCCAGACCTCACCTTCCCCAGCGCCTGCCTGCACTGACAGAGATGCAGGTGTGCCGCCTCTCTGGGCTCCGTGCTGCCCCCTGCTCTTAAAGACACTTTGAATTTCACAAAAATTCAAGCTACGTCCAAACAGTTTATTATTATTATTTTCTTTACTGGTTTTATTTGCCACACATCCCTCTTCCTTCCCTGGACAATTGAAAGTTAACTGGCAAAGAATTTTATTTAAGGCAATGAATGATCGCCATTAAGGAAACCCAGCGCCCCAAAGTCTTCCTCCTGAAGTTAAGCATCCATCTGCAGTACTTCAATCTCCATCGCACGATGTGACACAGCACAGTGCACAAGTTCCCAAGTGCCTGACAGGTCTCTACGACGCCAGACACAGCCACAACTGTGGGATTGCAACTCCAGGCCCCAAAATAGAGCAACCATTTTAGAGTGATGACATTCCCACTAATTACCCAGTCCCCGAGCTTGGGTATGGGCTTTCTAACAGCTAAATCTCTTCTGGCACCTGTGCCAGCTTTCCAGCTAGCATGAATGTCTGTGCACAACACAGCACTGCACTGTGCGGGCTCAGTCAGCGAGGGGGGATAAAAATCCAGAAAAATAAACAAACAAAAAAAAGAGCAAAGATGAAATCTTCCCCACAAACAATGAACAGAAGCTGACCAAAAACCTCTGTGGGATTCGCTTGTGTCTGGGCTGTATGTAAAGTTTATTTCCTTCTGGAGGTGTAAAGTGTACTTCTGTGGGTATGAGGCTGCTTTTTTAGCTGGGGACATTTCTCATGAATGAAGGGCTGTGTTCCTTGGCAAAAGGCCGTGGAACATGTAAGCAGAGCCCACGGCATATGTGCCCACGGGCACGGTGTGCCGCTGAGTTTCAAGCCCTTTGCACGCCTGCTCCTCTCTTCCCAATTACGCAGCACAAACCAGGAGGTGTGGAGCAGACAGCAACTTCTGCCGGCGAAGATGCCACCCGGCGTGCGTCAGTCTCGTTAGGTATGGGCGTTGTTGCCATGGGACTCATTGTAGGGAAAAATAGCATCTTTTATTAGGATGACTTAGATGCAAGAAGAGATGAACAAAAGCCTCATCAGTACATGTGCCCTCCTTGGGGTCTGTGAAGGGCTTGTGTATATAAATCCAGATAAAAATGGCCAGCTGAGTTTAAAACACATACGCAATTAACTCCCTTTTCAAAATAATGGTCAGTCACAGCTCCAAAACACTTGTAGAAATACGTATGAGCAGCATGATTGTCAGTTAGCTGCTCCCTCCGTAACACAGGATCCCACTTCTGCCTCCTGCAAATGCACTTTGGACCAGCTCCTCTCTCCACTTGGGATGGGACAGAGCTGGAATGGGTCCTGCTCCGTAGGAACTGCAGCAGGCCCTGCAGAGAACGTGCTCTCCCATTTGGGAAGGCTTCTAACCTGAAAGGCAAGTGGTGTGTGGTCTGGGAGATGGACACAAACGGCGTGGGTCACTAGGAGGGGCACAGCCCTGGACAGCCAATGAATTCTGCACTGTGCTCCACTGCGCAGCACAGAGATGTCTGGCAGGACGCACAATTGCTTTTTGTACCTGCACACTTATTTTTGACAGCATGGACAAAAATATCTCAAAAACATACTTATCTTTTCGTGTAAGAATTAGAAGAGCAGTTGCCCTCAAGGGGGAATTTTTGGAAAGCGTAAATGAATTCTAACTGAAGCACTGAGTACCAAACACTCTGACAGTATTCACCAGAGAAGAAAAAAAATAGTGTTTCAAGCTTAACGTAGTGGCCTAAGCCTCAGGTTTGCCTCCCAGCAATGTCACAGATTCTATGTGCAATCTTGAAAACTCATTTCTCACTACATATCTATTCTGCCATGAGGACTGCATCTCCTTTATTCCCACTCTAAGTCCTCTGGCACATGGACTGTCTCCCGGTGAGTATTTATCAAGAATAATAGAGCACAAGCCCTTGACTGAGACCTGGAATAATAACCAGGCTATAAGTTAATTCATAAACATATTGCACTTTTGTCATGGGTAAAATAGTCCCAAAGTGATAGCTCTTTCATAAAAGCTCATTAACTTTACTAAAACATCATCTGTAAATCACCTGAGACTACTCATACGTTGTTCTCTTCACAACTACATAGTCCAGGAACCAAGCAAGTAGCGCAATGGCCCCTCCTTTTGCACTGCAACTTTAATAGGTCTGTTGCCAAATCTACTGCCTGAAAGTGGGGACTAACAATATTTTCAAGTACTGCCACTACTACTATAATTTAGGACTGTTTCCAGGATGGTAATTTCACTGTAATTTTTCCTAAAGTGACAAGCCGTGACATTTGTAAAGCTAAGAGAAGGATGTCATTCTGGTGCTACCCTTAATATGTCACGTTATCTTTTTTGCATGCTTGTTTGGTTGTAACGACACACTGATAGGAGACACTTTTAAAAGCCTGTGGTGTCCTCACATGCTAAAGCCATTCTAGAAATGTAAAATGTCAAGCAACAATTGGTCAAATAACATCAGTATTCCCTTGCACACACAAGTCAGACACAAAAGCAAATTGCTCTCAAATTCTGAGCAGAAGCAGCGGGATGTTTTCATTTATTGCAAAAACAACCAGTTGCTTTCTCTCCATCGCACCAGGCAGATGAATTAGCTAATTGTTGGAGCACCAGGGGCATGCTGCTAAATACACATGTGCATGCTACTAAATTAAAGGAAATTGCTACAGTTAATTCTTCCCCAGCCACTCCACATATTAATTATACATAGGTTACACCCACTATCAAAGCAGATAAATACCTGTGATTTAGATTTGGGAATTACAACAGGACTGCTTTCTTAGAATATTATTTGAGGCTAAAGGATTGCAAGTTTTAAAAGATGATTAGGTGCTTCTACAAGTAAAACCAGCATCAACAACAGTTATCACAGCATTTATAAGAGTCACAAGGCAATGTTAATTTTCATGGTTCAGCTGGGAACGTGGAAGAATCTCTCCTGTGGAATAAACACCTCCATCCTATGCAGACTCGGTGTGACAACCCTGGCAGCTGGTTACACAGCTAGATGGATCACCAGCCTGTTCTTCATGCTTTTTGGACTCATTTCCTGAAAATATGACACGCAGGTGGTCAGAAAACTCCCACATGTGCTTTGGAAAGATAACTATTCCCCCAGCTGAGCTGTAGCAGCAAAAAAACGTATTGCACCCTGGTTTCTCACATTAATAACCCTTGTTTGTTTTGGTCCAGGAAAAACAGTAAAGTAAGAATGGGCACAAATATGAAACACATCTAATAAATGCATGTGGTGATATGGCTCATTTGACCCTGACTGGGCAATTGGCCATTTGGAGATCATAGAATCGTGGAATCATAGAACCATAGGTTGGAAAAGAACTCTGAGATCATCAGGTCCAACTGTCCACCCAACACCACCATGCCTACTAAACCATATCCCAAAGTGCCACATCTACACGTTTTTTGAACTCCTCCAGGGATGGTGACTCCATCACCTCCTTGGGCAGCCTGTTCCAATGCCTGCCCACTCTTTCAGCAAGGAAATTTTTCCTAATATCCAGTTTAAACCTCCCCTGATGCAACTTGAGGCCATTGCCTCTTGTCCTATCACTAGTTACCTGGGAGAAGAGACCAACACCTGCCTCACTACAACCTCCTTTCAGGTAGTTGTAGAGAGCAATAAGGTCCCCCCTCAGCCTCCTCTTCTCCAGACTGAACAGTCCCAGTTCCCTCAGCCACTCCCCGTAAGACTTGTATAAGAATATATTTGTATAAGAATCCAAACAATATATTGGAATCCAAACAAAATGCAAGTACAATACAAATCAATGAGCAAGTGAGGTCTAATCAAACAAATTGAAAATTTCTCCTAAGTATGGGGACTGTTCACCTAATTGAAAAAAAACCCCAACAACCAACAACAGAACATGCCCTGGGTTGACTTTGTGCAGAGCATGTATGGGATCTTTAAGCTCTCTGCCTTGGACTCCTTAAACCTTATAACTGGTTGTGTTGGAGAGAAATGTCAGCTCCTGACTGTAAGTCTGCAGAGGAACAGGGCTAAATTAGCAGCTCGGTAGTAGTGCCAGTACAACCCTACCCTCAGCCTTCGGCAAGGTGATCCCTGGTGAGGTTAAGCAACCAAGCAGAGCCCCATGCTACATCAGATGTGCTGTTTCTAGCAACTGACTTCACTTGTTCAAGGCTAAACCGGTTACCTTGCATAGCACTGAATAAATACATCCTAACATGCTGCAAGGCACTATCAGTTTTCATTCTTCAGAGCACAAAAGGAGCCTCAGCTGGTGACCAGGGAGAGATTTTGCTTTGTTATATACACCAAACGATCTTAGCCAGGCCCCTAAAATACATCCATTGGCCACTGTTGAAAACAAAGCAACAAAACGAGATGTCTTATAGTGCTTGGCATCAAGCAGACTTACTTTCAATTTTCTGAATGAAACGTAAAGTGATAGCTTGACACTTTCCCTGAGCTGGGCTGCTCTGGAAGATTTCAGCTAACGAAATAGTGTCCTCAAAGCTGCCCCTGTCTTTTCAATTGGAGACAAGAATCTTTCTCTCTTCCGAATCTCTTCTTCCTTTCTTGCAGCTATGTATATTAACGGCTCAGAGCTATCCTGTGATGGACCAGCATATCCACGTCTTCATTTTCAACAGATAAATTCCTAGATGACAACGTAAACCAATACCAGTCACAGACTACCCCACACCAGCCAATGAAACAGATGGACACAGACTCAAACCATCATGCAGTTGTCCTTACGACTTCCCCGCTCACTCACCATCTGATGGGGATTCATTCTGTGCTGTGAGCAGTGCGCCACCAGTTCTGTCCCTCCGTCCAACCATCGTCCTTTCAATACTAGCCAGCCATATTTTCCTTCAACTATTTGAACTACCATAGACTCGAGAGCTGGGCAGTCACTAACCATATAAAATTTAACAAGAGCAAGTGCTGGTTTCTCCACCTGGGATGGGGTAATTCTGGTTATACATACAAACTGGGGAATGAGAGGCTGGAGAGCAGCCCTGCGGAAAGAGATCTGGAGTTTTGGGTTGATGGCAAATCAAATCTGGGTCAACTGTGTGCCCTGGCAGCCAAATGGGCCAACCATGTCCTGGGGTGCATCACGCATAGCACAGCTAGGCGGTCGAGGGAGGAGATTATCCCACTCTACCTTGCGCTGGTGCAGCCCCACCTCGAGTACTGTGTGCAGTTTTGGGCACCTCTATATAAGGACGTCAAACCATTAGAGTGTCTCCAGAGGAGGGCAACCAAGACAGTGAAAGGCCTTGAGGTAAACACTTACGTGAAGCAGCTGAGGCTGTTCACCCAATAAGGCAACACTTGGCATGTTCATCTTGGAGAAGAGAAGGCTGAGGGGTGAGGGTGACCTCATGGCAGTCTACAGCTTCCTCATGCAGGGCAGTGGAGGGAGAGCTGCTGATCTCCTCTCTCTGGTGACAAGTGATTGGACACAAGGGGATGGAATGAAGCTGTGCCAAGAGAAGTTCAGACTGGACATCAGAAAAAGTTTCTTCCCTGAGAGGGTGGTCGGTCACTCTCCAGGGAAGTGGTGAAGGCACCAAGCCTGTCTGAGTTCAAGGGGCATCTGGATGACAGTCTTAGTCATCTGGTTTAGTTTTACGTAGACCTGTGAGGAGCAGGGAGTTGGACACAATAATCCTTATGGGCCCCTTCCAACTTGAGATAGTCTATAACTGCATGATTCTGTTTTCTTACCTGACTGACAATGCTTCAGTTTATTTTACAAGAAAGATTAAAGTGCACTACATTTAATCACTACCACATGATAATCCCCAACGCAATGCCTATGAGAGCAAACTATTCATGCTTCACCACAAACTGGTCTCTCATCATCCACACACAATCCATCTTAGTGCTGCCTCTTCTCACTCACAGACAGAAATTTTCCCAATCTTGTTGTTTGCTCTCCCATGCTTTGTATTGCAAACCTGATCCCTCCATTTTACCAAATACAGTCCTCTCTAAGAAGCCATTTCTGCTCCCATCCTAGAATTTAAGGACCACTTAACTGCAGGGAAGAGAAGCGTCCTGCCAAAGCAACATGGCCAGAAAAATGAACAAGCTGTGCTGAGAGGACTCCGACTGGCAAAGGCTGTGTTGGAGCCGGGGAAACCTGCCTGTGTCCCTGTCGCAGCACCTCTTCACAGCCATCTCCCCTGCTGCCCTGCGAGGGTGTTCCAGCAACAGGCCTTCTGTGGGCACACAGCCCTCCCCAAACGATGCCCTCTTTGAAAAATCTCTGGCTCTCATTCAGTTTCTGGTGAATTTAGACTCATTTTTCAGAACAACATGAAAAAAAAGCCCCGTCTGGAATATGAATGGGCTCAAGCTACACAGCCTTTCAAAATGCTATTGAATGCAAGTGAAAGTTATTAAAAGCTATTGAGCTCCGCTAAGTTTTTCTCAACTCTGAATAGTTAGGACATTTATGGAGCATTTGAGTTCTGTTTGCTTTTACAACAGTGAGTTATTTGACCTTTATTTTGCCTCCTCACTTAAAAACACTTTGAAAGGCGAATAACAGAAAAAGAATTGCCTCCCACCATCCTTGACAGGGCAGAAAACACAATTAGAGATGATACAACAGATAGACGGCTGCACTTGTTTCCTGCCCTTCCACTGAATCTCCATAAAAAAGCCCTTTGATAAAGTTAATTGGATGATTCTCTCATTCTGCTGGAATAAAAGAGCTCACAGAAACACAAGAGCTGACTTCATTAGAGTGAAAGGTAATGAAGGACTTACTCTCCCAGGCACCATGTGGTCACATTCACCACCATTAGTTCCCTTGGTTCTGCATGAGCTGTAACAATTGAGATGACAACGTGTTTTACGGGATCAGAGATGTCACTTCCCAAAACTAAAGTACAGTGACACTTCCCCAAATTAAAATATAATGGGATGCAGTTGGCTGCTCTGGCAGGCTTTGAGAGCCCTGCACTGCTGTATGGACAGTCAGGGTTAGGTTGCCAGCAGCGAGCAGGGCTGCTCACGGGCAGAAGCAGGTCTGAGGAAAGGTGAAAGCAGGGCTGGCTCTCGGTCCACTTCCTAACACTCAACTGCATTTATTTCAAAGCAGCAGATGGGAAGGAGCCACGCACTCAGCGGTGCAGCAGTTGGCACACGTGCCCTTGCCCTAAGGTCACTGCATGCACTGCAGATGCCCCGTGCCAGGGCTGCAGCACCATCCAGGACACGCTCCCCATGCTCCTTGCTGAGGCCAGTTCACTGCTCATAAAGAAACAGATAATTAAAAGACTGGGGAAAAAATAATCAAAAGGAGATTTATTATCCAGTGAAGGGGGGGTCTAAAAATGGCTAAAAATTGACTTATTTTCCTTGTTCCAGGGGTTGCTTGTGCAGTTCCTGTGAGGCACTGGACAAAACAAAAACAATGCGGGGACGAAAAGTAGGACAAAGCGCTCCTCAGAGTCCTTCAACACTGGAGTCACTCCTTGGATGTTTTCTGATCCTAGTTCATCAACACTTTCCTGCATTACTGATAGCAGAACTGCGAGTCAGTGCCAAATGAAGCTGTAACAAAACCTTCACTTCTCACCGTATTCCTTGCTTTGTACATTCAAAACCCAAATTAATCCATTAACCACCATCCAGACTCCACATCCAGACTCCATGTACAGCTGCTTATCTATAGCTATTCTCAAAATCTAATCAACACTTTGTGAAAGACTTCGCCAAAATAAAGCCTGCATTAGTTACACCTCCTAGGTGTAACTGATCACAGTTTGGCCAAACTGAGATGGGCTGTTTGTTTTCAAAATGTGTTTTAAGTGATTCAGGACATTCTGCATTGGAGAGTTTCCTGCTCAGAATTTACCACTCTTTCCCCCAACATTTGAATGAATTACAAATTGTACCAGTAATGAATCTGTATTTCTTTCAAGACACTGATAAAGTATGATATAGTGTAGCAACAGAATGTTTTGCCTGCCTAGAAACAAATTTTTCCACTGATGAGTCTCAATTTATTTTACGAGCCAGGGTTTTATTCATTTAATAGGCTCCATGTTTATTCAGCATCATTCCAGTTTCTTAAATCACAGTGTCTTGTGCTACTTTTTTATATACAGAACACCAATACTATGACATTTTCCAACCAAATTTATAACTCATTTAAAACCCCACATTTGTTTAATAAGAACTGCTTCCTATTATTTCCAATCCAAATGAGTCTATTATAATAGCATCATTAACTACCCAACATTAGATATTTCATTGTTTTGCCTAGGACTAACAGTAGACTGACAAACCTGTAAATTATCCTAATGGCAAACACTGTAAATATTAACGCAGTAATTGCTTTTTTTGCAGTCTTTTGGTACTTCATCTCTGCTCCAAGATTTATTCAAAATCAGCACTGGAAAAAGCGGTGCCAATTCACTGAAGGGTGTTTTATCAGAGTTGTCTGGATTTCATTTTAAAATGTCTAGCTCTAGCATCTTCTGCTTTAAATACACTTCAGTCGTTAATACGACAGTCACCATTATCATTCAAGATAAACATTTCACCAGCTTTTTCTCTATGTAGAGAAAGAACTTTTAATGCACACTTCCAAGCTTTCTTCTACGATTTTAGAAAATTCTATTATTTCCATAAAGGAATGGACCAATATTATTCTTCAAGCTTCTCTTCTTTCTCCTCTTCCCTCCTCCATCTATAATTTGCTAGCTGCTTCCCATGGACAATTTTCTTCTTGTGCCATTTTCTTCTCTCTAATCATTCACAATCCCAGGCTTTCAGCTGAAAGCAATGGTTATCTGCTGTAATTTCCACCCCTTATCCTTTAACCCACATTTTAGATGAAGGATCTGCAAGTATTCAAGGTGTTCAGACCTCTAAAATTGATAGAGCCATCTGGGTGCAGAGGTGCACTCATCCCTGACTGCTGCCCTGCCACACTGCTCCACGTCATCATTCACGATTTTCCAGACATCTGAACTGCCCCTTTTCCACTGTCTTTTCCCAGACTGAGGAAATCTGGTGTACCCAATTGCTTCTCAAATCCTGGTAATCCCCATCTATACTGCTGTATTTAATGATCCTGTAAGGTATCTCTGTAAGCAGGACCCAAGCCATTTTTGGAGAGTCCCAGCTTTGAACATGGGGCAGTCGGCAATACCAGTTGTTTTAGACAAAGCTACCAGCACAAGCATTAAGGCATTTTGTCATGCAGTAGGAAGGGCCAGAATACCTGCCACAGGCACAAGAGCTCCCTTTGTCCTTCACACCATGCCAAAAACTTCTACATAACAGTCTTCACAGCATTATACTCTCCATCTTCAACAGGGCAAGGCGAAAATTATCCCTATCCCCTTCCTGCCATTGGTCATAAAGGAAAGCAGAATAGATCATTTATAATAGTAGCCATGTTAATGAGAAGTGATTAAGGCTAAACTTCAGGAAGTGTGTGCTACATTCCCACTGCTGCCAAAAAATTCCTATATGAACCTGAACGACTAATTCTGCACTGGAGTTTCCTAGCTGTGTAATGAGGATCGTTGTCACAGGATAATGATCGAGAGATGCTTGCACGTTAAAAGTGATGAGGATCTCTGTGACAAATGTTAATACAGTTTCTAAAAGCCTTTCACAAAGATCAGGAGAATTAAATTAATGGCAGATTGGAAAGATGGGTTGTGAACTACTCTATCTTGATCTATAGCCCAGGCGACAGAAGAGTTAAGCGCAGGAGGAGAGGCATCCCTTTAGAATTGCCAGTCTCCAACATGACGGGTGAATGGAAAAGCCACGCTACTGATGAAAAACTGACTTTTACTATACAAAAAGTTACACACCACACTGTGATTTCAACCTTGAACAAAGAAAAATCATCTCACTTAAAAGTGAAGAGTAACTCAGGAACTTCTTTATGTAGCATCAGCAGGGACTGACAAACTTTTAGTTAGAACTAAATAAATCCTGCGGCCTGATGCTACTCATCATTCACCAGCAGCAAAGATCTCACCCTTCATATTGAGAAAAATGATATTTAGGATGAGATGTGTCGCAATGAATTTTATTAGTAGTTGGGCACTGCCAGGTGTTTTCTTACCATTTTGTTGCAGGTGTTGAACAGAGCTCCAAAATGTTAGAAAAATCTCTGGATCTTACATACACAATCAAAAAGGTCAGTTAAAAAAGCAATTTCAGATGTTAAGCCCCAGTTGCACGGTTATTCTAAACTTAATTGCACTTCCATAAGCAGAACTTGATCCAAGTCTGGGGGAAAACCCCCAGCATTTACTGAATTGTCACAAAGGGGCAGCTACTGAAATGTTCATCCAGTTCTCCCCAAGACAAGCACCCATCAGAAGAGAGTCTCAAGACCATTAAGAGGGAAAGCAGGTTTTATAAATGGTGAAGTGGAAGTCATTAAACAATATCATGTAATGCTACACATAAGCAAGATTAGCTTTGGTATATTTTTTAATTCAGTACTGAGATTCATGCAGCTTTCTTACCTTTCTTTGGGAAAAAGAGGTGATAAATGGAAAAATCAAGTTTTAGCTAGGAATCCCTGCCTTCTTCCAGTATGAAAACCCTTTCCAAAGACATCACATTGTTCACTTCACTCAAACCCACCAAACAAACACCTTTTGGTGACATTGTATATTTTAGCTTCCCTGGCATCTACAAGAGTTTCTCTGTGTCAGTGACTCCTACGTCAATCTTAAAAGGTCCAATGCAGAAAAGAACAAGGCCAATGTTACCAACGTATTCAGTCACTGATGGATTGCAGAATTTTTTCAAACAACTGTCCTTTCCTGCGAGGTGCAAAGGAGCAGAAACTCATGCTGTCAACAGAGCGAAGTTATTATTGTTCTAGATGCAGATTAACTTCACTAAGGGATATTTATTGCTTCACCTGCCTTGAACGATAACTGCAGACTCTTTGACAGATGGCTTGTAGCAGGTTTCATCTTCACAGAGGTCCATAGCCTTGTAAATATTGTGACAAGTCAAACCGGTCCGCTGTGCAGCTATAGACCAGCTTTTGGGGTTATCCACTGCTCGGAGGAGCACCTCTCTTCACCCAGCCCATACCTTGGCTGGCAGGAGGCTTACATTTAGCAGACCAGCTTGTACTTCAGCGCTTTGTAAAAGTGATGGGGCCAGGACCTGACAATGACAGATCCCACCCACAGTTTTCATTGCTCTGAACAATGTGTAGGCACTGTATAACCATCCCTAATATCATCCACTGAATATGCCTGATCATTTTAAAGCAAGCAAACTCTGTGAATGTACTGGTTTAATTTAACAGCAGGCCATCAGAAAAACAAATCACAGCAATGCCTCCAGAAGGATAACCTTGAGGTAATCCCACCTCGAGAAGGAACCTTTCCACCTTGTTTACAGCAGACCCTACTGCTATGGCTCCGGCAAATGAAGGCAGCTCATTTTGCAAGTGCCAAGGACAGATAGATCGATGACACTGAACAGTTAAAACCTCCGTAGCCAGAGAGCAACCATCAGGAGGTAATTCCAGGAAAACATACCAACAGCCACAGACACCTATCTGGGCATTGTATTTCTGTAGCAACACCACAAATTTTGTTAGCTACCTATATTCCTGAGAATACAGTTATACAATATCACTTCATTGAATTACAACAGTGCTACACACTGCTGTTGAAGCAACACGACCAGAGGGTAGCACCATTTACAGGTTATACTGCATAAGCACCATCACGGTAAGGTCTGCAAAAGTCACTGTATTTGCCCTAGTGTATCACTCCCCCCTGATTAACAGAATGGCAGGAAAGATTTAAACCCCAGGCTTTTTTAAGCCTAATAAATTGTGTTTACCACCAAGGGACTCAACCAGTACAGCGAAGGTGAAGCTTTGGAAATATCCTACCTTGCGAGAAGCATTTTTGTCTGTGCTCTCCACATCACCGTCCAAGAATGGCATGGCAAATGAGCTGAGATCCTGCCAGGACAGAGAAGAAAAATTGATGTCTCATATTAATGTCTTTTTCCTTCCATCAGAACATCCCGTGATTTTATTTCTGAAGTGCCCACCGCTTTACCCATAGTGATTGCCAGTAAGCAGTAAGCACGGGCTCTGATGGTTCTCCTTGGCTGTGAAACCAACAGCAGATGTAAGTAACAAGTGAACAGGGAGCCCTTAGCAGCGCTTGCACTACATCACCATGACAAAACACCTGCACAGCCAAAGTCAAAAGTCCTATGCTAAAACTTTCAAAGTGAGGTACTCAAATCCCACAGAAAATCTGGCAGGAAATTACACCTTAGATACAGCCACTTGCTCAGCAAATGGTCTATCTTGTCTTTGGTGGGGTGTATAATCTTAGTTTAAAGAGTATTTATGGCAATAAACAAAACCTGAATAAGAATATGTCAACGTTCTGAAAAATATGGAACATATATAACAAAGAGGGAGAAAACTGCGCTAGAGTACTTGGAAATAACCAATTCACTTGCACAGATTGGAGAGGAGCACCCAATTCTGCGTGACTAAAGACAATAAAGCCATAAGAAAAGCACACATGCTCATCTTTAACTAACAAAAACAAACTGCAATTATATTCTACCTCCCGCCGTCTGTTCAGTTTATGCTACTTCGTGTTCCAGCCACGGGGTTTTTAGAGCTCCTTTCTACATGCATAAGGAAATTATGTTAGTGTCAAGTTTAGCATCTGTTTGATCAGAAGAATAGATAATGAGGAGCTCTACGACCAAAAGCATGGAGTTGCCTAATGCTGTGTGCTGAAGAACTGAGGCTTGGATCCCAGACCTTGATCTAAATGTCAGAAATACCTCCCCAGCGCAGAACCGCCCAGATGCAAGGCATCACCCTTCCCATGTAATGATTCAGTGCTTCTCTACCACCACATCTGCATCCCATTTCAAATAGTTCAAAATATAAATAAATAGCAATTTCATGTAAACCTAATTTGAGACTAAATACGCTTAATGAAAAATTAGCACCGGCCGGGAAGTCTGCAAGGCTTGCTTGCCTTCAGAATTCAAAGCAGCCACAGGTCTAATCACATCACTTTGTGTAATCATACTAAATCAAAAATATGCTCAAAAATGTGTATAACAGGCATAATCCTTACAAGTGTTTGAAAATATTCTGGTTACATAACGAACAACAAAAATAAGAAACAAAATATTGAATTACTGGAACTGAAGCACATGGGAGTAATTCACGCCAAGCTGGAAAGGGGAAAAAAAAAAAGCAGCAGCAGCCAGGCTTGGCCAAGCTGGCCCCAGATCATTAGGCCACAAACCAAAGTATTCATGACAAATTAGTACGCTCCCAGCTCCATCCATGCACATTCAATGGGAACTACAAAGGCCCAAACTACAAAGCAGCAACCCAACTGCAGAACATCACCCTCACTGCCATGCTTTGACGCCTGTATTTCACATCATCTACGTTTGCAAATGAAAAAGTATGGAAAGATCTCAAAACCAAAACAAGAGGCAGTTTATTTAGTTTAGATTTTCACTGTTATCAAGATTCGAAGTAGGCTGAACCAGGCACCGCAGGACCTTAAAGAAAAGCTTCTGTATTAATTTACTTACTCTTATAATTAGTTAAGAGCAAAATGACTTACATACTCCATATAAAAATTATTCAGCCATAAATGGCATTTATAAACACTGTCAATAAATAGATTATCATTATTATTATGATTCCTACTTCATACGTTACTGCAGGACTTAAGTAAAGAATGTCTGTGAACAAGTTTAAGAGCCTAATGGAAAGTTACATAAAAACATATCCCCTTGTGTTTAATTTAGCCAAAGGATTTACCAACATTTTCCTCTACCCATCTTCGGTGGTGCAGAAGCTGGAATCTGATGTGTGCTAACTCATTTTCCATGGAACAAATCTAGGAAATAACCTCTTCTGAGCTCTACATATTAGCGTCCCTATATTACGACTTCTTGTAATCCACAGGGAAAAAACCTGCTGTTTAGGAAGGCTGGAGACTGGTTGGAAGAAACTGGGTTTAAGAGGATACATATGTAGCAATCAGGGTTGAAAAAGCTGTTCAGAACATCTGGAACAGCCAGGAACGAAAGCATAACTTCCTTTTTTGAGCAGAAGCCTTCAAAAACAGGAGGGGGGAGGTAGCTATAACTATTTTTCCAGGTGCTAAATTTCAGTTCCCAGTTACAATTACAAGCTTAAAAACATGTCTACATTAAATCCTGAAGACTAAAACTACCATGAAACCTAGCTGATGATTCTATTCTACTTTGTAACCCTGAGATATTGTGGAATTATGCTTAGTTCACCTGTCTTTACACACAGAAAAGGAGATCTCTACTTGTAAGCAGAAATGACCGGAGCTATACCTCTCTGGACAACATGAGACCTTTCTTTGTTAATACAGTGCTGGAGAACATTTCAAAAAGGTTAATAATTGTACTTTTAGTCCTGTGATAAAGTCTGTAATTGTAGCTGCTACCTAACAATTTTTTCATCTTTCACTTCTCCATGGGATTCTATACCTGAAGGCATCCATTTACAGATGGAAAAAATACATATATCAAATGACAGGCTGCAAATACTGCTCTCTTGATTCCAAACTGTAGGTTAAGCAAGGAAATATTAGATGGTTATTTTCTCTTTGCATGTGTATCTGCAGAACTACAGCCTAGGTACCTATTTCGTCTCCCTCTTCATCCAGAAGCACATACGACTACTCAGTTGGTGATATGGTAGCTCTCAAAAAAAAAAAAAAACCCAGACCAAAACTTCTCCAAAAGCGTTGCAAAACACCACAGTACTCTTTGATAGGCCAATGGTGCAACCCTAGCCCTCATCACATATCTGGCTGCTCTGATCTTACGGCAAGAGATACACATTGAAGGCTTGCTCTGCCATCGACCTGGCATTGAAACCATTCTTGGACAGCTTTCTTGCTCTCCAGCTCTGCTTTACTGCACTTGGAATAAGTGCCCTGGAAGATCACATGGTTCTGGAGAGACATTTAAAGATCTTCCACCAAAGGTGTACAGTGACGTCTTGGTACAAGGAAGAGTCCTTCTCATTTGAGACTGCAGAGCTCTGGCTGAAGAATGAACATCTCTCCCTGTATCCGTCAGTCCTGCGTCATATCCTCGGACAGACAACTTCTGCAGAGACTGCAGTCTACGACCATCGCTGTAAGGAGCAAAGGCCACCAGAGATCTCAGCTCCTAGTGCTGCTAACCTGGAATGAACAGTCTGCAAAGTCTCTTTTGCAAAGTTTTGTTAGCTTTCCTGCCATTCTCCTGCTCTTCAGTCAGCCCTTCACATCGCTCAGTGCCATCTGACAGCCAGACATCACTCCCGCCATCCCCAGTTAGAAAAAAATGACCTCTTGAGCAGTCTACATTTACTTTCGTGCCACAAAGCCGCTTCAGATTTATTTTGTTTTCAATCCACTTTTATTTACAGGAGGTTGTCATGGCAGCTCCTGTTATATTTGCTGAAGAACATGGCCCCAGGGATATCAAAGCTTTTTCTGGAGGGCAGCAGAGCTGTGACACAACAGGGCTTGGTGCTCCTGCTACCAGCCAGGCTCCCTGCTGGGGAGGGCAATCTCCCGCAACACCTACTCAACAGGCCATTTGCCAGGACTTTGCTTATTGATAGCACAGGATCTAAAAAAGCAACTAAATTGACTTTACTGTTTTTAACAGACTTGTCTGCTGCTTTAGCTTTTGTAGGGTACAGGTCAGGATAATTCTGTCTGCAAGCGCACTGACCTTCTCTACCACTTCTTTCCCTATTTCCTCTGGGGGGAAACAGGTATCTGGAAAGTTACGGATTCTTCACACTAATTTCTCCTCCAAAGGTGAGACTAACTCTAAGGGGATTCTTGTCTGGGTTACCCCTGCACCTAGAGGGTGATCCTAATTCCAGCTCTTTTTCCTTTTACAGCCCTTATATCAGAATACTTGGGATTATGTGAAAAGAAGGAAGAATAAAGTTTTTGTTCTTTGATATCTTTGGAAAACAAAGAATCTTTTCTCAGAACTGTTTTGGAGAATGGGAAGGAAAACCACTTTTTAGGATACAGAAAGAAAATATAGTGGCTGGCATAGCACAGCCAAATAGAAACAGGAGCAAGATCTGGTTAGCCAAGCCATTTTTCACCTTTTCAAGCCAGTTTCACTGTTCCTTTCCTTACTGGTGAGGATTTCTGCCAAAAAGGCTTGCCCAGACACACTGGTCTGGATGCTGCTGCAGTTGGAGACCTTGGTGTCAGAAGAGGGCTTCCAGTAATTCTGTTGTGGAGGCTGCAAGCTTAAATCACAGACCACTAAAGCCTCAGATCCAGTAAACAACACAGAATAAATAGGATTCTTTTTTATTATTGTTTTGTTTCAAGGCCACTTTGGCAGCCAGGCTGATAAAGCTTCTCTGCAATGGCTCAAGCCTAGGAGCCAGCAAGGCACTCTGCGGCATGCTGCGATTGACAGATCAGAGTCAAATTTCCAAGGTATTTTGGGTGGAAGTAGGACCTTTTTAGGCTCTGCTCAACAGTGGTCCAAAATTTCAGGGCTGGGTATCAAAAGAATATTTCACAAACAGCTCCTCGCTACCACCCTTCGCAACACCCTTCAAACGCAAGGCATGGTCATGAACAACACAGTCAGGTGAAGTCCTGTGCCCATGGTGGTGGGTCCATGACGCATGAACATGGTGAACTCATTGGCAATGTTTCAGAGGTGACTCAGGTCACAATGGCTTAATGGCAGCCCTATGGTCCTTCTCTGCTGAACGGCTGAGTTCCTTAGCTATGAGCAACCTCAGAGTTATAGCATAGGTAGCATTACACAGTCCTGACTGCTGGTGGTGTCACCTATAAGCCATTATTTTTCTGCTTCACTAAGTTCTATATATGTTAGGATTGCACCAAATTTAAGGATGTGAAATGCCTGCCAGACATTACAGTTTCTTTTTACAACTTAACTCAAGCAGGAGGTGACACTGTACTATGACAGCTTTTCAATATGGGGAGACAGCTCCTTTAATAAAATAAACAAAGAAAACAAGATACAGAGAAACTAAGCTGAGTGCTGACAAAAGCCCTGATCTCACAAAAGATTGCTAAAAGCTGTACTCCGCAGCATCACACCTTAACAGGACTCCCAGGGTCTCCTCCGCCAACGTTACTGAGCTACAAGCACTTCAACTATCCTACCAAGGACAAAGAAAGTCGGGATTTTTATGAAGTGCAGCTGTGAAGGGTGTCTTTCAGCTCAGTCTGCACACCAGCAGACTTTTTTTAGATCAACCTTGGATTTGTACCTATTACTAGCCTATGTATAACTGTGAATAGCAAATACACTAGGTATGCTAATAGCCTGAGAGCAGAATCCAAAGTTTGAACTCTGGGGAATAGCGTGCACAGCTTGGTAGCTCTGACTGAATAGAAAAATCTCTTTTTTTGAGAACAATTCTATCTAGAAGCCTTTGAGGATTTATATCAAATCATTCAATTATTGCACAAGGAAAGCTTCAAAACTGACATACGCAGCAATTTCTGTCCTTTTGTTTTTGTTGTTTTAATATACTAGTCATAGTATAGTATAATAAGACTTGCCACATTGCTTTATTCCTTTAGGAGTAGGTTGCTCATTGCTTTGCTTTTCTCCCTCCCCCGTGCCATCTAGACTGCAGCATGTGTTTTGGAGACAGATATATAAGTCGTACTGTGAGACTGAGGATGCTGGTGACTAAGTCTCGGTATGACTCAATGGGAGTGGGCAGTAACAGATGTACAAGGCTGCTTAGATTTGTGCAAGCCAGCTTTGTACTTCACAAGACTATTCCAACTTATTTGTTTGCTATTACTTTTATGGCTATTTATATTAAAAAAGAACAATTGAGTGGGTCTGGAGAGTTTGAGATGATAGAAATGAGATACAGAGACTTGATTTTGTCTGCAGCATGAACATTCCAGAGCCAGCATGGTCCAGAAGTCACCGGGTGACTGAGCAGGACTAGCTGTGCGCACTTCGATGTCAAGGCGGATACAGCATCAAATTTTAAATAACAGAGGGTAAATCACCCTAAATCATGTGCCTGGAAGAAATGGGAAATATTCAGTTCCAAAAGGTATAATCTAAAAAGTCAGGGGGTTATGGCTGGTTGAAATCTAACCCAGATCTCGGTATGTGAAAATCACCATCCATCTGGTGATTATTCAATGTCCTATACCCCAAAAATTGCACACAAAAACTTTGCGTAAGAAAACCACCCCACATGTAATTTGAAGGCATTTCTTCCAGATGCAACAACAAACAGGCGAAGTACTAATGAGCTACTGAAGCCACTTCTACCCTGTTCTCACCCGTGGGTTGCCTGGCTTGGTCTGAAAGAGCTGCTGAACCTGAGAATTTCTAGGGGAAGGGGATAAAGAGAGCCATGAAACCACTAAGTCCTGGATATTTTCCTGAAAAAAGCTGTCTTCCAAGCTGTTCCTCCTGAGTTATCCTGATCAGGGGATACTGTTAGCCTCCAGCACATCCTCCTTCATTTCTAAACCTCTTGACTGATCCTGACAGGCATTAAGCTCCAGCAAATTCACCTTTTTTCTTCTGAGGCTGTAGACAAGGTTCATCAACAAGAACTGCCAAGAGACTGTGGATTGTTTTTTGGTTTGTTCTCAATCTCAGACTCAAAACACCAGAACACATTCCTACTCTGTCCATGGAAAAAAATAAATTTTCTTTCAAGCCTCATGCTCTCCTGCCAGGAAACACCACCGTATCTTCTTGGTGACTCAGCCTTTGCAGATGAGCTGAGCACAGATAGCCTGGGTGGGATGCAATCAGTTCTGCTGGAGCCTCATAACGTTTGTAATGTCCAGAGAGCTCAGGACTCTATGGCAACACTGTGATGAAGGGTATTGCTCTCCACCTCCTCAGCAAGTCTCAGCCCATCATTACAGGCTCTCTGTAATGCCAGAATACAATCCCTATGCACACGACAGCCTGGTTTGTCAGCTCCTTCACACCACGAACCACACAGCGCGGTGGCTGGCAGCATGTTTGTTACAACGGCAGATGGACAACCTAGCAAATGTGTAAATAACAAAATGTCATTAAAAAAAAAAAGAGAGAGAAAATGAAAGAACAGCAGAGAAAGTAAGCCAGGGAGGAGAATAAAATTCTCAATATGCCGTGTGACACCACGATCCACACACTAACTCATTATTAAGTGCTATTTCCTGGGTGATCAGCTGAAGACAACCTTTCTCTGGTGAGACACTTCCTCCAAGAAGCACTCAAAATTAAGAGATACAAGGTGAAAGCAGAAGATAACATACCACAGACCTGGAAAACGTGGTCAGATGAGCAATGAGGGAATTAAGAAGAGACACAAGGTGATAGCAGAAGATAACACACCTCAGACCTGGAAAACGTGGTCAGATGAGTGATGAGCGAATTAAGGAACAACCAAGAGACATGGCTACAGGGAGGGACTGCAGGAGACTGGAAATGTTACCCTTCAGATGGCACACACTCCGTGCCAACAGAATTGCTTTCCAATACTTTTATGGTTGTCTTACATAAACGAGACATGAGATCCCAATGTATTTGCAAAGAAAAGCACGCATTTGCTATAAAACATAACTTCAGACACAGTGAAATAGCAGAACCGCAGGAAACAAAAGATGATTTTGCCATAATGTAATGAAAATACTTGAGACACTGCAGCATGAGGGCATCTGAAGGGGATTCAAAGCAAGAATCATCATGAGGCTTTTTAAATCCTCTTTACACTTCAGCTGCTTTAGAAGTCACTGCATTTCGCATTTTTTATGTTTTTCTCTGCTCCCTACAGGTCAAATCTTTTTGAAAACCATTTTCTCAAGGAAGAGTAAAACAAAACAAAATCAGAACTGAAAACCTCCAGCTGATGGCCTTATCCGAGCAAGACTTGCAGGGTTCTCCCTTGCATATACATGACTAAAAAAGGTGACACTCACACCAGGCAGAAAATCTCTGCCATGAATACTTGGAAGGCAATTATTTTTTCCAGTTCTCTGCATTTAGAAAGACAGCTGCCTGTTGCCTCCTCTTTACATTCTTCTCAGTTAATAACCATGAATAATCTTAACAATTAGAAGAAAGCTTATATAGCTGGAAAGCCCGGCAAGCGAGGGACCTGCTCTCACCAAGCAGTCCCCCAGCTAAAAAAGAAAGGAAAAAAAATGTAGAAGCAAAGAGACAATTAGGCAGGGAAAGGAAGAACAGCATGGCTTTGTGCTTGGTGTGCTGAAGATCTGAATGGGAGGTCAAAGGGGACAACACATGGAGCTCATGACAAGGGAAGATTCCCCTCTTGATGCTTTCCTGCCACATTTTCCTACATCACTCTGCAGCTGCAGAGAGCAATCTCATATATACAAAGTTTACAGTCACTTTTCTAAGCTTTTTCTTACAGTTTTAGCACCACATGTAAAAAGAGACCAATATACACAATATGCTTTATTTCATAGGCTAAACTATTTTTTTTCTTTTCCCCAAAAAATGGATGTCTTCATTCTTTACCCTCTGAACTCCTTATTTAAAGGTGCATTTTGGTGAAGCTGGCAACATAAAAAGCCCTCAAGGACAGAAGAAAGCTCAGATTCTCAGAGATAATCTAGAAAACATTATTACATTCATAGTACAGTACTCTGCCCTAAATCCACCTTGTGTGTCCTTCATGTCGCATCCTTGGCTTTGACTGGAAAGATTTGGTACCATTATTATTTTTTCCAGTTAGTGATGCCATGCAGTACTAACAAATTACATTACATCTTTCATCCTGGGGGAATCCAAACTGCTTTACAAACTACACATCCAGTTCAGAATAGTTTCATAGGTGGAGTTAAGCGATAAGACTTTCCTTGCCTGCTCTGGCTTTCTGGTTTACTTCTGGGAAGGCATCAAGGACAGGATATCTGTCAAACCTCACATTTTTTGGCCAGCCTAGAGAGCAGCGATAAGCCAGCATCTCCAATAGCCAACGCGCTCCTGTTCCCCTGGTACAGGAAAGGTTAGACAACTTGCTTAAACTTTGCATGATCCAACACAGGATAAATGAACCCTGCCTCTTCACTCTCCCTCTTTATTGCCTATAAAGTGGGAATAAAATCACTTTTTTTTTTGGTTTTTAACTCTATTTAGAAAGCAAGCTGTCCAGACAAGGAATTCTGTCTTACTACAGGCATGTCTACACGGCAATTGCAAGTGTGGTTTACACCAGCTCGCTTTCACCCAGCTCTGAACAGCAGCGATAAAAGAGTAGCCATGACAACACGCGGGTTAGCGTAGGCGGCAAAATCCCCATGGGAGGCTGAGTAAATACTCCAGCAATTTAGCTTACTTCAAACTCCTTGCTCCTGTCGTTGTAGGCTGTACGGCTGTCAGGACTCAGCCAGGCTAATTCAAGCCCAGCTTCAATCATGTCTTTGCTCGCAGTCTAGACACACTATAGGCATCCACGCAAAGGGTAGAAAAACGAGGTCCTAATCTCTGTTGGCATTTCTAAGTGTTACTAAAATATACATTTTCTTTACAGGGCTGTGGCTGCTGTGCAGAAAACACGGTTAACTCTTTCATAAGGTGAGTGCCCACTGGAGTGAAAAAGAAGTAGCCACTGTGTCCAGTCGAAACAATTAGAATTTAAATTTCAAGAAAACAGGTCAGGTATACAACCTCTAAGAAAAGCATGTTTGTCGATAGATCTAAGGGAGAAGTCCAAGTGATAGTGTATTTCGCACTTCCAGGCCTCCTCACACCAAGCCCTGACCACTCATTAAGGCTCTCTCAAGGGATATGCTTCAAAAAGCATCACAGCTCTGCTCGGGAAAAGGTTTTAGAAGACACCAATGACCATCTCTGGAAGAAAGATGGGTAAAACATTTACCCATCTGGAAAACCTTGTGAAGAATGAGACAAATGGAAGAACACAACAAAGGGATTAGTCACTCTCACTTGAAATAGCCATCACTGAAAATAAGTTTTTGCACTGGGTCCAGTTTGGAAATAATCCTCACATGGAAAGGGAAGGACAGAAATAACACACACTGAGGTTTTTTTTTCTAATTACTGTACATGCAATGCTAAAATTTTAAGGCAGACATTTCCCCAAATAAACTGCAGGCTTCTTTCAAGGGTAATGGCTTTCATTGGTATCTACTACATTTTTTTTTCCAGAAATTGTTCCTAGTTTAGATCCAGTGCAGGGAAAAAAAACCTTACAAATGAGCGATATTTACTTCTGGCTCCTTTAGTAAGTGCCTTCTGATTTTAACCATCTCACTCTTCATGTCCCCACGTATCATGATTACAATGGACCTATCTGAATATCCTGCAGAGAAAAGACAAGCAAATACACTTACATTCAGTTAAATACAGTTGAAAACTTGAGCTTGACATCTACATATACATGTTGCCAAAACTAATTTCTGCCCTGTGCAACAGTTCTGAAACCCAGCAGACACTGGTGAGCCAAAACAGGCAAATCCACATGGGATTTGGCTGGCACTTTGTGCATCAAAATGTGTCAAGAAGCATTTGATCCTGCTTGGAGAGTGTGGGAAACACTTCCAAATTAGCAGGACACCCTGGACACGGTGACAGATGGGCAGAGAACGAACCTGGTGTGGGAGAGGCCATTTGATAAGTGGCTGTTGCTCCAAGCCATGTGGCAGACAGTCCAAACCCATTTGTCACAAACAAATAAAGCTCATGCTGGAATCACCAAACCAAGGTGCAGGGAGAGCCTCTGCCTGTGGTTCACCCTGCTACGGAGCGTCATCAAAAGCACAAAAGAAAAAAGCACCCAAGCAGGAAACAAAACAAAGCAAAAGACAAACAAACCTTTTTTTTTTTTCTTTTTCTCAAGGTGAATTAGATCCACAAGCAGGAAATCTACCAAAAATTAAGTTCATGAAAGTAATATGGCCCTAAAAAAATACTCATTATTTTTTTCTCATCATGAATGTTAATTTCTATCCATATGTATTAAATAGCTGGACAACTATTACTATGCCTTTAAATGAAAGTTTTATTCACATTTACTTTGAGCTCTGTTAGGAATGGATATTTGACTTAGAACTGCAATCAGGCACTAAAAGTCTTTAAATACCTATTAGAAAAGCATCTTCTGCATCAGAGCAAGGGGATAAGTTTATGAAAACATACATCAGCACCTAAAGTGAGAAACAGAAACAGACTTGTCACTGGTGACAGCGTCCTCCCAGATGTAGACGTGCTAGAGCTCATCTCACAGGGCATAATTTTTTTCACACACATATAAAACCTGCTCTCATATAGGACAATATGTATGTTAAAAGTATATAATCATATCCCGTGTGTATACAGACATGATAACAAGCTCTTATAGTTTTTTAACTGCCATTTCTTTTAAATTTAAGATTATTACATATTTCTTGGCTCCAAATCAGCTCATCACTGGACCTCCTTGGGTGGCTGAACATGCTGAAATGACACAAGGATTTTCTTCTCCTGATGGAAAACCAGGGTCTGTTTGCTGCCTGAAGCAAACTCTGGCGACAGGTGATTTCCACCAACTCTGTGGTTTGCCTTTAAAGGTACAACATTGCTTTTAATTCTCCTAATTTATCCTTCATGACTGTAAGACTTCCTAGTACAGATTGAAGGGTGGGTTTTGGGGGGTTGGTTTCTGCTGTTTATTTTAAACTGTGGCATTTTTCAAAATAAATACATTTTTATTTCACTCCCAGTAATAAAAATGGACTAAATTGAGGTGCAAGAGTCTTCTTTTGCTGGGTTTCCCATTGCTTCCCTTTGGACCACGGCTTGGTCCCATGTCAGCAGGACCCGTTTCATCCTCCTGCCCGTCGTTCCCTCTCCTGACAGACGCTCCTTGCCCCACCCCCCCCGACTCTCAATTTCGGCAACTTCAGGTTTCTCTCACCTCCCAAAGCTGCTCGAAGCCAGCGCAGCCTCTGCTCCCCAGCCTCTCCTGGGCTCCTGACTCCACAGCCCTTACAGGGGATATAGCCGAGTGTGAAATCTCTTCCCCAAAGGCAGATACTCTGATCTCTCCTGTGGCCTGTAACAGCAGCTAAAACACGGTGACCAACAGGCAAAACACACAAGATTCTGGCAAAACACCCTGCATCTTATACTAGAATAAATTTCAGTTGCTATTCACCAAACCCCTCCCATCACCCCACTAAGGGAGCACCTTTAAACCCTTCAGGCTTCAGGTCTGATCGCAGGAAACAGTCAGCCTCGTCGTTACTGGACATTCATTATCTCACAGGTCCATTAATTGCAGCGCAAATTGCACGTGTGCAGCATTAAGTCTGTAGCAGAAAGTGAAAAATGCTAGAAGAACGCATGAAGCCTGTAATATGCCTCTTTATCCAGACAAATCTCATCAAATAGCAAATTAAAATCGATAAGCAAACCAGGAGTTCCCAAAAACCTGCGATTTGGGGTTTGCCATGCCTAGCCACAGCAGTCGGTTGCCCAGCAGTTAGGGCTGCTCTGACATGAGCAGTATGAGCAACCAGGCATTGCAGGATGCAGAGACCAGATGGGTTTACACTGAAATTAAATAAACACCCCCCAGAAGATAATCTCTCTTTCCAAAACACTAAGGAAAAGTTATGCAAGGAAAAAAAAAAACCTCAAGCTACATTCTTTAACTAGATAAAAGAACATTGTGTTCAGCCTTGGAGTATCTATTGTAATTAAATACTCTAAAAACAGGACAACAGCCCTGTGCCAGCCATGCATACAAAAGAGAAAAAACACGATGAAAAAAACCAAAATACCCGAGAACCATGCATTTCTTACACAGCCTGAAGAATGCCTGCCTCTCGGCAGTGCACTCGGGCTTCCACCTAAATGAATGCAAAACCTAGTCCCCCTCCTCGGATAAACAGATCTTAAAAAAAAAAAAATCAAATCAAAAGAAACCCACAGACAATTGAGCCCCGCTCTGACTTACAGCTCTGAAAAATCCTGCAGTCTGGCTGGAAACGTCCATTGAAGAACTGCATCCGAAGCTTTTCCCTAAAGGCAAGCGCATTTAAACATCTCGGGCTCTGCTACTGAAGCCGACGCTGCAACAGATGGGGACCAGGGCTGGGTGTGTTCCTCCTTCCCATCGCGGCGCGGCGAGGGGATGGCAGGAGCGGTAGGTAACGCAGGAGAAGGCAGGCGATGGTTTTCTCCCTCGCTGCAGGCTCCCTGCCAAAAACGCTTTAAGCATCGCAAGATTCAATGACACGACTGCAGCAACCTGCCACATTAACTCTGACGGGGGCTGGCGACGCGCGCGGACGGTACAGGCAGGTAATTAAGCGCCGTGATGGGTACATTAGCTAAATGTTGCCGGTACACCGGGGAAGTTGGAGAGTTCAAATAACCACAGACGTTTTTAATGTGATCAGGAGAAAGAGCAATCCTGTTTTCAATAGCAGAAGTTTCAGATAACCGAGGCTGCATCTGCATCAGTCTCTAACACTTGGGGGAAGGCAGCACAGAGCAGCAGATGCATTTTCAGCTGCTGGAGTATCTGCTGCACTGCAACAGTCCTATTCCCCACTTAACCACAAGTCCAGTTTGTACCTGTACAAAAGTCACATTATTTCTCCGAATTTAAATTTTCCCTTCTGCAGAACGAACAAGGGAAGACTTAATTTACTTTGTAATTTATTACAAAGATCTCAGTGGGAAAACACAGTGCAAAGTGTAACATTACCATTAAAAATAAAGATAATAACACAGATTTTGAAAGGGTATCACTTGAGCAAGTGCTAGCAGAGCAATGCAAATTCTCCCAGTAGGAGCTGAAGGATGTGAGGATTTGAGTTTTCTTTTTCAACAAGAATTATTCAAAAATTCCTCTTTATAATCACGTTCAGCTCTGATCACTCCACCAATCAATCTCGCAGTTTCCTTTCCTGGCGAAGAAATCACCCCCCAGACCATGGGGCCACACCCTTGGCCAAGATGCTATCAAAGGCTGCCACAGATGAGGTCACCTCTGGCAGAACAAAGCTAACATGAAGGCAGCAAGATCACCTCCGTGGCTTCCAATATTTTAACAAAAAGGCATCAAAAATACCCAATGAACCGACACCTCTCTGGAGAAACAGGTGGCCGGATCCTGAGCCATGAAGCATTGCCAATCCTTTGTCGGCCATTTCAAAATAAAGTTTGTGATGATGTATTGAAATACTCTTTAACATGGAGGGTTTGCTTTAACTGATGGCTACGAGTCACTAAATCACTACAGTGAGATGGGCTTGGCTTACACATCACTCTCAATCTATTTATCCTAATCATTGCAGGATCCTGCACCTCTTTGCAACTGGGTGAAACCAAACCCTTAATTCTGTAGAAAGCAAACAATAACTATAGTTGAAGGCAGGCAGGAGTTCTCCTCCAGCAGCATTAGAGTTGAGGTCCAGGTGATGCCCCCTCATGTGCCAGGCAGAGAGCACGTCCTAGGAAATGGCCGCTGCCCTCCCCTCCCTCACCATGCTAAGTGCATCTGATAAAACAAGTCCCTTTGGAGAAAAAAAAGCCAAAAATGGTACATACTGTTCACTCACAAATGGCAGCTGTTACTTGAACCATTTTAAGACAAGCTCAGTGGCAGCCCTTTTTAACATGGACATGAACAAATATTTAGCATTTAGAAGGTCCTTCCTCAGCTAAATGAATATTTTCTGCATGCAGAAGATACAAATAGTTTAGGAAAATAAACAAGTTTCCCCTTAACTTCTGTTTCAGGGGTACCAGAGAGACCAGCCAACCAGCTGGAACAAGCAAAACACGCTTGTGTCTCTCCTACTTGAGCTGTAGGAGAAAGGAAAGCATCTGTGGCTGACCTAGAGAGGGCAAAAGGGAAGACTGGATTAGTCTTGGAATAAAAGAGGTTCTCCTACAAGCCAGACTGCAAAGCAAGATTCAGCTCGCATGCTTCCCGTATACCTAACTTCAAAGGATTATTCTGATTAGAGTTCAGATCAAATAAAAGGGGTATTAACAGCCGGGAATAAGTCCCATATCCCTAAATCATCCCTTTCAAATCACTCACAGGGCTCAGTTTGATATAGCCAATTTCAAGAAACACCCAGACCTATTAAGGTGTTTTTTTAAAATCAATCTTCAAAACTGGTTCTGGTCTCAAAGTCTCATTTGGCACAAGTTCTACCTTGAAAACATGCCTTTTCCTCCCCCACCTTTGGATAAGGAGTACGAAGCAGGAGAAACAGATTGCACAACTACATCTCAGATAAGCAGAACACTTAATGGTTTAGATACCGTTTCATAAATATTTGCTAAACTAGTTTTTGGATTCTGTCCAGTTCCTGACATCCATGACAAACATTTAATAATTTGCCATTTTCTTTCACCCTTCTGGGATGAAAAATAGACAAGGAGGTTTTATTGTCATCATTTCTTACCATTATTTAATGACTACTCATATTTATGTTGACATTTCCTGACAAAGAAGCCCAAGCTGTTCTTGAATCCACAGGCCTGAGGTGTCCAAATCACATTTATGTAAATATTTATGTATTCTTTATTAATTCATTAAAAATTCTCTTACAAGTGAAATATTCCCAGATCAAGCACCTGTGCTCATATGTGGCTGGCTAGGCAACTAGTGAAGATCTGAGAAAAACCAAACTGATGTCTAAACAAATACCTTGTTTCAAATTGGGATTTCAAGTGCAGGTGCTCTACTGCAGACGCTGAAGCTCAGGACTGAATGCAGCAGCCTCGGTGACAAAAAGCAGCAGTGAGTTAGTGTACAACAACTTGCACAATATGCCACAACATGAGAAATCACCCAGATAAAGTTATTAAACCGAGTTTTCAACCGTACCTCTTTGACAAGTTCTAGGAGTCTGTTTGAATAGAGATCCAAAATTCCAGCTGTTTCCTTAAATCTCAAGGACAGTTTAGAAACCTTCAGAAAATGCTTTATAGATAACCAACTTTCCATGCCAACAGATTTTTCAGATCTTTTAAAATTCTTTTTTTTCAAATTCTTAAGTCTTTGCATTTCGAGCTCAGAAGTCATTATTCATTTTATAAATACATGTCTTTAAAAAAGATATCATTTTGGAGCATTTCCAGATCACTCACGTATTTGGACTGACCATATGATTTTCACACTTTACCAGGCAGTAATGCTGGAGAAAAAAAAAAAAAAAAATCAC
>Ga0065711_1028364_pt1 | contig 41698 bp, 23 predicted proteins | sample Hoacrofraction12_FD_59098 | JGI IMG/M metagenome (GOLD analysis project Ga0065711, IMG submission 59098) | Hoatzin crop microbial communities from Cojedes, Venezuela - Epithelial fraction 12 v2 (version 2) | ecosystem: Host-associated > Birds > Digestive system > Esophagus > Crop | place...
CTTTGGGCTTACAATCGATACCCCACTGCTTATGTAATTGCGATACGACCTTCACAAGGGCTTCCATCCTCCTTGTTGGTCCGGGAGCGTCCTCCCCGCCGGGCTGGTCCTGCCGCTCTGGCCGCCGTTCACCCGATTCCAGGCGAGACTTTCCCGGATTTCGGCACCACTTGTCGCCTTCGTTGGCGTGGCGACCTGGTTCAGGGATGGCTCGGCGACCCACCCCTCTGCCGCTCGGGTCATCAGCACGCAGACACCAATGTGGTGGACGGCAAATGGCGTTTACTGATAAATAACACAGCGTTATATAGCCTAGGTTTACAGCATCACTTCCGTCTGCTTACTTCACGGGTTAAATGCTATTGGCTATTAGGAGAAGGGGGACACACTACCTTTCCGTACAGCGCGACATCTTCAGACGGCCAAGCCTTAACTAACCACACTTGAGAGGGGCTGAGATAGGATTCATCCAGGCTAGCAAGACACAAAATTCATTCAGACTTCATAAAAACACTATTCGTTCCAGTACAAGTCCTCATCAAGACAATAGTCAGTCTAGCAGTGTGTCGTACCTGCAGGCACATGAAGGTAATGCTTGTACTTAGAGAGGGAATAATTACTGAACTTCACAACGTTCACCCACTACTATTGCAGTAAATCTGGAGATAGAGGCAAAACTTCAGCAATTGCAAGTCTTTGCAAAGCCATTCAGTGTTAACCATAAGAAACAGAACATCCCTCTGATGTCTGAAAGGAGAAAAAGAATGGGGCTGTCTGAACATACAGCAATTGCAAGTCTAACATAAACCCAATATTGCCTGTCAATCAGTATAATAGAGGATAGATTTGTCTCATTAGACCGTGGCAAGCATTTCTAGCCTAGACTTCTATAGAAGCAGATGTTAAAGGAAGTGAGAAGTACTGTTGTCTACTGGCAGACAGATACTTTCTATATCATCCTTATTTTCTTCCTTCTCCTCATTTCTATATCCTGTTTCCTCCCCAACAGAGTAGGTCCAAGAGTAAACAGGCGTTCCCTAAAAGCAGAACAGAAAGCTTTTGTCTGGTCTATTGTGCTCTACTGTACTTCAATCCAGGCATTTGAGGCAATGCACAACTGAGAAAGCAGTGTGGAAAAGGGACTGGAGACAACGGGCACTGGAGCTATATTGACATAGTTGCCAACAAGTATATCTGTGAAATGATGGCCTCACTCTGGCTGCCCTTAGCACTTCACAAATATTTATTTGAGTGGAACAAAGGAGATACAGCTGTGTGCACCGCAGACATGCTAGGAAAGAGAATAGGGCAATTGAGTCATTAAACTCACTAATCGTGTTCAAAGGAAATGTTCTGACACTGCATTTGCAAAATACTTTGCTGAAACCTGTACCTCAACATGAGTTTCTATAAATACAGCTCTATATTCTGTATGGTGTTGCTACAGTGGTCCAAGCTACTCCAAATCCCCAGGAAGATTTGTATTTTGAATAAACATTTTCTCACGCATTTTTAGATCAAATAGCTAGAATTTCTTCATAGTTTTAATTCTGCATCTAAGCACAGGCTTTTTTGTTCAAATAGCTGTTGGAGATCTAGACAAGGCTTGCTAACAGAAGCAGTTGTCAGCTTGCAGCTATTAACAGCAAGTGCAGTATTATGGTGAACATACTTATCCACATTAAAGGCGTTACAGCACTCATTTTTCTTGTAAGTAAGATTTTACCTTTGCACATAGCCTTGACAGAAGAAATATCTACCAACCCAGTAAGAATCCTATGAACAATGTTACATACAATGAGAGAATGACATCTAAATTGAGGAAAAGTTCACATATTCTCATACAGGCAAAATTAGCTATAACCAGATGTTGATGAAAAGATACAATCACTTCCATTTACAGCTTCTACTAAGAGATAACAAGATTTTATTTCAAGGAAATAGAGAAAGAAATGTGTATATTACTCTCTTTGCCTTCCACTGTACATTTAGGTTTAGAAAGACTGAACATTACTTGCACTGAGGTGATTTTATTAGGCACTTTTAGAGAGAGTTTGAAAAATTAGTAATAAAGTTTATGCCCTTTCTAGCTTCCTGTTCTCTTTTTAAAATAGAATGAAGGGAAGAAAAGTACAGTTCAGGACCTGTTTCCTTTGAGTTAGTGTATACTGAACATTTAGGAGTAATCTGAATATCCCCAGCACAGAACTTCATTATTTATGTGACAACTGCAGTCAGAGGCTGAACAAAGATCATATCACGTTACATCCTGTACCATCAAACAGTGAAATAGAAGTGTCTCTCCAGAGAGTTTTCTGTTGAAATATGGGCTATAATCTTGCAATTGTCTAAAAAAGGAAATAATCAAACTGGTTGCAGCAGAATTTCTCGGGTACACCTTAGTTGCACCAAGAGGCCTGTTATTATCCCAGGTAAGATACAGCTCTGACAAAAGAAGGTGAGCCTTCCTTATGCAGCACCTAAGCTAGATCGAAAGCTTTGTTGTCCTGCTTCCGAGGCCAGGCTAGTGTCCACAGGGACACCAGACTGGAGTGTGCCGTTTTGCTGGCCTTGTTTTCAAATACAGAGTCTGTGTAAGTGCTGTTCGTATGTACTTGCACTCGTGTGATCAGACATCCATAGTTCCCTGGAGTGCTTCACACAAGACTAAATACATTTTGCTCCGCCGCTCCACGGCCCCAGAAGTGTGAGAGATCACAGAGGTAGTCAGTCAAAAATGATTCAATACGTATGGATAAACTGCTGCCGCCTAACTCCTAGGTCGTTTTACGATTTGCACTGCTGACAGCCTTGTGCCTGCTCTGTGGTTGTAACAGCCATATGACAGGTGAGGACAGCATATATATAGTCGTGTTGCCACAGAGAAGTGAGAATAATTTGAATTCAAGAATAAGCATAATTGAATTCAAGGAAAGTATGTTTCTATACTGCTAACCTCTGGAAAGGGCACACCAAATTTAATGTAAGATCAATTAAAACTAAGTAAAGTTTGGAGGTTTGAAAATCTCATCTTTCTTTCTTGGAAGGAACAAAGCAGAAAAAAGTACAACCCTTCTCAATAATACTCAAAGTTCCCAGAATGTTATTTTCTGATCATCTGATTGTGTATCCGAAGAAAACTGTAGTTCAGAAAAATCACCAATGACATCTTCTTGCTATAACAAAACTAAATACATCTAATGACTCTTGTACTGCATTGTTCCAACTCTGGAATGGTCAATCTGCAGAACTGATGGTATCGGAGGAAATATATATAATATGCAGTGAGGACTCTCAGCAGATGCAAGTAGCATTCATTATCATAGTTCGTGCCCATTGATTAATTTTATGGCAAACAGATCAATCTGCAGCCTATTTACAGAAGAATCCTTTGCTTCTTACATCTTCTATCATGTAAATATTTTCATTTTGGTTTTCTGCCAAGGATTTTTTTTCCCTTTCTGTAATATTTTTTAAAAACCTGTGCATCTTTTACACCGATAAAGCAAAATGTACTTCTTCTGTATATTTCTCAGCATTTACTCTAAAAAAAAGGAAAGTCAAATAATAAATGGCAATACATACACCACTAAACAAAATTCCAATGATATTTATTTCCCACTAAGACTACTTAATTCCTGAATTTTTTATCTTCTGTTGATAAAAGAAGATACTATGGTATCATATAAAGTCCAGAGGTACTAAAGTCAGCCTTACTTTTATGTGCAGTCTTTTATATGCTAAAAAAAATAGTTTCATTTCAACTGGACTGGAACTTTAAAAGAGTGGATGCTACACCTGTTGAAAGAAATTGTTTTCCTTCAGTGCTTACAGAAGGTTGACATGTGGTCAAGGAACTATTCAGACTGATTATAAGCAAGATGCTAATAATTATCTACTCACAGATGTCTCCTGCAAATCTGACATGACTTTGATTAGTATGCCAAAATAGAAATATTCTGGCATGACAGCTATGAATCATTTCTATTGTGTTCTCTTGAAACTTTGGAGTTATTACATTTAATACTCTTACAAGAAAATGGAGACTGAACACAGTTATTATCCAGTCACTGAAAATACAGTAAACACTTTGGTTTTTCCCCATTTTGTTCAGTCTACAGATTGAGTTTAAAAAAAAGTAAAATTAAAAAACTAACATGGGCAAAGCTGTAAATCCCAAAAAGCTAATGAGAGAAAGGTCAAATGTTTTTTCAATTCTGGTAAAGATTGAAAAGTACTTCCATTTTTTGTATGCTATTAAAGACAGTGTTCTACTGCAAAAAAATTGAGATTCCAATAAAGGCTGATGTACACTGGGGATCTGACACCATTAAATGATTGAGGGACTTCTCAGGGAAACTGTATTTATCCCATCTCATTGTACTAACCTGTGCTGTATACCATAGTACAGCTGAATCTTAATTTCACCTTGGTATTTTTGCGCTTTTCTAATGACTGTCATTCCTATACTTCAATGTTCAAAATCCATTTTTAGTAACTCCCTCATCAGAAAACTGCTGGGATTTTCAAATTCAAAGAACTAGAGCGTAAAAGTTTTTTCTTATCCCCAAAATTCAGCTGAATAGCTGCCATTACCTGTAAAAGGTGCCTTTCTATTTTTAATTGGGTCCTAGTGCTCTGAAAAAGCATCAGAATTTCAGTAAGCTAGAAGAATCATGGCAAAAGATGAATACACACTAACAGCTCAGCTAATTTGAATACAGACTGTTTTATTACTTATCGAGCCGCAGCCAATAAAGCAAAGGTCTAACACATGTTTCTCATGTCAAGACTGCACTAACAGACTTTCTGCCCTAAAATACCTGTAACCCCTCTTGTGTGTAATACTCGGCAATCTCATCCTTCTCATCCTCAGTTGCTGGTGTTCAAGGTCTGCTCCAGTATGGCAGTCGTGCAATCTGAGATCAGATCAGCAGAGTGAAATTGTGAGAAAGAGCAATAAGAAGCCTCACCTGGGGCCCCTATGCCACCACCCTCCATACAGTGTAAGAGCTGCCCTTGTCCTTGGCCCTTGCCTCATCTATGCTGTATGTATGATGTAGGTGTAGGCAGCTATCTGACTTTCTCTTTGGCTTCTTGACCTGAAATCAGTTGTGCCTCATCATCAGCCTTCTCTGGTGTTTTCTGGACTGCCAGCTGCACCCATTTTATCTGAAGGCACTGTCCTGCCAGCCTTGCTGCTGGCCTTGGCTCCTGGCTCACCTCCCTTTGCAGAGCCCCTCTTTTGCTGCTCCCTGACACCTTGGCCATGAAAGAAATGCAAATAAATTCCTACTTCCCTTGCCAAAAAGAATTGTCATTTCATTAGAAAGTGTTAAAATCTGAAGGAAAATCTTCTCTTTGTTTTCTTGCACAAAACATCCTTCAACATTCTACTGACAACTCCAGAGAGAAGGGCTACTGTCGCAATAATACTTTTGGACTGGACTTGTAAGTGCACAAAATTTCATTTCACACATAATAATCAATGATCACAGAATAAGTACATTTGTTGTGACTGCAAACTATTCTGGACTTCAGCTCAGAGGCTTGAAGTTGCCAGTTTACACAGCCTCCAGGAGGGACCTCTAAAAACTGCCACGCCATACAGTGGCTGACAGCAGCTCTGTCTGTTTCACAGTGGATACTCCCCTTGTTCTCAGACTTTTCTGAACAGAGACGTACAAACAAGACAAAGATAGTAGATTACTGGAGCTTGCAAATCAAGCAAAATCTTTTAAACTTCCAAGGAAAAGATATTTTTGTAAATTACCTATAAATACACTTGAGGTAATATTTTGACCCCCTTTGAAATCAGCTATAGAATTCTGTCAACTTTAATAGAAAGAGACCTTCAGCCACAGCGAAATCTATTATAGTTCCTTCAGAATGGATAATTTAGTAGAAGTAATTTTTAAAATTATGTCTTAAGGTCTACTCTCAGCTACATGTATCATCTTCCTGACATTATTGCTGTGAGCAGAGCTCTTCAAACACAAAGTGAGAACATTTTAAAAATGTGATTATTTGTTATGGAGCAGTAGTTTTAAAACAAATATGAGTGTTGTAAAATATATTTAAAACCCAACATGTTCTGCAGAACATTTTCATTCATAATTCAGCATTCAAACTCCTTTTCAGTACTGATGAATGAAACTTGTCAAAAATTGTCTCACCATAGCTGTTGTTGTGTGAAGTAGCTCAGTGCAGTGACAGTTGCATTTGCTGAGCGCAGCGTGGAACATCTCATGCAAGCACAGACACTCTTTACCTTGTGTACTGAACAGCTCCACTACACAAGCTGCTTTTAAAATAGCATATGATGCACATAGAATTTTTATGGAGCTCAAAGTGTACCTGATTCTTACTGGCACAAAGCAACCATCCATTCTCACTATCCTTAGGCTCTGGATCCATAGCTCTGGTTCCATTGCAAGGGTGCTGGCTCAACAAGATGCTTTTCAGCCTCTCATCAAAAAGGGTATGGTATGCTTTCTAAGAAGCAGTTGCTTTATACACCAGAAATAACAGTTTGTCAGATCATGCAAAAATCACTTTGGTGTATACAGATGAGAGTGAGTAGATTAATGAAGACAGGAGTTGGATGCTGCTCAGATTTCAGAAGGTGGAAGATAAGGAATTAGCAAAGATCCTGGATTATCCCATGCAGAGTCACTGCAATTAAGAACATATGCAAGTCTCGTAATGGTGAACAGAGGAGTCTTTTCACTCACGTGTTGAGCTTGAATCACATGAGTACACCACCTTTCTTTTAAAAGTGTGAAAATTATTGAACAGCATGCAGTCTTGATGAAAGATGATCTTCATTAAGCTGCTGCTTTATGAAGTTGATTTAACCTATTGTGTAGTTAAAACACTAAAAGCAATTAATATAATCACAGTAATGTTGAGAAGATTACATAAGGGTAGGTTGTTGTTTTCTTTGAAGTATTCCATTGTCCAAAAATGTTGGACAATGTTGTTCCAGTCCATCAAATAAAACTGTTGAAGATTTATCAAGTTCACAGGCTATTTTTGTATTAACATTTCAAAAGCAATTTACTCAACATCAGTCACCCAAAATATATCTAGCATCAAGAGCTTTTAAAAATTATAACTATGGTTAATTTAATAATGGTATGACATTTTTCAGCAGACAAGTTACCTAGGTGAAAATGTCCCAAACATGTTATCAAAGATAAGTTATAAAATGTTTTTGGATGTGACCCATATGTCCTATGAGTGCAAGACAATTAGAATAAATGACAGGAAAATGTTTGCCTCATTTACTGCTGGAAACATTTTATTGCTACATGAAGCAATTTAGAAGATTACGTGAGACAAAGTCTTGTAAGACCTAGTGCAAGTTTCAAAAAATTTAATTGAAAAGTCGTACATGAGAATGCTTTTGCAAGGTAAAGCAGTCTCCTGAGACCTTATTAAGCCTGAAAAACTCAGATGTTTGCATTAAGTCAGTAACCACATCTTGTTTTATTTTATAACAATCACACCAGTAAGAGTTATTGCTGAAATTTTGTACCACAGCAAAACTAAGAGATATGAGTATTCAAGCGTCCAAAGCGTAAATGGAAATATAATTAGTTTTGAAGACTGCCACAGCTTTTTGTTCTTCTGCTTCATAGAATGTGTCCTACAGTAAAAATATTTCTCCTATTAGTCTTGAACTATACTGTCCTGGTTTTGGCTGGGGTAAAGTTAATTTTCCTGCTAGTAGCTGCTGTGTTTTGGATTTAGCACAAGAAGAATGTTGATAACACTAACAAATTCAGCTGTTGCGAAGAAATGAAGGACTTTTTGTTCAGTTTCTCAAGTCCAGCTAATGAGCAGGTGTGTGGGAGCTGCAAAGGAGCATAGCCAAACAGATAGCCCAAGCTGGCCAGTGGAAATATTCCATATCATAGACATCATGTTCAGTTTATAAATGGGGACTGGCCAGGGAGCAGGAATACTTTTTTCTGCTTCTCTTTTCTGTGAGTTTGAATCCTCTCTCCTCTTGGGGTTTGAACTTTTCTGGGAGTTTTTCGTTCTTGTAGAATTTCAAGACAGTTGTGAAATCCACGAGTTTCAAGGTTGCTGCTTGGGGACTGGCTTGGAATCCATTGTCGGGCGGAGAGAAAATTGTGTGGTATATAATTTGCTTGTGATATCTATTATTATCATTATTGTTAGTATAATTAGCAGTAGTATCAGTATTTCCTTTGTGCTCTTACTAAACTATCTTTATCTCAGCCAAGGGTTTTCCCTTTTGTCCATTTCTCCTTCCTATCCCGCTGGGGCAGATGGGGAAGTGTGGGATCATTCTATATTAGTGAAGGTCAGGATGTCCATGGGAGTTTCTGAACAAGACTAAAATAAGGACTTTATCACTTGCAACAGAGGACTTCGGCAGAACACCCGGAGCATACCAAGGAGAAATGATACACAGGTAGACTAGCGAATTGAATGTTTAGAATAGGCGCGTTAACAATGTGTGTTAACAAATAAGCATTTTGGGCTGGAGTGCTTGGACAGCCTTGTTAATGGTATAAAATGCAGCTTTCTGATAAATAAAGGGTCTTCGATTTGGATATGGGAGTCCGTGTCATCAATCTCCTCAGGGAAGGGTGAGCGAGCGATGGTCTAGTGCTTAGTTGCCAGCTGCCAGACTAAACCACGACATATACACTAACTTCTATGTTCCTAAATAATAAAAGAAACCCAGTTTTTAGCTACATTCAAAAGAATAAAATTATTTCATTTCGGTAGGAAATTTATTATCTTTCCAACATGTACCTTTCTCCATTTCATAATTTGCACATTCAGTATATACGAGACAATATGATAAAACTTGAATATCGAGTAAAACGAATATTAGAATTACTAACAATACACAGCATAAACTGTGAAAGTGTGGCTGTTAGCATGCCTTTGATGAACATATTACTACTTATGAAACAATTTAAGATTTTCTTTTTTTTCTTGATATTCATCAGTGATTTGGTAATCAAAAGTCTAAGGCTGTTCAGGTTGTCGTCAAAGAAAGCTATGGAAGTACATTATGTTTTCTTTTCAGAATAACAGTGGATGGGGCTCAGTGAATGCAAAAGAATATTAATGACACAGTTCACCTTCTCCTGAGTCAGGACTGCTTCTTTCTTCTAAAGCATTTAGAACTCTGCCTGGCTTCAGAAATGGCAGTCAACATGCTTGAACTTCAAAGAATTTTCACTTTTGCCCTATATCAGGCTCTGGGACCTTTTGGCTATACTGGATCTAATCCAAGAATTACTATATCTGAGGTCAAGGACAGTTTTTTTAAACAGAATTAGGTTCTGAAATACTTACACTTCTCAACATTTCTTTCTGCCCACAGAAATGTAGTTATGCAGTGAACAGCATAAAAATCCCTTCTGAAAGAAATCACACCGCTTGTATCAGCTAACTATGCAGGTCCCAGCACAAGTAGCTTTTACAGTTTCTTTCTTAAGTGTTACTGCATCTTTAGTTGCTTAAACATTGTTGGAAATCTACCCTTCATGAATGAGCCAATCTACTCCCTTTTTATTTTCCAAAGTTTTCTCTTCTCAGCTTTCCTATCTCTTGCATCAAATTAAAGTTTCTCAGGGTAAAGTTTTTTCCATATTGCCTTCTGAAGGACTTTCTTAGGTACCAATAACAAATGAATAACAAGTCACAAGTCACTTTCTTCCAGTTCACAGTTAAGTTTATTAAAATTAAGAGTTCGACGCTAGCACTATGCGTTTCTTTCACTTGTTGTACAGCTCCGTGTGCAGACCAGAAGAATCATCTTTCTTTATTTGCTGTTCGGGGTGAAAGAAACCATATGAACATTTCACAAGATAAAATAGTATTTTCGGTTTTTTTCCATAAAGCCTCAGGCTGACGTTGGTGATGTTCAGTTCTTCATATTGTCTCCCTATCTGAGTATCTTTGTAACCATGATGTAAGAGGAGAAATAGAAAAGATGTGCATTTTTCCCACAATTTTGAATGTGAAGAATCCATGTAAAGAACACTTTCCAATAAACTCATATTAGTTTCAAGCATTTCTGAACTATAAAAGTGCATTGACAGTTGGATCGAACAGGTGGGAGAGATCAATTGTATTGCTTTAACTGAAAGAGATTACTACAAAATATAGCATGTTGTATGCCACAAACATTTTCCTTGTAATATTCAAATATGTCTATTTTCTAAGAAATCCAGTTCTTCCAGAAACTGACATCATGCTTAAACAGTTTGAGGTTCTCTGTATCTTATCAACACCCAGGTACAACCCTCTGACTTACAGATATGCTTTGAAAGGAAAAGAAGCAAAAGTTACAAATTACAGAAGAGAAAATTTTGGGTGGGAATGAAGAAAAAAGATCTTTACCACAGCAAAACACTGCAACTAAAGCCAAGAAGGTCTCAGGATTCTCCATCCTTGGAGGTATACAAAACTGCAATCTACTCTGACTAGGAAATTTGATCTGCTTTGAGCAGAGAGTCGGCTGGAGACCTCCAGAGATTCCTTCTGAACTGAAATATTTTGTAATTCTCTTATATGGTGTTACTATGTATGCAAATCATGAATGTATTTCTCAGTAAGCACTGACACATGCTGGACTGAAAAACCATCTTTTGAAGACTGTGTAGGTATCTGCTTTTGAGTAACCACTCACAACATGGGATTTCACGGCCTTGCTGTTTCATAAATTGATCAAAAGGAATTGAGATAGTATTAGAAAATGAGCATCTGTTTGCCCTATGATACCAGCAGTGTAAGCCTTTTAAGGAAGACTTTTAAGAACTATTACCCCTTTTCCCATCCTGAGTCCCAGAATAAATCCTCCGAGTTTATACTGCTGCAGGCAGATTCCTTCTACTAGAGTAGATTACTCTCCTAGCCCTTGTGGCAAAGTGTTCTTGTTTAGAAGGATTATAGCCCCCCTGCCCTCCGCACCTCTTATTCTGGGTGTTTTTCGTCCCTCTTGCAATGCTTAACACTTTGCCCTGGTGCAGCTATTACTTCAGGTGATGCAACCCCTTTAATGTTGTTTTATTTTCTTGAATTGTGACAAGAAAAACCCCAAATTAATGCTGTAAGAGTACTATATTCTCACCACACATCATATGGAATTGCATACATTCTGGATTTTTAGTATTTTCCGGTGCTTTGCTCCAGACCATAATCTTATTGTGCTCTTCTCAGGAATTTCTACCTTGAAATTTTGTAAGTGGCTGAGGCGTCACAAACCTGTACATTTTTCTTATATTCCAGTGATTCCTTTTACATTCTTATATAGAACAAAAGAGAGTTCATAAGCCCAGAGAAGGTCCCTAATTTTCATTTTCTGCACTGCCTTCTTTTAGCTCCTTTACTCTGAGTTAATGGTTTTAGTTTTCTTGGCTTCATTGTTCAAGCAATATGAATATTAAGAAATAAAAAACCTTTTTCTTCTCATTTATTTTGCTGTCACCCATTGGTTTGACAAAAAGGAGAAATTCTGCTTTGCAGTCGTCTGCTGGATTTCAAGAGTGATTCACCTGACAGCACTTTTCACTGTACCATTTTTACTGTCAATATTTTTCTGGGTTTGTCTTATTCTCAGCGTTCTGCCTTTTTCAAAAAGTACTCAGAATCAGAAGAGCTCAGAAGCCTATTCTGTCAGACTGTTCTCATGTAACAAAACAGCCACTTCCAAAAGTCTTATGCAAAAATCTTAAAAATAGTCTTTTTTGTGTGTGTCCTCAAAACTGGGGAGTATTTCAGAAGGAAGCCCTGATGTTCATCTTTACATGTTGTTACTATTGGGTCAGTCTTTCTACCTGTAAGTCAGTGGAACAAGATATTCAGTGTGAAAAGAGCAAAAGAACATATTTCAGGGCTGTTCTCCTCCACCGTGTGTTATCAATTTACCTGAAGCAGCGGTAATAAATAGTTGGAAGAAGACTGGACTGCCAGAACTGTTTTGCTCACAAATGCTCAGCCATGCTCAATGTGTTCCAAACAAAACCAAAAACTGCATCGGAGTGGGAACTCCTGCTATGATAATGGTGCATTGAGTCTCTGTTGAAAACAGACATGAGTTTTTTATGCATTTTTATTAGCAAAATGAGTCTTATCTCAAAGTTTCATCTTCTGAATATAGAGGAGTATTTTTAGTTCTGATTATCAGTCAGTGGCTGTCACATTCTTGTTTTTATTGTATGGAGAATACAATCAGTTTATTTTTCCGTTCTTTTGTCTCACTTCTTGCTGAACACTGACAAGCTGTGTGGGAAGCAGCAGCAAGAAAAGGGAGAAAAAACCAACAAAAAAACACCACAAAGCTCCCAGAAGGTAGACAGTGTTTTAGCCTAAACTTACTTAAAATCTTGGGGGCAATGAAAGAGGTCACTAGTTCACATGTTAAGGTATGATCTCAAGTACTGTGGCTCTGCGGTTTTCAGGGCCTAATCTTTGCCCAAAACTCATATGTAATATGCAGGACAGAATTTCATTGCTATTACCCTACCAGAGCCTTAAGGGACTGGAATCATAGGTTCATAGGATGATTTGGGTTGGAAGGGACCTTGAAGATCATCTGATTCCAACCCCTCTGCCATGAGCAGGGACATCTTCCACTAGGCCAGGTTGCCAGAGCTCCATCCAACCTGGCCTTGAACACTGCCAGGGAGGGGGCATGCACAGCTTCTCTGGGCAACCTGTTCCAGTGTTTCACCACCCTCAGGGTGAAGAATTTCTTCCTAATATCCAATCTAAATCTGCCCTCTTTTAGTTTAGCGCCATTCCCCCTTGTCCTATCACTACACACCCTTGTGAAAAGTCTCTCTCCACCCTTTCTGTAGGCCCCCTTCAGGTACTGGAAGGCTGCTGTAAGGTCATCCCGGAGCCTTCTCTTCTCCAGGCTGAGCAGCCCCAACTCTATTAGCCTGTCCTCGTAGGAGAGGTACTCCAGCCCTCTGATCATCTTTGTGGCCCTCCTCTCTACCCACTCCAACATATCCATGTCCTTCTTATGTTGGGGGCTCCAGAGCTGGACGCAGTACTCTGGGTGGGGTCTTACAAGAGCGGAGTAAAGGGGCAGAATCACCTCCCTCGACCAGCTGGCCACACTTTTCTTGATGCAGCCCAGGACATGATTTGCTTTCTGGGCTGCAAGCGCACTTTGCCGGCTCATGTTGAGCTTCTCAGCCACTAGTAACCCCCAAGTCATTCTGCTCAGGGCTGCTCTCGAGCCACTTTCCGCCCAGTTTGTACTTATTCTTTTGTTTGTCATTGCAAGAAAAAGGTTCTTTCCAAGTGTATTACTGCTAGCTTCAAAGGAACAATAAAAGAAAGGATAAACCTGACTCCTCGTCATCAGTTATGATGGGGATAGTGCCATTCTCTCTGCAGCACTTGAATCACAACCTACAAAATGCTTTCCATCTCCTGAAGAAGCAGAAGATGACTCTCTTGACAAAGCTCAGTTCCATTTCTCTCAGTTACCCATGTCCTGAGATGAAAGTGATCAGTCAGGGTTACGGACCATAACCAGAAACTAAGTAGTTCTAACCACAAAAAACATATTGACAGGCTAACAAATAAAGTAACTGTATATACTAAGTCTGTCTCAACCAGAGGGATATAAACCCCTTCTTCTTTCAATTTTCCTTGACCTACTATCCCAAGATATGAACTTTTAAAAATCTTTATCTCTGCAACAGAATAAGTATTGGCATCAATGTAACAAAGCAGATGCAAGTCATCTAATCCCTCACTGTTTATGTACCTGGTACAGTCACTTCCATCTGTGCCTCTGCTGTTCCTATCATACTGTAAGATCTAGCGTGACTACAACAAGGTCCCTGTTGGTCATACAAACCCCCAGTTTGCAAAATCAAGGAACGGTAATCCACAATCTGCCACTGAAGAACTTCTGGTGTAAAAGAGAATCTGATTTATTATATAGGTGAACTCTCCATGTCCATCTAGTAGCAAAGTCTTGTACTCGCCTTGTGTCTCTGTAATTAACACATTATGAGGGACATTGGAAAAGCAGGACAAAAAATGTCACAAAACAGAAGCAAGTACAATGTAGTAAAAACTCTTAAAATTCACTCTGAGAAAAAGGTCCATTATTGGGGAAAGAGGTAATATTTAAAGATCAATAAGGTAACAAGTAAATGCATGAAAGCACATTTTAAAAAGTAATTCTTAAAAAAAAAAGAAAAAAGCAAAAAATAAAAGGCCAGCATATGCCAATAGCTACCACACTGTGGCATCCTATGATAACAGAGTTTATGACTATATACTCAAAAGAAATTAACACTAAGAAGAACATAAACACTCCTGATAACCTACTGCAAGATATATGGATAAATGTTGACCTTTCATCAGCAATAAATACAGATTAGTAGATTTTTCCTCTCTCGGAAGGCTGGGTAAGTTACTGTCTTTTAACTAAGGAAGGGCATTTAAGCTATAACATTTGGAGTTTTCTATACAGCACTTCAAAAGCCCTCTGAAAAGAAGTCTGAGATGTTGACAATGGAAAAGACGAGTTAGAAGGAAATGTAAAATATGGCTGTCCATGTTCGTTTGGCTGTACTGAGTAATACCAGTTTTTTGGTAGTGTGCTAATATCCATGTTATTGTTTATAGTTTTTCTCTGCAATAATAAGCAGTAATTAATCTTTGTAAAAGGAGAACTCTTTTTATAATCAAAGTAGGAATAATATGTCTTCTGTACACATAAGCCACTAACATTGGGATAGATACTTTATGGTGGATGTTCAATGGTGCTAGAACAAATTGAAAATTTTCTGAAATTATACAACACAGTTGCATTAATACCTAAGATTTAATCTGATTATTGATATTATAATGCATACTCAGGGCATGAAAAATAATTTGTCTCACATAATGGATTATCACCCCATCAGCTCAGGAGAGTCAATTTTGCTGTGACCTTCCAATAAAAGCAATTCAGTTGGAGGTTGATTAGTCATCTCTTTTGTAATACCTCGAAAATTACAATGGAAATCAAATTTTTGAAGTCCATCACAAGTTTTTTACAAACCTTTTTTGAATTTCTGGTCTGACAGCAATAATAGAATGCATATTTATTGGAACAGGTGACTACTAGTAAGGACAGCCCAGTTCAGTCCTATGGCTTTCATTCAGGGGCACCAGGTTCATGGATTGTTCCCAACACCTGCCAGATCATTCATTTTGTAGCACGTGCTTCCTCAGAAGAGACAGATAGTTAAGTACTTTTCCATTTTTGATGGAATGTTCTTACTTTATTGGAAGCCATCTGCCAGAGTGCTGATTTTTGGGACATTTTCAGAGGAGTTTGACTGTGTAGAATCTTGTAACACTCTGACACAATGAGTCTAGAAAAGCCACAACTTAATTCTTTTGTTACAGGTAAAGGTTTACAGCCTGGACAATTTGTTCAAGTGGGGGTGTATCGTTATCTCAAGTGCTCTAGATGCTTATCACAGACCTATGAATTTTTTATCTCAGCTGGAAGAAAATTACTTCCTGTAATATTGCTCATCTCAGCTATCATACCTAATGCAATGTGGATTAAGACATGGAGAGCTGACTAGACCGTAGGAGAAGCACAGCTAGATCTGACACCAAGAGCTTAGAAATGTGTCATGACACATTGTACATAAGCTGTGAAGTAACAGTATGACAAGTTGGTTAGCCTGAAAAATACAAGCATGTTTGCCTGAGGTCTGCTTGACATCACATCATGAATAGCTACTGAATTGCTTTTAGCTTTATTCAGTGCACTCAGCAGGTATAGGACAGAAAGGATAAAAAATTATATGCCAAATTATACACAATGGTCTTTTCTGTTAATGGGTGAATGCCTCTTAGAAACTTACTATTTGGTGAAGTACGAGGTCACAGAAAATGCCCGAGGAAGCTTTGAGCCTAAGCTTGTGTTCAAAATAGTACAGCTCTAACGACGAGATGCTCTGTCCCTACTAGTAAAATATACACACTTATTAACACTTCACCATCTTACATACAATTGTGCTCATTTATACCTTAGTCTCCAGTGCATAAGAATTTCCTCAGCGTTCCTGGATTTAACACATTGCTTTAATAATTATATGCTCAAAATCTCACAAACGCCCAACCCCCAGCTCCCAGAACAATGGGGTTTGATTATGTTAGAGACAGCTTTTTCAGTGGCACAGGTAAATAACCAAAAAACCCCACTGAGCACTGGAAGAATTTAACTCAAGCATATGTCAACAGCTACTGTGTTCATCTTGGTTATATCTTGCCAATGTACGGGTAACCACAGCCCCAAAGACAAAGTGTCATAGGAGCTGATCTCATACTGATAATCAGAGCAAGTACTTAAGTATCTTGATATACTGTGATTACCAAATCTCATGCAAGTCGTAACCCTGTAAGTTCCCCAGATAGACAATAGTATATGCTAAGATAGCATATGTTATATTGGCACCTTTTACCCATACATAGAGAACACTGTTCCTGGCAATTTTTTTCCCCATTTGATTACTATATTCAATATACACTTCAAAGAAGGCTGGACATTTCAAAGGTGCTCAAAGGTCTTTAAAGTCTAGGGAAGAATTTAAGAAGCATCTACAGATGTTTACAAAGTCAGATGTCTTCCCAAATCCAGGTAGTTTATCTGAAAGGTCTTTCTTTCAGTTTCAACCTCTCAGCTTAACTTGTTTCTTTACTTTCTTTCCATATGTTTCAAAAGTTTGCTGTACTCACTTAACAGTTTTGTAGCATTTAAATCTGTCCCAGAGGCTTTATTTTCAAAGGAAAAAACATTTAGCCACCTCAAATCTTTACCTTACAAAAAACAACAATTTTTCTCAAAGGTCTAAAAAAACTTTGAGGCAACTGTCTTTCAGTCATCAGTTCATACAACCATGTTCTCTTATCATGCTCAGTGAAAAATGCCTTCAGATGATCTCACTGAGTTAAAAAAAAGCCTAACATACCATCACGAATAAATAGACTCAAGTGGCGGGAGATACTCCTCTGAATTCAGTTATTTTACCCGAACCACTCAAGGACTTTTCTTCCTTCTAATTCAGTTGTTGCTTGAGTTTTTGTGCATAAGGTTGGGGTTTTTTTAAAGCAATCCACTTGATTTCTAAGTCTGAATTATAGTGCATGTATAAAAATATTACATAAAGTCAGAGAGAGAAACTTTATTTTGCTACACTCTGCCTTTATCCCAGAATGTTTTTTAAAAAAATATGGTAAACATAACGACTGAAAATGAGGGTACAATAGCTCTTCCGATGTGGAGAAATTCAGAAAAAGCCAACAAAATTGGCTCAAGATATGATTTCTCTATCAGAAGGAGGGATCTGAAAATCCATTAGGGTGGATGACATGTTCAGTAAACAGAAGACAAGGCAATTCCTGTAAATCATCATTATGTGGTAGATTAAATTTAAAGCTTCTCAGGATATGGACAACAGACTGTTCTATCTGAGTTCTTATAGACTGACATCAATTAAAACTGTATATTTTTTTTTACCTCTTGATCCTAGAATATGTGGACTATGTCACGTCTTTCCGGTAATTACCTTTTTCCATTTGTGGGGAGAGAAATAATTGGAACGATAATATCAAGAAGACATATTCTAACTTGATCAAAACTATACTTCTAAGAGGGTAATTATTCAGGTAGTTCAGAAAATTTTCTATTTCATAGACTTCATCTCACAGTAAGCAAATAAATTTTATCCATTTACTGAAATTCTAAGGCTGAAAAGTTACTTAAGGAAAAATTGTGGAGAAAGAAGCACATCTGCACGATATAACAAAGCAATCTTCCAATGTTTATTTGTATCTTCCAGAGAAATTGAAGTATCCATTAAGGACCTAAGACTACCTTGTGGCTGAGGTGAAACAAACACGTACTAAAGTAGTCAAAGTAGATGATGTCTTCGTTGGGTTAAAGTAGATCATTCCACTGGCAGCAAGTAGGGAACACGAATGCATCAAATGACACTTTGTTTTAGAGAGCTGAAGCACAGCTACAGCACTCTATACAGCACAGATCCACAGCGTAAATGCTCATATTGTTTTGGTTTAAACTATTCACTGAGTCATTAATTTTTTTTAGGATCTGATCACTGTTGAGAAATAAAATTAAGTATTGCTATTAGATAAAATATTCTTATCAATGTCAAAGTGGCACTCACTACAGCAGTAACATCTTGTTCATAGTGATCTCTGCTCACATAGCACTTTTATTACAGAAATGTTGATTTCTAAGTACTTTTAAAAGTAGGTCTTGCAGAACACTATTGCATTTCTCTTTGAGACTTAGCCTTACTAAATTAGGAGGTTGACTATGTAATGGTACAGGAATACAGATACTGTCTTTCACTATGCTGTCAAAGTGTGAAAGCAGGCCATTTGTGTTCACATAGCTTCCTTCTACAGCAGTCAGAAGCAAGCAGGCAGTTCCAGAAGGTGTCTTCTTTCACCCTAGTTGGGGGACTCAGTCCAGCAATCAGTGACATTTGAAAAGCAAACATTACTCCATTCTGTGTGTCTGTATGGACTACCAATAGTAGCTCCAGAGTATCACTCCAACTCTTCTCGCCTCTGCAATCAAAAGTTTACAATGTCTCGGTCTCACTTTTTCTGCTTGTGATCACACAGAAGGTAGAGGCTGGGTAGCAAAACATACCTCAAAAGTATATTCTGACGTCACTGATGGAGTTGAAGTGGTACAAAAACATTTTTATAGTATTCTAGGAAAGGAAGAGCTTGTGTTTCCTTTCCAGTTTTTGGAGAGATGATCTGTTATTGGTAGACAGATAGCAGGTAGAAACAAGCAAACAGGCAGCATAAACTGATTGTAATTCATAACATTTCCTAAAAACAACAATTATCTTAGAAGTAAAAAGGAAAAAAAAGTAGTTAGATACTTTCAACAGTATCCCTCTAAAAGCAGATAATTACAGAACTCAGTATACAGTAAAAAATGTTGGTATGACCACTTCAGACTGTAGAGCTCATTTATGGAAACCTATTTATGAAAGCCACAGAAAGTGTTAATTATTTTTTCTTCCCAGACCATAATGAGGTAATTTTATTTTTACATTGAAAGTGTTTCATATCTCTAAATAACTACTCACTGAAATTACAGGAACATGAAATTGGTGGTTTTGTTGTTTTAAGAACAGATTATTTTGAATTAGTGCTATCAGAAGAGAGATTTTAGAAAGCTAGGCAATACGAGACAACAGTAAATTGTTCAGTAGTGCACTAAGTAATCAAGACAATATATTGTGAAAATAAAGTAGACATTAAATTCAACAGAAACTTGTAAATAAACTCTCTACCTCAGTATTAATTTTGATCAAACACTGTAAAATTTCAAGACGTCTTTGATCTAAGGAGTCTTTGAGCTAAAGATACATCCTGCAGTAAAACATGAAGTTGTCTATCTGAGTAGGTTTCTCAAACCTACTGGCTTACTTTATAGCTACTCCAAGGAGAAGCTACTGCAAAAAAACTAGTTTTGTTAGCTGAAGGAAGACCAGCATATTATACTGAGTTTTGAGGTATAACAATCATGTTATTATTGAGGAGCTAAGTATAAAGGAGCAAAATGAGACCTTGGTTTCTAAAGGACATGAAATACTGTCTTCTCATTCCTATTAGGCACCAAGTAAGAGCCAGTAAAAAAATATCGCTTTCTGGCATTTTGTATCTTTCCAGGTGAAAAGTTAATTCTACTAGTTCTCTCAGGCTTCACCTAGTAGAGAAAGGTGGAATAACTGCCACTGTACTCTGGGAAATAAAAAGCACTTATATGGAAAAAGAAGACAGTAAGAAGTCACACATTCTAGAATCAATTCCAGAAAGTGTCTTTCTGATGCAGCAGTCTGATTTGATTTCAGCTTGAAAATTAATTTCAGCTTGAAAATTAATTTTTACTTTGCACTGCAGAATCAGAGGTATGTGAAGTTGATATAAAAGTCATTTTATGTCTTATCCCCAAATTTAATTATGCTATTTGGCCAGGTCCCATAAAGAAATGTGTTGGAGTGCAACGTCACTTACAATTTTATTTCATTTTACTTAGACACTAGACCTTAATCAGGAAAATACATGGGTAGGATATGACCATGACATGAGGACAGAAAGAAACAGGACAGGAGACAAATTAAATAAAGAGGAGCAGTTGGTGTAAAGCAATGTTGACAATTAAAATGAGATGAGCCAGGACTGATTCATGTCAGCTGAAGACCTGGTCTACTGATTAGATAAGTGGCAAAAAATTACCTCTTCAGAATACTCCACTTAGTTCAGAAGAATGGAAATGCCCTGGATTGGGTTAAAACTGTGTTGAAGCTCCCTTGCTAAATCGAGCATTTCCTTAACCATGGAGGTGAACGCCTCGCTCAGATGTATGTTTTGGGGAAAAGAGATTTGGCTTAGAGAGTTTTGTGCATCAAAACAGCTGTAGATAACCTGGAAATATCTGACCTGAGCCACACACTGTAGACTGCCAGGAGCCTATGCATGGTCTGAGGCCTTGGACAAGGCTTCAGCGTGTTTCAAACACTAGTCACCTCATTCAGAAAAAAAAAAGTGGGACAGTATAATTTCAGTGGCAATCATAAAGCACAATTATAATACAGTGCAGGCAGTGGGCACAGATGACCACTTTCTATGTAGCTGTTATAGTCCCATTACAGAATTTGAAAGATTATAGCAGATCAGACAAGTTTCTCTGTTTAAGCAACATGACTGTTTTCATTCTGTGGTGAATATGCTTTAGCAAATCCTGGATTCAAATTATATTCTAGATTTTCTTACGTGTAGCCAGAGAAAAAGTTGATTCTTCAGGGTTTTTTTTTGTGCAAGAAGATACCCTTGTTTCAGCTGAACACTGGCTCAATTGATAAATAGGTAGGTAAAACTGTATAGCTTCAATTATTCCAGATACCCCCCGCCATGTTTGATGTTTAACAAACTCAGTGCATCTTCAGAGCATGTAGCATGCTTTCATCTGTCAAGAAGGAGCTGAAACGTCTTAAGCGTACTGATTACCACCAGTTCTTTTAGACTGATACTGTAAAGATACCTGTGAAGACCACTGCTGTAGAACAAGCACATCTCCTAGATGAGATGTTGATATAATACAGCCGTTTTCCCATGTATAACATTTTAATACAAGTCCTTCTAAGTCTACCTTCAGCGAAGAGAATTCTGGAGCCTTTTCTCACTAGTAGTTGAAGACCAAGTCCCACCAACTCCACTCCATCCAGGAGAGATTTTATTTTTTTAAAATATCCCTAGCCTTTACCTCTGACACTGTGGCCATATTAAATTTTTCTTTGATTGCTTCCTGCATTAACCTCTTTCTTGCCATTTGCAACTTAGAAACTTATGAAGGAGTACAATGTAACAGTCATGCTTACATTTTCAAGGAATTAAAAGAAAATTAGAGTAGTGATGACTGTTAGACCAAATTTGGATTCCATTGCATCTTCTTGGGAGATTTATAGTAAATGTTATTCAAAAATCGTTGTCCATAGAGAATACAAGCCTTTTATTTACTCCATGTATCATATGCTTTAATAGAGTAAATATCATTACCAGCATTTGGGCCAGTATTATTTAATTACTTTAATATTAAAATATGAATGAAAAGCCAAAATGGAAATTAGGTGACATTTTTACAAGAAAGTCATGGATTTGCCCACTGAAAACAGGAAGTCTTTCTGCAATGCTCCTAAAATTGAATGATACCAAAGTCTTCATGCAAAACATTAATAAACAGAGTCAAAATTAAAGACCTAGCACAAAATTTTCTTATATCCTAGTTGCTGATCTTGGATTTGCCTATATAAATCACTGAAACTGAGGGGAAAAAAGAGAAGACGGCTAAGATATTTCAACAGAAGATCTTGGGCCAAATGTTCACAAATTTAACCCTTTAAACTGAAGAATAAAATTCTGGAAAATATCTTTGCAGTTTTACAAAAAGAAAATAAAAACTAAGTTAACTTTGTGATGAAGATGCAATTCTATGCAATGGAAAACAAGATAAAGATTTGTGGCTAAGGTATTACCCTCTGAAGATATCATTTAGTAATCATACATTCTTAACTGCATTAGTGTTAGCGTGTGCATCTATGAATACCCATTGCTACTTAACTTTAAAAGGTTTCTAATCTTGTAATGACCAGCCACAAAGCAGAAACTAGTTTGAGTATTATAATGCAATTAATCATGTATTTTACTGTCTCATTTGAAATAATTTATGCAGATCTGCGAAATACACTGCATGTCTATGACTGCATTATATAAAAAGCAAATAAACTACACAAATGAAAATGAGCAACATGTATTAATTATCATAAAATGGAACTACCTGGAGTTTAGAACCTGGGAGTAACTAGTTTGCACTTTGACTCCTGTTTAGTCACTTGCAGCTATACAACAAGAGATTGAAACTCTGCTGTTTGATTTTTAATTGCTTTAACAATGTGGGAAAGTGGCTGGAAAAGTTGGGTTCATAGTATTCTAGACTCAAAATGGGCTTCATGCTTGGTAGGCAGATATCAATACTACAGTGCAACCTGTACCTTTATGACCTTTCGTAAAGTGCAAAAGGAATGAAAAAAGAAAAAGAAAGATGAATTCTATGGCCTTTGGAGATGTACAATACAGAATATAATTGTTCTGATATCCACCTGCAGATTTTGCATTTTCTGATATAATTCCAAATCAGAACAATATCTAGAGCGGCAATGCTTTGGTGTGTTGTTTCTGAAAGCACTCTTTGCTATGTTATCTGCAAAGCCATCACCCATGACTGTAATAGAATATGGTAATTAGGTGTAACAGGCTGTTTTCAAAGCGTGACCTACAACACTCACGTGAAAACTGGAAACGTGTAAGTTGACTGCTTTGCTGGCCTAGCGATTTATCTGCAGCGTAGAACAGAGCTTTCTGGTGGTCACCTGATGCTACATATAAAGGTGTACAAGCTGACATCGTGGGTGCTTGAAGCTGAATGGGAGTTGTGGAAAAACAAGACACCAAGCTATTTACAAGTGAATAATGTATCTTTTGTTCCACCATAGTAAGTGGGAATCAGAGACCATGTTGAGACTAAGAACACACATTGCATAACCTCTGCTGGTGGAGCTTCTAACTGGAAAAGAGATAATCTTCTTCTTCCTTTCGATTCTTTATTTACACTGAAACACAAATGGAAAACATAATAAAGATTCGGCTCAACCAGTAATTTCCATTTGATAGGGAATTCAGGGTAGTAAAATCCACCTAGATAGGACTGAGCAACCATATTTTAATCTTTGCTCAGAAGCAAGGAATGACCAGAACCCTTTCAGTGCTGAAGGCTACATACTTCTTTCAGTCTAGCACATCACAGCCTTGATGCTTCTCTACTACAATAGTAGTGTGTCAGGCTTTGAGTCATGTTATAATCCCATTTGATTCAATACAGTGACATTTAAGCTGTATCATGACAGCACCATAAATTCAGCAGGGCTAATACTGCCCCCAGTACCACCATTTGTCCTTTTTTTTTACATGTGTATATATTTGCAACTGTAACACACATATAGACACATAATATCTTTCCTCTGTTTGCACATAAAGCCTTGAATTTTGTATCTTTTCATTCCATCTGTTACCAAAGGAACGGCAATTGAGATCAAGGACCCAGAAGTATTAATCCTAAAAAAAATCATTATTGTTCTGATAATTCCTAACTAAGATAAGGACAAATCACCCCAGCTATTTAAAACAATTAACTGTATATCTGGTATAACTATTTAAAAGAATCTGAAATTTTTTTTTGTTTTTGCTTTTTTCTGCAAATACAATTTTCATATAGCTTTGCAGTTTCCATGTCTTAGTTCACCCTTTTGCAGAATGCTGCTATTCTGAAGTTATTTTCTTCCTGTTTCTTTTTTAAACTTCTAAATATCATCACAATAAATAGGTTATAAACCTACTTCTATTTTAGATGAAAAGTATTATTTTTGTGTGATTACTTGACACCTTCTGTTCAGCAGTGTTTTAGGAGGAAACAGGCATTATTGTGAGAAGTATGATGAAAGCTAAAACTCCAAGAAAAAGTGGGATGCAAGCGATGTGATTTGTTCTCTGGTGATCACCTGGGATGTCTGTGTGCTTCCTCTTTCTCATACTGCAGCATTATATTCCAGTTAAGAAGTGTTTGCAAGATGACATCCATAAAGATGAAAACATAAATGTTACGGAGGTTTTGTCCAAAGCCTACACTAATATGATCGCAATAGCTACTTAATCGCCACATGCTAATATCTTCTTTTTAACTGCATTCTAACCCTTTCCAGAGCAACTCACACCAACAATGCTTCTCGCTTTATTTGTTCCAATTCTTTTAGGAATGGCAGTTAGCTGAGGACTTTCAACTTCTCACACCCACTGTAATCACCATAAAGCTAAAATGACCATTGTTAAGTTAAACAAAATACAATCCTTTTGACTCTTCTTGTGTTCTTTTCCTAATTAGGTTTTTTTAAAACTTTCGATTGCCATCATTATATTTCTTCTAGCAAAAATGTGTAGTACGCAGTGTAATACCAGACTCTTGTACATGTGCAATTGGAGGAAGCATATCATATACGTGCAAAACATATGCACATATACTTGACAGTCTGCCCAATGGGCAGTTGTGAGAGAAAGAGGTGCACAGACAATCTTAATATTCAGTACAAAATCTGCATTTTACACGTTGAAAAGTGCTTTGTGAGGACATGCTTCTACAGCAAAAGATACTTCAGGATAGAATATTTCCTTTAAGCATACCAATGTCATTCCTAAAAAATTTCTGTCATCTGAAATGACCGTTTCGTAACACAGCTAAATTAGAGTCTTTCAAGGCAAACGTCTCCAAATGCTCAGTCACATGAGTGTCACGAAAGTTTTTCTAGAAATTAAAATTCCCCTGTTAAAATGTAAGCTCAAGGTATTTTTATTCTATCCACTGCCAACAGGAAGAACAGCTTATTCTTTTCTTTCAGTCTATAGACAGGCCACACTTCTATCCCTTCATTTTTGACTAAATCTTGTCATTTTTTCCACTCTTTCCTCATATGTTTTCCAAACTTTTTGATCCTTCTAATTTTTTTCTTCTGGATTTCTCCAATTTATATATATTTTTCTTGAAGCAGTGCTGAAACCAAAGCCAAACAGTATCATTTGAACCAAATGAGTACAAGGATTGCAATTCTGTTGAAGCAATCCAGATACATTTTTAGGTCGTTGTGAGAGAGGTAACATGGTTGAGTTATTTTCAGTATGAGATTCACACAACATCTAACAGCATTTCTTCACCACTACTCCTAGTTACTTTCTTAACCATCTGTAAAAAAACATGGGATCCAGCACATACTAAAAACTTACTGGACATTTTCAGTGAGTGTAATCTTCACTGCTATTAGTTGTCTACGCCTCTGCTTTGATCATCTGGAAAATACAGCTTATTAGCTCAGGTCTCTATAGTGTAGGTATCTCAAATTAGATGAAAGGAATCTCACCAAAAGTATTTTTTGCCTCAGTCTTCACTGGAAAGTACCCCAGTGACACCGCCCGTGTCGCAGACAGCAAACGCAGGGACTGGGGGAATGAAGAATGACCTACTGTATCAGATCGGGTTAGAGACCATCTAAGGAACCTGAAGTTGCATAAGTCCATGAGACCTGATGACATTCATCTGCATGTCCTGAAGTTACTGGTCTATGAAGTTGCTAAGCCACTATCAACCATATCTGAGAAGTCATAGCAGTCTGGTGATTGGAAAAAGGGAAGCATAACCACCGTGTTCATAAAGAATAAAAAGGAAGACCTGGGGAACTACAGGCCACTCAGTTTCACCTCTGTGCCCAGCAAGAACATAGAGAAGATCCTCCTGGGAACTATGCTAAGGCACACGGAAAATAAGGATGTGACTGGTGACAGCTAACATGGCTTCACTAAGGGCAAATTTTGCCTGACAAATTTGTTGGCCTTCTATGACTGGATTACTGTATTGATGGATAAGTGAAGAACAATGGAAGTCATCTGCCAGGACTTGAGCAAAGCATGCGACACTGTCGCATGTGACTTCCTTGTCTCTAAATAGGAGAGACATGGATTTGATGGATGGCCCACTCAGTGGATATGGAATTGGCTCGATGGTTGCACTCAAAGAGTTGTGGTCACCAGCTCGATCTCCAAGTGGAGACCAGTGATGAGTGGTGTTCCTCAAGGGTCAGTATAGGGACCGGTGGTGTTTAACATCTTTGTCAGTTACATGGACAGTGGGACTGAGTGCACCCTCAGCAAGTTTTCTGACAACACCAAGCTATGTGGTGTGGTTGACATGCTGGAGGGAAGGGACGCCATCCAGAGGGACCATGACAGGCTTGAGAGGTGGGCCTATGTGAACCACATGACGTTCAACAAGGCCAAGTGTGCCTTATTTATGATCCAAACACATAGCAGATGCATTAATGTGGCTGAGAACACTCCCGGAAAACACATACATCAGGAAAATGATTTTCAAGGACTTAAATGGCTGCAAGGCAGTTTTGCTTTAGTTTCAAGCTAAACTTGATTAAAGATAATCTCATTCAAAAAAAAGACGAATGAATAACTTCCTGTGAGCATATGCAGTGGTGCACGGTTCTGGTCAATCTGCAAACCTATAGGAATAAGTTATGACTTAAAGCTGAAGTCCTGACCAGTTTGAGACTAGGTAATTACCAAAGTGATGTCAAGCCGTCTGTGGTACATTCTGATTATTCTACACTCGTAATTTATGCAAATGCAAGATGCCTGATGAAGTTAATTTCTCACTGAAATCTACTTGGAAAGGAATCCAAGAATGATAATCCCCAGCGTAGGTAAGCAGTGTTTTTTTTTTTATTTCATTGCTTCTTTTAATTCCCCTTGTGTTTGAGTTTATCGATGCCATTGTTGAATATTAATGAGAAAATACTCCAGTTCATCCGCAGGCAATTTAAAAAACAAACAACTCCAGAACAGAAAACCTAACTCATTTGGGTAGAAAATTCTTAACCTGAATTTAAGATATCAGCTTTCCCCACTTACTGTCTTAAAACTTTACAAAAGGTATAAAGAGTTAGAATTTATGAAATAGGTAAATTCATTCTCCGACTCTCCCCTCCAAAAAAACTCCAAACTCTACATGGTATTTAATTCAGCATCTTTTCTTACTGTCTACCTATCATTATCTATCTTATGTCAGAAATAATTCCCTGGACGTCAGTGTGACTACATGAAAGCTTGGTGGGAGTGAAGCTGATGTCAGGAAGAAGCCTAACGACTTTCTAGCCAGTATGATGCCAAGATGTCAGGGAACTTGGCTTTATTTTTGGCAGTAAATCAAGGGATGTCAAGTTCAGAATTCCACATCTTCATTTGTCCTGTCTCTTGAGTTTTAGCTTTCAGATTTGGAGGTTTTTGGTACTTAGAGGGGATAAGGAAGTTCCTAGACTGAAGCTCGTTAGCAGCATACAGTTTGATTTCACCACATACTGAATCTCTGGCATTTTAGACTGCAACTGGGAGGGAGGGTGAGGGAACAGACATGACAACACCAAAACAGACCAAACACAAAACCAAAAACATAATGGATAAGAGAATAGATAACTTCAATTGCCTTTCTATGCATATAACATGAGGTCTCTTCAAGTCCCTTTGGATGAGCATCTTTCGACAGAAACATAAAAATGTAGACTCATGAAAAAACTCATGAAAGAGCCTGTAGTAACATGAGGATGTGGTGGTACTTGTACAAGAATATAAAATATGGTGAGAGAATGATAATAAGTCTGGATTCACACTAGCACAAGGCCTGTCATGGAAAAGCATATCAGTGAGTGTTATAGTTTACCTAAGTATCACCTGAACAGTCCTTTCCTTTGTTAAAAATGTACTTCTTTAAGAAACCTCAAATAAAATTTAAGAATATCCATTCACACTTCTGTTTCCAACAACCAGGCAAAGAGCTATTAATTTCTCACCACTCTCCTAGCCTTGAGTATTGGACAAATAGAATATATTTTCTTTCATTATTTACCCCAAAAATGCTTTCCCTTCACCTCTTCCTCATCTATGATTGTTACGAAACATGGCAGTGCAATATTGGCAGAAAATTGAAATCAAAATAATGTTTAAATCCATCAGATTTAAAATCAGTGTGCTTTTTGGACTTTGACACTGGTAACATCTAAAATGGAAACTGAAATACAAGACAGGCTCTTTATTATTCTTGTATATTTTCCACTTAAGAAAAACTAAACAGGCATTTCTGGCCACACAGATGTCTAAGTGATCAACCTTAAGCAGGTAAAACTATTCAATAGTCTCACACAAGGTAGGTAAGGTACATAAGAAAGAGCATTCCCTGTAGTAAACATGCAGAACCACGTCATGAATGTGTTGGCATTTGGGATCCAATGAACAATCTTTTTACATCTTGGCATTTAAAAGTATAAATTTGAGATCCTCAGACTAAATGCTTTGTAGCCTTATCTAATAGGTGATAAAGAATGGTCAGAGGTCCCTTTATAAACATATTTGACTAATATGACTAGTAAATAATAATAGGAAATATCTTCCCAAAGCAGTACTCTCTTTAAGGTACACTACAAAACATGCATGAAAGAATACTGAGTGCTGAACTGTCCAAGGGAGAAGTAAATAGACATGTATCTGATGACAACTTTTTGTTGACTGAGGCTTCTTTTGTCCATAGCACCCAAAAGGTTGTTCAGTAGTTTCCCTCATCTATGTTAGTGAGCCTGTAAGACCAAAGAGTCACTGGGCATGAGACTAACAATCACAAGCTCTCCCACCCTAGAATGCACCCTGTTCTTCCCTCAGAGAGGTTCCAGCAGAGAGGCTTCCATTTGCTGCTGGAATTTATTTGGCAAGATTAGCTCTGTCCCAGTAGATGAAAACCCCCTGCAGCAGATTGCAGTAGTTAACAATAGAGGGCAGGATAGCTTCTTGCTGCTGCCAACAGAAAGTGAGACTGCAGGATAATCATGCACTTCAACTCCTACTATGTACATGCAAACATCACCCAGTAACACACTTTCTCAAATACGATGAATAAGTTGTTAGCTTAATGATTTTGCAGCAGGTTCAACAAGTCAGTCTGGAAAAATTACTTTATTTCTTCAGAATAAGTCATGAGCTTCTACTTTTCACCCAAGACATTCAGGTAAAATCAAATTAGGCTTTATCCCATTGTCTCATTTTATTACCCAGCAGTTAATTTCCTATTTTGAGTTCTAGTAAAAAACAAAGAAATTTCACACCAATAACTCCTGAAAAGACAGATTAACTTATTCATGCTAAGCTTTACAGTAGCCACAGCTGTTAGTTCAATAGTAGTGCAAGAAATAACATCATAGCATGCCTACAATTTTTCTTCTATAAAAATCCTTTAAAATACCCCAGAACTTTGAGATCTGACTTCCTCCAATGGCAACTGTCTGTGTAATATGCTACATGCTGCTGGTATTGCTCCTAGAATTTCCCTACTTTTTCAGTTGGAATTCTCCTAATGACTGTTCTTCTTTATTTAGATAGCAGAAAAATTAGATAAATGTTCTATACCGCAATGAACAGTTCAGAAATGGTGAACATCTTTATTTACTGTTCTTACTACTTTTACTGCTACTGTTTTATTTCCAAAACCTGTACAGTATGCATGTGTTGTGTTAAAAGGGGAAAGGGAGTCTCATAAGAGGCAAAAGGAGAGCTCTCCTGTTGAGTCACGAGGTTCAGAGAAGACCCCCCCCTTGCATTCTAAACTCTCTCTCAGAGGAGAGTCTAGGTGCGGCTGGATTGACTCCTAGTCCCAGACTTGGTTAACGGTTTATGTCTAAAGGGTTAAGCGTGCAGCCACTTCTCAGATTCAGCTTGCCTGTCAGAGCCCCTCCAATGACTTTCACTGAAACAGTTTTGCAAAGTTGAAACAATAGGTAATACAAGCAACAGGTATCACAGATTCAGGATTGCCATTGATAAATGCACTGTCTACAAAAATTGAGCTCAAAGTAATAGTTTAGCGCTTTAGTTAATGTGTTCCCAGGGATACATCTGACAAAGTCTTACCCAAAAAGGTGTCACTTCTTGGGGAGGGAAGAGAGGTTCAGGCTCATTAACCCATCTGTCAGGTAAAGTTCTCGCTTCTCTCCTCCTCCCAAAGAGAGTTTTTCAAGTGCCAAGTTTTATGTGTTTGAAAGTCTTTTGGCGAGGTGGTACAAAGTCAATTATTATGTGTCGATTGGCTCTCTGCATGGAATGTCTCTGTCGTCACAAGCAGGACTCAGAAGTCTGACACGCCTATGGAGTGGGCATCTTGGTATACGCTTCCAGGGGGTCATCTGTTCTTTATCTGAAGCAGTCTCTGGCTGTGCGGCCTCCACTGCGTCCCACAGATCACTTGGCTTAGAGTGATGGGCTATCCCCCCTTACTTCTGTTGGAGAAGATAAGCACAAGTGAATTGCTCCCTTTGTTAACTCTTCAGCTCTTGGCACCTGAGTCTGAGTATGTCTTTTGTCTTGCATTGGCAAGTCCAGCAAGACCTTTGGTTACAGCATGACATAACTGTTTTAGTTTACAGATATATATAAATTTTAGCAAAGTCCACACCTGCCTTTTTTAAGAGCATAATCTTTCGCAGATCACTAGAAGATACACATTGGCCCTAATTCTCCCAATTACTACTGCAGGATAAATTTTACATCACCATTTTTCAATGGAATGAATTTGCCAATATTCGAAGTACATGTTGAGCTCACACTTTAATCTTCTAAAAGATGCCATAAAAACTTTCTGAAGAACTAGCAAAATGATTCTGCCATTATTCACTGGTTCCAAAGCCGAACAGAAACTTTTCTGCCTAGATTTTTTGCAGAGACAAAATATGCAGGGAATTTCAGTACCAGATATATGGAGTAGAGATTTTCTTGCTTGATATATTATCTCAAAAACCAAGTTCAGAATGCCTTGCATGACACACCCGATGAAGAAAGATCTCAAGTCTACTATTCCAAACTTTAGAAGAAGGAACATGAAAAGTTAATACAGCACCAAATCCACTTCTATTGACTTCAATCTAGGAAGTGTGACCTTAGAAATCTCACAGGATTTGGGGACCAGAAGACAACCAAATAGGTAAGAGTCTTCCGTCAAACTTGTCTGAAACTTTTAATGACATTTTGAGATGATCCACAATTTCTGAAGCCATTCTACACTCATTCCTTCCAAGAAAAAAAAAATTCTGCTGGCACAATTCTAGACCGGAGTTCAGTATCCTAGATGACTTCACCACACAAAAATTTACAGCTCTGCCCATGAACATTGTTGTGAGGGAAAAAAAATAATCTTTTTCAAGTTTACTCTACTAATCTCTTCTTTGAGATACCTGCTTTCATAAACGAAGTATATCATCATCCTCTCCCTCTGAAATATGCGCATTTGTTCCCTTGCCAGCTGCTTCAGGAAGAGGGAGCTCACCTACAGAATAAAAAGCAAAGAAAGGAAAAACAGTTTAAGCTCCAAAGATGTCAATTTCCCTTTAAGTTGTATGAGTATTCAACTCAGCCTGAAAACTAGTGTTACCACATAAACAGGAGTCTCATTACCAAAAAAAAAACTAAATATTATGTTTTGACTTCATAATTTTCTTCAAGAATATAAACCAGATAAACGCATTTATCCTTCAGGTTGGTTGTAAGAGAAGGTCAGGAGAGATTTCATTTTACGGGCATTTAGACAGAATGCTGTCACATCCAAAGCTGGCAAAAAGCTCCATTGCTCCTGTCATCCAAATCAAGGTACAAAGATTACGCTATCAGAACAGCTAGGGTATTTTCCCTTTATCTCTGTGCCAACTTTAAAAAATATTATATGTAAATACTAAATTTTACTATGTGAAATCAAAAATTCACTAAAATTGCTGTTCAATGACTCCTTTTCTTAATTTGGATAAGCAGTGTTTTGAAAACCTGTACAAATTATTATTGCAAGCTGAACCCTTGGAAAAGCCTTTGACATTTGTAAAGTAAAGGTTAATTTGATTATTTTTGTTAATGCAAGTTATTAACATTTTAATTTGACAAAATGTGACCATTTCAAAATAAACACAGTGAATCCTATACAATTGAAATAGACTTAATTAATTTCATTTAATAATGGAAATGAGGCTTTCGGTTCCCAGCAAGTCACAAACGTACTTTTACACATAAAATAAGTTAGAAGAATAAGAACATTAAATGTTCCTGAGAGCAATTCATTTATAATTTTAGCCAGGAACATCTGTACCGATCATCTGAAGGAGACTAAGATGAACAGAAAAAAAATTTTTATTCAATTCCAAATCATCAATTTCCTACAATTAAGGTTTTACATTGACATAACACTCGCCTGCTGGCTCTTTTCTGAGTCAATTATATTATCTGCTCTTGACAGAAATGAGATTTGACTTAGATACTGAAATTTTATCAACAGGAAGTGCTTAGTGAAAACAAAAAGCAACTAAGGCTCTTTAGAGAACATAAGAAGTTTTGCACTGACTTATGTGTCTCTATGCTTCTTTCCCTTCTCAGTACAAATACTTTAGATTTTCCAGTATGCTGCTGTGGTTATGGTCTTTTCCCTTCTCTCCTCAGCCTTCATTTCAAAGCTAAAGGAATATATTCCTTTACAAGTCTTTTCTGTGTTTCTCGTAACCTGTTTTGCCTTAGGTGCCTTAGTCCTTCTTCAGTTGCAAGTCAGTCAGATCAACTGTTGCTCCACTTCTCTGTTGAAGAGAATGCTGTTTTCAGTACTTGCTCCAGTGTCTTACCAAAAGAAATTAGGAAAAGTCTCCACTTCTTTTTCTTATTTATATTGTTTCTTAACAGTATCTTCATAGATGAAAAACTGCCTAATCGCAGACTGAAAGTGAAGAACAGACAATCACAAAACTATATCAGTATGCAAAAATATGCCAATTTACAATCAGAGAAGGGACCTTTAAGAGAAAGACAGGAGCTATTATCTTTTCTTCAGTACTTGCTTCCTGTTTGGTACCATGCAAAATTATCTAAACACGTAATATACTAGTTTCAGATATAAAGGCACGTTCAAATCATGAACAGCGGTAAGAGAACAAATCAGAAGCAAAAGAGATTCTGCCAACAGAGAATCTACCTCAAGAGGGGCCAGACAGCCCTCAAGCAGCTAAATAGTGTTAATGATTTGAAATTGCCAAAGCAGATTTTGAAGGAGTATATATTCTGAAAACGATCTTTAGACTATCTAGTGATGATCCTGTGTTATTGATAACCAAGAAAAGTTAGAAATACCATTTAATAAAAGCCATTCTTTATATAGCAGCAATTACAATAGCTTTGATTGAAAAAACATTAGGAAAAATAAATCTTTTGTGGTACTATCTGCTTCCTAGATTTTAAGTAATTATCTCCTATCAGAATTTTTTTGCCTAATATGTGCTTCAGTAATTCAGTCTGCCTCTTTGTACAAAGCTATGAAATCCTACCCTTCAAACATCCTCATTTCTTTCCTCATCCCTTTCCTTTTCCTATAGCCTAAGACACTGTCTTGGTTTAAAACCTATATCAATTACATGGCTAAGGAGCATACTTAACCTAAGAGATTTCCACTTTTCTTTTCCTCCTTTATAAAAGAACTCTCCAAGACAGGCTTTTTATAGTATTTTCACAGATGATCATAGTATTACTCAAATACTTTCATACATTTCTTTTGTCTTCCACTTGCCTTTGGTAGTGTTTACTTTGCTGAAACTGAAGACCAAGTCTGGTGCAAAGGAATGGAAGAAATAGGTGTAATCACAAGATGGCAACAGACAAAGAGGTGAAAGGCAGAAATGGCAACCTATCACTTGCCCAACACTTGCCAAAGCTTCATAAAATTCCAATAGTTAAAAAGTATATTTAGTGTTCCTAAGGACCACATGAATGCTGAAAGTTTACACAAAGCATGATGGATTTGCAGTGTCTCAGAAGCTGCATTCTTAAATTTTATTCTGCTTTTTGTCGTAAGTGGATTTAGAGCATAATTGTAGAATCTGATTCAAAAGCAGGACACTAAGGAGAAGTTTAAATAGCACTGAATCACATCACTAAGATCATTTTTTAAATGCAGATAAGCCATGCACAGGACTGATTACATCTCATGTTCTTTTGTAGCTAATTTATTTCAGAGTAGACACTTCAAAGTGAGAAAAAACACCTAAGTTCAAGTAACATGACTTTTTTGGAAATCTTTCGCGACACCAGTTTAAGATTCTACATACCATGCATCTACATAAGTTTCTTTTTTTTTGCATGTATTTCCTATTGTACGTATGTTGAATGTAATTGAAGAAAAAACTCCTGTGTATTGTACTAAAAGACTAATAAAGATAGGTTAGAAAACATCTGTGGTGTAATACAACTTTAAAATGTAACGCTAGTAGTTTACTTTAAAAATGTTGGCTTATGCTACCCAAGTTACCAATCATCATATGATGTCTTTAACATGCAGTGTCAAAGCGTATTAAATAATATCTTCTAAAACATTTATATTTTGCTCACCAAAAAATACAACTCTGAGCGCTGAGGACCTTAAGGATATGTGCACATTACTACCTTTAATCTGCAAGAAAATAGGCCTGAAGTGGTTTATCTCTTCTACACATCCTAGCTCCAACAGGCAGCTTTAGAGTCTAAAACAGTGAAACAGTGACTCTCATTCTAAGGGAGCTACACTCACCAGAGGCAAAAGCACCATACGCATATACCAAGACTCTCTCTACGTATGCGATATATAATTTATTGGCTCATGGAGTCCAGGAAAAATTTGCAAGGTTTAGATTCTGTTCATACGGTATGGGTCATTAAAGAAAAAGAAAAAAAAGCAAAGCAGATAACCTGCTGCACATGAATTGCACTGCCATTTGATATTTAGCAAGGAATGGCCTGTTCCATCAGGAACCACTTGCAGCCTCTGACTGGAGGTTTCTCTCACACAAACTGAGTTGAGTTGCCCCTTTTACAAAACTTTGCTGAAGGCTAATTAGTAGTACATGATTTTGCATATTGTTCTGTCTGATGTTCCTTTAAGACTCTTTTAGAAGACATACAGATATTAAGCCTAAAAGTTCATTGTTAAAGTGTTATTTCAGTAAGATTACTGTAATTTATCAGTCTTTTTAAAGTAAGGGTATCAGATGATTTTTTCTCTCACTGTATCTCTGAAATCTAGCTACTAGCTACTTAAAATCAACCGACTTTTTACAGTAATGAAACATATATTTAAATACCTGTCACTAGTTAAAACAGAAGTGATATGAGGCTCTGTGAGTTACAGTTTTATAACAAGATTCTCCCAGGTACAGTTCTCCTAGGACAAGGAGATAACAGGCATTGTATAAGGGATCTTATATTACAGATTTATATTGTAAAATGATATGTAGTAATAATATACGATTCATCACGCAATTTTCATCATGCAAGTTTTGAATATAATCCAAACTACCAAATTCAGAAGTAGCAAACATGAAATAATATTAAATGACTCAGTTCCTATAGACTATTTTTTTTGCCGTGTCATAGAAAGTTCAAAATCCTGATTCTGTGCTGAATCAAACACAAAACATATGTCAGAAATTTTCCACGTACACTTAAAAATTTTAAAACTTGAAGTAAATATTGAGGAGTATCAAGTATGTTGAAACTGAGGACTTCTAAGCATTTTAGACAGCAAACCATCAAAAATCAAGAACAGTAAGAAAATAATAATGCTAATAATCCCTTTTGGTTAGCACCTTCCAAGTTTATACTCGACAGTTCTCTCCTCAGTTACATTTCAAATGCCCTTCCTCTCTCATCTGCCTCCTAGTCTTTAGCAACGTCAATATTGTTAGGATTACATTTCCTTAAGGTATTACCAATATGGATAAAAATAATTTATATCTATTTTCTGTCAATATATGAAAAATAATCCCAGGCACTATAGCAATTAGGTGTAAGTTTTTGGAACAATAATGAATAATAACTTATTTAAAGCTAATATATCACAATGCCCTTCACCAGCAAAGGAAAGCTATCACTCAGGAAGCCTACATTTCAATTTGATCTAGGCACTGAAAATGGTGAAACTTAGATTTTAAATATAAAATTTAATTCAATTTGCTGCTGCAACTGCATTAAATGTATCCACATTATTTCTAATTTAATTTACTCTGATCATGCTTAGACTCCCTGAGTCCTCCATCCTTTCATGGAAAGCTTCTCTTGGCCAAGAGACAATATTGCTCATCACTCTCTCCTAAGACAAGTTTTGCAATCCTACTGATTTGAAAATGATCCAAGTTAAGTCTCTGACTGCCCCTTTACAATGGGAGAGTAATTTTTCTAGTGAAGACTAGTTGAATTTAATTGACTCTTGGGCTATTTACAATCACTTTGCCTCCAACTGTATTATCCACCTACAAGCAGGCTGCTAAGGCAGTTAGATATATTTAAAATCTAAGCTTTTCTTATCAGTTAAATATGCCACATAGAGATTGCAAAGTTCGCATATTATATTTGAAAAAGTAAAAAGCTCCTTGCTAAAATTAATGCTTATTCTCTCTGAAGTAAAAAGACATTCCTAAAATTTTAAAAGCATTAATTAAATTGTAGTCAAATTTTTCTACGTTGACCATGTTGCCTGTGTTAAGGTCCAAAGGCTCATAACTTCAGAAAACCCAACGGATAAACAGGACAGATTTAATCAAGCACTTTCTCTGCCTGTTTAGATGGAACAGTTCAGGCATAATAACCACAGGACTGATGCACAGTTCAGAAGAAAGGAACTTGGGAACTGGGTGGCTACATCGGTGTGATTTTGTAGAAACAGTGCTGCAGAATTGTCCCTTTCATTTGCCTAGAACCAGATTATGACTCATAGTACAAGTTCTTCTTATAAGGTTGAAGTGCCCGTAAGAAGAAGTCCTTCGTCTTGCTGAACTAAAGACTGAGATACTACAGAGCCAGATTTTCACCAAGTGCTTTTGCAGCTTGTTTATTTTGAAATTTACTCTAAGAAAGACGTAAGAAGCTCTCATTTTGTCACATTTTTTCCTATGCAACAATTTAAGATTATGTATCAGGTAGGCTTCTATTAATATTAGTGGAATTAAATAATTACATGAATTACAATTAATGAACTGTTTGATTCTCACAGCTACAACTTTAAAATAACATGTTGTTTATGTAAATCAGTCAAGAAAATATAGTATTCTTCTTCTCAGGTGCTTTAGATTAAACTTCTTGCAGATACACACTACCACTTGTCTCTTTCATCAACCCTCAATCCTGGGAATCTAGGACTAGTGCAGACAGACAATATAGCCCTTTGAAAACAACAGCCCCTGTCCAAGCCAGCATCAAAGTATAGGAAGCTGTGTTCAGCAGTAATGTTGCAGACTGATTTCCTAAAGGCTTACTTTTTTAAAACTTTTTTGGATATATTTACACATTTGAGGTAATCTTTTTCAGTAAGGAAAATCTTCCTGAACGAAGATAGAGCAGCAATCCACAACAAAGATGAAGACGGAGATGAGGACTGTCAACAATATATTACCACTTCGTCAGTTGCTATGTTTAGTGTGTTATAGGATGTTAGAGTTGAAAAAAATTTTATTACTTGACCTGAGTTGTTAGAGGCATATCTCTGTAATGGATGTACACGAGAAACAAGATGCACTCCACTTCAGATGCTTTAAAAATGTAGACAATATTGATTGAGGAAGTTTAAGAGTTAAATATCAAAAAGCTAGATCAACTTCCAAAATGCAGATGATCATGAAAGAGTAGAATCTGGATCACAAGAAGATCTTTATTAATGTAGTTTATTGACAGTATTTGGAACTGGAGTATTTTTCAGCTATGTGGATTCATGTACCTGTTTTCCTTGCCTAAATTAATCCTGAAAATCTCCATTTCAAGCTTCAATACCTATGAATAGATATGCTGTAAAGATGATAAATAGTGCTGAAACTTCATCTTAAAGGCATTACATTGAACAGTATTAATGGTTCTTCCTTAGATTACGCATCATTGACCTTCACAGAGCCATTGATGTAAGGCTGCACATTCCGCATATGCAGATTCTTGTCTGTGTGCTTTTAAAACGAACACCTGTTCGGGTACGTTTTCAGACACAACATTTTAAAAAGCCAATCAAATTGACATGAATATGACATGAGTGTAAACACACTAAACCCAGCAACGTTCTGTGCTACTCACATGGACCTCAGTAAAATCAAACACGTCCTGCACAAAAACAAGCATAGAGCGCATTTATAATTCATGGAAAGAACAATTTTATTCCATTACAAGTGATTGTTTCAGCCCGTAAGTTAAAGAAAAAAGAACACAAGGCTTAGCAAGACAACTCTATTCATCTTCACTGAACCTTTAAGGCACTAGGCCTGGAAAACTGAAGCAAGTTATATCCTGTCTTCCGACAGTGAATTGCTGCAAATCAACAAAAGCACAAGGCTTCTTTCCAGTACTTACATGGCTACATATCATTGCATTATCAGAGCTCCATTGGACATAATTAAGTATTTAGCCAGAGAGCACCCCTGAGGAGATACTAATACAGAGATGGGGAAGTAAACCATAGAAAGATTTATGTTATCAAGGAGAGATCATGAAGAAAACTTGCACAGGAAAAGGCATCAAAGTTGTTTCTAGCTGGCTAACTCTGGAGTAACATGTAATCACTGAGGTTTTCTTGGTTTTTTTTTACAGCAAAACATTGCACCTCTCCCACAGCTACCAGAGTGCCTAACAAGCCCTGAGGTCACCATTTCTGGAGCTAATACAGTCAGTGGAGTGGAGAGGAGAGGAGAGGAGGCAAGAGAAGATGAGAGGAGATGTAGGGCCTCCTCCTGGAATTACTGCTAACAGGATGGAAAATGGAGAATTCCAACGACTGTGTAGGATTCTGGAGTCACATTCAGCAGTCTGCTTAGTTGTACTGGTTTTATTATTTTTTGAGCTGTGAGATCATGGACTTTGTCCTGGGTTTGACCAGGACAGGGTTAATTTTCATCGGACTCCAGGAAGGGGCACAGCCGGGGGGTGGGGGCTGACCCCACCTGGCCAAGCAGAGCCGGATATTCCATACCACGTGATGTCACGCTGGGTTCCGGGGGGGAGGGGCTGCTCGGCGGGGGGCTCACTCGCGGCTCGGGAGCGCGTGGCGCCTGTCCTGCTCAGGAGAGAGGGTCTGTTGTCCGAGTTTGTGTCCTATTTTCTCCTTATTTATATCGTTGTTCCTGTTCCCTCTGTTTGCTGTTCTGTTAAACTGCCCTTATCCCGACCCACCGGCTTCTGCCTCTTTCTTTCCATTCTCCTCCACACGCCGGCGGGGGGAGGGGTGGCCGCGTGGCGCTTTTGTTGCCAGCGGCAGCCGAAACCAAAACAGACTTGATGTGCTGTGTTTTGGTACAATATAAATAGAATTCCAGTTCATGAAACAAACCGGTTATGTCATAACTGAAGTATATAACCACACACATTCAAATATACCTGAAATAAAAATGAACCCTCAGCATTAAAAACCCATGAGGTTAAAAAATGCCACGTTTCACTATAAACTGATTTAAAGCTCTAGATTGTACTGGTAAACACAATCAATATCAAATTTTTCATGCTTGCCTAGAGTTTAAAGAATGAGAGGTGATCTAGACACAACAAATAATTCTGGAAGGCATTCTTTTTCATGTATATAAACAACATTTTCTAAGAAAATCTTGAAATAAATTTCATCAGAATTCATACCATTTTTTTAAATAAACCTAAACAAGGAATTCTTGACTTACTCCCAAGCTGAGATGTTTTTTGGCTAGAGGATTTTTTTGCAGTGAAGTCACAAACCCTTGAAGTATTGTAATGAAAGGTCTGTGAGTCTCTGAAATGTAGCAGCAGGAATAGTGCTCCTATGATATTAAGAAAAAATTCGTACATCTATTTCAGAAGCTGAGTAATAGACAAACAGCACAAAAAGACATCAAACCCAAAACACAGCAGTGTTTTAACAGAAGAGAGTAAATTCATCATTCTGGCAGTCAGTAATTGTATAGAAGCTCCTGCTCTCATTATGCCTTTTAGTGTTTTTACTACAAATGAAAAATAGAAACAATTTTAGGCTGTTCCCAGCAGACTCAAGTAGGTTTAAGGGTAGCTAACCAGATGGAAGAGGCTAATTTTTAAAGCACTATATTTTAACTTCCGTTGCCTCTGGCACTGAAAAGAAAGTACTTCCAAAAATTTCAAGCTCTGCTTGTAGAAGCAGTAATATATGTTTAGCTAAGACTACTTTAAATAGTCTGCTGTTACTGCTGAAATTACTATAATAAAAAAAATTGAAACTTGTTTCATATAGCACATGAAGTGGCTGGGGAAACAGCGATACTTTGAAGAACACCATTTCAGGTTAGTATAGGGAAAACAGTCTGCATTTGAGAAAATAAATGTGTTCTGTAGTGGAACACAAGAGGCCATAGGTCAGGAAATATTTATATGGAACATGCATAGTAGGGTTTCCAAGCTGTTTTCAGGAAAAAAAACTAGTTCTGGAATAGTGAAGAAAGTATTGTTTTCTTGGCCTATGATTTGAATCCTGGTTCATGTACATGAAAACTAATTTTATCTTCTGAGTGTCCAGTGCTGAGAGGTTGTTCTTATTCTCAGCACGTTCAGAACCATTTATGATGTGCAGTATAGGGTGTGAAACAGATTATTCATAAGAAATCTCTTTCTATTTGTCCTGGTTTCGGTTAAAGCAGAACCAATTCTCTTTTAGTGAATCTTCCTTACAGCTAAGTTCTTCTAAGTAACTGCATTTTTCTGAAATTGGCTGCATATTTTATAGACAGCGTCTTCTCCAAAGCTGATAACATCTAGTGTTTATAGTTATAATGAGCTAAAGGTAGGAATGAAATGCAGAAAAAGACACATGTTTATAATTATTACTGTAACACCCAAGGTCACTGATAGACCTTTCAGGTCCCGCAAATGAAAAGTTGTTAAGGGTCGTACTTTTAGGTAGGAGCAGACAGGACAAGGGACCCAATATTGACCAACTTAGTATTACACGTCATACTAGTTTTAAAGCTAAACAAGGGTTTAACTCTAACCCTAACCCCTAATCCTAACCCTAAACCCTAACAATAACCCTAATGCTAACCCTAACACTAATGACACTAAACCTAATTCTAACCCAAACCCTAATTTTAACCCTAAGCCCTAAACCTAACCCTACGCACTAACCCTAACCCTAGACCTAAAACTAACACCTAACCCTAACAACCCTAACCCTAACCATAAACCTAAACCTAACCCCTAACCCCTAACCATAAACCAAATCCTAAACCTAACCCTAACCCTAACCCTAACCCTAATGACCCTAACCCTAACCCTAACCCCTAACCCTAACGCTAACCCTAATGACCCTAACCCTAACACCTAACCCTAACCCTAACCCTAACCTTAATGACTCTAACCCTAATCCCTAACCCCTAAACTGAACCCTAAGCCTAACCCACCCTAACAC